>Ga0207639_10000435_pt1 | contig 28903 bp, 25 predicted proteins | sample KBSCornC32_FD_184299 | JGI IMG/M metagenome (GOLD analysis project Ga0207639, IMG submission 184299) | Corn rhizosphere microbial communities from Kellogg Biological Station, Michigan, USA - KBS Corn C3-2 (SPAdes) (version 2) | ecosystem: Host-associated > Plants > Roots > Rhizosphere > Soil ...
ACGCTCCGGCGCTGGCCGCTCGGGACCAGCTCCACCCTCCGGTTCGCGCGCCGGCGGTGTCGCTTGCCGCCCTTGCATTATTTCGCGGGCCAGCGCGAGACGTCGGGAGACCGCCGGCGGCATAGCCGCCAGAAAGCCTGCAATCTCGTCGGAAAGCGCCTGATCATCCGCCTCGCCGGTGCGTGCGAGCGCCACCGCCGCCTCGGCATAAGCACCGCGTATCTGCTTCTGGCGGACCAGCGCCATCACGTCTTGCGGCCGCCGTTCCTCATCGCGCGCATGCGCAAAGGCCCGGGCGCGCAGCACGTTGAGTTCATCCATATTGAGCCGGCGCCCCTTCTGACCGATCCGAGCATCGAGATGCAGCGCCGCCGAGCGTACACGTTTTTGGACGTGGCCACGCGCCCGCCTGGGCGTCGCCTCAGCCGCGATGCCGCGCGCCCGTAGCTCATGCGCGAATGTCTCTCGCATATGATGGAGGTCGGCCTTGCGCGGGTTGAACCGCCTACCGTCCGCACCTTCGGTGGCCACCGTCAGATGGACGTGCGGATGGTCGGTGTCGGTGTGGAGTACCAGCATATAGGCGTGATTGTCCTCGAACAAGACCCGGGCGAACGCTTGGGCGGCATCCTGCAGCGTCTCGGGATCAGTCGATCCGCCAGGCATGGAAAGGACCAGCGACAGCGAGGTCGGCCGATCGCGGCCATGTTCGTTCATCGCCTCGTCGAGCATCGCCCAGTCCTGCGCGATCTCCTTCAGCCGCTTGGGATCATCGATGATCTCGCCCTCGCTCGAGCGCACCGCAAGCTGCCCATGCCGCGCAACATAGCCGAAATGCTCGGATAGATGATGCGCGCCATATTGCTTTCCCGAGACCTTGACCATGACCTCCGGGGCCTTGCGCACGATCCGCTCGAGCTTGGCCCGAGCCTCGACCTGGCTCAGCGGCGTGGCGCGAACCTGACCTCCCCGGCCTGGCCCGCCTCGCCCAACGCGGACATAAGCCCCCCGCAGTGTCCGCTTACCGCCGGTAGGCGGCCGCCATGCCTCCATGAGGCTGGGCAGCGGCAGGATGCCCTCCTCCTCAACCATCGAGGCAGTCCCAATAGGCAAGATCGCCCTTGAGCGCGGTGCCGAGACCGGCAAGCGCCGTCCGGATTTCCTCCCGAAAGCTCGCGACCCGCGCCGCCTCGCGCGCGACATCGAGCCCGGATTCCACCATCACCGAGGCATTGAGCGCACGCGTTGCCTGATTGAGATTGATGCCGATCCGGTTGAGCTCGCGCCACGCCTGCGCCACTGCCGCCCGCTCTTCAAGCGGCAGCGGTGCCGCCGAATGCAGGCGGCACCGCACCAGTCTCGTTACCCAGTCGGTTCGCTTCATACCCAAAGCATCGGCCTCGGCATCAAGCGCGGCAATTTCCGCATCGGTCAGCCGGATCTCAAACCGCCGTGTTGCTCGCTCCCGCCGGCGGACCGGCCCCGACCTCTCGCCCTCCTCTGCGTCCACTGCATTTATGACAAGGCGCCGTAGCAAAGCCGAGCGGCCACCGGCGCTGTCCGCCGCAGCATCGAAGCGCTGGGCGACTTCATCGTCGAGACGGAAGGTGAAGACGGGCATGCATCAAAGGCTATTGTCATACATCCCCGGCGTCACGCCTATCCGGCCCTCACCTTCACTCAACTCATCTGATAGTCTGTTTGAGCAGACTTCGACCATATTTGGCAAAATGCGCCTATCATTCACGCCTGATCCGCGAAGGGCGGCGCCAACGGCGCCGCCCTGGCTCGGACCTACGCAAAAGGCCGCACCCCGAAAGGGGCGCGGCCAACATACATACGAACAGGATATGCGAACGCGGAGGAAGGGGGTCAGAGCATCGCGGCGTCGGGGCATCCTTCAGACGCGGCGCACAGTCGTTCGGCCGCGATCTCTTGCCGGGAACCATCGCTGAAGATCACGACAACGCGCGGGCCAAGGACAAGACGCGCGGGACGGCCATCGACTTCGACCGCAAGGCTGGCCTCTGGCGTTTGCTCCCCTGGTCGCGCGACTGGCTCAGTCCCTGCCTGCGGTTCGGGACGGACGGCGGGCACCGGCGCGGCCTGCACCGGTGCTGCCTCGATACTGGGAGCGTCCGTCTTTCCCTTCAGCCCGGCAATAAATCGTGCGCCTTCCGCCAATGTCGCGCCCCTCTCATCCCAGGCGCCCACATAGGTCTCGACTTCCGCAGGATAATCCCTGGCTGTGCGATGCAGGTCATAGAGCAGCCGGATCGGCGCGCGCGGGAGCGCCTCCCTGAGATAGGCAGGCATGTCACCATAGGCTGCATAGAGCGAGACGAACTGCTTGGAGCGGCCCAGCGCAGCGGCGATCTCGACCTGGCTCATGCCGCCCTTGAGCATCCGGGCAATCGCATGCGCGAGCTCGACCGAAGACAGGTTCGCCCGCTGATCGTTCTCCACGATCTGATCGGCGAGCAGGTGAGTCCCCTGCCCTTCAGCCACGATAATCGCCGGGATCGTCACCCGGCCCGCGAGCTGGGAGGCACGAAAGCGCCGCTCGCCCAAACGAATGCGATGCAAGCCGGCGGCGTCAGCGGGCGCAACCGTGATCGGCTGCAAGACGCCACGGGCCGCTATTGACGCCGCAAGCTCAGCCAGGGTGTCATCGTCGAAATTGCGCCGGGGATTGCCCGGGTCGGGGATGACCCGATCTAAAGGGATTTCCTCGACCCGGCGCGCCGTTTCATGCGCGGCGACCAGCAGGCCGAACTCCTCGATGCGTTCGTCGAACTTACCCATCAGACAACGGTCGCTGGCGCTGAAACGAGCCGCCGTTCGATCTCGGCGAGGATCGGCCGAATTTCCTCGGCGGCTGCCTTGGCCCCGCCGCCACCCTCCATCCAGACCGGCCGATGATTTTCCGCGGCATGCTTGTAGGTCGGTCGCGCCTTGATGAAGGCAGGGAACATCAGCCGCTCGCCCACCGCGTGGGCGAGCTTGACGGCATTGTCTATTTCGCGCCGGTCGAACGGGTTGACCATCGATGGCAGCAATCCGAGGAAATCGATCTTGCGCCCTGCCCTCGCCGCCTCGGCCTTGCGCAGCGCGGTCAGCAGCATCTTGGCGCACTCGACCGAATCTTCGGCGACCTGGACGGGCGCGATCACTGCGTCGGCGACCGCGAGAGCGCTCAGGGTCAGCTCATCCCATTTGGGACCGGTATCGATCACGCACAGGTCGAAATGGGGCGCGAGCGCAGGAAAGCGGCTGAGAAAGTCGCGCACATCCTGCGCCGCCTTGATCATCTGCAAACGCTCGTCGGCGGCGAGCAAAGTGAGACCGACCCGACCGTCGGCGGCAAACGCCGCCGACGGATCGAAGAGATCGGCCGCGAAGCCACCCGGCCGCTCGCGGGCCAGACGGCGCGACGAACTGCCTTGCGGGTCCAGGTCGACGAACACGACCCGGCGTCCTGCCGCTTCGGCCAGATACCAGGCAAGATGCGTGGCGAGGAAGGTCTTGCCCACCCCGCCCTTGAGAAGGCTCACGGCGATCGTTCTCATCGGTACGGCCAGCTCAACAATAGTCGTCCGGACCGTCGCGCAGATTGCGCTCATAATGGTCGCGCGATGACCAGTCGCCGCCACCGCCAATGCCGGGACCGACATAGCGGAAAAGATAGACGGTGAGCGCGAAACAGCCGAACGCAAAGAGGATCGCGTGATCGGGATGCGCGGCGAAATAGGCGGACATGGCGGTAACTCCTCAAATGGTCTGATCCCGTGCCGGCTCACAGCTTTGCACCGGCCCGGGGGCGACGCTCCGGTGCGCCCTCCCCTCCCCGAGCGCGCTTGGCGCGTGGACATCCTTTGCGAGCAGTCTGCTCAAGCAGACTTTTCACGGCCATCCCCCCGGTCGGGGGGATGGCCGTGCCGATCAATATTCTTCGGCGAGTAGGATCGTCAGAACCCGAGTGGTGACGTCGGGATTGGCTGGATCGGGTGAGCCCCAGGCAAGCTCGAGATCATAATAATCGATCTTCCAGTAGAGAACGGCGCTGTCATATTCGAAGCGACCAAAATCATGCTCGCCCAATGGATCATTGTCGGAATTGAAGCTGTCATAGTTTCGCACCGTGCGCAGAATCTCGGCGCGTCTACGAAATCCGCGGAAGAGGGACGCATCCCCGACCAGCGCGGCAACGCCCCCGGTCATGACGATCTGGTTTCGGCCAGGGCTGCAAATGGATCTCCGCAGACTGTCATTCAGTGCGGCGATGCGGTCGATCCACTCGGCTCGATCTGCCGATTGTGGAGAAGGCTGCGACATGGCTGTGACTCCGGTCTGGATCAGCCCCGCCCATCGGGGCCTTCCGACAGGCGCCCCAAGGGCGGCGTCATAGCGGGGTCGCGCACCCTGAGGGTCGCAACGCAGTGGAGAAGCCCGCCTATGCGGGCTTGCTCGGCCCCGCGCGCCGACCAGGAAGCCGATAACGGAAAGGACCGATGGCGTGTTGCGCTAATGCCGTGCGAAGTCATGTTTGCCTCATCACCATGAGCGATCGGCCGCCCCGTAACGCTGTCGCTCTGGAACTCAGTCGCCGTCCTCAAAATAGACTTTTGGAAAATGATGCTCATTCTTTACGACGAGGGACGCCATTCAGCGGGAAACGGGGGATTTTATGAAGTTGGCTTCGGTGAGCCTACACAACTTCCGATCATATCGAGACCGAGTGACAGTGAAGATAGACGACTTCACCACGGTCATGGGCCGGAACGATGTAGGCAAAAGCACGGTGCTCGAAGCGTTGGAGATTTTCTTCAACCAGCAGGTCGTGAAGCTGGACCAAGCCGATCCATGCGTTCATGGCGCCGACAAAGTAGTCGAGATCAGCTGCATCTTCGACGAATTCCCCAACGCGCTCACGCTGGACGAGCAGTCGCAGACATCTCTGGAGGCCGAGTATCTGCTGAATGGCGACGGCCTGCTGGAAATCGTGAAGCGCTTCGACTGTAAGGGAGCCAAACCGAAGGAGGAGATTTTCGCCCGGGCGCTTCACCCATCCGCAGCTGAGCTGGCGGACATTCTGCAGCTGAAGAATATGGCACTAAAAGAAAGGGCCGCGTCCGTTGGAGCAGATTTGACCGGCGTCGATAAGCGCTCGAATGTGGCATTGCGCGCTGCCATACGCGACCGTGTCGGTGTCGGCGATTTGGAGATCCGGCTGGTCCCTCTCGCTGAGGATGAGGCTAGGAAGGTTTGGGTACAGTTGCAACGAGAGTTGCCAACGTTCGCGCTGTTCCAAGCAGATCGCGCAAGCACCGACGACGATCGCGAAGTTGCCGATCCTATGAAGATAGCTGTCGCCGCTGCCATGAAGGAGATTGAGGCCGAGCTCGAACAGATTAAGCTGAAGGTGCAGACGAGCGTCATGGACGTAGCGCAGCGTACATTGGCGAAGCTTCGCGAAATGGATCCGCTGCTGGCACAGCAACTCACCCCCACATTCAAGGCGGAGCCGAAATGGGACTCGTTTAAGTTGAGCCTGACAGGCGACGATCAGATTCCGATAAATAAGCGTGGCAGCGGCGTGCGGCGTCTGATCCTGCTGAACTTCTTCCGGGCGGAAGCGGAGCGCCGGCGGGCCGAGAGCTCGACGCGTCGCGTGATCTACGCGATCGAGGAGCCGGAAAGCTCACAGCATCCCAACAATCAGATCATGCTCGTCCGGGTACTATTGGCGCTTGCCGAGGATCCGAACACCCAGGTTTTGATGACGACCCATGTTCCCGCGATTGCAAGTTTGCTGCCGACGTCGTCAATTCGCTTCATAAGCCGCAACGACGCTGGCCATACCCAGGTTGAAGTGGGCACGGATGCGGTTCTCGAGAAAGTAGCCGACAGCCTCGGGGTACTACCGGACAAACGCGCAAAAGTGGCAATCTTCGTGGAGGGACCCCACGACGTCACATTTCTTACCAACGTGGCCCGTGTCTATAGGTCCGCACATGCGGATTTGGTAGATTTGGAGGATCATCGGATCGCTTTTGTTCCGACTGGCGGCAGCACACTCAAGCAGTGGGTGGACCGCCGCTACCTTGCCCATGCGGGCATGGTAGAGGTGCACATCTATGATCGGGACGATCAGGTGAACCCAAAATACGCTGACGCCGTTCAGAAGGTGAATGCTCGAGGTGGAGCCGACATTGCCTTCCTAACCTCGAAGCGCGAGATGGAAAACTACCTGCATCCCGACTGTATCGTCGCGGAGTACCAACCCGACTACAACATTAAGATCACCTTCACTGACTGGTGCGACGTTCCAGCAATTGTCGCGGAAACCGTGCACACAGCCAGCGGTGCCACCGACTGGGCGGGCCTCTCGGTGGAAAAGCAGGGCAAGAAGTCGTCGCGAGCCAAGAGCCGGCTGAACAACGGAGCCTCAGCGCGAATGAGTATTGCCCATCTTGGGCAGACCGATCCCAGCGGCGAGATATTGGGCTGGCTTCAAGCAATTCGCGACCGGGTCGCCTGAACCGATCAGTTTGAATGCTGGCCCCTCCTTTAACGGCTGATCGCATCGGACCAAGGCTACATTACGCTCGCGGATGCGCTGAACCAGACCAAGGATTCCGGCTATGATAGTCAGGCAATCCATGATCTCGCCGAGAACCTCTTTGGTACATGACGGTGCCGCACGAGCGGTGCGCGGCCTACTCCGACGCACCGCTCACGGCAGGGATCGTCACCCGAATGGGCTGAGACTTGGAAATCCAAGGCTCAGGGCGAAGCCTAGAGCCCGGTCCGGCATCGCCGGAGCCGCCCGTTCAGCTCTTAATGGTTCGCCGAAAATTGCCGAGAACAGAGCACAGCTTCTGGCTTTTGCGCTTCAGATCGGCGAGGCTTTCTTCGGCTTCGGTTTGTTCGAAAAGCAGCATCAGGCGTTCAGCCTGCTGCCCGCGGATCGAGACATGGCGCAATATCACGATCCATTTGCCGGTTCGCTCAAGCGCGATCTTGGCCTGACCATGAGCCAGAAATGACCGTAGACCCTCGAGCGTGCGGAGATCCAATAGAGCCTTGGCCGCCGCCTTGCCTTCCTTTGCGAAAGCGCCTTCTGCCTCGATAAGCTTGCTGAGGTCATCGAACCGCTGACCGATCAAATGCCGCAGCCGTACTGCCTCCCCTCTGCCCGGAACGGCCTTGAGAAGGAGCAGCGTTTCGGTGACGGCCGCTTCAGCCGCCGAGAAATGCTGCAGACACGCGCCGCGCCACGCGTTCACATCTTGGATCGCCTGGTTCCATAAGGGATCATCGTTGGCAATTTCGATTGGCGCACCGTCATCCATGCCAAACGCCTAGCGCTGCTCCCTTTATTTTCGTTGAATCAATGACACGTCCTCCATGGCAAAGCCGGGAGCCGTAGGCTCCCGGTGGAGCCATCAGGCGAATGGATCATATTCGGCCACCAGGGCAACGCTGCCGTCCGCATCCTCCGCGGTGATAACCCCATATTGCTGCCCAATGGCGATGACGAAGGTGACCACCATGAGGCTGCGCGAGAGACTGAAGGCGTGACGACGAGCGGTTGCGATGTCGGTGAACATGTTGGGGCTCCTTTGCGCGCCGGCGGGTCCGTCCCGCTCGACTGGCGCCCGACGTGTCCGGACGGCGGCCGCGATCACTTTTTTGGCGCAGCCCAAAAAGCCGTAGCGCAGCGACCGGACCCCTTGCGGGTTGATCGCAAAAGGCCGCCGGTCGGACCAAGGATTGCGCCCGATTGAGAGCGGGTGGACCCGCCGGCCAGGCCCGTGATCCCGCCGATATTTGCCTAGGCGGTTACTCCCGCCCCGCCGGTCTGACGAATGGCACACCATGACAAGCACGTGCCTCTGAGCTAGTGTCACCGCGATGCTGTTCGCACTCCTGCTTGCCGCCACCGTCATTCCCGATGGCCAGGTCTTCACCTGCACACCGACGCGCGTCTGGGATGGAGATGGACCGATCTGGTGCCGCGAAGGCATGCATGTCCGCCTCGCCGGAATTGCAGCGCGAGAGATGGACGGGAGTTGCCGGCCAGGTCAGCCTTGCCCCGAGGCGAGTGCCCTTGCCGCCCGTGACGCTCTTGTTAATCTGCTCGGCGGCGCTCAGGGGCGGACCAGCACGGGCCACATTCTGGTCGATGGTCCCACCATGCGCTGCCTTTCAACGGGCAATGCGCGCGGCAACAGGACCGGCGCCTGGTGCGCCGCGCCCTCTATCGGCGACCTGAGCTGCGCCATGATCCGCACCGGCACCGTGCTGCGCTGGGATCGCTATGCCCAGGGGCGATGCCGATCCCGTTGAACCGCTTGCGTCATTTCGTGCCTGAACAGGAAAGGAGGCCCGGCGGCGACGCCGCCGGGCCTGATGGGACCGGTCTCAGAATGGGATTTCATCGTCCTCGGGTTCATGGCCACCGCCTGCGTTGTCGTTCGCCTTGGCGCGGTTGAGGAAGGTTACTTCATCGGCGATAATCTCGACGCCGTAGCGCTCGATATTCTCGTTGTCGGTCCAGCGGGTGTAGTGAATGCGGCCACGGACCATGACCTTCATGCCTTTGTCGACATACTGCTCGACCGTCTTGCCGACCCCGTTGAAGCAGGTGATCCGATGCCATTCGGTATCCTCGAGCCGGCGGTTATTGTCGTCGCGGAGGATCTTGCCGTTGCTGTCGCGCTTCGGGCGCGAGGTGGCCAGGCTGAAATGGGTGATACGGGTGCCGCCCTGGGTGGTGCGGACTTCGGGCGTGGCGCCGACATTGCCGGCGAGGATGACGAGATTCTGCATGGCTGAAGTTCCTTCGAACTGGGTCCAAGGGACCGTCCCTTCGACTGATCCCCGGCCAAGGCGGGCAGGACGGACCATCCACCGGCAGGCGCAGTGCCGGGAAACCCCGAGACAAGGGGTGGTGCGGGCAGCCGTGGGACACGGCAACTCGGCCCGGGGGCTCGCGGGTTGGATGGGCTGGATGGCCGACTTAGGGGTCAGATGAGGAGAAGGACGGTTCGTCGCTTGGCCGGGCCAGGAACCCCTCCATGGTAATCATGGGCATCCGCGAGCTATGGGACCACGCCGGTCCAACAGCTTGGCGAACCTCAAACTCGACTTTGCCCCGCCCGCCGCCTCAAACCGCGCGGCGAACGGACCATGTTCCGCGCCGCGGTCCGGCGGAACCCAAACGATGGCATCCTTATGCAAGGGGACGGGCAAGAAGGCGCAGTTACGGCGTCGGCATCGGCAGGCTCAGTCCGGCCGCCACGGCATCGAGGAGCGAGCCCATCGCGCGCAGCACGGCCGCGAAATCGCAAACATAACCATCCGCCACCAGCGCGTCGATACGATGCCCGGCATAGGCGGGACCGAGGCTTGTAAGCAAATCGACGAGAATACGGCCCGGGGACGGGAGGCCAAGCCGCCGTGCTTCGTCGAAGGCGGCGATGAGGTCGTGACGAATATCGCGCGCGACCTCCTCGTGCGACCAGCCCCGACTCATAAGATAGGCTTTGAGCCCTAGCTCGCAGGATATCGCCAGCAGGTGCAGCGCGGGAGCAATAGCAACGGTGGCTCCAAAGCGTGCCCCTTCGTGAAACTCGCGCGCGCGATCAAGGAAGATCGAGGCGGTCTGCCGATCGCCGGGCTCCGCCAATCTCTCGATCGCGCGCCAGCGGCGTGGCGATAGCCGGCCAAGCCATGCTGGGCCGGCCTGGTTGCGCAACTGGCGCAGGCACGCGCCATCGGCCTCTTCGACATCGCGGCCGGTTGACCACAAGAACAACAGCTTCGCTTTCCAATAGCGGCCATGCGCCGTGCGAAACGCCAGGAGAGCGCGCGCCGTGGGGTGATCGGGCATGAACATGATGCAAACCTCCGGAAAACAGGACGCACCCGCCCTGCCCTCCTCCCCTCCGGCATTCGCAGCATTTCGAAACGGGGAAAGCCGGCCGCCGAAGCGGCCGGCGCGGCGGATCAACCGCAGGATCGCGACGCTGGCGGCGTGCCAAGCGGTCCGCGGCGATCAACGACGTGGATGCCGCGCGCCTTGGCCTCGATCACCAGCCTTTCAGTGACACCATTGCCTTGAAAGGCGATCACGTAGCGCGGCTTGACCGAAAGCATCTGCTCATTGCGACGGAACCCCGCGCGATCGCCGAGCTTGCGATCGAGTCCGAACCGCAGCTGCTGGATACCGTTCTGCTCGGCCCAAGACGCGGCCAGGCGCTCAATGCCTTTCATGTCGCCGCCATGGACGAGATACATGTCGCCCACCCGCTCACGGACGGCATTGAGCGTTCGCAGCAGGTTATCCGCGAACTGCTTGGCATCGTCGTCGCTGGCGAAACGCAGCCGCCCGCCGGCGAAGATCACGGGTGTGCCATGGACCATATTGGCATCGCGCACCCTTTCTCGCCGCGCCTGGAGATAGGACCGGCCATCGACGATTGCCGCGGTCGTGCCGAGAGAAATGCGGTTGCCCGACGCCGGCACCCAGGAACGGCCCGTCTCGTGGAGATAATGGCGGGCTGCCGTGTCGCGCATGGTCTCATAGGCCTCGGCGGACTGCTCGATCTTGCGGGCGAGATCGATCTTGTCCTCAAGGTCAGCGGTCGCGACTTCCGAGCCATCCTGCTCGGCCAGCAGGAGCCGGATCTCGTCCGTCAGCCGGTCGATCATTTGGTGCTTCTTGGCGGCCGCGCGGTGGAAGAGATTGACGAGGCCCCAGCCCAGATCCTCGATGTCGCGTTCGAGCGCGCTGAAGGGGAAAAGAGCGAAAAGGTCGCTCCAGACGGCGCTGACGGTTTGTTCCATGGCTTCGGCGGGGGGCGGCGCCTCTAGGGTGCGCAGGTCGCCAGTGTGATCAAGATGACCGAGTTCTAGGGCGGAGAGTATCGCTGAGAGAGTGCTGGTCATGAGCTTTGCCTTTCGTTCCACTTGGGGCCGACGGCCCATCCGCCGGATGCGCAGCCTCCGGGCCATCGAAGGAAGCGGCGGCAGCACCGCCGGGCAAAGCCCAAGGGAAACCCGGGACAATGCCGGGTGGTGCGGGCGGGCGCGCAAGCGCCAACTCGGCCGGATTGGCCCCGGGTTGCGGCCGCCAGCGCGATGGCCCAAGCATGCGCATCCTCTGGCGATGGGCTGAGGCTCGCAGGATCGGGTAGCATTGCCTTTCCAGCGATGGCGTCAAATCTCGGTTTCTGGATCTCGTACCATCACGATCAATATAGCTCGAACGGGCACAGTTGGGACTATTCTGTCATTCCAGTGCCAGCCGTTGAACGACAGGTCGGGCCAAAAGCGGCTGTTAATTTGGGGGGTATCAATGACTGCGTTTGCGGACGACTGGGACTGTCCGGACTCAGCGGACTGCTTTCTGTAAGCCGACGCTGAAACTGCCTCGGCGGCATAACTCCTCTCGGCCAACCCACAACGTTCCACACTTTTACCAAGGCGAACGGAGCTTCGGACGCGGACGCTAATACTTGGAGGCACGCTAAGATCAGCTGCCTACCAAAGGAACGCATTCCGTTGGGCGAACGATGGCAACCCGCGATCTCGCGCGCGTGATCGCCACACGCAGCAGCCTTCGCGCTTGCGGAAAAGGGGGCTTCTCCTGGCGCACGTCGAAAAAGAAGGATTTGAACGCGCCCTCGACAAGCACGACCCCGTCGAACTCCTTTCCCTTCGATTTGTGGATGTTCATGACGAGCACGCCTTGCGGGTCCTGCTCGGTCGAGATGAGCCGCTCCTGATCGAGCACCTTCTTGACGAGGATCGTCGCTCCCGCATAGGCGCCGTTCGCGACCCAGGAGTCTGCCAGTCCCTGGCCAAGCGCATCGGTCGCGCGGAACAGGCGAACGAGGCGCACCTGTCGCTGAATCTCCGTGAGCGCTGCGATCTTCGCCATGGTCCGCAGCGCGGTACGCCAATCGACGACAGGGTCACCGACCAGCTCGATCCCGCTCGCGACGGCGTCCGCGATCTCGCGCGCCGCCTTTGTCTTGATCTTCCTCGCGGTCTGAACGGCGCTCAGAGCCTCCGCGTATTTTCGCGCAAGGTCCTTTGCCGCCTGGGTGCCATCGGTCGCTGCCTTCAGCCGGTAATATGCCGCTACGAGACGAAGCGTCTGGGCCTGCGCCTCAGCCACGCTAAGCCGCGGCCATTCGAGCATAGCTGCGAGCACGACGGCCGCGGCCGCGGACAGCTCGGCATCCCATACGACCTCATGTGGGACCGGCTTGAGCTTTTGCGTCTTGTAGCTGTGCTCCTTGCCGAGCAGCGACGAGATCTCCGCCACCACCTGGTTGCTCCGCGTAAGCACCGCGATCGTCGGATTCTCCACCTTGGCCTTCGCGAGCTGGCCGTACATCCAGATCACCGCCGCATGGACGGTGGGCTCGAACTGGCCCGGCGGGTATCCCACCTGCTTCACCTCCAGGCAGGGCGAAGGCAGCGGGGCATTGCTCAGGACTGCGTCGGCGAACTTCAGGATGCCGCCGTTGGGGCTGCGGTGATTGTCGCCGGCGAGATCGACGACGGTCGGCTTCAGAAAATCGGACGCCTTCTTGAGGCGTAGGGGATCCACCTTGGGGTCATACTGGAAGATGCTTTGATCGGGGTCCGCCAGGCAAAAGACCGTCGTCGTATTGGCAAGCGCTGCCACAATGCGCCACTGGTCGTCGTCGGTGTCTTGAAACTCGTCGAGAATGATCATCGGGTATTTGCGGCCGAGAAGGTCCCGGACCGCCGCGCACGTCTCAACGACCGTTGCCACCGCGCCGGCGAACTGGTCGAACGCGAAGACTCCTTCTTCTGCGGCGCGGCGCTCGAGCTCCGCCGGCCAGTCGCCATCGAACTCAGCGCGCTCGATGCGTTCCTGGTCGGGATAGGCGATTCGCGCCTGCAATCCGTTCAGCAGGCGGCCATGCGTGCGGAGCGCCTCTAGGCAGAACGAATGGTAGGTCTGCACCTCGATCAGGCGACGCTCGTCGGAGCTCAATATGGCCTTGCACCGGGTGAGCACCTGCCGAACCGCGGCGCGCGAGAAGCTGAGGAACAGGATTTCCTGCCCCGGCTTCAGATTCGGAATGCGCTTCTGGGCCTTGAGCAGAGCGATGGTCGTCTTGCCCGAGCCCGGCCCGCCCGTCACCAGAAGGTGACCGGCTGCCGCAAGGATATCCATTCGCTTCTGATCGAGCTCGAGCTTCAGAGGAGGCCTCCGGCGTCTTTGTCGCCCGGATCCGGATCAGGCGGCTTCATCGCCGCATCAATGGCCAACAGCACGGTCTTGATGGTCTTGGGCAGCTCGTCCGCGGTCTGACACTGCCGAATGAACAATGCGGTGTAGCCATAAGCGTCGCCCTTGCGGGCCTTGAGCACCGCGGTCGCAAGCTTGGTCGCGGCCGCGTCGTCGAGCGCCGGGTCATATGGGCCGCAATGCCCGGGATAGTCATCGCGCGCCATCGCGGCATCGAGGAAACGACGATGCACGGCGGGCACAGTCTCCGACACGAGCAGGGTCTCGATTCCCTTTGTCGGCGATTGCCAGCGTGCGACATAGTCCGCCAGCTTTGCCTCCGCTGCCGCGTCAGGCGCCTTGTTGGGTGTGTCGACGAACGCGAAAGCAGGCTTGTTCAGCGCCTTGAACACCGGACCATATTTAGGGACCGAGGTCTCGCTATCGGCGTTAAATAGGCTGATGCCGGCGAAGTCGAGATGCATGTAGGCGTCGGCGCCCAGAGACTTCTCAAGCACGCTCGACGCCTCGGGAAACAATGCCGCCTCAGATGCGCCCTCGACGACGAGAACCCCGCGCCCGAGGATCGCCTCGGCGAACTGGCGGCGTTCCGTCTTAAAGCTTTTGGTCTTGAAATCGCCGAGATCGATCGGAGCCCCTTCGAGATTGCCTCCGGCGCCTCGGGACAGAATGACGATGTCCTGCGGCTCGAACTGCTCGATGATGTAGGGCGAATGCGATGTCACGATCGCCTGGCCCATTTCGGAGAGGACGAATTTCCCAACCCTCCGCTGGGTATGCGGCGGCAACGCGATCTCCGGCTCCTCCATCGCGAAGATGACCGATTGCTTCTCCTTCAGCTCGGCGATGACCGTAAGAAGCGCGAAGACAAGCAGATTGATCGAGCCCGTGCCGAGCCGCGGAAACGGCACGCCATGCCCGATCGGCTCGGCGGCGATGAACAGCCGAACCACCTCGCGTAGATTCTCCCGCGTGAGATCGGAGGCGAAGAACGCGGTCGCGTCGTCTCCCGCGGCTAAGGTGACGAACCGCGCCATTCGATCCCGAATATTGGCGCGAATTTTCTTGAGCTGCGGGACCTCGCCGATCGGCGGCGTCAACCCGTGCAGCCGATCGAGCGTATCCTGCCACATATCGGCAAGGCCGGTTCCGCCGAGGCGGAGGACCGTGTCGAGCAGCGATCCGCGTTGAAGGCTGAGCGCGCGCGATCCGGTGCGAAGCGTGCGCAGGAAAACAAAGCCGCAGAGCCTCTTGTGGTCGCGGCCGAACAATCGCCGCCCGGCGCCCAGCGCCAGTTCCGCCGCCTCGTCGTCCTCGAGCGGCTCGACGGGATGGTCGAAGAACGTGTTACCGATGAAATCGTCCTCGGCCTTGTCGTAGCGGCCGATGAAGACGACCGGCAGCGCCCAGCTCTTTTGCGAGCCGTCCCCATCCTGCGGGCCCGCTTCGCCCTGATCGGCAAAATCGCCTGTGGTGGCGTCCCAACGGCGCAAATGCCGATGGAACTTCAGCTCGGCCTCAGGCGCCAAATCGGTGAGGATGGCCTCGATGCGAATCTCGATCGGGTTCTTCTCCGCATCGAGATACCGGCCACAATGGAAGTCGTGCTCGTCGACGACAGGCCGCCGGTATAGCCGCTCGGGCCCGAGCACGAGATCCAAGGCTTCGCATACTGTCGATTTGCCGATGTTGTTGCCACCGACAAGAAGCGTGTGCCCCGTAAGATGGATCGTGCCGTGGGCGACTCCTCGAAAGTTCGAGATCGTCAGCCGCCTAACTTTCATTTCCGCCATTCCCCGTTCGTTTCCGCATAGTGATTTAGCAGAACTCGACGTCTCCCGAACAGAAAAAGGAACGGCATTGACCAGGCCCGATCGTCTAAACTGTTCGCCTAAGAAGGCACGATCAATTTGCGTCAGGGCGCCTTTCCCGCTTCGAGACCTGGGCGTGCGGCAGGTTTTAAAGAACCGATTTGGACCTTCGAAGGTCACCTATGTCAGCGGCAGCCGTCGAAGGGGTAAACTGGTTGGAATGGCTGGTATTGTCCTAATCTGACGCAGCAGGTCGCGCGTCGGAACGTCGTAAGCTGGTCGTTTGCCGGCTTCCCTCTAAAAACGGCAGGCTGTGGTCATCGGAGTCCACAACTGCGGCGATCACATCCGCAGACTACACTGTCGACCAGCTCAAGCCGCTGCCTGCTCATCCACATCTTTGGCAAGACCCGTTGCGCGGCGCAAGTAACCTGCGGCTTCCTCTGCCCGCGCCGCCGCCGTGAGCAAGGCACGATTATCCCTACGCAGGATTCCGAGCCAGGAACCGATATAGGCCGCATGATCGTCGAGATGGGTGGTTGGGAGACCCACATCAGCGCCAACCAGCGCTGCCGTCAGTTCAGCCACCAACTCCTCGAACGCATAGGCCTGATCGCCGAAGCGCTTGCCGAAGGATCGGGCAAGCCGGTCTGGATGACCCGTCCAGTGACCGGCCTCGTGCGCGAGCGTGGCCGCCCATGCAGCACGCGTGTCGAACTGTTCGACGGGCGGCATCGTGATGACATCTGCGCGCAGGTTATAATAGGCGCGATCACCTCCGGTCCGCAGCCGCGCCGGCAGGCGATCGACGAAGCATTGTGCCCGCGGATCGAGCCGGTCGCCCGGTGGGACGAGCGATAACGGTTCTGGATAGAAATCGGACGGCAGCACGTCGATCTGGTCGGCATTGAAGACTGCATAGGACCGCATCACCCGGCGATGCTCGTCGACCAGCTCGCCGGGGCGTTCGCTGGAATCGACCTGCTTCGAATAGGCCTTGTAGAAGATTGCAAATTGCGCCTGCTCACCGGCGCGGACCTGCCCGCCAAGGCTCTGCGCCTGACGGTAGGTCATCCAATGGCGTGACCGATAACCGCATTGCTCAGCAGCCAGCCACAGCCAGAATGTGTTCATGCCGCGATAGGGCTCGCCATTGGCGCGCAGCGGGCGTCCTTGCGCGGCGCATGAACGCCAGGGCCGCACCCAGGGTCGCACACCGGCCTCGAGCCGGTCGATGATGGCGCAGGTGATGGTCTCAGCCGGCGAGGACCGGCCCGATGATTGGGTCATGATAAATACTCCGCGAAAGAGCGGCTGTCTCAGCGCCGCCGATGAAGGGCGACGGGCGACACGAAAGCGCCGCCCGCCGTTAGGCGTTCGCCTCAGGCCGCCTGTTCGAGGTCGCCAGCATCGCCATCGGGGGCGATCTCCCCTGCCCCGCCGTCGCTGTCGTCTTCGTCGCTGAGGAAGGCGGAATAGCTGCGGAAGCTTTCGGGCTTCTCCAGAGCGCCAAACCGCATCTCGTCGGGCAGCCAGGAGAGCGCCTTTTCCCGGACTTCGGCCTCGACGATCCCCTGCCCGGAACAGAGCGCCGCGCAGGCATTGGCAAGGTCACCCTTCTTGGCGTCCTTGTATCGGCCGCGCAGCACCGGCCCGCCGATCTCGTCGAGCGCTTCGAGCATGACGTCCTTCTTCACCCGCCCAAAGAAGTTCTGGGCATCGGGCCGCCACCATTGCGCGACATCAATGTCGAGCAGCCGTCCGAGATGATCGTGAAAGCCGTTGCGCCGCCCGCCATCATCGACGTTGAGCGTCGGTTCGAGCGTCTGCGCCATGACATGAGCGAGCCAATCGGCGCGGGCCTGTTCATCCAGTTGCCGGAAGGCATCGAAGCGGGACGACAGCGTGTTCGCGCCTGCCCAGCTCACATCGAGCCCCTGGCGCTGTTCGGTCAGGACATTGCTCGCCGCGCTACCTTCATCGCGGAAGCTGACGATCGGGAAGCTCGCGGCAGCCGCCTGCAGCGTCGAGTGGTCACGAACATAGCTGCTGGCGAACACCGTCCGGTTCGCCATCAGGAATATCGTGAGATCGAGCGCGAACCCAGCATCCGAGGCGACATGGGCCGCCAGGATCTGCCGCCGCTGGGTCGCGAGTTCGTCAACCAGCGTCGCGCTGAGCCGGGAAGCAGCGACCTTCCCGGACGACGTCTCGGATTCGCCGTCCTCGCTCGCCTGACGAATGGCGCGCTCGCTGAACATGCGGTTGTGCACCCGCGGTGTGCCGTCAGGGGCAAGATAGATGAAGGTGCCCAGCTGGTCCTTGACCGCATCGTCGACCATCGTGCGCGCCGCCTCGATCGCATCGAGTTCCCGCTCGATGTCGGCGAGCCGCACCGAAGCCGCCTCGGCCTCGGGTGTGCCGTCCTCAAGTTCGGTTTCCAGTTCGCGGATGAGCGCATCGCCCTCGTCGGAAAGACTGTCGGCGCGATCCTGCTCATCCTCGCTCAATTCGCGCAGCGCTGGATGATATTCGTGGAGCTGGCACTCCATGTCATAGGGCACATGCGTCGCGAGGACCGGCGTCACGAACGCCAGCTTCTGCTCTGCGGCGAGTGCTTGTGCCGCTGCTTCGAGCTTCTGGGCGGCAAGCTGCTCGATGATCTCCACGTCGATCCAGCTCTCGTCTGCATCATCGCCGAACAGGTCGCGCTCAATCCGGCCGCCCGCACCAATATAGGCGTCGCGACCGACAAACCGCGCCTTCGCGTCGGTCGCCTTGACCGTCCCGTTGAGTAGCGCACGACGGACATTGTCGGGATTGTCACGATAATAGGACCGGCTCATGCTTTCGAACACACGTGCCTGGCGGTCAACATCGGGGGTGACGGCATAAGCCTGCGCGACCCCGAGTGTGATCTCGCCTGCGGCGAGCGCCGCGAAGACGACGGGAGCCAGTTCGGCAAGCCGGACCCGCTGCTCGACGAAGCGGGTCGTGACCCCGAAGCGCTTCGCCACATCCTCGCCGCTCGCGCCCCGGTCGAGGAAATGCTTGAAGGCCGAGCACTCATCCGCCGGGTTCATCGCAACGCGGTGGAAATTCTCGGCAAGGCTCGCTTCGGCCGATCCGGCATCATCTTCGAGCACCAGCACCTGAACCTCATGATCCCCGGCAAGCCGACCTGAATCGATCAGGCGCTGGAGCGCCCGCAACCGGCGGCCACCCGCCTTGACGGTGAAATGTCCTGCCTTCTTGAGCGGCGTGACCACGAGATTCTGCAACAAGCCATGCGCGGCGATATTGTCGGCCAGGCTGTCGAGGTCGGCATCGCGATTGGATTTGCGGACATTGTCCTTCGAGAGCGAGAGGTTCTTGACCTTCACGGACTGGATCATCGGTTGTCTCCTTCGAGGGTTGCGCCGACCTCGTCGGCCGGCTTGAGCCACTCAGGCCCACCCGGCCGAAGGCCCCCTCCCCTCTCTTTGGTTGCTTGGCGCGGCCACGGTTCAGCCTGCGAGTCCGTCCAGGATCTCGACTGCGCGGCTCGGGGGAATGAATAGCCGCGTGCGGTGCTGGATGATCTCGGTGAAGCAGCCCGCCGCCTTGAGATGAGGCAGCGCCTCAGGCTCCCAGTCGAGCAATTCGAGGCGATGGTCGCCGGCGACCAAGGCCCGCTTCAGCCGAAGCGACCCGATCGGCATGATCTCACCCGAGGTGCGAACGTGCTCGACGCGCACGCCTAGGTCGATCTGGACATGGGCGGCGATGCCGAATGCGCTGGCGATCCGCTCTACAACCGGCGCTGCAATAAGACGCCCGAGAAGCGACTGGCCGTCATCGCTCGTCAGCCGCCAGACCTGGACATGATCGTCGGGTAACTTACCCCAGACCGGGAGCAGCAGGCCGGTGACCAGATAGATGATCTGCGTGCGCGTCTGCGTGGCCATCGCGTCGCATTCGGCCTGCCAGGCTTCGTCGAAGCTCGCGCGGCCCGCCTCGATCCAATGGGTTTCGGCGAAGAGGTCCTGCCGGTGCCGTTCGGTGCGCGTCGGCCGCAACAGCTCATAGCGGTGCACGGTTCGCCCCTCTTCATCGGTTAGCGAAAAGGTCGGGCGGCAAATGGCGGCCTTACCGGAACGCGGGTTGATCAATCGGCGCACTTCCGGGTCGGCCAGAAGCCAATGCGCACGCTCCAGGGTCAGCGGCCGATATCGCTCCTCGGTTTCGATGCGCAGGATTTCAGTTTCGGCGCCGCTCACGGGATCGCGCCGGATCACCGTGCGGTCGAGGATCGAAATGCGATCAGCGGTGATCGTCTCGACGCCAAGATCGAGGGTGCCGGCCTCGCGCGCCTTTTCCACCCGGGCTTCGATCAAGCCCAAATATTCGTCGAATATCGCGTTCTGCAGCGCGATGCGTAGCGCCAAGATGCGGTTCAGCCACCGCTGGATCGTGGGCAATGTCTCGGCGAGCCCACCGCCCTCGCCCGTCAGGTTCAACCCGGTGAGCGCCTGGAACTGATCGAAACGCACCGATTGAAGCTTCCCTTGGAACAGCAGGCGAAACCACTGGTCGAGCGATTCCCGCGCGAAGTCGGACTCCAGATTGTCACGGGGGTCGAAAAGTCCCTGCCCGCCGGTCTGGCGCTGACCGCGGGTTAGCGCGCCGAGGCTGTCGAGGCGCCGGGCAATCGTCGAGATGAACCGCCGTTCGCCGCGGCAATCAGTGGAAACGGGTCGAAACAGGGGCGGGCAGGCTTGGTGGGTGCGGTGCGTGCGGCCCAGCCCCTGGATCGCCGCGTCCGCGCGCCAACCGGGCTCGAGCAGATAGTGAACGCCGACTCTGATTGGGCACGTCGAGGCTGGCATGATAGCTCCGTCCCGTACCGCCGGCGTCGGAAAAGATAAGGATGGGCTTTTCGCCGCGCATAAAGCTGTCGGTCTCCGCAAGGTTCGTGCGCGCGCTGCGCCGTTCGATCCGCTGACGGCCCTCGGCATCGACGATGATCCGCCGGCTGCGGCCGGTCACCTCGGCCACCGCTTCCGTCCCGAAATGCCCAATGATATGATCGAGCGCCGAGCCGATCACTGGTAGCGCACAAAGCTGCTCGAGGAGCTGGTCTCGCATGGCGATCGCTTCCCGGCACAACACGGGCTGCCCCGCCTCGTCGATCATCGGCTCGGAACGTACCGTGCCGCTATCGTCGGTATAGGTGCGCATCTGGCGCACCGGAAAGGCCGCTGTCAGGTAGTCGACCAGGAATTCACGCGGGGACAGCTCGATATCGAGCCAGGCGCGCTCCTCGGGGGACAGGTCGGCAAGCGCACGATCGAGCATCGCTTCCGAGGTCGACACGAGCTGGACGACGGCGCAGTCGCCGCGCGCGAGATCGGCGGCAATCGCCGGGATCAACGACGGCAGCTTCATCGACAGCAGGATCTGGCCGAAGAAGCGTTGCTTGGTCGATTCGAAGATCGACAGCGCCGCGGCCTTGGCGCCGCTATTATAGGTGGCGCCGCTGAAGCTGTCGGTGACGCGCGTGGCGGCAAGCGCGGCCTGGAGATTGTTGTGTATGATCGCCCAAGCATCGGCATAGGCATCGTAGATGACGATCTGCTCCTCGCTGAGCCGATGCTCGAGAATGTCATATTCAACGCCTGCGAAGCTGAGCGCTCGCGCGACATAGAGGCCCTGCGCCTTGAGGTCGCGGGCGATCAACTCCATGGCCGCGATGCCGCCGCGGCGCAGGGATTCCACGAAGGCTCGCCGATCGGCGAAGGCCGTGTGCGGTCCCCACAGGCCGAGGCGTGTCGCATAGGCAAGATTGTTGACGTCCGAGGCGCCCGTCGCCGAGGCATAGAGAATCCGGGCGCGCGGAGCGAGGTTTTGGAGGCGCACGCCAGCGATGCCCTGTTCGGATCCTTTCGTGGCGCCGAACCGGCCCTCGCCGCCAGCCACTCCGGCCATCTCGTGCGCCTCGTCGAAGACGACGACGCCGCTGAAATCCTCGCCCATCCACTCGATCAGCTGACGCAGCCGCGTGCCCTTGTCGCCGCGGTTGGAGCGCAAGGTGGCATAGGTCAGGAAGAGGATCCCATCGCCCAGCGCGACCGGGGTGCCGAGCTTCCACTGGTTGAGGATGACGCCTGCCACCTGCCGTCCCTTGCCGGCGCCCGTGCCATCGCCAAGGAAAAAGCCGGTGCGATAGGCGTTGCCGGCCTCTCCCGGCGACAGCGAAAGATCCTCGTCGCTGGGGACGAACCGGCCGGGAAGATCGCGCTCGAACGCCGCGCCGGCGTAGATCAACGTCTCGAGCTGCGCGTCCGAGAGCAGGCCGTCGTCCAAGATCCTGGCCGGCAGCACAGGTTCATATACGACCGGCGGTGCGGCGATGGATCCCATTGCCTGCGATTCGACCAGTGCGCTTGGGTGGTCACGAGCATCGGCAATCAGCAGACGGCTCGGCCGATAAGGCAGATAGATCCCTTGCGGTTCGCCCGCAGGCGCGGGCGCATCGAGACGCTGATAGGCGACCGCGCGGGTCGTGGGCAGGCTGACGGCCGCACGCGAGCAGACGGGGCGGGTCAGCGGCGCGAGGCCCCGGAACAATCCGCTGGGGCGGGTGATTGGCTGCGGCTGCCGCGCGCATGGAGTCGCCATCGCATCGATGGCCGCGAGTGCACCGCCGAGCGTCGTGCAGGTCTGGCGCGGGACCGATCCCCCTGCCCCGCCCTTTTCGAGGAGAATGAGCTGAACCGCCTGCCCGGTGCCGTGCTTGGCATAGGCATTGGGCGGCAGATCGAGATGCAGCCGGAGCTGCGCACCCACGGTGGCGTGCAGCCAATCCGCGTCACCTGTCTCGACCCGGTCGGGAAGAATGACGGCGCAGCGCCCACCTGGTGCGAGACGCAAGAGCGCGGAGCGCAGGTGGCGAAGCGCAGCGTGGCGGTCGCGCCCCCGTCCCTGGCTTCGCGAGAAGGGCGGGTTGATGAGCACAACGCTCGGCACCAGTTGCGGATCGAGCATATCGTCGATCAATTCGCCGTCATGCGTGCTCAATATGCCCCCGGGAAGGGCATGACGCAGCAAACGCGCGCGCCAGGCATCGATCTCATTGAGGAGCAGGCGAGCACCGGCAAGATGAGCATGTACGGCCAAGAGGCCGGTCCCGGCCGAGGGCTCGAGCACGATATCGCGTGCCGTGATCGCGGCTGCCTTGGCGGCAAGGAAGCCGATCGGTGCCGGCGTCGAGAATTGCTGGAACGCGACCTGCGTTTCGCTACGCGCGCTGTGCGTGGGAAGCGCCGCCGTCATGGCGATCAGCTGGGCGAGCTGCGTATTCGCATCTACCGGGAGCGTTGTGTTCTTCAGATGGAGGATCTGCGCGAGTTCGAGCACATCATAGGCGTCGCGCAATGACCATAAGCCATCGGCGCTTGAGCCATCAAAGGCGAAGGTCATCCCGGCAAGGAGGTCGTTACGTGCAACCGGACGGCCTTCCGACAGCCGGTCGGCTATGACTTGAGCAGCGGTCCGGGCGGGATCATCGAGCGGCAGCGTGAGCGCGAGGGGTTGTGTGGCCATGGGGTATCTCCGGGTCTGACATCTGGCATCAGCGCCAGGTCATCAGCCTGAAGGCCCCCTCCCCTCTCAGGCCGCCTCGGCGGCCCGGCGGACACGCCAGGCATCATTCCAGTCCGCGTGCCGTTCCGGGAGGCGAAGCACCAGTTCGCGGCCATGGGCGGTGAGATGCGGGCGAGCTTTTTTGAGCATAGCGGCAGCGGCGGCTCCGCGGTCACCATAGACGATGATCCGCTTGACCCGTTCCGGGATGGCGACAAGTCCAAGGCGTTCGACGCCGCCCAGCGCCCAGGTTGCCGTTCCGAACCAGGCCATTGCCGAAAGGGCGTCCTCGATGCCCTCGGCAAGGCCAAGTTCGTCTCCGGCCGGCGCCAGACGGATGGCCGCGTTGCCAAGCAGGCCAAGGGCAATCTTCGGCTTTGGCAGGGGCTTGTGCAGAATGTCAGCGAGATCGAGGCAAGTCCGCTGAACGGCCACGACGCCCAGATCGTTCTCAACCGCGGCGATCATCGCCGGAAAGAACCGGCGCTGGTCACCTGCCCCGACAATGGTGCGGGGATTGTAGCGCAGACAACGCGGATAGGGAGGCTCAAGACCGCGCGCGGCAAGGTAATCGGCCGCTGGGGAGCCGGCTATGGGCTGGCTTGCTTTCCAGAGCCGAAGCGCGAGCGCCCTATGGTCGACCGCCGCCTTCGGGCGCGGCAGGGTGAGCAGCTCAGCATCGTGAAGTTTGCGCCGGCGTAGAGCGACCAGAACGTCGCGCGTATCGCAGCCTGCAAAGCAGTGGAACAAGATTGCCCGCTCGCCCAGGCGTACTGAGAGGCTGGGGCCATGATCGTCATGAGCCGGGCAACGGCATTCGCCGCGCGTCCCGCGCCACGTTCCGCCGAGAGCTTCGACAATGGCTTTGGCGCGATGAGAAGCAGCTATGGGCATCGACTAAACCTCGCAAAGTTGTGGAGCGCCGCTGCCAGTTGCGCCCTCCCCTCCCCGCCAATTCAGCCAGGCATGCCCTTGGCTGCGAGGATACCGAATTCCTCAACGATGCGATCGGTTGTGTAATGAGTCACGCCGTCGCGTTCATAGGAGCTGTCCTTGAGCCGCCCGGCAATGCGCACCAGATCCCCGACTTGGGCTCGGTCAGCGATATGCTTTCGTTGGCCCTCGCTGAAAACGCTCACGCGGTTCCAATGACTGTCTTCCTGCCATTCGTCATCGTCACCCTTGCGACGGTAATTCGCGCAAACCGACAGCAGGGTGACTTTCGGCCGTGCATCGATTTCCCCGATCCGGCCGATGATCTCGAACTTGGCGAAGTTGATCATGCACCCTCCATTCGTGAGGTCCTTTGGTCAGGAAGCCTATCGTGGACAGCCAACTTTGCGTATCCCTCCAGGCAGGGGGATTGAACGCTTGCTTCAAGCGCCGCGCCAATCTCTTTCTCAAAATAAATGAATCAAAACGCCGCTGCTCGCAGCGGAAGCTTTTCGGATTCTAAGGGATTCAGATTCGGGATGCCGAAAAAGCAGCATTTCTGCGGGTTTGAGCAGGGATATCCTGACCGGACGGGGGATTTTGCCTGCCCTGGTGGGGGCTCATTCCTGACCAGTCGGGGGATGCAACCTGACCGATTGGGGCTATCCTGACCTTATGGGGGCCAACTCTGACCTGCCTTCCTGGCGCGCGATTCGCTCGTCAAGTTGCTCGTCAGAGACGTTCTTCGGCCTCCGCGAGGCCGTTTGCATGGGTCAGATCGCTTTGAGACGCGACTCGGCGCAATTCCTTGTGTTCTGCTGCCTCGGGGAGAAGTTTCATCCTGACCAGTTGGGGGCGATCAGCTGTCATTTAGCCTGCCCTGACTTGACGACAAAGGACAGGTCAGGCAAGTTTTTATCTTCACCGGACGAATCGGTGCAGACTTCATGGCATGGATGACGAACAAGCCCTAAATCATACCGAAGCTGCATCGCCCGCGAGTGTTGCCATCTCGCCGGGGCGGGCCATGCGCGTGGCCGCAGCGCTTCAGGCGAAGGGCGGGGATGAGTTCGCCAAGCCGGGGAGCATTGTCGAGGTCAAATTCGTCAAAGGGCAATCGCTCAGCCTGACCGCGTCGCGACTGCTCGCGCTGATGATCCTGACTGCCGGTGGCGATGCCTGGGAAGACCGCCCGCACAGGATGCGCAAAGCGGACATTCGCCGCGGTCACAAAGGCAATGAACGCATTTCGGACATGCTTGAGGAACTGCACCGGACGCTGTTTGCGATCGATGACAAATCTTGGCGGGGTAAGAAGGCGACCCTTCGCTTCTCGCTGATCTCTTCATCTCGCGAGGAGGCGGAAGACGAGGATGGTGCGGACGCGGGATGGATCGAATGGGAGTTTACGCCTGATGCCCGCAAGCTCATCCAGGAATCGGAAACCTATGCCGTCCTCAACCGACAGGCCGTGCTGGGCTTTCGCTCGACCTATGCGCTTAAGCTCTATGAAATCGGCGCGCTAAGGCTGCACCGCCGGCAGTCGAACTGGAGGGGCGACATGACGGCGTTGCGCGCGCTGCTCGGTATCTCGCCTGAGGTCTACAAAGATTTCGCGCAGCTCCGTCGCAAGGTTCTTGAGAAGGCCAAGGCAGAGATCGACCAGCTTGCGCATTTTCGGGTGGAGTGGCGGGAGATCCGTCAAGGTCGAACCGTGACCGAGATCGAATTCCGGTTTGAGCCCAAAGATGCGCCCGCCCAGATAGCGACGGTCGACGAGATCGCGCGCCACTCTGCGGGCCGAAAGGCGAGGCGCGAGGGTGAGGTCGAATCGGTGGCCGTAGAATCGCTGACGAAGGCTGCCGTGGCTTCGCTGGTTTCAAAGGATAAGGGCGGGGCAGGGGAGTTGACCTTCCCATCTGGCACAATCCGGTTCGGCTCCGAAACGCTGGCGGCCATCGCTCGCTCGGCAGGAGGCGGTTGGGACATCGACCTTATCGCCGATGCCTATCGTGATCAGATGGGCGAGCGGCTTGCAAAGCTAAAAGGTGCAAAGCTGATCGCGTCCTGGACGGGCTTTTGTGAAAGCTTTTTGGCGCGCCGGGGCCGTCCCTGACAGGCGAATTGCACCGGTGCAATTTTCAAGAATCGGCCCCCAATGAGTCAGGTTACGGGGTTCATAGAGCTGTTGACGTGCCGAAAATGTGCCTACCTGCGCTATAAACGAGGGCGAGCTTGCGAAAGTGAGCGTCCATTTGACGTAAAAGCGCAAATTGAGCTATGACCTCTGCAGTTTCGCAAGGGGGCCCTGGTGGCAGCATCACTCGATATCGAAGGCGCGCAGGATCTGCTGTCGGTCGCAACGTTGGCCCAGCGAACAAGCTCGGTTCTGGAGCGGCTGCGCGATTCAGCGCGGAGCGCCCGCGCGGACGATCGACGAGAGCCGACTTTTCCAATCGGCAAGGCCGCCGAACTGGTTGGACGAACTGCCGCCGCGATCCGTGAGGCCGAGAAAGACGGGCGGTTGCCGCCGCCGCCGCGGACCCAGAACAACCGCCGTGTTGGCTACACCTTGGCGCAGCTCAACGATATGCGGGGCTTATTTGGAACGCGCCCGTGGCGCGCCGCGACTGACCCGTGCTGCGTCATTGCTGTGCAGAACTTCAAGGGCGGCGTCGGCAAATCGACCCTCTCGGTGCACCTCGCTCAATATCTCGCGATCAAAGGCTACCGTGTGGCGCTGATCGACTGCGACAGCCAGGCGTCGGCAACAACGCTGTTCGGTTATGTACCCGACCTCGACCTCACCGAGGAGGATACCCTCTATCCCTTCTTGCGCCACGATGACATGGAGTCGCTAGACTACGCCCTGCGCAAGACCCATTTCGACGGCCTCGAGCTCATTCCCGCCAATTTGCGGTTGTTCCAGTCTGAATATGAGATCGCCGCGCGCATGGCGCGGGGACAGGGAACACTAATCGATCGCCTTGCACAAGGCATTGCCAGCATTGCGGACCGGTTCGATGTCGTTGTTCTCGATCCGCCGCCCGCGCTTGGCGCGATCTCCCTCTCCGTGCTGCGCGCGGCTAATGCGCTCGTTGTACCGGTTCCGCCCACCGTGATGGACTTTTCGTCGACCGCCGCCTTTCTCGCGATGCTGGATGAGACGATTGAGACGCTGGCGGAACGCGATATGGCGCCGTCCCTGCAGTTTCTCCGGTTCGTCGCGTCGAAGGTCGATGAGAACAAGTCGATGCAAAAGGAACTGCTCAACTTGATGCGCACGCTGTTCGGGCACGCCATGGTGCGCGCGCCGCTCAAGGACTCCGCGGAAATCGATAATGCGACCGCGCGTCTAATGACCGTCTACGAGCTCGATGGCCCGGTCACCAGTTCGGCCGTGCGCAATCGCTGCCTGGCCTATCTCGACGGGGTGAACAGCGAAATCGAGGTCGATATTCGCTCGATGTGGCCGAGCCATCTGAGTCGGCTGCGTAAGGAGGCCCTCGCCTGATGCGAGCAAAATTGCACCGGTGCAATTCCGGTTAGAAAGGCAGGAGCATGAGCAAGAAAAACGCCAACTTCGCGGCTGATCTGGTCGCTGGCATTGACCCGGTGTCACAGGCAACTCCGCAGCGCCGGCCTGGCATTGGCGCCAGCGTGCTGGCAGGTCGTGAAAGCCGGCTTGCTGAGCTCGCGACGGGAAGCGTTGTCTCGCGCACCCACGAACTGGTCGATCCCGCGCGCTGCCGGATGTGGGTCGGCCATAACCGCGAATACGCCCTTCTCAACGAAGAGCGGTGCGCGGATCTCATCGAGAGCATCAAGGCGCAGGGCAGGCAGGAAATGCCGGCCATCGTGCGCCGGGTGAAGGATGATCCCAACATCGATTTCGAGGTGATCTGCGGCGCCCGGCGCCACTGGACGATCAGCTGGCTGCGCGCCCACAACTATCCAGATTTTCGTTTCCTCATCGATATCCGTAACCTCACCGACGAGGAGGCCTTCCGCCTTGCTGATCTCGAAAACCGGGCCCGGGATGATCTCACCGATCTCGAGCGCGCCCGCGACTATTTGCGCGCGCTCGATGCCTATTATGAAGGTCGGCAGAAGATTATGGCCGAGCGGATCAACGTGACCGAAAGCTGGCTCAGCCGCTATCTGGATCTTGCGCGGCTGCCCCCCCAGCTGATGGCCGCCTTCGCGGTGCCGCAGGATTTGAGGATCAAACATGTGACAGCGATCAAGCCGCTGTTGAAGCCCGAGGAGCGGCGGCAGCGCGTTTTTGACGAAGCGACCCGGCTCGCAAAGCAGCAGGTTGATTCTACGGCGCCTATGGCGGTTCCTGATGTTATCCGCGCGCTCGCTCTCGCCGCCGATCCCCCCAAGAAGTCAGGATCCCCCAAGAGGTCAGGAAAGGCGGAAACCATCCTGTCGGAGGCGGGTAAGCCGCTGCTGAAGGTGGAGGCTGCGGATCGCAAGAGTCTCAAGGTTACCTTGCTGCCACATGCCGGTGGAACGCGCGCTGAAGCAGAGACCGCGTTGAAAGCGCTGCTTGACCGGCATTGGGCGTAGGAAGAGTTGCGTCACAACGAGAGGTATCCGACCTCCTGGCTGTCGAATAGTCAGGTAAACGCCTTCTTCTCGTAGACGGTGATGATCGCCCGGCCATCCCAGACGTAGCACAGGTGCCGCTCCTGTCGGCAGTTGGCGAGCAGCCGAGGGCGGAACACCGCAGCGCATTCGCCGCCGGCGTGGCGCACGCTTTGGTATACGATGCCATCCGATCCTTGCTCACGGAGATCCCGGGCGAGCACCTGACCCGCCGTATAGCTGTCCGCGGCATAGAGGGCAGGGCGTTCATCGCTCAGGTCGCGAATGTCGTGCAGCATGGCATCCAGGTCGACCGCGTAGACGCGCATATCGAGTTCCTGGGCCGGTTCATGGGTATATGCCATGAAGCGGGTTCGGTGATGGCTCGTCTCAGCGACGGCGGTCTCGATCGTCCTGGCTGCGTAGAACACCCCGAAGCTGCCGTCACAGAACCGGCTGCCATCGGGATTGAGGTGGGTGAACGCCGCCATGATTGCCGACGTGCCGGGTCCCGAGACCCGGTCATCCGGCGGGACGAGTGCGAGATCGCCGACTTCGTCGCGGAGCCGGTCGTTGGTCATCGCCTCTATCGCATAGACCGCTTCCAAATCGGCCGGGTCTGCGACGTCTTCAAACAGCGATA
>Ga0207639_10000437_pt1 | contig 28831 bp, 27 predicted proteins | sample KBSCornC32_FD_184299 | JGI IMG/M metagenome (GOLD analysis project Ga0207639, IMG submission 184299) | Corn rhizosphere microbial communities from Kellogg Biological Station, Michigan, USA - KBS Corn C3-2 (SPAdes) (version 2) | ecosystem: Host-associated > Plants > Roots > Rhizosphere > Soil ...
CCACCACCTCGTGCGCACCGTGCCGGGCAATGGGCGGCTGATCGTCAACGCCGAGGATGCACGGCTGGCGGAAGTGCTCGCGATGGGCTGCTGGACGCCGGTCGAGACGTTCGGCATCGACGCCGGAGACTGGCGCGCGCGCCTGACTGCGGCCGACGGTGCGAGCTTCGTCGTGTCGCACGCCGGGCGTGAGCTCGGTGAAGCGCACTGGAACCTCAGCGGTCGCCACAACGTGATGAACGCACTCGCGGCGCTTGCGGCCGCGCACGCGGCCGGCGTCGATGTCGCGACCGCGCTGCCGGCGCTGGCGCAGTTCCGCAATGTCGCGCGCCGCATGGAACTGGTCGGCGAGCACGCCGGCATCCGCGTCTACGACGATTTCGCGCACCACCCGACCGCGATCGCGACGACCCTCGCCGGGCTGCGCGCGAAAGTCGGCAACGCGCGCATCCTGGTCGGCATGGAGCCGCGCTCGAATTCGATGCGCCTCGGCGCGCATGCCGACGAGCTCGCGCCGTCGCTCGCCGATGCCGATGCCGTCGTTTTCCTCAAGCGCGCCGAACTGCCATGGGACGCCACGCGCGTGGTCGACGCGCTCGGCGGGCGTGGCTGCACCGCGGCGAGTGTCGACGCGCTCGTCGACGCGCTGCTCGTGCAGGCGCGTGCGGGCGACCACGTCGTGTTCATGTCGAACGGCGGCTTCGAGAACGCGCCGCGACGTTTCGTCCAGGGGTTGCGGCAAGCGCCCTGAGCGCCCGCGTGCGGCAGGTATCCTCCGGCCACGCATCCCGGTGAATGGTGCCACGCCGACAAAATGCCTTCGCCCCCTTTGCTAGACTGCGCCACGTGCCGCTCGCCGACATACCGCTGTTCCCGCTGTCCGCCGTGCTGTTTCCCGGTGGGCCGCTCAACCTGCGCATCTTCGAACGCCGCTACCTCGACCTCGTGCGCGACTGCTCGCGCAGCGGCAGCGGCTTCGGCGTCTGCCTGATCCTCGCCGGACGCGAGGCTGGCGAACCGGCATTGCCGGCAGCGATCGGCACGCTCGCGCGCATCACCGATTTCTGCACCTTGCCGGACGGCCTGCTCGGCATCAGCGCCGAGGGTGGCGAGCGCTTCCAGGTCGCGACCACGCGCGTGCGCAACGATGGCCTCGTGCATGGCGAGGTGCGTTTCTGGCCTTCCGAGCCGGAAGTCCCGGTGCCGCCCGAGCACGGTTTGCTCGCGACGATCCTCGAGCGCCTGCTCGACCAGATCGGCACCGCCTACGCCCAGGTCGAACGCGCGCGTTTCGACGATGCGAGCTGGGTCGGTTTTCGCCTGGGCGAGTTGCTGCCGCTGGCGCAGCCGGAAAAGCAGCAGCTGTTGCAGATGACCGATCCGCTGCAGCGGCTCGCGCAGCTGCAGCACTACATCCCCCGTTTCCAGCGCGCCTGATCGCGCGCCGCTCAGAATGCGACGCGCAGGCTCAAGGTCGCGCTCGCCGGTGTGCCGTAGTAGGTGTTGTCGAACTCGTCGAGCACGTAGTACTTGCGGTCGAGCAGGTTGTTCGCGTTGAGCTGCAGCGACACCCGCGGTGTGAACGCGTAGCGTGCCATCAGGTTCATCAGCGTGACGTCGCGCTGGCTCAGGATGCGGCTGCCTTCCGGCGCGCCCACGGTCGTACTGCTGCGCGCCTGCCAGTTGATGCCGCCGCCGAGCGTCAGCGACTTCATCCACGACGGGTTCCATGTCGCGAAAACGCGCACGAGCGTCGGCGGGATGAACGTGCGCACGGCGATGCCATCGGCGTCGTGCGTCAGATGGCGTGACCAACCAAACGACAGGTTCCAGTCGTCGCCTATGCGCCCGCTCGCCTCTGCCTCGAAGCCGCGCGTGCGCGCGCCGTCGATCGGGAATGCCGCCTGCGACCCGTCCGGCAGCCTGACCGGTTCGCCGGTGGTCGGATCGAACAACGGCGCAGCGACGTTGTCCTGGCGCGTCTCGAACACGGTCAGCGCCGTATTCAGGCGGCCGTCGAAATGCTCGCCCTTGATGCCCAGTTCGACGCTGCGGCCTTCGATCGGATCGAGCCAGTGCGCGTTCGCGTCGCGGCTGTTCTGCGGCTTGAAGATGCCGGTCCAGCTCGTGAACAGCGAGAAATCGTGGCTGAAATCCCAGACGAGGCCGGCGTACGGGATCGCCTTGTGGAAGTCGAACTTCGAGCGGTAGTCCGACGGCCCATCGGGCGGCACGTCGTAGAGATAGAACGAATCGATCTTCCACGTCGCATAACGCGCGCCGGCGATCAGCTTGAGCGGATCGACGAGCGACAGGCGCGTAGCCGCGTAGATGCCGTTCTGCTTCGTCGTGATGTCCGACAGTGGATAGGCGGCACCGAACGCCGGTTCCGGATACGAGCCGTCCCATTCGAAGAAGTTGCCGGTCGAGGGCAGTTCGGGCGGAACTTCGAATTCCTCGCCGACATTGGTCGCCTTCGAGCCGTTGTAGCCGACCACGAGTTCGTGGCGGCGACCGAACAGGTCGAACGGACCGCTCGCGTAGAGGTCGAGCGAACGCTCGATGATCTCGGCCTTGCTGCGGTAGGCGTACGGATCGAGGCCTTCGCCGGTGAGCGGATCCGGAAAGCCGTAGACGTAGAACAGCGCGAGGTCTTCCTTGTAGCGGCGCCAGTTCGCGGACGCATGCAGCTGCCAACCATTGTCGAAGGTGTGGCGCAGTTCGCCGAACACGTTCTCGGTACGGCGATCCCAGAAGCTCCAGTCGGTCGCGGTCGTGATCGATCGCGACCAGTCGGCGAGGCTGCCGTCGGCGAGGAACAGCGGGAACGAGCCCCAGGTGTTTCCGCGCGGCTTGTTGTTCTGGTAGTCCAAGCCGACCGACAGCGCGGTCGACGACGTGAGGTCGGCATCGATGATGCCGTACAACACGGTTGTCTTCTTGTTGTACAGCGCCTGGAACGAATCGCTGTCCTCATGGACGGCGACTGCGCGGCCGCGCACGCTGCCGGACGCGTTCAGCGGAACCGACACGTCGACTTCGGCGCGACCGTCGTTCCACGAACCTGCACTGAGGTCGAGCGCGACCTTGGGCGTCGTCGCGTCGGCATGCTTGCGCACGAGGTTGACCGATGCACCCGGACTGCCGGCGCCGGTCATGAGGCCAGTCGCGCCGCGCACGATCTCGATGCGGTCGAACAGCGCCGTGTCGGCGGTTTCGTCGATCGCGCCGGTGTTGAAATTCGTGCCCGAGCCGATCGGCATGCCGTCGACCATCAGGTTGTCGATGAGAAATCCGCGCGAATAGAACAGCACGCGCTCGGTGTCGTAGGCGTTCGAGTACACGCCGGTCGTGTTGTCGAGCACTTCGCGCAACGACGTGATGGCCTGGTCGTCCATGCGTTCGCGCGTGACGACCGTGACCGACTGCGGCGTTTCGCGCAGCGACAGCGGCAGCTTGGTCGCGGCGGCGCTGCTGTCCACGCTGTAGGCGTCGCCGCGGGTCGTCGAGACGATTTCCTCGAGCTGCACCGTGTTCTTTTCGGAAGGAGCCTCGTCGGCGTCGTTCGCATGTGCGGTGAGCTGTGCCGTCACGAGTGCGAGCGCGAGCGCGCGGCGAGCAGGAGCATGGAAGCGGGCGCGGGTTAGGAAGGATCGTACTTTCGTCATGGCAGAAGGGCGCTCGGAGGTGGGGAAGGAGTGCAGGAGTAGCCCGACCGCGCGCGGAGCTGGTCGGTGCGCGCCTTCGCGCGCCGCTTGCGAAACCAGATCACCACGCCGGTGACGCTGAGCATCGCGACCGCCAACCCGAGGCAGGAGACGAGGATGCGTCCCGGCAGGCCGATGATGCGGCCCGAGTGCAGCGGGAATTGCGCCTGCAGGAAGATGTCGCCGGCGCTGCCGGTTCCGGGCACGTCGGCGCCGGCCGGGCTGCCGTCGCGCGCGTCGAAATACAACCAAGGATTGCCGAGTCCGCCGTCGCCATGTTCGTCGCCGGCGGCGAAGAAGCCGATGCCATAGACGCCGTACTCGGGCGAATAGAGCAGGCCGCCGGGTGGCGCCCAGCCGCGTCGAGCGCCTTCGGCGCGCGCGATCTCGAGGATGCGCCCGCGATCGGTGCGCGGTTCGGCGGCTTGCTCCGGCGCAATCGCCGTGCGCGTGTCGAACGGATTGGACGACAGCGTCGAAAACATCGATACGATGGGAGTGACCACCTGCGAGCGCAGGTTCATCGACACGGCGGTCACCGCAAGCACGAGCAGCAGCAGCCAGATCCAAACCCCGCCGGAGCGGTGCAGGTCGAACAGCAACGCGTGGCCGCCCTTGGACCAGCGGAACGCAAACGACTTGCGCCACGAACGCGGGCTCGGAAACGAGAGGCACAAGGCGACGAAGGTATCGAACACCCAGACGATCGCGACGATGCCCATGAACAACGAGCCGACGTCGTAGCCGCCGACGAGCGGAATCTCGAGGCTGTAGTGCAGCTTGTAGAGGAACGGCAGCACGTTCTCGCGGGAGAACGACACGCCGCCCCAATCACGCCGGCCCTGTTCGACGCCGCTGACGGGGTCGACGGCGACCTGGTTCCAGTCGACCGCATGCAACTGGCCGGTCGTCGGGTCGACGCGTGGCGCGACCCAGATCTGCATCGCCTCATCGGACTCGGCGACAAGCGGCAAGTAAGTGACGCGCACGTGCGGGTGCGCGCGCTCGACCGCATCGGCGAGTTCGAGCGCCGGCCGTTGCGGACCTGGCGAGCGTGCCACGTAGAATGCGGGATTGAGCCAGCCATCGAGTTCGTGGTCCCACGAGATCACCGCGCCCGTCAGGCCGGCGATGAAGAGGAAGGCGGCGATGAAAAGCCCGAACCAGCGGTGGACCAGGCCGAGTGAGCGGCGAGCGAATGCCATGGTTTCGTGTCAATCGTTGCGGCGGCCAGGGATGAGTCATCGATAGTAAACGCAAATGAGAATGATTCCTATCTACTTGACACGAGTTGGATGCCACCGGGCCCCTTGTCGGGCGCAGCGGTCGAAATACGGCGCTGGCATGCCCCCGCCCGGCGCGCTCCGGACATACATCGCGAGGAACCGATGAAATACCTGCACACGATGATCCGCGTGCGCGACCTCGACGCCACGCTGCGTTTCTTCTGCGACGGCCTCGGCTTGCGCGAGACGCGTCGGATGGAAAATGCGCCAGGCAAGTACACGCTCGTGTTCCTCGCCGCCGACGAGACGCCGGACGCCGAGATCGAGCTCACGTACAACTGGCCGCCGGCGGATGGTGCGGCGAGCGAGGACTATGGTTCGGCGCGCAACTTCGGCCATCTCGCGTTCCGCGTTGACGATGTCTACGCGACCTGCGCGCGCTTGCAGGCGATGGGCGTCACGATCAACCGCCCGCCGCGCGACGGCCACATGGCGTTCGTGCGTTCGCCGGACCTGATCTCGATCGAGCTGCTGCAGAAGGGCGCGCACCTGGCACCGGCGGAGCCATGGGCGTCGATGCCCAATACCGGCAGCTGGTGAGCCTGTCGATGCTGCGCAAGGATCGGAGTGCGGCGTACGTGGCGGCGCGCAAGACTCGCCGCCTCCTCCACGCACGGAACACGCGATGCCGCAGCCTTCCCCGATCGATGCCGACATCGCATTCGCGGTCGCGCCCGACTGGTCGCGTGTCGAACGCGAACTCGACCTGTGCGGCCATGCGCGGCTGGAAAGTCTGCTCGACGAATCGGCCTGCGGCGCGCTTGCCGCGTGTTACGACGAGGCGGCGCGCTTCCGCAGCCGCGTCGTGATGGCGCGCCACGGCTTCGGTCGCGGCGAGTACCGGTACTTCGGATATCCATTGCCGGCAGCGATCGCACAGTGGCGCGCTGCGCTGTACGCGAAGCTCGTGCCGATCGCGAACCGCTGGCACGAGCGCATGGGCATCGATGTGCGCTTTCCGCCGACGCATGCGGATTTCGTCGCGCGCTGCCATGCGGCAGGCCAGGCGCGGCCGACGCCGTTGCTGCTGCGCTACGGCGTCGACGACTACAACTGCCTGCACCAGGACTTGTACGGCGAGCACGTGTTTCCGCTGCAGGTGGCGATCCTGCTGGCGCAACCGGGGCGTGATTTCGACGGCGGCGAATTCGCGTTGACCGAGCAGCGTCCGCGCATGCAGTCGCGCGTCCATGTCGTGCCGCTGCGGCAGGGCGACGCCGTCGTGTTCGCGGTGAACCAGCGGCCGGTGCAGGGAGCGCGCGGCGACTATCGCGTCGCATTGCGCCACGGTGTCAGCCGCGTGCTCGCGGGCCAGCGTCATACCCTCGGCATCATCTTCCACGACGCCGCATGACGCGGCGGGTCATTTCGGCGGGCGCGGACCGAGGCGGAAACGACAAGCGTTGCCGCCGCGCACGAGGCATTCGAGATGCTGCACCGGTCGTCCGGTCGCCGCTTCCATGAATGCGAGGTCGAAGCGGCACACGTCCGGATGCGCCTTCGCGAGCGAGTGGAATACGCAGTTGTAGGCCTCGACCTGGGTCTCGCCGTCGCGCTTGACCGCGAGCGCCTCGTAGCCGAGCGCGTCGAGTTGCTCGGCGAGCGCGCCCACGATTTCTTCGTCCGGTGCGGCTGCGATGCGCTCGGCCGCTGCGGCGCCGAGTGCCTGGCCCATGCCGGCGAGCATCGCCTGCACGCCAGGCTTGCCGGCCTGTGCGTACAACTGCTCGATCAGGCCGCCCGCGATCAGGCCGTAGTTGCGTGGGAAGAGTTCGCGCCCGGCCATCGTCAGCACATAGCGAGCCTGTGGGCGGCCACCGCTCAGGCGCGCTTCACCGCGTTCGACGAAACCGCCCGCGATCAACGCGGTCAGGTGTTGCCTGACCGCGTTGTGGGTGACGCGGAGGGCTTCGCACAGCGCCTCGACCGTCACGCCCTGCGGTGCCAGCAGCAGGCGCCGCAACAGCTTCTGCTGCGTCGCGCCGACCTCGCGCAGGGCCGACGGGCGCTTCATGTCGCCTTTTGCGGGAACTGCTTCGCGATCGCGTCGGCGATCGCGTCGGCGAGCGTGTCCATGTGCGCGCGCATCGCTGCCCAGGTGGTCGCCTCGGCCTTCATGTCGCCCTGCATGATCTCGCCGATCTGCGCCGAGTGATGGCCCACGTGGGTGGTGAGCAGGCCGCGCACCGCGTCTTCGGGCAGGTTGGGATTCGCACCGGCGAGGAACTTCGAGATTTCGCTCCCGTTCGCGACGAGGTCGCTCATCGCCTTGTCGCGCGCCGCATTGTCACCGGCGTGCACGGCATCGGTCATCGCCTTCACACCGCCCCAGTGACCGGCGAGCAGGGTCAGCATCTGCTTGCCGGCATCGGCGCCGTAGAAGCCACCAACCGCATCGGCGATCTGTTTCGCATCGGCGACGACGTTGTCGGCGGCCTTTTTCGCAGCCTTCGCATCGCCCGCCTCCACGGCGATCGCGTAGGCGCGCGTGGCCTCGACGTGGCCTTGCCACAGCGAGCGCATCGCGGCGTGCAGCTTGGGAGCGGTGGCGGCGGGTGCTGCAGCTTCGGCGTGCGCCGGTTGCACAACGACAAGGCCGGCACCGCCGGCGAGCATCAGGGCCAGCGCGAGCGCGCCGGCAATGGCATTCGGTTTCATCGGTTCGACTCCGGAACACCGCCACATGGCGGTCGAGGGCATCCTGCCCGACCGGTTCCGATAGTAAACCTTCGTATGTGTAAAGGGTATTGCCGTGCGCCCGATCAGCCAGCAGCGGCCTCCGCGAACGCCGCGCGCGCGGCCGCGTGGGTGTCGGCGATGACCTCTTCGTCATGCGCGATCGAGACGAAGCCGGCCTCGAAGGCGCTGGGCGCGAGATACACGCCGCGCTTGAGCATCGCGTGGAAGAAGCGATTGAACGTCGCCACGTCGCAGGCGGTCGCCTGCGCGTAGGTATCGACCTGCCCGCTGGTGAAGAACAAGCCGAACATGCCGCAGGTGCGGTTGATGCTGAGCGGCACGCCGGCTTCGGCGGCGGCGGACGCGAAGCAGTCGGTGAGCAGGCGCGTGCGCCGGTCGAGCTGCGGATAGAACTCCGGCGTCTGGATCAGCTCGAGCATCGCGAGGCCGGCCGCCATCGCGACCGGGTTGCCGCTGAGCGTTCCGGCCTGGTAGACCGGGCCGGCCGGCGCGACCTGCTGCATGATGTCGCGACGCCCGCCGTAGGCACCGACCGGCATGCCGCCGCCGATGATCTTGCCGAACGTGCTGAGGTCGGGCGTGATGCCGAACAACTGCTGCGCTCCACCGAGGGCGACGCGGAAGCCGGTCATCACTTCGTCGAAGATCAGCAGCACGCCGTGGCGCGTGCACAGCTCGCGCAACGCGGCGAGGTAGCCGTCGCGCGGCAGGATGCAGTTCATGTTGCCGGCGACCGGTTCGATGATCAGCGCGGCGATCTCGTCGCCGACTTCGGCGAACAGCTGCTTCGCGGCGTCGAGATCGTTGTAGGGCAGGGTCAGGGTGAGGTCGGCGAGCGCCTTCGGTACCCCGGGCGAGGTCGGCACGCCGAGCGTGAGCGCGCCCGAACCGGCCTTGACCAGGAACGCGTCGCCATGGCCGTGGTAGCAGCCTTCGAACTTCACGATGCGCGAACGCCCGGTGAAGCCGCGCGCGAGGCGGATCGCCGACATCGTCGCCTCGGTGCCCGAGTTGACCATGCGCACGACCTCGACCGACGGCACCAGCCGCGCGATCGTCTCCGCCATCGTGACTTCCGCCGGGCACGGCGTACCGAACGAGAGGCCGTCCTGGATCGCGCGCGCGACCGCTTCGCGCACATGCGGATGGTTGTGGCCGACCACCATCGGTCCCCACGAGCCGACGTAGTCGATGTAGCGCGTGCCCTCGACATCCCACAGGTAGGCACCGTCGGCGCGTGCGCTGAAGAACGGCTCGCCGCCGACCGACTTGAACGCGCGCACGGGCGAGTTCACGCCGCCGGGAATGCGCGCCTGCGCGCGCTGGAACAGTTCGTGGTTGGTCGTCATCGCAAGCTCGCTGGAGTCCTATCGAAAAGGGCGCTGAAGCGCTGCGCGGCGGCGCGCACGTCTGCCGCGCCGAACAGTGCCGAGATGACCGCGACCGCATCGGCGCCGGCGTCGATCAGCAAGGGCGCATTGTCGTGCGTGATGCCGCCGATCGCCACCAGCGGCAGGCCGAGCGGTTTCGCTTCGCGCAGCAGGCGCGGCGTGGCGACGCGCGCATGCGGCTTGGTCGGCGACGCGAAGAACGCGCCGAACGCGAGGTAGTCGGCGCCGAGTGCGGCGAATTGCCGCGCGCGATCGAGCGAGTCGTAGCACGACATGCCGACGATCGCGCCGGCGCCGAGGCGCGCGCGCGCCTCGGCGATCGCCGCGTCGTCTTCGCCGAGATGCACGCCGGCCGCGCCGACCGCCGCCGCGAGTTCGATGTCGTCGTTGACGATCAGCGGGATCCCATGACGCGCGCACAGCGCCTGCAGCGCGCTCGCCTCCGCGAGACGACGCGCCCGGTCGGCACTCTTGTCGCGGTACTGCAGGATCGTCGCGCCGCCGGCGAGCGCCGCCGCACACGCGTCGATCAGGTCCGCGCGCGGGCCATCGCTGATCGCATACAGGCCGCGCAGGGGCGGAAACGGGGTCGCGGTCATTGCGGCGCTCCAGGGGTCGCGCTTTCGCGGGCGCGCGCAAGCTGCGAGAATACAAGGCCTTTCGTCAATCCGACCTGCCTGCAATGTCCGAGTCTGCTGCCGCCGCGCCCGTCGACGCGCCTTTTCGCACCTTCATGTGCGTCGTCTGCGGTTTCCTCTACAACGAGGCCGAGGGCTGGCCGTCCGACGGCATCGCCGCCGGCACGCGCTGGGAAGACGTGCCGGAAACCTGGACCTGCCCGGACTGCGGCGTGACCAAGTCCGATTTCGAGATGGTCGAGATCTGAGCGGCGGCGGGGGCGCCAGACGCGTTGCCTCCGTCCCGCCATCCTGCGTCCCGCTTTCGTCACGGCGCCGACATGCGCGCAGCACCGCCGCCTGATTGACTGCACGCGTCAATCACGCGGAGGCAACATGCAGGTTTTCGTTCCGATCGAGGATACCGGCGTCGATCGCGCCGTCGGTCCGCTCGTGCCGTATCGCTGCGGCGTTCCTTGTGCGCACGAACTGCGCGGCGAACTGGTGCTGCGCGACGGCGTGTGGAGCGAGCGCGCGACGCTCAGCGCTGGATCTGCATCTCGTCACCCGGCGATATTCCCAACTTGCGTGCCTGACCCGCGTTGAGTTCGAGCACGTAGCGCGCCGGAGCGCCGCTCGAATACGGCGGGCAGGGATCGGCGGTGCACGCCGGCACGTCGTGCTGGACGCTGATCAGCTTGCGATCGGCGTCGAAGAACAGCATGTCCTGCGGGAACTTGCAGTTCTTCATCCAGAACGCGCGCGGCTGGTCGTCCTGGAACACGAACAGCATGCCGTGGTCCTGCGGCATGCTCTCGCGACCCATCAGGCCGTGCTCGCGCGCGGCGTCGTCTTCGGCGATCTCGATCGAGAAACGCTGGCCCTTGAGCTCGACCGCAGGGCCGCGTGCGCAGGCGGGCAACGCGGCGACGAGGGTGAGCATGGCGACCGCACGCAGGCAAACGGATGCTTTCATTTCGACTCTCCCGGAAGAAAAATCCTGCAACCCTTGACACATGGCAGGGCTGCTTCGACGCGCATGCGTCAACCCAGCGCGTACCCGAACTGCTGGCGGAACTGGTCGGCGAACTCGGAATAGGTGAAGCGCTGGTTCTGCGTGCCGGGGTGCTCGATCTTGAGCGTGCCCATCAGCGACGCGATGCGACCCGTGGTGGGCCAGTCCATGCCCCGCATGAGGCCGAAGATGAGGCCCGCGCGGTAGGCGTCGCCGCAACCGGTCGGGTCGACGATGCGGCGCTCCTGCGCGGGGGGGATCGCGTGCGTGACGCCGTCGGCGTGCACGGTCGAGCCCTTCGGACCCTGCGTGACGATGTACGCCTTCACGCGCCGGGCGATCTCGGCGGCGTTCCAGCCGGTGCGCTGCTGGAGCAGTTGCGACTCGTAGTCGTTGACGATCGCGTAGTCGGCCTGGTCGATCATCGTGCGGAATTCCTCGCCCGAAAACAGCGGCATCGCCTGGCCCGGATCGAAGATGAACGGCAGGCCGCGCTCGGCGAACTCGCGCGAGTGCTGCAGCATGCCGTCGCGGCTGTCCGGCGCGACGATGCCGAACGTGACGCCCTCGACGTCGCGCACGTGGTGCTCGTGCGAATTGAGCATCGCGCCGGGATGGAACGCGGTGATCTGGTTGTTGTCGAGGTCGGTCGTGATGAAGCACTGCGGCGTGAACAGGTCGTCGAACACGCTGACGTGGTCGAGGCGGATGCCGCACTGCTTCATGTGCTCGCGGTAGGGCGCGAAATCCTGGCCGACCGCCGCGAACGGGATCGGATCGTCACCGAGCAGCTTGAGGTTGTAGGCGATGTTGCCGGCGCAGCCGCCGAACTCGCGGCGCATGCGCGGCACCAGGAACGACACGTTCAGGATGTGCACCTGGTCGGGCAGGATGTGTTTCTTGAACTGGTCCTGGAACACCATGATGGTGTCGTAGGCGAGCGAACCGCAGATCAGTGCTGACATCGAAGGTCCCAAAGCAGGCTACGGCGGCGCGAAAAGCGCCGCGCAAACCGGTGAAGCTTACCCGGGCGCGGGCGCTACCGGAACGCCCCCGGCGGAGTGGCGCCGCCGCCGGACCGGCCGAAACGTGACCGGAGCGCGCGAAAACCCGCGCCGGGCAAGGGTTTTTTAACCTGATTGTCCTTGCCCGCACCGCCCGGTCTGACTACACTCGCGCGCTTTTCCCCGCATTCGCACAAGGCTCGCGCCGCGCTCATGTTCAAAGGTCTCCGCGGACTCTTCTCCAACGATCTCTCGATCGATCTCGGCACTGCCAACACGCTGATCTACGTGCGTGGGCAGGGCATCGTCCTCAACGAACCCTCGGTCGTGGCGATCCGCCAGGACCGGGGACCCGGCGGGCCGCGCTCGGTCGCGGCGGTCGGCGCCGACGCCAAGCGCATGCTCGGACGTACCCCCGGCAACATCGTGACGATCCGGCCGATGAAGGACGGCGTGATCGCCGACTTCACGATGACCGAGGAGATGCTCAAGCAGTTCATCAAGAAAGTGCACCGCGCACGCATGTTCCGCCCGAGCCCGCGCGTGCTGGTATGCGTGCCGTGCGGCTCGACCCAGGTCGAGCGCCGTGCGATCAAGGAATCGGCCGAGTCGGCCGGCGCACGCGACGTGTACCTCATCGAGGAGCCGATGGCGGCTGCGATCGGCGCCGGCATCCCGGTGCACGAGGCGCGCGGATCGATGGTGCTCGACATCGGTGGCGGCACCTCGGAAGTCGCGGTGATCTCGCTCAACGGCATCGTCTACTCGCAGTCCGTGCGCATCGGCGGCGACCGCTTCGACGAAGCGATCATCAACTACGTGCGCCGCAACCACGGCACCCTGATCGGCGAATCGACCGCCGAGAAGATCAAGGTCGAGATCGGCTGTGCCTTCCCGCAGTCGGACGTGAAGGAGATCGAGGTCTCCGGGCGCAATCTCGCCGAGGGCGTGCCACGCATGTTCACGGTCAATTCGAACGAGATCCTCGAGGCGCTGCACGAGCCGCTGTCCGGCATCGTCAGCTCGGTGCGCAGTGCGCTCGAGCAGACGCCACCGGAGCTGTGTTCCGACGTCGCCGAACGCGGCATCGTGCTGACCGGCGGTGGCGCCCTGCTGCGCGACATCGATCGCCTGATCTCCGAGGAGACCGGCCTGCACGTGCACGTGGCCGACGATCCGCTGACCTGCGTCGCACGCGGTGGCGGGCGCGCGCTCGAACTGATCGACCTGCACGGCAGCGACTTCTTCGCGCCGGAGTGAGTGAAGGCGAGGGCAGAGGGATGCGTGGCGAAGGCGTCGACATCGCACACACCCCTCACCGCGCCGCGCTCGCAGGCGGCCTTCGCCCCATCCGCTGCGATACGCTGTCGAACATGCGCACGCGCTCCTCCTTCCTCGCCGCTCGCCCGTAGACCGTGCCTCTCGCCCGCACCGACAACGCCACGCTGTTCGCCGAGGGCGCGGTCAGCACCCTGCGCCTGATCGTCTATCTCGCGTTCGCGGTCGCGCTGATGGTGCTCGATCATCGCGGCAACTACCTCGAATCGGCGCGTCACGTCGCGGGACTGGTGATAGAGCCGGTGTATCGCCTGGCCTCGCTGCCCGCGCAGCTCGCGCGCGCGACGCGCACCGCGGTGGTGACGCAGGACCAGCTCGCCAGCGAGAACCGCGCACTGCGCGAGCAGTTGCTGCTGGCACAGGCGCGCCTCAATCGCCTCGATGCGCTGGTCGCACAGAACGAGCGTCTGAAGAGCCTGCTCGAGGCGCAGAAGAACCTCGGCCTGTCGGTGCAGCTGGCGCGCCTGATCAATGTCGACCTCGACCCTTCGCGCCATCGCATCGTGCTCGACGTCGGCGCGAACCAGGGTTGCACCGTCGGCCAGCCGGTCATCGACGCGCAGGGCGTGATGGGGCAGATCGTCGAGGTGCTGCCGAACACGTCGATCGCGATGCTGATCAGCGACGCGACACACGCGATCCCGGTCATGGTCGAGCGTACCGGCCTGCGCGCTATCGCCTACGGGAGCGGCGAGATCGATCGCCTGCAATTGCCGAACATCCCGATCAGCGCGGACATCAAGGTCGGCGACAAGCTGCTGACCTCGGGCCTCGGCGGGCGTTTCCCGGCCGGTTTCCCGGTCGGCGAGATCCGCAAGGTCAGCCCCGACCGCAGCGGCATGTTCATCGCGGCCGAGGCACAACCGGCGGCCGCGCTCGATCGCAGTGCCGAAGTGCTGTTGCTGCGCGACCAGCCGCAGCCCTATGGGCCGCCCGCACCGCGCGAGGACGTCGGTCCGCCCGCGTCGCTCGGCGGGCCGCCGGCGGAGGTGCAGCCGTGAATCGCATGCGCATCCAGGGCTGGCTGTTCGCGGGCAGCCTGTTCGTCGCGTTCCTGCTGCAGCTGATGCCGTTGCCGCCGTCGCTCGAACCGCTCAAGCCGTACTGGATCGGCCTCGTGCTGATCTACTGGACGATCGAAGCCCCTGACCGCATCGGCCTCGGCTTCGCGTTCTGTCTCGGCCTCGTCGCCGACGTGCTGGTCGGCGAGCTGCTCGGCGAACAGGCATTGCGCCTGCTCGTGCTGGTATTCATCGTGCTGCGCTTCCGCGCGCGCCTGCGTTTCTTCCCGGTCTGGCAGCAGGCGCTGGCGGTGCTCGCGCTGCTGCTCAACGATCGCATCGTGATGCTGATGGCACGCGGATTTTCCGGCGAACCCCTGCCAGGCGGCGTGTTCTGGTTTGCGCCGCTGGTCGGCATGGCGGCGTGGCCGCTCGTGTTCCTGCTGTTCGACGACCTGCGGGCGCGCTTGCGCGCCGGCGAGTGACGGGCGGAGCGTCGTTCATGCGTCGATCCCGCTCGATGTCGCGCTTCAAGCCGCTGAAGGAGGGGCGCTATGAAGCGGTCACGTTCCGCCGCCGCGCGCTGGCCGGGTTCCTGATCATCGTCGCCTGCCTGATCGCGCTCGGCACGCGCTTCGCGTTCCTGCAGATCGACCAGCACGAGGAATTCAGTGCGCGTTCGGAGGCGAACCGCGTGCTGACCCGTCCGCTCGCGCCGGCGCGCGGACTCATCTACGACCGCAACGGCATCCTGCTCGCGGAGAACGTCGCCGCGTTCCGGCTCGAGGTGTCTCCCGAGCAGGTGCACGACATGAACGCGATGCTCGCGCGGCTCGGCGACATCGTGTCGATCAGCGACGACGACCTCACGCGCTTCAATGCGTTGCGCAAGGGCAAGCATTCCTACGAAGGCGTGCCGCTGCGCCTGAAGCTGTCGGAGGAGGAGATCGCGAAGTTCTCGACCAACCGCTGGGCGTTTCCGGGCGTCGACGTGGTGCCGTACCTCACGCGTTCCTATCCGCTCGGCGAGGAGTTCGCGCACACGGTCGGCTACGTCGGGCGCATCGACGAGAACGACCTCGGCAATCTCGACAAGGGCGACTACGCCGGAACCACGCATATCGGCAAGACCGGCATCGAGCGCTACTACGAGGATCGCCTGCACGGTGAAGTCGGCTACGAGAAGGTCGAGGTCAACGCCGACCACCGGCCGCTGCGCGTGTTGCCGGACCGGCTCGCGCCGAAGCCGGGCGAGAACCTGTATCTCACGATCGATTCGCATCTGCAGGAAGCCGCCGAGGCGGCGTTCGAGGGACGCGCCGGCGCTGCCGTCGCGATCGATCCACGCAACGGCGAAGTGCTGGCGATGGTCAGTGTGCCGAGCTTCGATCCGAATCCGTTCGTCAACGGCATCGCGGGTGCGGATTACGCCGCGCTGCTGGCCAGCGAGGACAAGCCGCTGCTCAACCGCCTGCTGCGCGGCAACTACGCGCCTGGTTCCACCATGAAGCCGTTCGTCGGCCTCGCCGGCCTCGAACTCGGCCTGCGGCGTCCCGAGGACACCGTGCTGTCGACCGGCGAGTTCTTCATCCCGGGCCAGTCGCGCGCCTACCGCGACGACGTGCGCGGTGGGCAAGGACGCGTCGACCTCGTGCAGGCGATCGCGAAATCGGTCAATACGTATTTCTATTCGCTCGCGCTGGACATGGGCATTGACCGCTTCAGCAGCAGCCTCGGCCGCTTCGGCTTCGGCCAGCAGACCGGCATCGACCTCACGGGTGAGGGCAGCGGTGTGCTGCCTTCGCGTGAATGGAAACGCGCGCGCTTCAACCAGCCGTGGTATCCGGGCGAAACGGTGATCGCCGGCATCGGCCAGGGCTACTGGGTGGTGACGCCGCTGCAACTCGCCAACGCGGTTGCGATCATCGCCGCGCGCGGCGTGCCGCACACGCCGCACCTGCTGCGCGCGGCGCAGCGCAGCCTCGATGCGCCGCTCGAACTGCTGCCGGCGCCGCCGCCGCGCAAGAGCGTGATCGACAAGCCGGCCGACTGGGCCGCGGTGCAGCAGGGCATGATCGAGGTCGTGCGCAGCGGCACCGCGCGCGGTGTCGACGCCGACTTCCCGTATCCGATCGCCGGCAAGACCGGCACCGCCGAGCGCTATTCGCGTACCGGCACCGAATGGACGAGCATCAGTGCAAGCCCGATCGAACGCCACCAGGTGCTGTTCGAAGCCTTCACGCCGGCCGACGACGCACGCATCGTGGTGATCGTCGCGCTCGAGGCCGGGCGCAGCGGTGCGCACGATGCCGCACCGATCGCGCGCAAGATGCTCGACGCGTGGCTGCCGGGTGACCAGCAGCGCCAGGCGCGTGCGGCGGCCGCGACGGCGGAGAATGCGCCATGATCGACGAATTGTTGCTCGAGTGGCGCCACCGCTTCGTCTCGATGTGGCGCAAGCCGCGCGTCGATCTGCCGCTGTTCGGCGCCCTGCTGCTGTTGATGGGAATCGGGCTCGTCACGCTGTACAGCGCAAGCGACCTCGATCGCGGCCAGGTCATCTCGCAGGCCTTGCGTTTCGTGCTCGGCCTGCTGCTGATGGCAGCGATCGCGCGGGTGCCGCCGCTGACCCTGCGCAACTGGACGCCGTGGCTGTACGCGGCGAGCGTCGTGCTGCTCGTCATCGTCGTCGTGCACGGCGAGGGACGTGGCGCGAACCGCTGGCTCGATCTGAAGATCGTGCGCTTCCAGCCGTCGGAGCTGCTCAAGCTGACGATGCCGATGATGATCGCCTGGTATCTCAACGGTCGGCCGTTGCCGCCGGGATGGATCACGCTCGGCGCAGCCGGTGCGCTGATCGCGGTGCCCGCCGCGCTGATCGCCAAGCAGCCCGACCTCGGCACGGCATTGCTGATCGTCGCCAGCGGCGCGTTCGGCATTTTCCTGTCGGGGCTCGCCTGGTGGCGCATCGGCGTACTGCTCGGCGCGGTCGCCGGCATGGTGCCGGTCGCCTGGCACTTCCTGCACGACTACCAGCGCAACCGCGTGCTGACCCTGCTCGATCCCGAAGCCGATCCGCTCGGCAACGGCTGGCACATCATCCAGTCGAAGATCGCGGTCGGCTCCGGCGGCCTGTGGGGCAAGGGTTGGCACCATGGCACGCAGTCGCGCCTGGAGTTCCTGCCCGAACACACCACCGACTTCATTTTCTCGGTGTTCGCCGAGGAGTGGGGGTTGGTCGGTGTGCTGCTGCTGCTCGCGCTGTACGTGTTCATCATCGCGCGTTGCCTGTGGATCGCCGCCGAAGCGAAGGACACCTATGCGCGCCTGCTCGCCGGCGCGATCAGCATGTCGCTGTTCGTCTACGTCGTGGTCAACGGCGGCATGATCACCGGCGTGCTGCCCGTGGTCGGCGTGCCGCTGCCGCTGGTGAGCTACGGCGGTACGTCGGCGGTGTCCCTGCTGGCCGGCTTCGGCGTGCTCATGTCGATTCATGCACACCGCAAGGTGCTGGCAGGCTGAAGCGCGCCGCGTGTCCGCAGGTCCGGGCGACGTGCGTTCGCCCGGGCCGCCGGTGCTCCCGCTCAGAGGCAATCGCCGAGCCCGTCGTAGATCGTCCGGTCCGTGCCGGGCAGGGGCGTCTGCAGCGGATCGTCGCCGGCCAACGCAGCGAGCAGGGCATCGATCGGCGTGTGCGGAGCGATCGGCAACACGCATTCCCAGGCATGCGTCTCGACGTCGATCGCGCCCGTGCGCGCATCGATCTCCTCGTTGCTCGCCGCGAACGACCACACGCAGCGACCGATCCTGCCGGAGCCGCGCTGCACCGAGCAGCGCAGGCGCAGCGGCGTGATGTTGCTCCAGTCGCCCTCGCAGAACGTGTCGCCGCAAATGTCGTCGAAGCCGGCCTCGAGGCGCGTGCGCAACGAGTACCACGCCTCGAACTGCGCGTCACTGGTGAAGTAGTCGTAGACGTCGACGTATGACGCGCGCACCGATTGTGCGGCGCCCGGCGGCGCATGGATGGCGATGAGCAGCAGCGCGACGGCTGCGAGCAGCGAACGGAGCATCGGTCTTCCTCCCTGGAATGATGGCGGTCCCTCGGCGTCGCCCGTGTGGCCGACGTGGAACCGGCACAGCTTGCCTGCGCGCAGGCACCCGCCACGAGCGCAAATCGCAGCGTCGACATGTAGGAAATGCGCGTGGTCGCATGCGCAAGGCCGTCGAGTCATCGGGTCGACTTCATCGGTGCCGCGACCGACGCGCCGGGCGCGCGCATCCTGCTACAGTAAGCCTCATGCAGGCACTGCTCCGCGCGCTCCGCGCTCATCTGGTCATCGTGTCGATCTGCCTGTTCGGCGTCGGTCGCGGCATCGCTGCCGCAGCAGACGCCCCATTCGATGCCGATGTCGCCGCGGCGCAGCGCGAATTCGCCGCCGAGGTCGCGCGCGAAGGCGGCCCCTCCGAACGCGACGTGCTCGCGACGCTGTCCGGCGCCAAGGTGCAGCAGTCGATCCTCGATGCGATCGCGCGGCCGGCCGAGGCGACCAAGCCGTGGAGCGCGTACGCGCCGATCTTCCTCACCGACAAGCGCATCGACGACGGCGTCGCGTTCTATCGCGCGAACCGCGAGCTGCTCGACCGTGTCGGCGCGCAGTACGGCGTCGCGCCCGAGGTCATCGTCGCCATCATCGGCGTCGAAACGTCCTATGGCCAGAACGCGGGCAAGTACCGGGTGCTCGATGCGTTGGCGACGCTCGCGTTCCGCTATCCGCCGCGCGCGAAGTTCTTCCGCGGCGAGCTGAAGCAATTGTTCCTGCTCGGCGACCACCATCTCGCCTATCCGCTCGACCAGCTGCGCGGGTCATACGCAGGCGCGATGGGTTGGGGCCAGTTCATGCCGACCAGCATCGCCAAGTGGGCGGTCGACGGAGACGGCGACGGCCGCATCGACCTGTGGAGTTCGCTGCCGGACATCACGGCGAGCGTCGCCAACTATTTCGCCGAGCACGGCTGGCAGCAGGGTGGGCCGGTAGCGGTGCGCGCGCAGCCTGCAGCGGATGCGCGCGTGTTGCCGGATCCCGGCCTCGACCCGGTCTACCCGGTGCAGCAGATGGAAGCGTGGGGCTATGCGCCGATCGAACGCGTCGACGCCGACACGCCGTCGACCCTGCTCAAGCTCGACGGCGATCTCGGTCCGGAATACTGGCTGGTGTTCGGCAACTTCCGCGCGATCACCCGCTACAACAAGAGCCCGCTGTACGCGATGGCCGTGTTCCACCTCGCCCAGTCGATCGCGCGCGGAGCCGCCACGCCGTGAGCGTGGCGCGGCCGCTCGCCTGCCTCGCCGCCTGCCTGCTACTGGTCGCGTGCAGCAGCCATCGGCCGCGCCGCGACGGTGCGATGCCCGCGCCGGCTTCGAGCGCAGCGGCGATGCGTGGCGGCCGCGACACCGATCGGCCGCAGTCCGAGCGCTATGCGCAGGACGCCGATAATGGACCGGCCGCCCCGCCGATCGACGTCAGCAAGATTCCCGAGCCGGTGCCGAAGGCGGAGCCGCGTTCGCGCTACGGCAACAAGGACAGTTACGAAGTGCTCGGCAAGCGCTATCGCGTGCTGCCGGATGCGCGCGGCTACGTCGAGCGTGGCATCGCCTCGTGGTACGGCAACAAGTTCCACGGCTTCATGACGTCGTCATTCGAGACCTACGACATGTACGCGTTCAGCGCCGCGCACAAGACGCTGCCGCTGCCGAGCTACGCGCGCGTGACGAACCTCGACAACGGCAAGAGCGTGGTCGTGCGCGTCAATGACCGCGGCCCGTTCCACGACGACCGCATCATCGACTTGTCCTATGCCGCCGCCGTGAAGATCGGCGTGTGGCCGAAGGGCACCGCGCGGGTCGAAGTGCGCGCGATCGACCCTGCGCATCCAGACGAATGGCCGCCTTCGCGCACGGCAGAGGCGCCGCCGCTGCGGCCGGTCGATCGCCGCGCGCGTCCGTCCGGCGTCGATCGTGCGCCAACGACTTCATCGGTCGCTTCCGTGGCCAGTTCGCGACCGGCCGCCGTTGCTTCCGACTCCCAACCCTCGGCCCTCGCCTCTGCTTCTGCCCCCCGCATCTACCTGCAACTCGCCGCGTTCGGCGATCGCGCGAACGCGGAGCGCGCGCTCGCCGCCGCGAAGCGCGCGGGGCTCGATCAGGCCGGCATCGAATCGATCGCCGTCGCGGGACGGACCGTGCATCGTTTGCGGGTCGGCCCGCTCGCCGACGTCGAAGCAGCCGATGCGCTGAGCGCGCGTATCGAGCGCCTCGGCCTCGGCGCCCCGCGCGTCGCGATCGAACGCTGAGAGCGGCCATCCATGGTCGCCTGCATTTGCGCCTGCAATGCAGGCATACCGGCCATCCATGGCCGTTACGCCTGAACGCATCCCATCAGTGCCCCGGATTGCCCGTGTAATGGCCGGCGCCGTCTGCGACAATCGGCGCTTTGTTGTTAGCAGGCCGAAACTCCGCGATGAAGCTGCCGTCCCTCCTCGTTCCCGCCGCCGTCCTTGCCCTCGCTTGTTCGTTCGTGCACGCCGATCCGCCGCCGGCCCCGGCGCCCGCGAGCGCGGCCAGTGCCGCTGCGCCTGCGCTGCCGACGCCGCAGCCGGTCGCGAAGCCGACGCCGATGCCGGCGTCCGCGACGCCCGGCGCCGCGCCGACCCCGCCGGCACCGTCGATCGATGCGAAGAGCTGGGTGCTCATGGACTACGCCAGCGGGCAGGTGCTCGCCGAGAGCAACATGGATCAACGCGTCGCGCCGGCATCGATCACCAAGGTCATGACCTCGTACGTCGTGTCGGCCGAGATCGCGCACGGCAAGATCCATCTCGACGACCAGGTCTTCATCAGCGAGCGCGCATGGCGCTCCGGCGGCGCCGGCACCGACGGCTCGACCAGTTTCCTGCAGCTCAACAGCAAGGTCGCGCTGAAGGACCTGCTATACGGCATGATCATCCAGTCCGGCAACGACGCCGCGATCGCGCTGGCCGAGCACACGGCCGGCTCGGAGGAGACCTTCGCCCAGCTCATGAACCAGTACGCGGCGAAGATCGGCATGACCGGCACGAACTACGTCGACGCAAGCGGCCTGCCGAATCCCGATCACTACACGACGGCGCATGACATCGCGCTGCTTTCGCGCGCGTTGATCCACGACTATCCCGAGGAATACAAGATCTACGCGATCAAGGAATTCGAGTGGAACGGGATCAAGCAGCACAACCGCAACACCCTGCTGTGGCGTGACGAAACCGTCGACGGCATCAAGACCGGGCACACGTCCGAAGCCGGCTTCTGCCTCGCGACTTCGGCCAAGCGCGGCGACCAGCGCCTCGTCGCGGTGGTGATGGGCGCGCCGAGCGAGAAGCAGCGCGCCGACGACAACCAGGAATTGCTGAACTACGGTTTCCGCTTCTTCGAGACGAAGAAACTGTACGCGGCGAATGCGTCGCTGGCGACGCCGGAGCTGTGGAAAGGCGCGGTCGCGAACCTGCCGCTCGGCGTCGGCGAGGACGTGCTCGTCACGTTCCAGCGTGGCCGCTACAACGACCTCAAGGCGAGCCTCGACATGCCTGCGCGCCTCGTTGCGCCGATCGCGAAGGGCAAGGCGGTCGGCACCCTGAAGGTGCAACTGGACGGCAAGTCGCTGCTCGAGCGCCCGCTGGTCGCGCTCGCCGACGGCGAAGAGGGCGGTTTCTTCAAGCGCTTCGGCGATGGTGTCTGGATGTGGTTCAAGGGCGACGCGGGATCGAACGTGTCGGCCGCGCCGAAGGGCAACTGATCGGGCCGGTTGAAAGCGCGCCCCGGCGCCTCGATTTGTGATTCACTGAAGCGCCGCGATCCCGCGGCGCTTCGTCGTGAGGAGCACATTTCGGCGGCCGCTCCGGCATCCGATCGATCCATGCCATGAAAGATCTCGACAACATCCACGCGCAGAATCCGGACCAGGGCTTCCAGTTCCCCGGCGTGTTCGAAATCACCGCGATGGGCAGCGCCACGTGCGATCTCGAGCAGAAGGTCCCGCGCCTCATCGAAGGCATCGGCCTCGCCGTGCTCGCCGGCTCGGTGCGCGTGCGTCCTTCACGCGAAGGCAACTACGTGTCGGTCGCGCTCAGTTTCACCTGCCCCTCACGCGAAAAGTACGACGCCGCGCACGCGGCGTTGCGCGCGGATCCTGACGTGCGCTGGACCTTGTAGGAGCGCTGCAAGCGCGACCGCCACGTTTGAGTACTCGCACCGGTGGAGGATTGCGCCGCTCGCGCATCAATGCTTGGGTACGACGCTGTTCGCGGTTTCCTTTTCGTGCCTGGATTTCCAGTCGGACGGGGGCTCGGCCTTGCCGAGGCGTGTCGCGGCGAGGCGCAGGGCTTCGATCTCGCTTCCCGTCGACAGATAGTCCTCTGCGTAGTGCGTGACCGCGTCGCCGGTGGGGATCGACAGACTTTCGCGCCACCACTCCAGATGCCTCGAGCGATCCAGGTCGCGTGCATCGAGTGAACCGAGCGTGCGAAGAATCGCTGCGCCGATCGAGGCGCCGATCAACGACGTGCTCTCGTGCAGCAGGAGGCGGCCCGCATGGACGCATCCGTCCCTGGAAGACGCCGGCGCTTGCGGCGGGAGCGCTTTGCAGGCTTTGAACGTCTGCGTCCAGGGCGCAGTATTCATGCCCGCCATGGCGAGGGACATCGCGGCGGAGAATTCCACGGCTTGAGGAGTGTTCACGTCGGCGGATTCGCCTTGCGCCAGCACCGCGGTGAGGTCGGCCGGTGGTGGATTTCGCCGCAAGGCCGCAAGCCACAATCCAAGCACGTGCGTGGAGTGATCGTCGAAGCGTGTCGCCTGTCCCATCCGTTGCAGGAGTTCGGGCGATGACGTTGCGCCGAGCGAGAGCGCCCATGCGGCGCCGTTGTCGCTTTCCAGGCGCTGGATGTTCGCGATGGCCGGATTCGCGAGGGTCGTCGTCGAAGGTGCCGTGGCGGCAATCCATTGCACGATTGCATCGTCCGGGTGGGCGGCGGCGAAGCTCGCAAGATTGTCGGTCGCCGGAGAGACCGAATCGACCTTGTCGTCGGCAGCCGCTGCGCCGCTACTCGATATCCGCGCAAGGAGGGGCATTTCGGAGAGCGCCAACGCGCGCTCGCGCAAGTCGCCGCTCGCCTGCATCGCCGCCAGGAGCGATTTCAGATACGCCTGCCAGGCATCGCCGGCGGCCTGGTCGGCTTCGCTGATGACTTCGCCATCACCGTGCTGGGTCCATCCAGGCGGTGGCAGCAGGGGCTTGCCGAGGCGCTTGAGCCGCCGCTCCGTCGCGACGATCTCGCTCGGCGCACCGTTCCAGTCGGCTGCCCGGTCCGACGGCGCGTCGCTGAACGCCTCGGCGTTCTGCATCGGACTGGAGGCATTCGCCTTGAGCCAGTCGAACGAGCGCTGCAGGTCGGCGAGGTCGTCCGGCGTGGCACCGGCGGCGGTGAGCATCTTCAAGCCGAGCTCGCGCAGCGCGAAACTGTTGCCGCGCGTCGCGAGCAGCACGCCGGCATCGGCGCACCAGCCGAGGCGTTGCCAGGTGCGATCGGTATCCGCATCGGGCTTGCAGGCGGCCGCGAGCGCCGAATCGACGCGTGACGAACGAAAACCGGTCTGCTGCAGGGCGCTGACCAGCGCATGGGACGCGGGCGACGCGTCGTCCTTGTTCGCCATGTCGGCGAACGGCGACGCCTGCGGATGCGCGAGATAGGCGCGCGTCCACGCGGCGATCTCGTCGCCGAGATGGTCGTCGGCGCGGCGTGCCGCGGCCATGCGTGCGAGTGCGTCGTCGAGCGCGAGCTGGTCGCCCTTCGCGTGCGCGAGCGCGGCGGCATACTGCAGCGCGCCCGCGTTGTCGGGTTCCAGCTGCAGGAGGTGCGCGACTTCGGCTTCGGGCCAGCGAGTCGGACCGCACTGGCTGCTGGTGTAGTTGCCCTGATCGGCGGCCACCCATTGCACGTAGGCATCGTCCGGCGCGAGGCCCGCGGCGCGCGCGACGACGTCCGTGCGCTTCGGGCGCAGTGCCGTCGGGGTGTCGTCGTCATCGATGTACAGGCGTCCGGCAAGAATCTGCTGCTGCGGCGAAGGGTCGTTGCGCAAGGCGTCGTAAAGGGCGATCTGCACCCGCGCGTAGTCCGATCCGATGGTTTCGCCGTCGGTTCCATCGGCGTCGGGTGCCGGGGCAGGTGATGCGGCCTGAGCGCGTCCGGCGGTCGTGGCCAACGTCAGAACGAGTACGATCTTCCATCCGGATCCGGCAAACATGACGATCTCCTTCGCCCAAACCCCAAGGCGCCAGTCTAGCAATGCATTTGCGGCGTTCCGAAGGCGAGCCGGGGCGTCCCGCAAGGCGCGTCGCGATCGACCGGTCCGTGCATTGCGCCTTTGGCCCGCCACCCCCATGTGAGCCCGAATGTCCCCACCCGTCCTCGTCCGCCGCCTCGGCCGTCAATCCTACGAACCCGTCTGGCGTGCGATGCAGGCGTTCACCGACGCGCGCGGGCCGGACACGCCGGATGAACTCTGGGTGCTCGAACATGACCCCGTATTCACCCTCGGCCAGGCCGGCAAGTGGGAGCACGTGCTGCTGCCCGGCGAAATCCCGGTCGTGCCGGTCGACCGCGGCGGCCAGGTCACCTACCACGGGCCCGGCCAGATCGTCGCCTACCCGCTGTTCGACCTGCGCCGGCTGAAAATCGGTGTGCGCGAGCTGGTCACGCGCATCGAACAGGCGCTCATCGACACCCTCGCGACCTGGAACATCATTGCCGCGCGCCGCGATGGCGCCCCGGGCGTCTACGTCGCCGACGCCAAGGTCGCCGCGCTCGGCCTGCGCGTGCGCCGCGGCTGTTCGTTCCACGGCCTCGCGTTCAATGTCGCGATGGACCTGGAGCCGTTCCACCGCATCAATCCGTGCGGTTATCAAGGTCTGGCCGTCACCCAGGTGCTAGACTTGGGCGGACCGGGATCGCTCGCCGCGGTGGAAGCGATCCTGATCGGCGAACTGGCGCGCCAGTTCGGGCTGGACGCCACGCCCGCCGCCGCCGAATTCCCCCGCGTTCCGACCGGCGATGCCCCGCGCGTCGCGCAGCCCGCATGAGCGACCTTTCCAAGACCATTCCGCTGACCGTCGTCGAACAGGCGCCCGTACCGCCCACCGAAGGCGCGAAACAGCTCGGCGAGGACAAGATCGCGCGCAATCGCGCCGGCTTCGCCGAGGCGCCGATGCTGCGCAAGCCGTCGTGGATCCGCGTGCGCATCCCGCCCGGCAATGCCGTGGCCAAGCTCAAGGCCAGGCTGCGCGAGAACCGCCTCGTCACCGTCTGCGAGGAAGCGTCCTGCCCGAACATCCACGAATGCTTCGGCAAGGGCACCGCGACCTTCATGATCCTCGGCGAGGTCTGCACGCGCCGCTGCTCGTTCTGCGACGTCGCGCATGGCCGGCCGAAGCCGCCCGATCCGCTCGAGCCGGCGCACCTCGCGGGCACGATCCGCGACATGGCGCTCAAGTACGTGGTGATCACCTCGGTCGACCGCGACGACCTGCGCGACGGCGGCGCCGCCCATTTCGCGGCCTGCATCAAGGCCGTGCGCTTCGAGAGTCCGGACATCCGCATCGAGATCCTGACCCCGGATTTCCGCGGCAAGGGCCGCGTGGAACGCGCGCTCGAAGTATTCGCCGAACAGCCGCCGGACGTGTTCAACCACAACCTGGAGACGCCACGCGCGCTGTACCGCGAAGTGCGCCCAGGCGCCGACTACGACTGGTCGCTGGACCTGCTCAAGCGCTTCAAGGCGCAGCACCCCGACGTGCCGACCAAGTCCGGAATCATGCTCGGACTCGGTGAAACGTTGGAACAGGTCGAGGAAACGTTGAACGATCTGCGCGCGCACGATGTCGATATGGTTACGATCGGGCAGTACCTGCAGCCGACCGCGCACCACCATCCGGTGCTGCGCTACTGGACGCCGGAGGAGTTCAAGGCGATCGAGGAACTCGGTTACCGGATCGGCTTCCAGCACGTCGCGTCGGGTCCACTGGTCCGCTCGTCCTACCATGCGGACCAGATGGCGCACGCGGCCGGTTACGTTCAGGTCGCCTGAAGTAGAGAAGGCAGTACTTCACGCGGAGTCCCTTCCGCGAAAGAAAAAACCGTACATCCGTGTACGGCAATGGAGAAACAAAGATGCGCAAGACGCTGTTGACCCTCGCCCTGACCGCCTTCATCGGTCCGGTCCTCGCCAAGCCCGCGACCGAATCGGGCGCGCCGCTGCTCAAGGCGGGCACGTCCGAGGCCGAGGCGGCGGTATGGGCAACGCGCTTCCTGACCCATTTCCACTACAAGCCGACGCCGCTCGACGACGCGATGAGCGAGCAGATCTTCAAGCGCTACCTCGACGCGCTCGACGGCGACCGCCTGTTCTTCACCCAGGCCGACATCGACAAGTTCGCGATGTACAAGGACAAGCTCGACGACACGATCTACGACCAGGATCTCGCCGCCCCGTACGCGATCTTCAACATCTACGAGCAGCGCGTCGGTGAGCGCGTCGCCTACGCGCGCACGCTGCTCGCCAAGGGCTTCGACTTCTCCAAGGACGAGAGCTACCAGTACGAGCGCGACAAGGCGCCGTGGGCGAAGGACGAGGCCGAGGTCGACGACTTCTGGCGCAAGCGCATCAAGAACGACTGGCTGCGCCTCAAGCTTGCCAACAAGCCCGACAAGGACATCCGCGAGACGCTCGACAAGCGTTACGCGAACTACCTCGACCGCGTCCACCAGCTCAACAGCGAGGACGTGTTCCAGACCTTCATGAACGCGTACGCCTCGTCGATCGAGCCGCACACCAACTACCTCGGCCCGCGCGCGTCGGAGAATTTCGACATCGCGATGAAGCTGTCGCTCGAAGGCATCGGCGCGGTGCTGCAGCGCGACGACGACTACACCGCGATCCGCGAGATCGTGCCCGGCGGCCCGGCTGCGCTGTCCAAGCAGGTCAAGGTCGGCGATCGCATCGTCGGCGTCGGCCAGGGCGACAACGGCCCGATCGCCGACGTGGTCGGCTGGCGCCTCGACGACGTCGTCGACAAGATTCGCGGCGCCAAGGACACCACCGTGCGCCTCGAAGTCCTGCCGGCCGACGCCGGCCCGGACGGCAAGCACTTCACGCTGGCGCTCGTGCGCAAGAAGGTCAGCATCGAGGAACAGGCGGCGAAGAAGTCCGTCATCGAGGTCAAGGACACGACGCGCACGCGCCGCATCGGCGTGATCTCGCTGCCGACGTTCTACCAGGACTTCGATGCGCGCCGCCGCGGCGACCGCGACTACAAGAGTGCGACGCGCGACGTCGAACGCCTGCTGGTCGAACTCAAGGCCGACAAGGTCGACGGCGTGATCGTCGACCTGCGCAACAACGGCGGCGGCTCGCTCACCGAGGCGACCGACCTCACCGGCCTGTTCATCGACAAGGGCCCGGTCGTGCAGGTGCGCAACGCCGGCGGCCAGGTCGAATCCGAGTCCGACACGCGCTCCGGCATGGCCTGGGACGGCCCGCTCGCGGTGCTCGTCAACCGCGCTTCCGCATCCGCGTCGGAGATCTTCGCCGCGGCGATCCAGGACTACGGGCGCGGCGTGATCATCGGCGAACCGACGTTCGGCAAGGGCACCGTGCAGAACCTCGTCGACCTCGACGACGTCGCGCACAACGAGAAGCCGATGTTCGGCGAGGTCAAGATGACCATCGCGCAGTTCTTCCGCATCAACGGCGGATCGACCCAGCTGCGCGGCGTCACGCCCGACATCAGCTTCCCGCTCACCGTCGACGCGAAGGATTTCGGCGAGTCGAGCTACGACAACGCGCTGCCGTGGACGTCGATCGCACCGGCGAAATACCAGGCGGTCGCCGACCTCAAGCCGATCGTGCCGCTGCTGGCCGAACGCCACGGCGGGCGCGTCGCGAACAACGGCGAGTGGAAGAACTTCGAGGCCGACCTCGCCGATGCGCGCGCGCTGCGCGAGCTCAAGACGATCTCGCTGAACGAGCAGGTGCGCCGCAAGGAGCGCGACGAGCAGGAAGCGAAGCGCAAGGCGCGCGACGTCGCGATGGGCCATGCCACGCCGGAATCCGACCCCGCCGCGAAGACCGTGCAGAAGATCACGGCCGATGCGAAGGACAAGACCGTCGTCGCCGGCAACACCAAGCGCGTCGAGATCGATCCCGCCAAGCCCGCGGCCAAGCCGGGCACAGAAGCGCCGCGCAGTGACGACGGCGACGCTGCCCTCGCGCAGGACGACGGCCTGCAGCCCGACGAGCGCGGTATCAACACCGACATCGCGCGCGAGAAGGAAGCGAAGGACAAGCGCGACATCATCCTGGACGAAGCGGCGCACATCCTCGCCGACGAAATCGGCCTGATCCGCGCCGACACCAAGCTCGCCGCGCAGGTGCTGCCGCGCGGGGCGATCGTGCCGACCGAGGTCAATTGACCTTCGCGGGTATTTGAATAGAGCAACAAGGCCCGGGTTTCCGGGCCTTGTTGTTTCCGGGGTTACGGTCCGGTGGAGTTTGCCGTTGTCCCTTTGCAAGCGGGGCTATCTTCTCGCCGGCTTGCGGGAGAGGGCAGGGTGAGGGTGCTCTTGCTGTCTCCTTCCAGCACGCCTTTTCGCGAAAACCTACCCACATCCCTGTAGGTTCGTCCC
>Ga0207639_10000443_pt1 | contig 28701 bp, 41 predicted proteins | sample KBSCornC32_FD_184299 | JGI IMG/M metagenome (GOLD analysis project Ga0207639, IMG submission 184299) | Corn rhizosphere microbial communities from Kellogg Biological Station, Michigan, USA - KBS Corn C3-2 (SPAdes) (version 2) | ecosystem: Host-associated > Plants > Roots > Rhizosphere > Soil ...
ATGCGCCTTAGCGCTTCTCCCGCTTCGATCGGCTAGCATGAAAGAACCCCTCAACTTCCTCCTTCCAGGATCTAGGCTTGGGTATATCTGGCATCATCTCGGGAGGGAGGCCGATGGGGATGCCGAATTGCTCGTCTGGTTCGTATTTCATGCGGGCGGTTTGCTCGCGCGAATCCAACAAGGGAATAAGGCGGGCGCTCGACCGGGATATCCCCCAATCCTTATCCCGCATATCCGTCTCCGGAAGCGTCAGCCAAACCATTGCTTAGCTGTCAGTGCCAGACCTACCCCGATCTTCACCGGATCACACTAGCAACACCATCGCTAACAGAAAACCCCCTCCCCGTCAAGTTGCGTTCGGTAGAGGAAAGGAGTAGGGTACATATGCTGCGGCGGCGTGGATGGACACGCGAGCGGAACGGACGAGCTACAGGAGGCCATCCGCATAACGGCCCTGATAGCGGGTAACCAATCCCGCCCGCAGCAACACTCTCGACATGTTGGAAACCGCCCGCTCTAACCCCTACCCTGCCGTGGGCATTCTGCTTGAGTCGTTACTTGTCTGGTGTCCACGGCGCCTTAGGGATTGGTGCAGGTCTTGATCGCCGCATCTGCCTTGTCGGCATAGCGACCCGGCCCTGCGTATTCGACCAGCTTTGCCAGCACAGTGGCGGCAAACTTCGCGAGATCGGTTGGCATTTTGGAGGGCAGCGGCGCCGGGCGAGTTGGGACCGTTACCGGGCATGGGCGCTGCACATCCTTGTACACGGTGACGGTTCGAATCTCGACGGCCGGCCGAGATTGATCAGCAACACAGCCGCCGGGCAATAGCGACCACGCGACCAGCGTTAGAATTAGACGGCGCATCAAAGACCCCCTGTTTGGGCGCTCAGAGCCGCAGGGACGCGGCAAGCTGGGTTGTCAGGCAAATCCCTTGCCAACCGCTGCAACGTCTCCAGGCGGCTCGCATCGGCCTTCTGGCGCTTGTCCAGATCAGCGATCGTCGCCGCGTCAGACGCTTTCACGTCGGCATAGGCTTTCGCCCTCGCCTCGCTTTCCGCGTTCTTCGCGTCCAGTGCGCCCGATAGGCGCGTGATCGATTCCAGATTGACAGCGTTCTTTGCGATCTCCGTATCGCGCTGGGCCGAGTGCAGCACATCGAGCTTCTGCCAATGCCGCGCGTTGCCGTTGGCGATGAATAGCGCTACCGTCAGCCCGATGATAATCGCGAGCAATCCGCCGGCAACGATCGACTGTATGCGGGGAAGTCCGAACATCACTGTGTCTCCGTCGCGGCATTGGTAGAGGCTGCTTTCGCGACCCCCGTATCCTTGGCCGCGATCCCGAACCCGCCGGCCGCGAGGATAGCAGCCTCTCCTGCCCCGAACTCGACAGGGCTGAACGGCTGCTTGTTGAACCAGATGGCGACGCCCTGATAGGCGATGAGCGCGATCGTGCCGACTGCCCATAGCAAGCGGCCAAGCTCTACATGGGTGTTGTTCGGACCTTTGAGGAAAGACCAGCTCATACCGACAATCCTCTGTATATTCTGGCTTCAGCGGTGCGGCGGCGAACCAGCCCGTTGAGCACCTTCCCAGCCTGCTTATTCCAGACGGCGAATTGTGCCGCAGCACCGTCGTAATCGTGCGCTAGGTGACGCTTGAGCAGCGTGGATTTGGAGAATGCCCCTTCGCCGATGTTATAAGCGAGGCTCGTCATCGCATCGAACTGGCCTTGCGTCGTCGGCGCTGTTCCGAGATCGGCTGCAACCTTCGCGCCGAACTTGGCTAGATCCGATGCGAACCGTTCGTCCGCCTGTTGCTGCGTCCAGGTCATGCCGAGCTTGATGTCAGGTCCCGTCGAGCCCCAGCCGATCGTAGGCACATCGTTGGGCGTGGGCATGTATGCCTTGAGGCGACATTGCTCAAAGGACTTGATGAGGTCCGCGCATTTATTAGAGGGTGTCATCCAACTTGTCCTTGAGCAAGTGAGTGGTGGAAGCTTCGATCTGCCGGGCCTGGCGCGCCTTGCCGGCCGCTATGAGCAGATCGGGATGCGACGCCTGATAGGCGTACCCCTCGTAGACAAGCTCATCATCGACCATCGTGGCGACCTTCAAAACCATCGTGGGAGGGCCGCCGGGCTGTAGATTGATGAGGTTCGACACGACGCTGCGCGGTTGCGCGAGGGCGATTTGATCCAGAAGATCGATCTCCCGGATAGCCTCCACGTCCCCGAGCAACTCCGCGAATGTGTGTCCCTGCAAGTCGTCTCTGGACGCATAGCCCAGCGGCGCGAAGATCATCAGGAACGCCTTGTCCGAGATCCAAATGAGGCGCTTGGTCGCGTCCTTCTTCCAGCGTGCCAGAAAGATGGCGTTGTCGAACTCGACCGCCTTGAGCCGGGTTTCCAGAACGGTGTGCCGGTCCTCGCAGGCACTTAGCTCTGAACGAAATTCCGCGATGTCCAAGCGCAGTCGTTCGATCTCGCTTTTCTCCTTGGCCGCACCGATCTTCATGCGCGCATTGAGCAGACCCAACAGACCCCCCGTCCCCAGGATGCTTCCCCCGACCCCAAACAGGGCGACTACAAGCTCCTGGCTCACCGCACGGGCTCAAGAGACATCTCCATTCGGTTGGCGGGAAGTCCCCGCGCTACCTTGCGGACAAACACGCCAATGGACCCCCAATCATTGCCGAAGGGAACCGCTGCTATCTGCATGAGGGTGAGCCAAAACGCGGCGTTCCATGCCTCTAGGTCGGTCACGTATCCCGCGAGCCATGCGACCATCGCCGCCGCGAGCGGCAGGAACATCGCCAGAGCTACATCTTGGGCGAGCGACGCGCGGAACCATACACCGACGGCGAGCGCGCCGACATAGAGCGCGAGCTGGGTGTGCGGCTCCGGGAGCCCGATACGCCAGCCAACATAACCCAGGCCGAACGTGATCAGCACCACCGCCGCCGATCGATTGACGAACGACGACGGCAGCACGCCGAACAGCATCAAAGCCCAGATGATCTGATCGGGCGACATGCTTTAGAACCCCGGCTTGGTGGGCGGCGGCGTCGGGGTTGGCGTCGGGGTTGGCGTGGGAGCCGGGTGGCTCACTTGGTCGTCGTCAGGCATGGTCATTCTCCTTGGAGTTAAAGGGCGGTAAAGCTGCATTTCTTCCATGCGCCGTTGTAGAACGCTATCGTTGCTCCTCCAGCCGCGTCAGAGCAGTAAACCACTTCCCCGGCAGTCATCCCCGTCAGGGCATTGATTTGCGCTGTGGTGTAGCTGCGGAGAACAAAGTGACGGTTCTGGTTGATGACCGGATTAGCGCCGAACAAGGACAGCCCGGTTGCCACGTCCATTCTAGCGACTTCGGTTTGCGCGGCGCTGCCAAGAGCGTTGATGCGGAATAGAAGCCGCCCGCCCGCTGCTGTAGCGCTCGGCGTTGGCTCTATTAGAATACCCTGAATTTCCGCAAAACGTGAGAACGACGTTCCACTCCAATAATTGAATCGGTAAGCCACTAAGGCATTAGTCAGCGGAATGGTTGGGGATATCTCAGTGCCCGCCGCAACGCCGCCAGAGATAATTGAGTTTGTCGCCCCATAAGACAAAACCCGAATGCCGCCAGAGTTTCCATCTGCTACAACGTCCGTTGCAAGGGCGCCCGCACAATAGACCTTTGTACCGCCCTTGAACGTCTGTCCGCCAATTGAATTAATCGCCCCACTTATCCCAAAGCGCCCAGCGAACCATGCGCTCCCGCCAACATTTAGCGTATCGTGAACGATCACGCGCGACAGGCTAGTCAGTCCTCCGGCGCGAAGGGAGGTGACACCCAGACTGCCTATCTCTGCCGTTGACAGAATCGGGCCGCCTAAATTCTGTATTCCTAGTCCAGCTACCCCGAATTGCCCGCGATTAGCGATGAATGTATTGCGCCCCTCTGTCACCATTCGGCCGGGAGTGCTCAAGCCCTGTGTTCCAGTCGAAAGTAAAACTGGAGCACCCTTGTCCGTAACATCGTAAACATAGAAAACCGAATTGAGCAAATCTGACACCACTACCGTGTTGCCGAAAACGGCTATGCCGGTCGATTCTGAAGGCTGCCCGTCTGCTATGCTTGGGATTGCCTGATGCACAACTTGGGTCGGCGCGGTAGGCTGATTGACATCGACAATGGTGAAGCCGCCACCTCCCTCGCACGACATATAGCAATAGCCATCACTATAGATGACATCTGCGACATTGGCCGCGACGCCGCCAATCGGCGCAAGTGCCAGCGTTCCGACTAACGTCATGGCGGCTGGGTTGGAAAAGTCCACGACATAGAAATTGTTCGACGTACTGATCCCAACCGGGTCACTAGTGACAATGAAAAATCGGTTATCGTAAACTGAAAATTTACTGATAGAAAATGAATCTGGAGTCGCCCATGAACCCAATTCGACGGGATTCGACGGGTCAGTCACATCGAAGGCGACCATTTTAGCGCCCTGGAGGATTATTGGCCAGACGCCTGGCTGCGACACGCCGCTGACGAGAAGAATATTACCCGAAAGTACACAGCACGCAGGACGCCATAGATTGGCGCTGGTCTTATTGACGATGAATATAGGGGCTGACGGATTTCGGATGTTGAATACAGCAAACGAATTTCCAGGCGATCCAGTCGTTCCCTGAACGGTTGTGAACAGATATTCTCCAGCAACAACCAAGCTACGGAACTGCAATAGTCCGGATTGCGCTGTGTCGCTCAACAGCGTCGGAGGAGTTGTTGACGTATCGTAGATGGTGATCGAACTGTTGCCGTTGTTGGTGACATAGCAAAGGTCCCCCACCGGGTAAACGTCGCGCGGGTTGATGAGTCCGTCCGTTGAGATGCCGGATAGAAGAATGTCATTGGAAATATGGCCCTGCGATCCGTTACCAAGAGCGGCCACCCATCGGCCAGAGTGGCCATCAATATCATTCGGGCGGATGGCCGTAGCGCCATCATCAGACGCGTTAGACGCGGGCTCCCATCGGAAAATAGCAGCAAGTGACTTCACATAGTAAAGCTCATCGCTTTTTATGTAGCTAGACGGCACAGCCCGTAGCTCTGCTGCACTGGCAACTTGAGCAATGTTGCCCGGAAAAGTGATAGCTGCAGTGCTCATGCGTATTGCCCCCCCGTGGCAGTCGCGCCCGCCGAGCCCCCCGGAAGGTAGGATGCTCCGCCGCCGTTCGTGTCGATGACGCCATTGGTCGCAATGCTGTAGCGTGTGCCCGTCGCTGCACCTGTGAAGGTCGCGCCGTTGATACGCACCGCCGATGCTTGCTGCACCAGCGCGAAGGCTCCAGAGAACGCAGGCGTGCCAGTGATAGTGACAGTTACTGCCGGGATATCGATCACGCTATCGAGGCGCGCAATGATATGGAACGGGGCTGCCGCCGCAATGGCATACGATCCGGTTACATTGACCACGCCGCCCGAGAGCGTTTGGATATGCCCACTAGTGCATACACCCCAGACGATGTTCTGGAAGGAAACCGCCGAGTTCTGTTCAACGCGCAGACCAAGGCCGGCTGCTGCGTTGATGCGGAAGCTATCGAGATTCCAGTTGGTACGTGTGCCGATCGACGTGATGCCATCCGAAGTCCCGGAGATGATCACATTCCCCGGCGTCACGGTGTTGCCGCGCAACGTCACATCGAAATAGGGCACGTTGTAGAGCTTTACCGTCTCGCCGTAAGTGCCGTCCGCGAGCTTGATGACCCAGCCCGCGCCGGCAGCAAAACCTTTGGGGTCGTATGGCATCTTCGCCAGCGTGTTGATCGCGGCCTGGATTGTGGCAAACGCGCGTGTTGCGGTATTGGCAAAGCCGTCGTTCGCATCGTTACCGGCCGGGTTCACGTACAGCGTCCGCGCCGTCATCAGGTCTGGATTGGCTATGTAGCCGCCGTCTTCCACCTCATACGCCGTACCTCCCAGCGGGTTGCCGGTCAGGCTGGATATGTTGAGAATGGCGCCGTCATGCACCAGAATGCGGCCCGTCGCCGTGCCGACAATGGTCGCGCTATCCAGATTTACTGAGGCATCGTTGAGCCCGAACAGGTAGGTTGAGAACGTCGGATTTGACACATAGGTCAATGTCTGGCTGGCGAAGTCGATAATCGACCGTTTGGTTGCGTGGAGAAACGTCACCGCGTTGCCGGCAATCGTCGTCGGGCCAAGTGCGCGCACCGACGCATGGTGTTGCGATATAATCACGTCGGTTGCCACGTTGCCGAATCGGCAGTTTCGATGCTCAAGCATAGAATTGCTGGCGACGCTCCAACCCGCCCCATCAATGGTGGTTTGCATCGTGACGCCAGCGATCAGCAGATACGCCCCGTTTTCCATCGTAAGGGCGTTGCTACCAGTGACGGAAATTACTACGCTGGCCGGCGTTGCTTCGTTGCCGAGCAGTCGGAATGGCTGATTTGCTGTGGCGCCAGTCGCCAGTCCATGTATGGAAAGCGGAGCGGTATACGTGCCGTCCGCAACCTGGATAGTCACCACATGCCCGTTGAAGTCGAGCGTGTTGTAAACGGTGTCGATCGCCTTCTGAATGGTCAGGAAGGCGCCTCCGGAAGTGTTCGTCGTGCCGATGTTGGAATCGCTGCCATCCGTGCGGACGTAATAGATCTGATCGGTAGACAGGCGCTTGCGAGCTCGACCTATCAGGTCTATTCCCTTGCCGAGGTCTGTTGATGCAAGGTCCGCCCTCAAGCCGGTATCGAAGACAGACCCGCCGCTGATTAACCAGCGGCCGGCCTGAAGGGGTGTCAGGTCATTTGGCCTCAATACTGAAACGCCATTGTCGTCGGCGGTTGAGCCCGCGTCGAACCCGAAGAATCCCAGGTCCACGACAAGATAGATCGCAGTATCATAGATGGAATTGGACGGAACGGCCCGCAGCGCCGCCGCGCTATCGACCTGCGAGATGTTCCCAGGAAAGGTGATGTCGACAACGCTCATCGGTACCCCGTTCAGGCATAGTGCTGGGGTATTTTAGAACGATGCGGGGTGTGCTAACTAACACTCCATATGTCGTTAGGCTCTGCATTGGCTGCCGGAACAGCAGCTATCATAACCACCGCCTGGGCGGATACGCGCCGCTGGCGCAGGCGGTCCCTATCGATACTGGCTTATCAGGGGGGGCGCTACGTAGGGCGCGGCGTTCGCTCCATATTCAAGAAGCCGCGCAATCGCGGGTGACCCGCCATTCTGCCTCAAGAGTGCCGGTGTGATACGCTGCGCCGCCAGATAAGGCAGCGCTTGTGCAAGTCCGACCGCCCCAGCTCGCAAGGTTGGGCTACGGCCAGCAGTTCCACTGTCTGCGATCGCGCTAGGCAGGATATCGGATGCCGGGTCGCTCAAATCCTGATTGAGCGCGTCACCCCGCGAGTAACCACGGCGGCGCACGGTGTCGCTGCTCATCTTTACCGCTTGGCTGTAGCCTGCTGGCGTTGGGAGACCTTTGCTGGTGCCCGCCGCCCGCTCAACCTGCACTAGCGATCTCCATCCCGTGTTGAGATCACGCATGCGCCCTGCGATCTCCGGGTTCTGGCGCATCGCCGCCTCATATAGCGAATCGCGGACGCTCTGGAGAGCTTCGCCCAATTGGCGCTGGTCGGCGTCTTGAGAGGTAGCGAAGCGCCTGATATTCTCTCCAAGGCGCGTGTCTACGTCACGGAATGCTTGCCCATTAAGCTCTGTCCCATTGGTCCGCCAAAATCGCTCCAATCCGCCTAGGATTGTTTGGAATTGGCGCTGGCGCGGCTCAACCATATCACCAACTGAATTTTGAATTTGGGTAAGATCATCTATAAATTGCGGGTCGTTACCGTTCATTCTAATACGTGGCGATAATGCGTTATATTCTGCCGATAGCCTATCGCCCGCCCACCGAATCGCATCCCGAGCACCGGCGGTGGTTCTCAGGTCAAAGTTACCCGGAAGAGTCTCTCCGATCGGCTGAACAGCGCGATTGATCGTCGCCCGCGCGAAATCATTCAATGAATTATTGCGGCCAGCCGTAATCATGCCGCCCACAAATGGGCGAGACATGGCCTTGTCCTCAACGGAGCCGAGAAACCGGCCAATGCCTGTCCCTGTGGAGCGCGCCGCTTGCCCAGGCGTCACTCGGATGCCAGCGTCAAGCAGCGTCTGTAGCCCCTGATTGATAGTTGGCGCGGCAGCCCTACTAATCCCGCGTAGAAGCGTTGAACCGGCTTGGCCGAGCGTGCCACCGATCGCCGCATCCTTAGCTACGCCTACCGTGTCATTCGGTGTGTCGGTGAGCAATGCGCCGGCCTGCGCGCCTTGCGAAAATGCCCCGCCTGGCAGTCGGCTCAACAGTACTGCGCCGGTTACCTCACCGGCGAACTTCCCGAGCCCTCCGCTCTGATACGGCGATTGGTCGCGGCTCTGCTGTTGCGTATCACGCGCGGCCTGTACGCTTGGCGCCATACCGAGAGGTGCGCCAAGCTTGTTGATCGCATCACCCGCCTGGAGGTTGCCGTTACCTTCAAGGGCTGCTCCCGCATACGAAGCACCCGCAAGGCCCATCTTGATCAACGCAGATGGATCAGCAAGCATCGAAAGGTCTAAATTGCCCGTTGCGGCCTCTCGTGCAGAGGGAATAGTTTTATTTATGCCCTGCGTGAGCCAGTCAGCCGCGTTGTTCCACGGCTTCTCAAAGCCCTCGGCAAAGCCCTGCGATTGCGATACCGGGCGCTGATCCGGTGCTTTCGGCAGCAGATTACCATGGGCATCGGTCTGATAGCCAGCGCTGATGAAATTGCTATATCCTGGTTCGTTCGGTCCAGGCAGGCGTCCGCCTTCAACCTGAACCGTACTAGGAGCTAAGTCACCCGCCGCCTCCGGGTGAACGCGCAAGACTTCAGCCTGAATGTCGGCATCCGTAGCATCGTCTGGAGCCTCGATATCATACGTCTTACCGTTCGGGGTAGTGACGGAAAGCTTGCGGGCCATTATTTGCGCTCCGTGATCTTCCAGCCCGGCTTGGGCTGGGCGCGCGGGGCGTTTACGCCAGTTTTTGACGTATCACCGAGGAACGGGAAATTGTCAGACCCCGGTCCCGCCGCCACGCGCATCCCCTTGATCGCGGCCTCACGCTGACGACGCTTGTCGCGCTGCACATCCGGGCCATCACCCGGCATGGGGAATAGCACCTGTGCCTTATCGGCGATTTCCTGCGGCGTAACCGCTGCACCCGACTCCAGACGCAACGCGGCTTCCGCAAAGCCGAGCTGGGCATTGAGAACGCGGCGCGATGCCTGACTGATATTGCGCTTCAACGGGTTGCCAGCGCCAAGCGTCGAAAGTCCGATCGATACTTCGTCTGGATTGTAACCCCTCACCTCTGCCAATGCCTTGGACGAGGCGAGCATGGTCCCGAGGTATCCGGTGGCTTTTGACTGTATTTCAGTCAGCGGCTTATCGCCCTTAGCCGGTAGAGCAGTAATCTGATTGTTGGGGCCAATCTGCCACTTCGATTGAGAGTCAAGGCCGCGCTGTTGCGCTTCCTGCGGCGTCAGGATGCGATAGTCCTTGTTCTTTGGCGCCACTACAGGAACGAAACTACCTCCCGATGGCGCTGCTTGCGGCGATGTGGATTGGCCGGCCACCGGCTTCCCGGCGATTATGTCGGTGATTGATGCAGCCCCACCAGTAAACTTCTTCATCAGCAAGGCTTTCGTGGCGTTCACCCCATCGCCTTTTGTCGCGAATTTCGCAAACCCGCCGTCGCCAGTGCCGATATATCCCGGAAGGCTCCTTGCGAACTTGCCGTCCCGGATATTGCCTGGATTGTTATTCCTGTCAGCCAGCGAGCCTGGACCGCCTTCCGTAGCAGCAAGCGGCCCCGCCAACGCTCCAACCTGATCGGGCGAAAGCCTGGCGTTTGGATCGATGCCCAGCGCCTTGCTCAGAAATGCGATCTTTTGGTCCACCACGCCATCTGGGTTGTCGCCGCCGTCGCTGGCCTTTGGTGTCCAGCCACCCTTGCGCCGAACGCTGGATGCTGCTGGAGATTCGGGTGCCGCGCCGCCAAGTGGCGTCATCGATCCGGTCGGCGCACCAGCGCTTGGCGGATACACCCAGCCGCCGCGCTCGGAATCCCATACCGGCTTTTGCGGTACGATATCCTTTTGGTTCTCCGCGATGAGCGGGCGCTGTCCGCCACCCATCGGGGTAGCGCCGAAAACTTGCGCACCATCCGCCACGGTAAGCGGCTTCTGGCTGTCATAGTAGCTCTCAAGCGCGCTCTTGGTTGAAGAGGCTGCCGAGATATACCCGGTCAATCCGGCATCACTCACATCAGCTGCTGCGATCTCCTCTGGAGTAAAGCCGAAGCGCTGCAATCCTGGCGCGGCAGCGGCCAGAGCCGCCCGACGCTGATCTGCCGGAAGCTTCGCCAGATTCGCCGCTACAGCTGCGATTGCATCGGCATGCTGACCGAGCTGAGCGCGCTGGGTATCTTGAAGACTACCGACGAACTTGAGCGCATCCATGTCGCCATTGCTGAACGCCGTATCTTGGGCGCCATTATAGTCCCCGCCACGCGCTTGAGCGATGATCTGCGGGCGCTGCTGATCAGCTGTACGCTGCCGGTTGAACGCGTACTGGTTCTGCGACAGGGCCTGCTTTTGAGCCGCGAGCTGGCCCATTTGCTGAAGGCTCTGGAGGTAGTCGTAGGCACCGCCTTCTGGCTTGGCCAGACCCCAATCTACTGCCATCTCAATACCCCGGCGCGAAAGGAGGCGTCCCAAAATAGCCGGTAGGCTGCATGGGGTTGACTGCCCCATAACCTGGCATCTGCCCGCTGATCGGCGCGCCGGGGTTCGCTCCCCCGCCGCCAAAGCTGCTGGCCATGCTAGAACCTATGTTCGTCAGGTTCTTCAGCGCATTCTGCCACCCGGCCCCCGAGATAAGCGCAGCATTCGAGGCCGCATCGGCGCTGTTCTGCAATGCCGCGTTGTTGGCGCCGGTCGTCTGCGTGGAAACCCCTGCGACGTTACCGATCGCGCTATTGCCGGTCTGGATCAGGTTGTTGAGGTTGGACATGTAGATGCCCTGCGTCTGGTTCGCGAGCGATTGCCCTCTGGACTGGAGGGCTTTCAACGTTGCGCCGCTATCCCCCATGCCGCGCGCATAAGCATTCGCATTGACAGCGGCGTTGCCGGTCTTGAGCAGATCGTCATAACTGATCGAGCCGCGCCAGGTGTCCAGCGCTTTTTGCGAAGCCGCTGCGTCGCCCAACCCGAGCAACCCACCATAAACGCTTCCCGCCGCGTTGCCGCGATCGATGGTCGGCTGTTCCATGCCGATGATCTGCTGACGATTGGCGTTGTTGGCGGCGATCTGCTGCTGAGCAACGGACTGTTGGGCCTTGGCCGCCTTGCTGGCCGCCCCCGACGAAATGGCGCCTCCGATGATGGAGCCGCCGGCCGCAATGCCCGCCGCGATGGCTACAGGTGGCACTAGAAGTCCTCCGTCACGAAATACTGCACGTCACCAGCCGCCGCATCCGTACCGAAGCCAGCCGATTTCAGGCCCATTCGGCGGATAAAGCATATGGCGGCACGATTGTAGATTGATGGACGCCCCCATACCAAACGAGCGCCTTGTTCGCGCATATGTGCCAACATCTCGCGGGCCGACGCCATGCACGACGCACCCCTTGCCGACTTGGGCGCCATAATATGGCATTCGTACACGCCGGGCGCGCTCCACTGGAAAATGGAGCAGAAGCCCTTGTCGTCCATCAGACAGATATTCTGCTTGTTATCCAGGCAATCCGAGAAATCGAGATCGTGCAGTGGGTACATCATGCCCACGAACATCAATTGCCTGACCGTCGCTTCGTTCGCGATTGCGTTGATCATGTTGGCATCATGCACTCGCTCGATCATGCGCCGGACAGCTTCTTGATCGCGCCAGCGCCTGGCGGAAGCACTGGATCGCCGTCGATCGGCGCCCCCGCTGCTAGTGGCGTTGTCGTGGACCCGACAACATGCCTGTCCCCGGTCTGCGCGGCAATCGTCGGGTCCGTCGTGCTCTGATAGGTTACGGACCCCCCTGACCGGCTCGGCTGGTCGTAATAGACATAATAGGTCGTATCGTAGGCCAGGCCCGTCAGAGAGCCGCCAGAGACGCTTACCGACGTGCCATCCCCATAAACCCGCGTGTGGGCAGAGATCGTGATAGTTGCGTCCGTGCCGGCGTCCGTGGCCGTCAGCGTTAGGCCAGAAACATAACTGTTAGCCAGCGAAGTGGTCGCTGTGTTCGTTGCCGTCGCCGCGTTCGCATTGTCTGCCGCCGCCTGCGCGGCGGCCGTGGCGGCATCTAATTCTACCAAAGCGTCCTGTATCTCGGGAAGTGCGGCAATCGCGTTGATGGCCACCACGATTTGCCCGAGGGCATCGTTTAAGGTGCTCAATGTGGCGTTCGTGAAGCGGCCATCTTTATCAACCGCCGGATCGCGCTGCGAGAATGTTGGGATGCGAACGAAATCTGCCATCAGGCCCAGCCCGAATTAACGACCATGCCAAACAGGCTAATCTTCTCAGGCGAGATGCAGCTTATTTCCAGCGTCCGATAAGGTTGATCTGGTTGGCCAAGTCTCCAGAGTTGCGCTACATCGAACGGCGCACGAGTTGCAATCTCATCGTAATAATCCGGGTAGTCGTCCTGCCCGTCTTTCCAGCGCAACCGAATGATCGTGTCACTCGAACACCCGACGCCGATCGACACGCTATCGTTGCGAGGAGGTTTGGCGTTGATCCCAACCGTCGCGGTCACGATGCGCTCGATCAGCGTCCCGTCATCGGTCGCGTTCTCAGGGTCTACCTTATAGATTTTCCCGTCTACTGACGAACCGGCCAGGATAACCCCGTCATGCTGGATGCCAACATGTGGGCGCCAGACGGACTCCTGATAGGTTGAGAACTCCGACCACGATTGCGTCAGAGCGTCATAGGCAAAAGTACCTTGTCCTGGAATACGCAGCACATAGAAATCATGGCCATCGACTGCGAATGTCCAAGCAGAACAATCGCCCGTAGCGCGACGAATGCGATCCGAAAGCGCGGGGTTGCTAATGACCTGAGGAACGGCAGATGCCCGACACACTTCATACTGATCGGTCACCCATACTAGAGTGTTGTCGAACCTGACAGCGGTATCGCGATAGAGGCAGCCCTTCTCATAACCACGCCCGGTCGCGCGCTGGAATGGGGCATCCGCGTCCCCCGTAGGCTGCCACACCTCTCCGCTTTCAGTACCGAGAATGACGAACTCATCCCCCAGCCGCACGATTGCCTCTGCCCCGTCCGGCAGGCTTTCGGCTGTGGCGAAGTTCAGCGGGTCAATTGTCGCCTCACCAGGAACTACCCAGTAGAAACGACCATTCGGGAGCAGCACTAGGCAATAACCGTTGAGCTGGTCGATGTCCTGCACCGTTCCGTCATCCGGAGCATCATCAGGCAACGCGATCGTAGCCAGAACCGTATCGTAGGCGTAGAGCGCGCCACCGCCAGCAATGAACAGACTGAAAGGCGTTGCCACCATCGGCGTAATGCCTACCCCGGCAATCGCCCCAACGGGGGAACTTCCGTTGTATAGCAGGCCACCGCCAACCGTGAATGTCTCGCTTGTTGAATCCCGGAAGTTAATTCCCCTGATGCTTTCGGGAAGCGTGTTATATACCGTCAGACCGGGGCGCTGGATACGAAGCGTCTTGTCAGGGCTGATCCCGCTAGCGTCCTGCTCAAGGTAGAAATTGCGCAGCTGCACCTCGGGCACAAAGCCCGACGATCGTTTATATGCTCCGATGCCAAGAGGTACGATCGGCATTCATGGCTCCCAGCCGTCAGAAATAAACGCCCACAGCCTCCCGGCGCGGGGCAGACGGATTGTTGATCATGGCGGTTGTGTAGCGGCCCGCTTGTCTAAGGGTCGTGGGACCAATCTCGGCGCCGAACGTATCCGCCAGCTCCATCGCCAGTGTAGCTGACAGCCCTTCAGGATCGGTCACCGATCGCGGCGCCTCGTTGTCCATCTGGAGCATCTCGATCTGCACCCACTCACGCAGCGTGCCGTCATAGACGTAGCTCGCAACCTGGCCGCCAACCGTGTCTTTGATCTGGATCACGGAGCCGTCGCGTGGCGGCCTATTGTTACTGTCCACCGGGTTAGTGGTGTAATAGTCGCGCTCAAGATTATAGGGCAGCGGGTCGCAATAGGCTGGCACGACCTCGGGTAACGTCACCGTCACAACCGTTTCGTCTCGAATGATGCGGCAGCCTTCGATCGCCGTAATATCCGCCTCCGCAATCACGTCGCGAAGGCGTCCGAATGCGCCGGAAGCGATCCAGGAGAGGTAAAGCCCCTGGAGCGCCGCCAGCGCATCGGCAGCATCCGCCGTCCGTGGTTCACGGCCACCGCCAAGCCTTCCAAGCTTGCGCAGGGCACCGTTGATCACATGACGGCAGGATGCCATTAACGCACCATGTTACCGAGTGCAGGGGGCGAGGTTTCATCCTTCGTCGCCTCGGCCAACTTAGCGCGCAGCGTCTCTTCCGAGGGATTACCCCTCATCTCGACGCCACGCAGCTTCAGTTGAGCCTTCAGGTTGCCCTTGACGGTCCCCTGTTCAGCTGCCGAAGTTTGCTCATCCTCGGAGGGCTCGACAGCCCTGACGGCTTCGGCCTTGCCCTCGGTCGAGAAGGTCGGGTTGCCCTTGATCATCTCGGCAAACTCATGGTTTGCCGGAACGGTCGTGGGCTCGCCTTTGATGAAGCGCAGATCACCCATGTAGATGATCTGGGCGCCGGGGTCGGTGTCACCCAGCCACGTTGCCTTGAAGTTAGACATTACGCCGGCTCCTCGACAATGTACGGCAGCATGACCGTAAACGTACCGGTCGTGGCGCCGGTGGTCGGAGCCACCGAAACCGTCGCGAACACGCGGGTCTTCGCCGTATTGACATAATCGACGCCGGTAGCCGCCATCGTGGTATCAACCGTGCCCGTGCTGGCCACAGCCGATGCCGCGAAGTAACGGCTTGCCGAGCCGGCATCACCGACGTTGAACCGGATGGCCGTGCCGCCGGTATCGAGATCGTCCGACTTGATAAAGCCGCCAGACAGAACGCGCGAGTTGCGCGGCAAATCGAACAACTGGATCGTGTCGGCCGCCGCCAGAGCAGCGGAGATCGTATAGGTGCCGCGCGCCCAATGGGTCGTGCGACCGCCCAACCCGACACCCGAAATCGGGTAGACGGGCGGGGTGGTTTCGAGGCTGAGAAAGTTAGCCACTGTCAGTTACTCCTTATGCCAGAGCCGGAACGGCGGTGATCGAAGTGACCATGCCGTATTGGACGCCGCCGAATGAGGTCTTGGCGAGTCCGCGAAGCTCCTCGATCGCAATCGCCGGACGGAAACCGTAGTCTTCGTCCTTGTCCTCGATCAGCTTCGGATTCTGGCCGTAAGCTACCGCCACAGCCGACTGGCCGCAGAAGTAACCGAATGCCAGATCGGCACCCGAGCCACCCGCGCCAGCGAGGATCTGATTGTCGATCTCAGGAACTTCCCGAATGACGATGCCCTGGAACATCAGGTCACCATCCTGGAAGACCGGGTTCTTATCCACGGCGCCATCTTCACGCGGGCGAGCGTAAAGGTTGGCGTTGAGGATCGCCGTATCCTGCGACAGCACGCCGAACTCCCGCGTACCGACGAAGTAGACGAACCATTCACGACCAGCCGTCATGTCCGACTTGTACGGGCGAATATTGGTGGTGTAGCCAGTAGTCGAGCCGGACGGGACAGTCTGACCCGCATTCTTCGCGATCTGCTTGAGCAGGCGAAGATGAGCTGCCGACGACTGACCCGAGGCAGTGGTGACGTTGCCGAGCGACGTTGCCCAGTTTCCCGACGAGATGTTCGCGCGGGCGTTGCCCATCACGATACGATCCGAGTTGTTCACCAGATACGTATTGCGCTGGCCAGCGGAGGCCAATGCATACGATACCTGCGTATCGGTGCCGGGAAGGCCCTGGGCATCCAGCGTGCCTGGAACGATGACGCCTTGGAAAGCAATCAGCGTGTCGTCGCGCAGCGCTTCAGCCGACCACGAACGCAACTGCGGCTTGGCGGCGTTCCAGAGATCCAGCGGCGTGCGGAACGTCGTGGACTTGGGCAGCTTGACCGCATTGCGCTTCCAGTCAACCTTGACCGCCGTGTTGGCAAGACCAAGGTCAGCTTCGTTGCCCTTCAGGACTTCGGAACCGACGACGCCGCGACCCTTGATGCGCTGAATGAGCGGGAAGTTGATGGTGTCGCCCGCGCCGTTCTTCAGTTCGTTGCGGACGCGGATGATTGAAGTGGCTTCGGTGCCCATGTAGGGCATGAGGCCAGATTCGCGGATATATTCGACCGTAAGGTCTTCGCTCCAGCGCTGAACCTGTAGCGCATTGGCGAGTACGACTTCTGCCATTGTTACTTCCTATCGAGGAAGCTCCAAAAGGCTGACGGATCGGCCGGGGCGTTGGCTGGTGAACTTGCGTCCCCTGCTATCGACTTCGGCGGCGCCTGCGGTTTTGGAGCCGGTTGCATAGCAGGCGCGACAGGGATTGCCGCGCCCGATGCCGAAGCGAATTTGTCGGGGTTCTTGGCGATGTAATCCTGGATGAAGTCATCCAACGGACGATTGCCGATCTGCCCCAACACCTCGCTCTGGCGGTGCTGCTGGACGATCCAATCGATAGGGTTTTGCTGCCGCATGTAGGACATGGCGAAAGCCGGGTCTTGCTGGGCTCGGGATTGAGCCCACTCTACCGCACTGTCTACCGTCTCTGCCCCATGTTGCTGACGGGCAAACATGTCGCTCATCGCGAACCGCTCTTCCGTCAAGCGCTCATCAACAACCTGCTGAGTGTACGCCGCATAGCCTTCAGGATCATCAAAAGGGCTTGGGGCGGCAGGGCGCTCGCGGCTTGTTGCCTCAAACTCTGCTAACCGGCGCTTTAGCTCCTTGTTCTCGTCGCGCTGGTCAAGAAACGTCGCAAGCGGAACTTGCTTGGTGCCCTTGGGCGCTTCGGCATCGGGCGCTGGCTCCGGCGAAGGTTCCGGCGGCGTTTCAGGCTGAACCTCAGGTTCAACGATCGGCGCTTCCGGCGTCGTCTCTACGATGGGCTCCGGCGTCGGCTCTGGCGGGTTTGCCTCGGCATCACTGCGGAACATCGCTTCGATTTGCCCTTCCATCCTTACCCTTTCTCGCCTGTGTCGTCGGCGACATTACGCAGCACCCGGGCCCCGGTGGCAGGGATGGTTTGTTATCGAGGCCATCACCCCGAACATGGCCACGCACCTTTCAGGCATAGCCACGGCAATATTGTCCGGTGCGGTGAGTCTGGGCGTCAAGCGGTTCCGGGCTGGGCCGGAGGGATTTCATGACCCGAGATGATCCCGATGACAGAGCGCTCGGTATCGACCTGCTGAGCTTCGCGTTTGGCGTGCGTCAGCCCAGTCTCTGCAACGATCTTATCAACCTTCGCCGCTGTTTCCTGATCGGCTAGCTCGCTTTTCTGCTGCAATGCCTTGCCCATCTGCTCGATCTGCTGCTGAGCGCCCTGCAATTGCTGTGTGAGCTGGGCGACCTGGTTCTTCTCTTGCTCGTCTCGGCCCTTCTTGATCAGCTCGATAACGCGCGACTTGTCGGCCAGCGGACTGGCTTCAATCATCAACTCAAATGCCGGCGTATAAACCACCTGAAGCCCGCCAGCCTGCCCAACCAACTGGACAAGCTCTGCCCACACTTCCTGAGCAAGCGTGGCCGTGTCGGCTACCGTGTCTAGGATGATGTCAACGTCAAGCTCGGCAAGGCGGTGGTTCATCTTGACCACGCCCATGCCCGGCCTGACGGCTGGCTGGCCTGTCGATGGATCAACAACAGGCTGACCATCGGGGCCAGTGACAGGCTGCATCACCATCCCCATGACAGGCTCATTGACCGTCAGGAACTCAGGCGCCCTTGCATCGTCGGTGACGCGGATAAACCATGGGTCGGTCTTAAACTGCTTCGCACGCTGCCAAATCTGGCGATAGACGCGCAGCTCCCAATTATTGAGCCGTGCGATCGGACGGGCCAGTTCGGTAAGGCCGGCCTGTTGCGATACCAGCCGAGCGCGTCCGGACTGCCCCGCACTCTCTTGCCGCCCGAGCACCGCAGGAGTCGGGCCCATGCGCTCGATCTCTCCCTTGGCCTCCTGATTACGCAGCATGTTGGCCTGCGTCATGTCCTGCGTCGGAATGACCTGCCAACCCATCGGGATAATGCCATCCGCCTTGGCTGCCTCATCACGCACTAGCCCGGCGTCGATCGGGGGGGCCGTGGGATCGGTGTTCTGGACCTGGCGCGAGTTCATCAGATGCAGCGACCGCGAGCGAGACGCATTGATCTCGTCTTGCAGCGGCATCATGTCATCCACAATGCCGTATGCGTCGTTGTTCTCATCAACGTAGCACGCCGCTACCTCGATCGGGTTGCATGGCCGGCGCTTCTCGTCGAGATACGGACTGGGGCTGTATTCCAGCACGCACGCGCCGATATAGACTAGGCGTTTCCACTCGCCCTGCTCGATCGCGTATTCCTCGCACAGCAAGACACGACGGCGGCGCGTGTTGATCCAGCCTAACCCCTGATCGCCACGGTCTTCGAAGTCGCTCGACCATGCGCCGTTCGATGCAGGCTGCATGATGTTGCCATATTCCTCGATCGCCTGTTGCCAGCGAGGATTGTTATTGACCTGGTCGACATCGACCCACTTGGCGATACCCATGAACCGGGCGTCTTTGCGGTCGTTCCGACGTGAATAGCGGTCGCAGTAGAATTCTTCCCAGCGGATCTGGGTCGGAACGATATCATCCCCATCCATTTCGATGATGCAAGCGCCCGTGCCCTCGATCAGGAAGTTCTCAGCCACATCCTGTTTGATATCGCCAAAGTCGGACTGATCAGCGACGAACCGCAGCACCTTCGTTACAACGTCGGCGCTGTCTTGGTCGCCGGGGTTGCGCGGGTAGGCCTGTGGGTCAGATCGCGCGTTCTCCAGCACGCCAAGCACGCCGTTGACAGCTGGCCGAACGCGGTTGGTGTAGATCTGTGGCTGCTTGCGCATTTCGAGGATGGCAAGCACTTGGCTGCTCAACTGCCCCTTGCCGTCGAAGTAAGCCCGGCTGATCTTGGACCGTGCTCTACGCCCGTTGGGATCGCTAGCAGCATCATCGCGACGCTTACGCAAGGACTCGATCGAAGGTGGTGTGCCGATGATGTACTTCGGGAGCGTGTCGGACGCGCCACTAATGGCGATGCCGTCGCGGTTATCGTCAAGCTCACGCTGTTCAGGCATAGTCATGGCGTATTTTCGCCTATGACTAGCCCCAAGCGCTCCCACTATTTGCGGGCCGCTTGGGGCGGTAGTCGCCCGATGGCGGGTTGAGCAGCTTCGGCTTAGCGATGATCCTTGTCAGATGGCAGTTAACGGCAAACTCGCCAAAGGCGTCTGCGCCGTGGCTGTTGTCATCATGGAGCGGGCCACCGTATGTTTCCATGGTGCGGTTCTTCTTGCGCGAGTAGTTGCGCAACCGCTTGATCCCGACATCGCAAGTAGCCTTGTTGAAGCGCATGTGCGGAAACAGCGTGCGGCCAGCATTGACGCGCTCTGCCGGTCCTGCCGCGATGCCTACATTGACATCCTTCACACCATGCTCGCGCAACGTAGCCAGACGCGAACGACCGGGACCCCATTCCCTGACAGCCACGTCATGCGGTAGGAAATGTCGGCCATACCGCGCGAACGGGACATCCCGCTCCACTTCCAACTCCCGCTGGCGCTCATTCGGCGGCACCAGCTCAAACAAAGCCTGCTTGATGATCTCCGGGACCCCTTCGCCGCTCGTCTCGAAATAGTCGATGGCGCGGACCTCGCTACCGTTTTCCTGCAAGAACCATATGGCGGTGTAGTCGTCCATCCCGATATCCCATGCCGTCAGCACCGGTAGAGCCGGATCGTATGGATAGTGGCCAATCCGGCCTTCTTTCTCAGCTACGGCTAGCAGCGATGCGTAATACGAGCCTTCCGTGATTATCTCGTAGGCTCCATCCCAAATGTGCGCGGCCTCGTCAGCATCGCGAGCCCTGTCATCCTCCATTTCCTCCAGCATCTCATCTGGAAGCCACGGGTTGTCGCTGTAGTTAACCTGGCGAACGATCGCGTTTCGAGGGGGTGAAGCACCGCGCAACAGCACGTCAATCGCGTCGGTATCGTGCCGTGGGTTCCACGTCGCCCAAATCTCGGACCCTGGCGCGCGGATTGTCGGGCGAAGCATCTTAAGCGATGTCTTGCTAAGCGTCTGCGCCTCTTCGACCCATGCGATGTCGTACCCCTCAAGGGATTTGATCGTCTCCGCGTTGTACGACTGCATTCCTCGGAATATGATCAACGAACCGTTGGGCCCGCGTATCTCAGCATCAAGCGCCTCGAACTGCGCCCCCAACCCAAACGCTTGCAGCTTGTCGATAATGAGCTGCCGCACAGACTCCTTGAGGCTGTTCTGAACTTCGCGGATGCAGACGGCTCGCGTCTTACCCCTCAGGCAGCGCTCAATCAGTCGCTCGGCGAAGTCGTGGCTCTTACCGCTAGCACGGCCGCCATGCGCACCCTTGTACCGCGCAGGCGCATCGAACTGCTTCGACCACGGCGCTCGTTTTCTGGCGAAGAACTGGCGCTTGGCTAACTCTGCCCGCGCCGCAAGGATGTCATCCTTGGTTGGTTGTCTCAGCATCATCGCCAAGAGATTGAGCGGCAAGCCAGGCTATGACCGCATCTGGGGCGCTGCCCAATGCCAAGGGCGGCATGCTGTCATCGCCACTCAGGGGCTGCGTTGGCTTACCCCAGCCTCGGTCAAGAAGGTCCGTAGCCGCGCTACGTCGAGCAGTATCGTTATCGCTCTCCCGGACGATGCCAACAAGCGCCTCAATACACTCCTGCGTGTGTTCACGTGCGAGGTCACGCAAACTTTTGCCGTTTGCTAAGACGATCTTTGGTCTACCGCCTGGGTTGCCGGACTGGCCTTTCTGATATGCCATACAGATCAGCGCTGCCCACCTTCACCCGCAACCAACTGATCACCCCCCTCCAGTTCGGCAATCTGCCGCTTGAGTGCTTCGATGCGATCCTTGTATCCAGCCCCCAAGCGCTCCGATGCGGCTAGCTTGCGCTTCAGGTCGTCCAGTGCGTCGGCCATCAGAACACGACCTTGCCAGCCAGCATAGCAGCTACGAGACATACGAGGCCGGCGGACTGGAGGTTGATGCGAGTGCTGACGCCGATCGCGGCAACGATGAAGAGCACCAACGCTGCGATGAGAAAAACCAAGGCGATCATGCTTACCACTCCAATGCGAATGACTTGAGGTTGAAACTCCGGGCGATGTCATCGATACCGAAGTCGTCCATGTCCTCGATTTGCTCCTGCGCTTCCCACCGACGCCGAATGCGCTTTTTCGTCGCTATCGGTATCTTTTTGGGCATAGTCGGGCGATTGTACCTCGCTCCGATAGTTGCACGCCAACGCTCGATTGTGGCGCCGCCCACGCTGTATCGCTTGCGGAGCTTCAGGTTGCCTTCAATTGATGCGTACATCGCGAAGTCATCCGGGACCGAGAGCGTTGGCTTGGGCATCCTCTATATCTCTCGATATGCCAGGGTGTAGGGATGGGTCATGCGGACTGCTTTCGGCGAACGATCAGCGAGCTATCAGGCATCCGGCGAATAAGGTTTCGGGCAACCGCGATGTCGATCCAGCGCAGCGGCGCGTCTCCGATCTCTCCGCCAGTTGGAAGCGCTTCGGCCCAGGCCTCGAAGTCCCGCTGGTCATGAGCGGCGGGTGAAGGCAGCGACGTATAGCGATTGGCTTGCCGGCGCATTTCCATGCGCTCCTCCGCTTCGGCCATAATGGTGGGCACAATCTTCGCGGGATGGTCAGCCTTGCGCATTGCATCGCGGGCGGCGTCGCGCAGAATGTCCGGCGGCAGATGTCCGATCGCCATGTAGGCGGCGTCGAACCACGTATCGCGATCCTCCAAGCTCATCCCAACCGGTGCGCACAGATGAAGGCACGGGGTAACCGCCTGGATGAACTCGGGTACGGATGCTGGCTGGAGATCAGCCGGCAAATTGCGGCGTGTGGCGGGCAAGGAATCGCTGCGCTGCGTCAACTGTTGTTCCGTGCCCGCTGGCACTAGCCCCCCGATTTCCTGCCATGCTGTTGGTTCGCCGTTGTCCATTTTGGTATCCGTCTTCAGGTTTGTTGATCGATCCCCAGCCCTTCGCTGCGGCGTGCTCGACCAAGCGCCCAGGCGGCCAGTCGGCGTCGGTCAGGGTTTCGAGATCGCGGAGCACGGCGGCATGAGCGGTTTCGCTATTCGCCAGCTTCTTGCGTCGACGGTTTCCGAGAAAGTCGCGCCAATGGTCGGAATTGACCCCTTCAGGACACGACCAAGCGGCGCTTCGCGTGCGCGTCTCGTGTGTGTGTACGAGCGGGGTGGGATTAATTTTTGGGGTCTGGGGGCTTTTATCAAGGGAGGGGAGACGGTCGCGTGACTGTCCTGTGACTGTCACGCGACAGTCACGCTCTCTGTCTCGTTGAGCCTGCTTGCGAGCGGCGGCCTTGGCACGCTTGGCAGCGGCCTCTGCGTCCCGCTCTTCGACTGCCTCTAGAGCCAATAGAATACCCTCTATCGGCGTGCCGGCTTCGTGCATCTGTCGGGCAAGCGCGGCAAGGCTCACTTATTGAGCCTCCCCAAGCCGTGCAGGACGGTTGTGTGGTCGCGACCCAGCAAGAAGCCGATCTCAGGAGTGGAGAACCCATCCTCCCAGAGACGGCGCATGACAGCCTTGCGAGCAATGACCATATTCTTGAAGCGCTGGCGTCCGAGCACTTCGTTGACGGATACGCCTAATGGCCCGCCAGCCTCACGTGCGTAGTTACGCACCATCGTGCTACAAACTTGCTCAAGGTATTCGGGGATCGGGTGTTGGCTCATGCCGCCTCCCCAACCGTAATCGTGATGGTACCGCCCCTTTCGCCGATCACCGGCGGCTGCGGATCGAACAGGCTGTCATTGACGCCCAGCGCGTCGGCGATGCCGTCCAGATAGCTCTTGCAAGCCGATATACAGGCGTCGCGATCTGGCGCCGGCCCGCGTGGCATTGGGTGAACGAGGAAATGCACCGGAATGCGCTCGTCACCATGCGCGATGTTCTTGGCGCCTGCCCCTAGGGCGGCTATCTTGCCCCATTGGCGATGCAAGGCGATTAGCCGGGCGCGCTTGTGGAATGAGCGTGTGCGCCCGTTGGGCCATAAAACCTTATCGGGCCATGGGAGGGTAAGAACTAGCGGCATTGAGGCTTTCCATGCTGAGGGGCAAAGCCGTGCCGTCTGGCGGCGTCGCGGCGCGCCTGGGCGGCCTCGTCTTTGGTCGCGAAATACCCCAAATGAAGATTGGTATTTCCAATTGTAATGTGAGCCTTCCATCGGCGCTTTTGTGTATTGAATGTAACACCGGTTATCCCGCTGCTGCTGCGCCTTGAAAGACTCCCATTGCGCCTATTCTCTGAACTTGAAACATCGCGAAGATTGGCAATTCTGTTGTCTCTACGATTGCCGTTGCTGTGGTCTATTTCACCCTCTGGGGATGACCCGTGGAAAATCGTGTATGCCACCCTGTGCGCAACTAGACGGCGACCGTCGATTGTTCCGACAAAATAGCCGTTGTTGCTGGGCGTCGAGAACGCGGGCTTACCCATCATTCTTGAGTTAGTTTTTTTCCAAGAGCGCTCGTCCGAAAAGTGCGACCTTGGTCGTTCGAGCCAGGTCAACGTTCCGCTTGCAGGATCATAGGCCAGCGCCTCACGCAGATACTCTGCTGATGGGAGTGTTACCTTGATCACCCCTGCCCCCACATGGTTGCCTTCGAGTTCCAGACGGACAAGCTGGGATGCTTGGTGTTGACCGCAACGGGTCGCAGGCATTCGACTGTCATCGCCTTGCCGACGATGCGAATGATAGCCGGTGCCGCAACACACCGCTTCGGGATGTCAGCGTAGACCTTCATGCCCGCGCCCTCCCCTTCAAGGCAGCGGCGCGGCGCTCCAGGTATTGGCGATGCTCGTAGCTTGAGAGGGTTTGCTGAACCAACTCGTCCAAGCGCTTCATGGCTTTGCGTTGGCGATAGGAGGCTATGATACGGGAGATCATGCCGCTTGCTCCTGAAACAGAGATCCTTGGCGCTGGGCATCCTCAAGACGCTTGCAGGCTAGGTCGAAATGGACAGGATCTTGCTCGATCCCAACGAATCGCCGACCCGCTTGGACAGCAGCGACCCCAGTCGTGCCCGAGCCCATGAATGGGTCACAAATAAGCTGCTCTGGCTTGGTGAAATCAGCGACGAGTTCCGCCATCAACCGGCGCGGCTTTTCGGTCGGATGAAGGCCAGTGCGCTCCTGATTGTTGACAAGGTGGGTGTAGACGCCGCGCTTGCCGCCCGCGTTCCAACTACGATATCCGGGCGCACACCACGCCGTGACCGCGCATTCAAAGCCGCGCGCTGGGCCCTGCCCGTTCATGCGCGGGGTGGAGTCCGGCTTGATCCACGCTATGCACGTGTCATATTTCGCGCCAACAGCTTGCAGTTCGTCGCGCCATGCCCTGACACCTTCTGCGAGCGTGAACAGAATGCACCAGCCGTTCGATACGCGGACACATTCACTGGCGATGGCAGCGCGATCAGCATTAACGCCAGCAAATCCAAGGTCAGCGATCATTTCGCGCCCATCGTTGCGCCGGATGCGACCTACAGCAGCATGTAGCTCGTCCTCGTAAGGCGGATCCCCGATAATGTGGTCGACCGCTTCGATTGTCGGCAGGATCGCCAAGCAATCTCCCAGGTAAAGCGTTGCGCGACCGATATGCTCTACGCGGCTCATGCTACCTCGCGTGGAGCAAGCTTGCTAAGCAGCGATTCAATGGCGTCCCGGGCGTTCTCCAGCGTGCCGCGATTGGAGCGCACTTCGTGGCAATCGATCGCGTCATCGTCTTCGAGAGCGACGGACAGTGCCAGCGCGGCCTTCAGAACAGCCGAGCCCTTAGCGCGGTCAGTGCCGACAGCGGCGGGGCGGCTTTCGATGCAGAGGCGATCGAGAGCACCGGTGAAGCGGCCATTCCATTCGCGCTTGGCACGGGCAAAGGCGATGACGCCCATTTCCTGCTGCCCGCTGGCGTACTTTCCGGCCTGATCCTCGCTCTTACCAAGAACGGCGGCCATATCGGCGAAGGTCAGTTTGTCGTCGCGCCGGATGGCTGAGAGACTTTCAGCCAATGCATCCAAAACGGTTGAAGCGGAAAAGATCGGCTTTTCCCGCTCGGTATTGCTGCGCTGCGGCATTAGTTAGCCTCCCCATTATGGAAGACGCCCGACCGACGATTGACCCTGTCCTGCTGAGCACGGCGGTAGCGCGCGTGCTGGCGCAACTCCCGGAGCTCAATGAGCAGGTACAGGCCGCCAAGCAGGGTGGCTGTGCCAATGATGCCGATGAGCATTGCCCAAAAGTCGACGTTGTCAGGCATCAGGCTTCTCCGTCATGTTGAGTGGGTGCGCCGTTGCTGACCTTCGGGGACCGTGTCGGCGCGGAGTATGCCGCCGCCCCACCCCGTTGACGCCCATTGGACGCAGGAAAGCCGTTGTCAGGACCGCCGGCGCGGTCGAACCCAAAGGATGGGGCGGTCTGCACTCAGACGCTCGCGAGCCGGTGAGATTGCCCGGTGATGTGTTCGAGCGTGGTGATCAGGTCAGAAATCGCATCATCGAGATCGCCAACGACGCCGCTATTCAAACCGGGTTCAAACGGCTTGTTTCCAGCAGCAGTCGGGATGCAACCAAGCAGGCGGTCCAGTTCAGCACCGAAGTTCGACCGTGCGCCGTCAGCCATCGCGACAGACTGCCGAACGCGATCGAGAATGGCATTCAGCTTGGAGGCGGGGACGACTGGATCGTAAACAGCTTTGGCGTTCAGCGTAGAATTAGCGCTCTGCTTGTCGGTAGAGTACATCGTTCAATTCCTCTCGTGGGTGAGACAAAGATCGGCGGGGTGTTGGAAAGGGGGTGGGCACACCCCGCCGGGAGTGACGGCGGCCGGTGCTGCCGGGCGGGTAGCGGTCATGCTGCAGCCTGATGCTGTGGGCGCGTGCGTTCGCGCGATTGCAGGTAAAGCAGCGCGGAAGCTGGCAGTTGAACGCCGTGCGCCTGTGCTGCCATCAGCACGCCAAGCCTCTGCGACGGAGGAATCTCCGGCGGCGTTCGCGACTTCCAGTAGCTCGCGGTTTGCTGCGGAACCGTCACTTTTTCGGCAATGGCGCTAGTGCCGCCGAATGCCTTGAAAATCTGATCGACTACATGCATACATCGTTCATTACCGATTATCGGTACTCTGCGCAAGAGCCTCCGTTACCGCTTTTGTCGGATTTCGGAATCCTGACGGAGCGCCATAATCGGTGCATGCCGGAATTTGCCTTTGATCCAGACCGCGTGAAGGCGGCGATGCGCGAGCAGCGCGTCACGCAAGATCAGTTGGCCAAGGAGATCGGGCTAACCCACAAGTCCGCGCTACTGAAAATCTTCAACGGCACGCGGCGGGTTCAAATCTCCGAAGCGACCAAGATCTACGACTTCTTGCGGCTGTCGCCAGACCAGGCTGTCGGCGTCCAATATGTTCCGGTGATCGGGCTGGGGTCGGCTGGTCGGTGGCGTGAGGCGGTAGAGCAAAATGGTCCGCGCATGACGATCCCGGCGGGTATCGCCAGCGATCGGGCTTTCGCGATAGAGGTGGTCGGCGACAGCATGAACTTGCTGATCAAGGATGGCGGATGGATCGTCGTTGACCCAGGGCAGAAGTCACTTACCGATGGCAAGTGCTACCTGATCCAGAACGCCGAGTATGAGGTGACCGTAAAGGCGTACAGGACGAAGCCGCCACGCTTCGAGCCCATGTCCGATAACGAGGAGCATCAGCCGTTCCTAGTGAGCGACTGCGAGTTTATCGTGCTGGGCCGCGTCGTGTGGACAGGATCACCGCTTTGAGGCGCTGCATATTGATCGCCGCTGCCATGCTATCGGCATGCTCACAAGCTGATGATCGCATCTGCGAATCCTACGACCAGAATATGCCGGCAGCCGATGCTAAGCGCCACGACACACTCCAGACCGCCTACGACGTGAAACGCTGCGTGCATCGCTGGAGCTTCCGGCTGGCGCAAGCTGAAGGCTCCATCAGTGACGTTGCCCAAGCTGTCGTCGAAGCTTGCCGCGAGCCGATCGGGAACCATGCTCTGGCCATCGGAGCCGAGAACTTGAAGGCGGCGCAGAACGGAACGCCCACCACGTCAGACGCTCTAGAGGTGATTGAGGCGAACGCCAAAGCCACCGCAACCTTCTATGTGACGATGGCCCGCGCTGGGCACTGCAAAATCCCATAGCTGCGAAAATCACCGAATTTCGGTATTACGCCATAACCGATTATCGGTAACACCCCTTCAACACGATCAGAGTGTTGGAGGCGGAATATGGTTCAGGATGTTGGCAGGCCGAGCGCGGACAGTACGATCCGCGTTGGTGACAAAGATGTCATCCGCTTCCACCCGCTGCACAAGCGTATCAAAGATGGTATTCCGCGCTGCGCGTCTTGCGGCCAGATCGATGAAGATGGCTACCACGACATTCGCTGGTGCCCTGCCACAGGCGGCGAAATCCCGTTCCCGACATCAACGCTGAAATTAACCCTGAAGGCGGACTCCGGCTTTCGCTCGGAAACCACAGCTAGGATTACGGTCTACCAGTGGCAGCTAATCAACATGGTTCTTGCTGCTGACCCGGAAATCGTACGCCACATTGCCGACCAGCATGGAAATCACGTTGGCACGGCAAATACGTCGGTGCGCGAGTTACTGACCGTTGAAGCGTTCGTGGACGAGAGCGGGACCGCTTGGACCCCGCCGACCGCCCACGCCTACTACGCTGTCTGCCGAGCCCTGAAAGCTAAAGATGCGCGCATTTGTGAGCTTATCGCTGAGCAGGCTTCGGCATGACCGCTCACTCCCACCCTATAGAAGAAGCCGGTGACTGGATCGAGTGGAACGGCGGGGAATGTCCGGTAGATCCGGAGACTCTAGTCGACACCTGCAAGCGCAACGGCGACAAGTGCTATGGCTTCCGAGCGGGCGTCCGCATTCATGTCGGCTGCTGGGATCGAGCATGGCGTAGCCGACGTACCGACATTATCGCCTACAGGATCGTGCGGCCATGAACGCCCCCACCACCCTGACAGCGCACACCGCGATTTTCTGGTGCCCAAGCTGCGAAGCGATGGTCCCTGCAGATCCACAGGGACTGTGCGCTGGCTGCGATAGCATCATCGACCTGACCCTCTGGCAGGAAACAGAGGAAGCCTTTCAGGCCAACGAACGCGCGGCTGAGATCGCCGAAAGGTTCGATCCGGTCGACCCGTTTTTCGCGCCCAACCGAACACTAGAGCGA
>Ga0207639_10000444_pt1 | contig 28699 bp, 26 predicted proteins | sample KBSCornC32_FD_184299 | JGI IMG/M metagenome (GOLD analysis project Ga0207639, IMG submission 184299) | Corn rhizosphere microbial communities from Kellogg Biological Station, Michigan, USA - KBS Corn C3-2 (SPAdes) (version 2) | ecosystem: Host-associated > Plants > Roots > Rhizosphere > Soil ...
ACGCGCAAGGCCGCGCCGAAAACCAGCGGCTGCGTGACGAGGTCTCGCAGCTAAAGGACCGGATCAAGGTCCTCGAACGGATCACGGTCGAGAAAGAGAACAGCCTCGCCAGTGAAATCGAGTCGCTCCGCGACCGTTAAGGCGATAGGGCCAGACGATGGCCGGCTTCCCCACCCTTTCGGATATCCTCGAAGAATATCAGCTGGTTGACGCCGAGGATCGCTACCGCCTGCTGATCGACCTCGGCCGCCAGCTGGAGCCAATGCCGGACGCACTGAAAACCGATGCGACGAAAGTCCGCGGCTGCTCCGCGTCGGTGTGGGTCTATCCAACCGCGGATGACGGTCGGCTGCACTTCCTCGCGGACAGCAATGCGGCCATCACCAAGGGTATCGTCGCGCTCATCCTGACCGCGGTGCAGGACAAGCCGGCGGCAGAGGTCGCCGGGCTCGATGTGACCGAAGCGCTCGCACCGTTTGAGCTTCGCAAGCATTTGAGCGCAAACCGGACACAGGGCGTCCCCAACATGATCGCCCTCGTGAAAGAAACCGCGGAGCGTTACGCGAACGCAGCCTAGACGGGTTTGCCGTTCTTCCGGTCTTCGGCACGCTTCAACACGTCGTACGCGGCCTGGACCTGCTTAAACCGCTTTGCAGCCTCGGCATCGCCGGGATTGGCGTCCGGATGGGTTTCCTTGACGAGCCGGCGGTGGGCGGCCTTCACCGCCTTGAATTCCGCGTCGCTGTCCAGCTCGAGCGCGTCGAGCGCGCGCATTTCGTCGCGGCTCCGGCTGCCGTCACCGGGCCCGCCCCATTTCCACTGCGCCGATTGGCGGAAGCCCTTGCCGTCCCGCTCCTCCTCCGCCGCGCGGCGCGCAGCTTCTTCGGGGCTGAGGCCGGCGAAGTAATTCCAGTTCTTGTTGTACTCGGCCGCGTGCGCCTCGCAGAAATACCAGCGATCCTTGCTGTGTGGCGCCTTGGGAGCGGGCCGGTCGCCGATTTCGTTGCAGCCCTCCCGATCGCACAGGCGGAGCTTCGCCGCATGCCGCCCCTTTTCGCCGTAGGAGCGCCAGCGCGGGAATCCCCAGTCGTCCGATCTCTTCTGCTTGGCCATTGCGCTCCCGATAAAGACTGAACGTACCCCTGCGAAGGCAGGAGCCCAGCCCGACAAAGAAAATCTGGACCCCTGCCTTCGCAGGGGTACGAGATGCCAGAGGGCCTGTAAGCCGGGTTCTGTCCATCGCGCCTTTCGGCGTGACTGTGCGGCCATTCCTCTAGGAGACGGGTCGCCCCGCCTCTCAAGCGACCAACCCGGGCGGCGAGCCGGAACCAGGCCCATATGCCGCCCCTATTCGGTCTTGCACCCGGTGGGGTTTACCGTGCCGGCCCTGTTGCCAGGACCGCGGTGCGCTCTTGCCGCACCCTTTCGACCTTACCCGTCCGAAGCCGGGCGGAGTTCTTTCTGTGGCACTGTCCCTGAGCCGTCTTCGCCAAAAGCTAGGGGCGACCCGCCGGGCGTTACCCGGCACCGTGGTTCCATGGAGCCCGGACTTTCCTCGTTGGAGCAAGCTCCCCCGCGGCCGCCCGGCCCTCTGGCGGAGGCGATATAGGGGAACGCGCTTGTTGTTACGAGTCAGCCCCAAATCTCAGACTAGAGCCAGCAGCAGAACTCCAAGCAAGATTCCGCCGACACTACCCATCAAGGCTAACCAGAAGAGGCATGAGGTCTTGTCGAGTTGCTCGGTCGACCAAGGGTTGAAAATATGACCCCTAATAATCGTGTAGACGATTTGTCCGGTACCCCCGGCGATAGCCCACAACGCCACGATGATCATCCATGTGTGCGAATTGTCCACGTAATGTCCGCTCACTGGGGCCGGGGCAGCAACAGGGAGAGCAACTTGGCGCGGCATTCGCCGTCGATGATCCCATCGATGAGGTCGGGGCGGAAGCGGCGCTGGAAGGCGATCACCGCCTTCTGCTCATCGGTCACATCATAGCCGAAGCGCTCGAGCGCGAGGAGGAAGCCGGCGTCCGTCCAGTAAGGATCGATCAAGTCGCGCGTCGGGCTCGGAAGCGCGAGGCGCCGCTTGGCCAGTGCATGCCAGGGAAAGAGCTCGCCGGGGTCCTCCTTGCGGGCCGGCGCGACGTCGGAATGGCCGACGACGTTGCCTCGACCGATGCCGTGCCGCTCCTTGATGTCAGCGACGAGCGGAATCACCGAAGCCATCTGTTCGTCGGGAAAGGGGCGGTAGCCGAACTCATGCCCCGGATTGACGATTTCGATCCCCACGCTCGCCGAATTGACGTCGGTGATCCCGCGCCAGCGCGACTTGCCCGCGTGCCACGCGCGCTTCGTTTCGTCGACCAGGCTGTAGACCGTGCCGTCCTCGTCGACGAGATAATGCGATGAGACCTTGGCTTCGGGCGACGTCAGCCGGTCCAGCGCCCCCTGCATGTCGGGCATGCCGGTGTAATGCAGCACGATCATCGAGACCGGAAGCTGGCGCTCGTCGAAGTTCGGCGATGGCCTGTCGATGCAATCGATCACCCGGCCATTGGCGCACAGCAATGGCTGTCGGGTCAAGCCCCGCTTGCAGCGCGGCGGTCGCTCTGGCGCTTCTCGACGCGGCTCCCGTCGCCGACGATCCGATAGAGACCGCGCGCATTCTGATCCGCGCCGAGCTTGCTGGTCTGGCCGATCACGGTCTCGCCAGCACCGAGCATCAGCCATCCGTCCTCGGCCATTGCGCTCGCGATCCGCTCGAAGCTCAGCGTCTTCTTTTCGGGGCTGAGGTAGAGGAGCACGTTGCGGCACAGGACGATGTCGAACCCACCCGGATGCGGCGGCGGTTCGAGGATGTTGTGGACCTGGAAACGGACCGGGCGGCGGAGCTCCTCAACCGCGCGCCAGCCGTCGGCGACCTCCTCGAACCATTTGATCATCTGGTTGATTCCGAGGCCGCGCTGGACCTCGAACTGGCTGTAGCTGCCGTTACGTGCGCGATCGATGCAACCGGTCGACACATCAGTGCCGAGGATATCAACCGTCCAGCCCCGCCATTTTTCGGGCTCGTCCGCGAAGAGCATGGCGAGTGAGTAGGTTTCTTGCCCGGTCGAGCAACCCGCGGACCAGATCCGCAAGCGCTTCGACTTCTCGCGTCGCTGCGCAAGCTCTGGAAGCGCATAGCGCTGAAGCATGTCGAACGGCGCGCGGTCGCGGAAGAAATAGGTTTCGTTGTTGAGCAGTGCTTCGACGACCATTTGCGACAAGCTCGGCTCCTTGCCCATGACGAGGATGGTGATGAGTTCGTCGAGCGTCGCGATGCCCCGTTCGCGAAGCAGCGAGGAAAGCGCCGTCTCGATCCGCCAGCGCCGGCTCATCGTCAGTTGCTGGCCGGTACGCGCTTCCAGGAGCCCGGCGAGGATACGCGTGGAACTATCGCTTATTTGCACTCGACCTGCTCCTCGGTACGCGAGGCGATCCGGCGGGCGATCTTGTCGGGCGGAAGGACTGCGCTGACGAGCCCCGCCTCGAGAACCGCGCGGGGCATGCCCCAGACGGCGCAACTGGCTTCATCCTGGGCGATGATCGAGCCGCCGCAGGCGACCATTCTCGCCGCACCGTCGACTCCATCGCGCCCCATCCCCGTGAGGACCACTCCCAGTGCGGCCGAGCCATAGACCGCACCGATGGAAGCAAGCATTGGATCGACGGAAGGCATGCAGCCACTGTTCGTGCGCCCGTTGGTGAGACGCACGATCGCGCTATCCTTCGAACGCTCGACAGTCAGATGCGCATCGCCGGGAGCGAGGAGGATATGATCGGGCTGGAGCACCATCCCATCTTCCGCGACGACCGCTTGACGATGGGCGATGGCGCTGAGCTGGCGCGCAAACACCGGCATGAAAGGCATCGGAAGATGCTGCGTGACGAGGATCGGAACGCCAATGCGCTTGGGAAGGGCGTGGAACAGGATTCCGAGGGCGTGGATTCCCCCGGTGGAAGCGCCGATGGCGAGAATATCGATGGGATCGCTCGGCATCGGCCGAAGCGCCGCCTGCGGACCCGACGCCTGCGATGCGTAAGTGGCGCTAGCCGCGGGGCTCGACGCAAAGCCGAGCGCCTTGAGCTTGGCGAGGAGGATCTCCGAGAACCTGCCGTTGAAGCGGCCTGTACCTGGCTTCGGCATGGTATCCGCAGCACCCAGTGCGAGCGCGGCCACCGTCCCTTCAGCGCCTTCGTCGGCAAGGGTGGAGACAATCATCACCTTTGCGCCGGCCCCGGCGGCGATGATCCGCGGAATGGACTTCAGGCCACCGGCGCCCGGCATCTCGAGGTCGAGGATGACGATGTCCACGCGGCATTCGCCGAGCGCCTCGACGGCGTCCTCGGCGGTTCCGGCGACGGCGGTGATTTCGAATGCGGGATCGCTCTCGATCATCCGCGACAGCACGGCGCGCGCGACCGTCGAATCGTCGACGATCATCAGCCGGATCCGGCGGCGTGTCGGCGACCCCGTTTGGCGGTCCCGCGATCTGGCGAGCGCCCGCTCCACGGCGCGGACCTTAAGCTACGCCGACAAGCTGAAGCTTGATGTGAAGCGTCTCGCGGTCGAAGGGCTTCATCACATATTCGTCGGCGCCCGCTTCGAGCGCTGCGCGAATATGCGCCATGTCATTCTCGGTCGTGCAGAAAACGACCTTCGGCTGGTCGCCGTGGCCGCGCTGCCGCAGCAAACGCAGGAACTCCATTCCGCTCATTACCGGCATGTTCCAGTCGAGCAGGACGACATCGGGCATCTTGGCTTCGCAGCGGGACAGCGCTTCCTGTCCATCGCCTGCCTCGTCGACGTCGAACTCGAGCGTCTCGAGGATGTGCCGGGCGACCTTTCGGATCACCTTGGAATCATCGACGATCAAACAGGTCTTCATTGGTCGGGCTTCCCACTTCCTATCGAAGGGCTCTTAAACACTAACGGTAACGAAGAGCTTAAGCCGCCTTCGCCTCGGCGGCGCCGGCGATGAGGGCGGCGACGTCGACCAGCAGCAGCGGCCCGGTCTCGGTATCCACCATTCCCAGCGACACCCGCTCCCAGCCCTCGCCCATCGCCGCGCGCATCGGCTGGGCGTCGGACATCGCCTCGACCACGTCTTCGACCAGGTCGACGATCAGAGCGTAATGATGACCGTCAAACTCGACGACGGCAGCTTCGCGGATCCCGTCCGAGCAATCGCTCGTGCCAAGCTCGAGGGAACGCATGCAATCGATCACCGTCAGGACGCGGCTGCGAAGCGCCGAGAGCCCGGCAACATGCGGAGCAGCGCGCGGCACCGGGATCAGCGTATCCAGCTCGACGACGGACTCAACCGCTGCGGCTGGCAGCGCAACGCGTTCACCGCCGATGGTCACGACCAGCAGAAGCTCGTTCATTTGCCCCTCCCCGCGCCCGCAGTCTTCAGCGCCATCAACAGCCCCGCACGGTCGTAGCGATAGATGCTCTCGTCTTTCTTGCCGGCAGCATCGGGATCCGTCCGCAGCCAGATCGTCTTTCCGGCGTCGCCAGCGACCTCGTCGCCCTGCGCGGCGATGACGAGGTCGGCATGGCCCTCATGCTCGTCGCCAACAACCTGATAACCGGCCGCCTCGACGATCGGCCGCAGCATGTTCTGCATCCATGGATCGTCGCTCGGCAGCCGGCAGATCATTTGCTCGGCCGTTCGCGCCATCACTCCGACATGATTGGCGAACAGCCAATGCGCATCGACGAGTTCGGCGGGTTCACCATTGATGAGCGATACGCCGCTGATCTCCCCGGCCCACTCGGCGTGGATGATGTCATTGTCGACAGTGGCGAAATCGATGACTTCGGCGAAGGCGTATCCGATTTCATGCGCACCGTCGTTGAGCCGGAACAGCCGGACCTTGCCGTCCCCGAATTCCGCATCCGATGCTCCGGCGAGTGGAAGGATCGCGTCGCCAACCTGCACTCGAAGCTGGCCGGCTGCCTTCTTGATTGCGGTGGCCGGCACTTCCTCGATCCGGTCGACCACCGCGAGGCGGAGGGCCCGTCGGCTTCCGTCGAGGGCGCGGAACAGCAGGACCGCGGTCGACTTCGAGGCGGCCGTGGCGGGTCCCTCGGCAACGCGTGCCGAGCGCTCCTGCGTCTCCAGCTTTACACCGCCGACCTGGGCAAGCCCTGCCGGGTCGAACAGCAGAATTGGGCTGCCATCGTCGGCAAGCGTCGTTCCGGCATAAAGGCCCGTCGCCATCACCGCCGGCGCGGCCGGCTTCACCACCAATTCCTCATGGTCGTGGATGCGATCGACCGAGAGCGCGTAAAGATCGCCGCCCGCCGGCCGAAGGACGATCAGCCTGCGATCATTCTCGTCCACCTCGCTCTTGAGGCCGAGGATATCGGAGAGCGAGACTTCGGGCACGCGGCGGCCGCGGATCGTGGCGATGCCTGCGCCGCCGAGATGCTCCAGCGTCACGCTCTCGCCGTTGGCGCGGACGATCTCTTCGATGGCCGAACGAGGGATGGCGAAATGCTGGCCCGCGATGGAAACTGTGAGTGCCGGGATGATGGTCAGAGTCAGCGGAACGCGCAGGGTCATGCGAGTCCCCTGCCCCAGCTTGCTGTCGACCTCGACGATGCCGCCGATCCGTTCGACGTTCGAGCGAACCACGTCCATGCCGACACCGCGTCCGGAAATCGAAGTGACCTCCTTCGCTGTCGACAGGCCGGCCTCGAAGACCAAAGCCAGCTGCTCGCGCGGGCTAAGCTTCGCCGCTTCGTCTCGCTCCAGCAGGCCCACGTCGAGCGCCTTGGCGACCAGCTTCTTGCCGTCGATCCCGCGCCCGTCGTCGTGGATGTCGATCAGGATCTGGTTGCCCGACTGGCGCGCCGAAACCGCGAGGATGCCGATTTCACGCTTGCCCGATTTGAGGCGCTCCGCCGGCGTCTCGATCCCGTGATCGATGGCGTTCCTGATGATGTGCGTCAGCGGGTCGCGGATCATCTCGATCATCTCGCGATCGAGCTCGACGTCGCCGCCCTCGATATCGACCAGCACCTGCTTGCCGAGCTCGGCCGAGAGGTCGCGCACCATGCGCGGAAGCCCGACGAACAGATTTTCGATCCGCTGCATGCGGGTGCGGGTAATCGCATCGCGCATGTCAGCGATGATCGCGGAGAGGCGCTCGAACGCGCCGTCGACCGCGACTTCGGTCGGACTCTCGCGCAAACGTCGCGCAAGCTCGTTGCGGGCAAGGACCATGTCCGAAACGGTGCTCATCACGCGATCGAGCAATTCGACGGAAAGGCGGATCGTGCGCGGTGACGATGCGGCGCGCGGCTGGCCTTCAACAACCGTCGCGGAGGCCGGAGCGGCAATGGTCTCGGCGCCAGGAGCAAGCGCCTGAATCAGCGCGCTATCGTCACCCGCGGGCATTTCCTCGCCGGCGTCGATCGCCGCAATCATCTCACCGATGCGGTCGATGATCGCGAGCACCGCACTGACTAGATGGCCGTCGGGATGGCGTCGCCCGGCCCTGACGTCGGCAAGCGCGTCCTCGGCGGCGTGGCTCAATGCCTCGAGCCGCGGAAATTCGAAGAAGCCGCAATTGCCCTTCACGGTGTGGACGAAGCGGAAGATGCTGTCGAGGCGGGCACGGTCGTCGGGCTCGGCCTCCCAGGCGACGATTTCCCCGCCCAGGGCTTCGAGCATCTCGCGGCATTCGGCTACGAAATCGGCAATCAGGTCGTCCATTGGCGAGTTCGCCCCTAAAGCGCTGGCTTCAGGGCGCTTATGCCGAGCAGGAGTTAACGCGCCGTTATCCCTGTCCTGAGCGAAGTCGAAGGGTCTATGCGGGGATCACCGCTCCGATCATCAGGACATCGCTCGTCGGGTCTGAAAGCTTGATCGTTCCACCGGCCTCCCCGGCTAGGTGATGCGCCAGCCATGCCGCCGCCGCACGAGGCTCGATCGTACCGCTGCCGCCGGTCGCCAGCGTCTCCCGAAGGACCGGATCGAGGAGGATGCGCGGACCCTCGGCGCGGACGGCAAGCTCGATCTCGCCGCTGCGGCGTTCCGCACCGACATCGAGCTGCCCTCCCCGAACCAGCGCATCGCCGGCGAGAAGCGACAGATTCAGAAGCAGCTTGATCGCGCCCTTCGGAAGCTTCTCGTCGGAAACAACCCAGCCGAGCTGAACCTTGCCTTCGCCCCCGAACAAACCTTCCAGCGCGGCCTGGGCCTCGCCGGTGTCGATCTCATCGGCGAAGCCGCCGCCCGCCCCGAAAGCCAGCCGGAAGAATTTCAGCTTGTTCGCCGTCGCCCGGGCGCTGTCGGCGAGAAGCTCAAGGCACTTCTCGCGCATTTCCGGATCGGTCTCGTCGGCGAGCAGCTCGATGCCGTTGTTGAGCGCTCCGACCGGGGACATCAGGTCATGGCACAGGCGGGAGCACAGCAGGCTCGCAAAATCGACCGCGTTCATGGGCGCAGCAATGAGGCAGAGTTTAATCTGGCGCAAGCTGCCGGCATTGAACCGTGACGTCACGATTCCCATATTCCGGAGGAAGATGGGGGGTCATCAGACGATCGATGTGCGCCTGGAGGCCGCCCATTCGGGCTGGCGGCTCGACCGCGCGCTCGCGGCAGCCGTCCCCACGCTCTCGCGCGAACGCCTGAAGACACTAATCCGGAGCGGCGCCGTCGAGGCGAAGGGCTCTGCAGTCCGCGATCCGTCCCTGAAAGTGAAAGGCGACGAGTTTTTCCGGGTCGCGGTCCCTGAACCGACGCCGGCGCATAACGTACCGCAGGATATTCCGCTGACGATCGTTTTCGAGGACGAGCATCTGCTCGTGGTCGACAAGCCGGCGGGCCTGGTGGTTCATCCGGCCGCGGGCAATTTCGACGGGACGCTGGTCAACGCGCTGCTTCATCATTGCGCGGGGAAGCTGTCCGGGATCGGTGGTGTTGCCCGGCCGGGCATCGTCCACCGGATCGACAAGGACACGTCGGGATTACTCGTGGTCGCCAAGACCGACGTCGCCCATGAAGGCCTGGCGAAACAGTTTGCCGCCCATTCGATCGATCGCCGTTACCTCGCGCTAGTCACCGGTGTTCCGAAGTTGCTGCACGGCAGCGTTGACGCGCCGCTCGCCCGCTCCGCGAGTAACCGCAAGAAGATCGCGATCGTAGAAGGTGGGAGAGGCAAGCGGGCCGTCACGCACTGGAAGCGGCTGGAGGTCTTGAAGGACGCGGCGCTGGTCGAATGCCGTCTCGAAACCGGCCGGACTCACCAGGTCCGGGTCCACATGGCCTCGATAGGGCATCCGCTACTGGGCGATCCAGTCTACGGTCGTTCGGGAAAGTCGCACGGCAAGCTGCTGAAGGAGCTTGGATTTCACCGACAGGCGCTTCATGCGGCTGAACTTGGGTTCACCCATCCCGTAACAAAAGGCAGGCTGTCGTTCTCAAGTCCCATGCCGCCGGACATGCAGGAACTGAAGCGCGCACTTGGTGTATAAAGGTCAACCGGCTAGGGCTGTGAGCCCTCGCGAAAGGGAGAAAGACGAGTAACCATGGCTAACAGTAAAGGGATCGTCTCGCTCCCCTCGTCCGGTGGGGAGGCCGGACTCAACCGCTATCTCGCGGAGATCAAGAAATTCCCGATCCTCTCGCCGGAGGAAGAGTATATGCTCGCCAAGCGCTGGCGTGAGCACGGCGACACCGAGGCGGCGGCCAAGCTGGTCAATTCGCACCTCCGCCTCGTCGCCAAGATCGCGATGGGCTACCGCGGCTACGGCCTGCCGGTGAGCGACCTCATCTCCGAGGGCAATGTCGGGCTGATGCAGGGCGTGAAGAAGTTCGAGCCCGATCGTGGTTTCCGCCTCGCGACGTACGCCATGTGGTGGATTCGGGCGTCGATCCAGGAATTCATCCTGCGCGCCTGGAGCCTCGTGAAGATGGGCACCACCGCGAACCAGAAGAAATTGTTCTTCAACCTTCGCCGGATGAAGAACCAGATCAACGCGTTCGACGAGGGCGACCTCAAGCCCCAGGACGTGACCAAGATCGCGACCGACCTCGGAGTCAGCGAGGACGAGGTCGTGTCCATGAACCGCCGGATGGCGATGGGCGGCGACACCAGCCTCAACGTCTCGCTGAAGGGCGACGAGGGCGGCGAAAGCCAATGGCAGGATTTTCTCGTCGACAGCGGCCCGCTTCAGGACGAGCAGATCGCCGAGGACGAGGAGACCAAGGTCCGCCACGACCTGCTGATGAGCGCTCTCGAAAGCCTGAACGACCGCGAGAAGCACATCCTGATGGAACGCCGGCTCGCCGACGAGCCGAAGACGCTGGAGGAACTGAGCCAGGTCTACGGCGTCAGCCGCGAGCGCATCCGCCAGATCGAGGTCCGGGCGTTCGAGAAGCTGCAGGCAGCGCTATTGCGCCTCGCCGGCGAACGCCGCCTGCTTCCGGCCGCTTAGCCCTTCTCCTCAGCGACCTTCGGCGCGGCCTGGGTGAGGCGCTCGCCTTCACGCTGCTCTTCCGGGCGGTCCTGGACCGTTTCGTCGGTTGCGACATTGTCGGCGGCCCAGGCGCCCCGATCTCCCAACGGTTCGGGTGAGCCGGTGGTAGAATCCTTCGCGGTCTGGTGTTCGATCTCGCTGTTGAGCTCGGCTCCGAACACGAAGGCATAAGCCGAGAGATACATCCAGGTCAGGAGCGCCACGACGGCGCCGAGCGAACCGTAACTCGCACGGTAATTGGTGAAATGGCTGACGTAGAAACCGAAGGCGACGGTCAGCAAGATCCAGGTGACGGCAGCAAAGGCCGACCCCGGCGTGATCCATTCCCACTTGGCGTCTTCGCGCGACGGGCCGAAGCGATAGAGCGTTGCCGCTACGCCAGCGACCAGAAGCGCCAGGAGCAGATAGCCAAGCAACTTGAAGGCAACGAGCGCGATCGGCGGGAGCTGCGGCATGAAGCGCTGCAAGTAAGCCAGCGCGGATGTCGCCGCGATCGCCGTCAGCGCGACGAGCAGTGCGACCAAGGTCATCATGACGGCGAGGAGGTAGAAGCGAGCGAGGCTGCGCTTTTCTTTCTCTTCGTAAGCAATGTTGAGCGCGGTCAGGATCGACACTGCTCCGTTCGTCCCGCCGTAGATGGCCACGACGACCGCTAACAGGATTCCGAGTCCCTTGGCCTGCTGCGAGGAATGGACCGCAGTTAGCAGCTGGTTGCCGATAAGAGCGACAACATCAGCGGGAAGGATCGAGGTGAGCGTTCTCATCTGCTCGATCACCGTCACCGGATCAGCAAACACACCGTAAGCAAGCACGATCAGGCCAAGCAGCGAGAGAAGCGCGAAGAAGCCGTAGAAGGCCACCCCCGCCGAGACCAGCGCGACATTGTCGTCCCACGTCCTTTTGTACGTGCGCGCGAGGATGTACTTCCACGCACGCGGCGGCATTTCCACCGGCGACTTCGCCTGATGACCTTTCTCGTCGACCATGTTGCCTCAAACAGCAGTCGATGCGGGCCCGTTCCACGGCAGAGTGCATCGCAAGCGTAACGAGCCCTCTTGCCAACGGCCGAAAACAGGCGGACGGTGCAAGTTTCCAGATGGCGCCCGAGCGCCTTCCCAAGAGCGACTCGCGCGCCCGCAACGGCACGAAGGGAGAGTCGCATGGCCGGACAACCATCCAAAGGCACCCGAGTAATTGCGCTGGTGGGACCCGCCGGCGCAGGAAAGACCAGCCTTGCCGAAGCGATGCTGTTCGCAGCCGGCGCCACCGATCGACTGGGATCGACGGCCAACGGCTCCAGCATCGGCGATTCGAGCCCCGAGGCGCGTCAGCGAGGCGGCTCGACCGAACTCAATCTCTACAATTTCGATTATCTCGGCGACTCGTTCGCCTTGCTCGATTGCCCCGGCTCCGTGGGATTTGCCGCCGATGGCGCGAAGGCGCTGGCCATCGCGGATGTGGCGATCGTGGTCGTCGACCCTGACCCGGCACGGGCGCCGCTCGCCGCTCCTGCGCTTCGGGCGCTCGATGAACTGGGCATTCCGCATCTCATCTTCGTCAACCGCATCGACCAGGCGCATGGCCGAATCCGCGATCTCCTCTCCGCGCTTCAGCCGATGAGCGTGTCGCCGCTAATCGCGCGGCAAATTCCGATTTGGGACGGCGAGAAGATCGGCGGGTTCGTCGACCTCGCTCTGGAATATGCGTTCAAATACCAGCCCGGAAAGGCGTCGGAGCGGATCGAGATCCCATCCGATCTCCAGGACCGCGAACATCAGGCGCGCACGCAGATGCTGGAACAGCTCGCGGACCATGACGACGAGCTTCTCGAGCAGCTGCTGATGGATGAGACGCCGGCGCGGGAGAAAGTGCTTCAGGACCTCGCCCGCGAAACCGGCGAGAGCCTTGGCGTTTCCGTGTTGTTCGGGTCCGCGACAGGTTCGTGGGGTGTGCGGCGACTCCTGAAGGCGATGCGGCACGAGGTGCCAGCCGGATCGTCCACCTCCAGCCGTCTCTCGGTGACCGAGCCTGCCATGTACGTGTTCAAGGTCGTGCACGGCTCGATCGGCCGCCTCGCAATGGCGCGTGTGCTCGGCGGGAACATATCGGAAGGATCGGACCTGAAGACCGCCGACGGCGACCACGCGCGCGTGGGTTCGCTGTTCAAGGTCCAGGGCGAAAAGACGCAGAAGATCACCCAGGCGAGCGATGGCGACGTGGTCGCTGTCGCGAAGATCGACGCGGTGAAAGCTGGCGACTGGCTCAGCGCCGGCAAGGTCCCCCCACCGGTCGAGGTCGGCTACCCCGCGCGCAATTGCGCGTTCGCGATCGAACCCGCCGACCGCAAGGACGACGTCAAGCTGTCAGGAGCGCTTCAGCGCCTCGGCGAAGAAGATTCGGCGCTGGTCATCGAGCACGACGACGCCAACCATGAAATCCGCCTTCGCGGCGTCAACGACGAGCATCTGAACACCGTCCTCGCTCGTCTGAAACGGCGCTTCGGGGTCGAGGTGAAGAGTCATCCGCCGGTGGTCGGCTATCGGGAGTCGATCCGGAAACCGGTGACGCAGAAGGGCCGTCACAAGAAGCAGTCCGGCGGTCACGGCCAGTTCGGCGACGTGATCATAGAAGTGAAGCCGCTGCCGCGCGGATCGGGCTTCGTGTTCGAGGAAAGAATTCACGGCGGGTCGGTTCCGAAGCAATGGATTCCGGCCGTGGAGGAAGGCGTGCGAGAGGCAATGGAGAAAGGCCCGCTGGGCTTCCAGGTAGTGGATTGTCACGTCTCGCTCGTCGACGGGAGCTATCACAGTGTCGACAGCTCCGAGCTCGCCTTCCGTCTCGCGGGGCGGATCGCGATGCACGAGGCGCTCACTGCTGCTCAGCCTCACCTGCTCGAACCGATGCACAAGCTCAGCGTCGTCTGCCCCTCCAGCGCCACGAGCCGCATTACGTCTGCAGTCGCGGGGCGGCGTGGGCAGATGCTCGGCCTAGGGCCGCGCGACGGATGGGCGGGCTGGGACCGGATCGACGCCTTGATCCCGGAAGCCGAGCTGTCGGGGCTGGAGGCGGAACTCAGGTCGCAAAGCCAGGGCCTCGCCACGTACGAAGCCGAGTTCGACCATCTGGCCGAGCTCAATGGACCGCTCGCCGACAAGGTCGTCCAGCAACGCGTACCCGAGCCCGCGTAAGCGGCGGCAATTTAACTGACAGCTGTTGCCGTCTCGTCTAGCGAGGCGGGCAATGAAGCATTGGTTCCGCGATCAGCAGCTCCGCTCGCTCCTCAAGAACTCGAGCTACCTTGGGCTGTCGCGCATCGTTGCGGCGGTGTGCGGAATCGCGACGATCGCCTTCGCCGGTCGCGGCCTCGGGCTGCTGCTGCTCGGTACCTTGATCCTCATCACCAGCTACACCAAGGCGGTCAGCGGGCTCGCCAAGTTTCAGTCGTGGCAATTGATCGTTCGCTTCGGCGGGCATGGAATCGCGCACGGCGACCCCGAGCATTTCAAGGTCGCCACGGGTTTCGCCGTCGCCCTCGATCTCCTGAGCGGAATCGCGGGAATGATCGTCGCCGCCGCGCTGCTGCCCTTCATCGCGCAGTGGGTCGGGATTCAGCCGCAATATCTCTGGCTCGGGATGCTCTACTGTACCTTGCTTCCGACCATGGGCGCGGCCGCTCCTAGCGGCGTGTTGAGGGTGCTCGACCGCTTCGACCTGATCAGCTGGTCTGATGTGCTTACCCCCATCAGCCGCGCAATCCTGGCGGCAATCGCGTTTCTCTCCGGAGCGTCGTTCCCGGTGTTCGTGGCGATCTGGTACGTGACCGATCTCGCCGGCGACCTGTTCACCTGGTATCTTGCCTGGCGCGAGCTGCGACGCACCGGTCACCTGGAAGGAATCCGTCCGACTCTCCGCCCAACGGTCCTGCCCGGCGCCTGGAAGTTCGCGATCAACGTCAATCTGGCCTCGAGCGTCCAGGCGATCTGGGGACCGACCGGACGATTGGTCGTCGGTGGCCTGCTCGGCCCGGCAGGCGCAGCCTTGTTTCGGGTCGCATCAACGCTGTCGGATGCCGGCCAAAAGCCGGCCGATCTGCTGGGGCGCGCCTTCTATCCGGAAGTCGTGCGCATGGACCTCAGCACCAAAAAACCATGGAAGCTGATGCTGCGCGTAATGGTGCTCGCCAGCGGCGTGGCGATCCTCGCGATCGGGCTGCTGCTGGTCGCGGGAAAGCCGCTCCTCGGCCTCGTGTTCGGCAAGGCCTTCCTTGGCGCCTACGCTCCCTTGGTCATCCTGATGCTGGTGCCCTTCCTCGGCATCTTCAGCTTCCCTCTGAGTCCGATGCTTTACGCGCTGGGCCGATCCGATGCGCCGCTGAAAGCGAAGCTGATCGCGACTGCCGTTTTCTTCAGCGCCATCGCTCCGTTATCGTGGCGGTTCGGGGTGGTCGGAGCGGCGATTGCGCTGGTCCTGGGCAATGCCGCGAACGTCGCTGCGATGATGCTTCAGCTGCGGCGCGAGCACCGGCGCGTGCGCGGGCCAAAGGCCGCTTAGAGGCTCGCTTCCTCGAAGCCGCATTGCTTCACCAGCCGGTCGATTTCGACGAGCGTGGTCAGAAGGCTCTCCATCCTGTCGAGCGGCCAGGCGTTGGGGCCATCCGATTTCGCGCTCGCCGGATCGGGGTGCGTTTCCATGAATAGTCCCGAGACGCCGGTCGCCACTGCGGCCCGCGCCAATACCGGGACGAATTCGCGCTGGCCGCCGGAGCTGGTCCCCTGCCCGCCCGGAAGCTGGACGCTGTGCGTGGCGTCGAACACCACCGGGCATCCGGTCTCGCGCATGATCGCGAGGCTGCGCATGTCGCTGACGAGATTGTTGTAGCCGAAAGAGGCGCCGCGCTCGCACACCATGATCGTGTCTTCGTTGACGCCGGCGGCCTGGGCGGCGCCGCGGGCCTTGTCGACGACATTCTTCATGTCGTGGGGCGCCATGAACTGCGCCTTCTTGATGTTCACCGGCTTTCCGCTCGCTGCGACAGCATGGATGAAATCGGTCTGGCGCGCGAGGAATGCGGGGGTCTGAAGCACGTCGACGACCTCGGCGACCGGCGCGATCTGCGGGATGTCGTGAACGTCGGTCAGAACCGGAACGTCGAGCTCGGCGCGGACCTTTTCCAGGACGCGGAGACCTTCGTCCATGCCGGGTCCGCGATAGCTCTTGTCGCTGCTGCGATTGGCCTTGTCGAAGCTCGACTTGAAGATGAAGAAGACGCCGAGCTTGTCAGTGATTGCCTTCAGCTTCTCGGCGGTCCTCATCTGCAGATCTTCACTTTCGACGACGCAGGGGCCGGCGATGAGGAAGATGGGCTGGTCGATGCCGACGGAGCGTCCAAGCAGGTTCATGGCGGCTATCTAGGCGAGAGAGTCGACAACCGCCACCGGCCGCCAGTCGCCAAGGCCGTTTTGTTCGCCGAAATGTTCCGGGAATGGCTCACCGGCGTTGATGCCCCCAGTCACGAAGACGGTGTCGAAGCCCATTCGCGCCGCTCCGAGCACGTCGGTTTGAAGGCCATCGCCGACCGCAAGGACTTCGTCAGCGGGAGGATTGCCGGCGCGATGAAGCGCGTGTTCGTAAATCGCGGGGAATGGCTTGCCGTACCAGGTCACCCGGCCTCCCAGCATCTGGTAGATGTCGGCGAGTGCGCCAGCGCAAGCCTCAGCGATGCCGCCGCGCATCACGATTCGGTCGGGATTGAGGCAATGCATGAGGACGTCGCGTTCGACGAGCCGCTCGAGCTCGGTTCGATATTGCTCCGGATCGGCCTCCCCCTCGCGAATTCCAGTGCAGGCCAGCTCGGTGAATCGGTCGTCGTCCGAAATCCGGACTCCGCGCCCTTCGAGCACGGCCCGGTCGCCGGCGGTTCCGATGAAGCCCACCGGCTCGCCCACCGCCAACAAGGCCGCGATCCCTGCCTCTCCGCTGGTCGCGATGAAGTCGTAAGCATCCAGCGGCAACCCGATGCCGCCCAGCTGCCTTGCCACTGCCTCCTCGGTGCGAGGCGCATTCGTGATCAGCGCCACGCAGCGGCCTTGCCCGCGCCATTGGCCAAGCCGTTCGGCTGCTCCCGGATAGAGTTCGACGCCATTGTGGACGACGCCCCACACGTCGCACAGGATCAGCCGGTATTTGGGATCGAGCGTATCGAGGGTGCTCATTCGAGACCGGCTGCGGCGAGCGCTTCCTCGATTGGCGCGACATCTTCGGGATTGTTGAGCTCGCGAAGTGCGAACGGCGGCGTTTCGACCTCGACGACGTGAATTGGAATTCCCGCGTCGAGGAACCGCAGTTGCTCGAGCCCTTCGAGGGTCTCCAGTTCGGAAAGCGGCGTCTCGCGATACTGTTCGAGCGCTCGCGGCCGGTAAGCATAGACACCGACGTGAAGCTTCATCGGGGTCGGTTGCGCCTCGGCCGCCCATTGCGGAAGGTGCGGAATCAAGCGCTTGGAGAAATAGAGCGCGCGGCCTTCATTATCGGTGACCACGGTTGTTCCTCCGACCCGCCCGGCCGACTCTTCGCGGCGAAGCGCGGCGACTTCTTCGCTCCTCAATCGCATTGCAGGCGTTGCGACCAGCGCATCCGGATTGCTTTCCATGTGGCTAATCAGCGCTTCCACAAAGGACGCAGGGGTGAGCAAGGCGTCGCCCTGAAAATTGATCACGAGGTCCGGCTCATGAAGCTCGGACAGCGCCTCGGCGCAGCGCTCGGTTCCGTTGCGGCATTCGGGTGAGGTGATGATCACACCGACGCGCGCCGGGGCGCAGCCTTCGGCGATGCGGTCATCGTCGGTGACGACGAAAACGCCGGAAACTCCCCCAACTCGCCGCGCCGCCTCGACGCTGCGCTGGATCAACGGCTTGGCCGCGCCGCCCGCGCCCTTCAGCTGCACGAGCGGCTTTCCCGGGTAGCGCGACGAGGCGTAGCGCGCGGGGATCAGGATGATCGTGTTCATCGCGGCGGCGGGCAGTCGTGGATGTGGAGCACGCCCAGCGGTTTCTTCCCGCTCCCATCCTCGTCAACGACAAACAAAGCGGTGATCTTGTGCTCCTCGAACAACGTGAGCGCGTCATCGACCAACGAATCCGGTGTGATCGTCTTGGGATCGCTGGTCATGAACTCGGCGGCGGTGTGGTCGAGCCCTTGTTCGATGTGACGCCTCAAGTCGCCGTCGGTGATGGCTCCGATGAGGTGGCCGGCATCGTCGATGACGCCAATGATTCCCAGGCGCTTGGCCGACATCTCGACGATCGTCTCGCGCATCGGTGATCCCGCGCTCGTCAGCGGGACCGCGTCGCCCGAGTGCATGAGCCGCCGGACCGGCTTCAGCCTTGCGCCGAGCGCGCCTCCAGGGTGCAGCCGGCCGAAATCGGTGCGGGTGAACCCCTTCTGCTGCATCACCGTCATCGCCAGCGCGTCTCCAAGGGCCAGAGTCATCGTCGTCGATGTGGTTGGAGCGACGGATTCGGGGCCGACCTCGGGCCAGTGCGGAAAGGTGAGCGCTGCGGTCGCGGCTTGGGCGAGCATCGAGCCGCCGTTGCCGGTAATCGCGATGATGGGAATTTCCACGTTTTGAAAATGGTCGATCACTGCTTCGAGCTCGGCAGTCTCTCCACTCTGCGAAATGAGGATCGCGACGTCGCCCGCGCTCGCCATCCCGAGGTCGCCGTGAATGGCTTCGGCGAGATGGAGGAAAGTCGCGGTCGTCCCTGTCGACGCGAACGTCGCGGCGATCTTGCGGCCGACATGGCCCGATTTGCCGAGCCCGCTTACGATGAGCTTGCCCCGGCATTCGAGGATGAGGCGAACTGCGTCCTCGAAGGGACCATCGAGGCTGTCGGCCAGCGCGTCCAGCGCCCGCGCCTCGTCGTGGAGGATCTCACGCCCGAAATGCAGCACGTCGCTCGCCATGGAGCGCCCCTAGCGCAGCGCATCCGCTGCTGTGAAGCGCTTGACGAGCGTTGAACCGGCGGCTTGGGTTCGCGCACGAAAGGTACTCATGGCCAGGAAACTCACGCGCTTCATCCTGATCGCGCTCGTGCTCGGGATCATCGCCGGATGGGCGATCAACTATGCGATCGACGATGGGACGCCCGCCTCGGCCGACCGGCTGAAATCGATCGCCGACTATCTGAGCATCGTCACGACGCTCTTTCTGCGCCTCATCAAGATGATCATCGCCCCGCTGGTCTTCTCGACGCTGGTCGCGGGGATTGCGCACATGGGCGACGTCGCGGCACTGGGCCGGGTCGGCGTGCGCTCCCTCGGCTGGTTCATCCTCGCGAGCCTCGTCTCGCTGACTCTCGGCCTCATCATCGTCACCGCGCTTCATCCGGGCGTCGGCCTCAACCTCGCCATTCCGCCGAACAGCGCGGCAAGCGGAGTGGAGACCGCGGCGTTCAATCTAAAGGACTTCGCCTCCCATCTCGTGCCGCAGTCGATCTTCGAGGCGATGAGCACGAACGAAATCCTCCCGATCGTGATCTTCTCGCTCTTCTTCGGGATCGCGCTGACGGCCATCGGCGAGAAAGGCCGGCCGATCGTTCGCGGCGTGGAATCGCTCGTCCAGGTCATGCTCCAGGTCACCAATTATGTCATGCGGTTCGCACCGTTCGCGGTGTTCACCGCAGTCGCGAGCGCGCTGGCCGAGCGCGGTCCCCAGATCATCGCGACGCTCGGCAAGTTCGTTGGCAGCTTCTATCTCGGTCTCGCGATCCTCTGGGCGCTGCTCATCGGGATCTGTTTCGTGATCGTCGGGCCGAGGACTCGGCACCTCGTTCGCTACATCCGCGACCCGGTGGTGCTCGCCTTCTCCACCGCTTCGTCGGAAGCGGCCTACCCGCGGACGCTGGAAGCGCTGGACCGTTTCGGCGTTCCTCCGCGCATCGCAAGCTTCGTCCTTCCGCTCGGCTATTCGTTCAATCTCGACGGATCGATGATGTACATGACCTTCGCGACGATCTTCATCGCGCAGGCCTATGGCATCCACCTCAACCTGGGGCAGGAGATCACCATGCTCCTGGTGCTGATGATCACCTCCAAGGGCATGGCCGGAGTTCCGCGCGCCAGCCTTGTGGTGATTGCGGCGATCATGCCGATGTTCCGGATTCCGGAGGCCGGGCTCCTCCTGATCCTCGCCGTCGACCATTTCCTCGACATGGGTCGGTCGGGGACGAACGTGGTCGGCAATGCGGTGGCTTCGACGCTAGTTGCGCGCTGGGAGGGAACGCTGAAGGCCGAAGGCTCTCCGGACATCGATCCGGCGCCGGCGCCCTCACACGTGAAGCCCGATGGGCCGATGCACGACCATTTCTAGTCGAAGGGGCGGTCGATGCTCGGCGGCGGCTCGGTGAAGAACTTCGGCCCCGCCTCGGTCATGGTCCAACAATCCTCGAGGCGGACCCCGAACTTGCCGGGAATGTAGATCCCGGGCTCGTCGGAGAAGCACATGCCGGGGGCAAACGGCGTGGTTTCGCCGTGGACGAGATAGACGGGCTCGTGGCCGTCCATTCCGATTCCGTGGCCGGTGCGGTGAGAGAGACCGGGGAGCTTGTAGCCCGGACCATAGCCCCAGCTTTCGTAGGCAGCGCGGACGGCATCGTCGACGGCGCCCGCCGGTACGCCCACTTTCGCGGCGCGGATCGCGATTTGCTGGCCTTCGTGGACCTGGTTCCAGACCTTGCGTTGCTCGGGCGTCGGAGGCGCGCCGAAGACGAACGTGCGCGAAATGTCGGACTGATAGCCGTGGACGGTGCAGCCGCAATCGAACAGGATCGTGCTCCCGCGCCTCACGATCTGCGGCTTCTTCGAGCCGTGCGGAAGCGCTGAGGCCTCGTCGATCAGGACGAGGGAGAATTCCGGGCTTCCGCCGAGGGTCGCCGTCGCGGCATCGATCGCGGCGCCGAAGTCCGCTGGCGTCATTCCGAGCTTTGCGTTCTCGCCCGCGTGCCGCATCGCGCGGATCGTGATGTCGTTCGCGGTCTGCATCAGCGCGAGCTCGGCCGGCGATTTGATCAGGCGCAGTGCTCGAACGACGGGGTTCGCGCTGACTGCCTTGAGGCCGGCAAGCTGCTGGCCCAGGCGGTCGAAGATGAAATAGCGGTCGGTCTCCTCGAACCCGACGGGCGCGGCGGCGACGCCGCGCTCGCGGAGGAAGTCGGCGACCAGCTTCAGCGGCTCCTCATCCTCGTTCCACGTACGGATCTCGGCGGGGATCGCGAGCGTCTCGGCGACCGAGGGACGTTCGAAGAAGGGCGTGACGATAATCGGGTCGCCCTGCGCCGGAATGACCGCGGCGGTGAGCCGCTCCGAGCGGTGCCATTGGACGCCGGTCAGATAATCGAGGCTGGAGCCCGATTCGACGATGATCGAGCCGATGCCGTTCTGCTGCATCAGCTGGCGCGCTTTCGCGATCCGACCGAGCCGCTCGGCCTGCGAGATCGGAGGCGGCAGGCGGACCGGAGTCAGCACATCTGCCGCGGCCGCCATCACACGGCTCATCGGTAGCGTCATCGCCGCCGCAAGGGCGCCGGCACCGGTCATAAAGCTGCGCCGCTGAATCATGGCCCCTCCCCTTTTCCGATCGCCTACTGTTGCACGGCGGCGGCCAATCAGCCAGCAGGCGCGGCTCCCATGTTCGACTCGGCTTTCAATGACGGCGTGAAGCGCCCCGGCACGCGCGAGATGACGGCGATGCTCGCCGCGCTCATGGGGCTTAATTCGTTCGCGATCGACGCGATGATCCCGGCGCTCCCGGCGATCGGCAACTCCCTCCACGTGATGGACGAAAACCACCGGCAGCTGGTCGTCATCGCCTATTTCATCGGCTTCGCATCGACCCAGCTCATCTGGGGACCGCTCGCGGACCGGTTCGGTCGGAAGCCGGTCCTGGCGGCGGGGGTGACGCTCTATGCGGCGTTCGCCGTGCTGTGTGCGCTGTCGGGAAGCTTCCCGCTGCTGATCGCCTCTCGGGTTGGCATGGGCGCTTCGGCGGCGGTTACTCGAGTGCTGGTCGTGGCGATGGTCCGCGACCTGTTCGAGCGCGAGGCGATGGCGCAGGTGATGAGCCTGGTCTTCATGGTCTTCATGCTGATGCCGGTGCTCGCGCCGAATATCGGGCTGGCGATCCTGGCCTTCGCGCCCTGGCAGGCGATCTTCGGCGCGCTGGCGATTTACGCGGTGGTGATGCTTGCCTGGTCGTGGTCACGGCTGCCGGAGACGCTTCATCCGGAATATCGGCGCTCGCTCCACGTCGGCGACATGGCGGGCGCGGTTTGGGAGACTCTCCGCGAGCCGCAGTCGCGCGGCTACACGATCGCGATGACGATCAGCTTCGGCGGGCTCGTCGCTTATATCGCCTCGATCCAACAGATCGTGTTCGACGCCTTCCACCAGCCGCACCTTATCGGAGCGGTATTCGCAGCGATCGCGGCGCCGATGGCAGTGGCGTCCTGGACCAATTCCCGGGTGGTCGGGAAATTCGGGCTTCGCCGCGTCGGCCATTTGGCGTGCGCGGCATTCATGGTCGTTTCGCTCGTCCATGTCGCCGTGGCGCTGAGCGGGCACGAGAATTTGATGATCTTCGTCGTCCTTCAGGCGCTCACCATGTGCGCCTTCGCCTTCACCTCGTCGAACCTCAGCACGCTGGCGATGGAGCATATGGCGCCGATCGCCGGAACGGCGTCGTCGGTCCAGGGAATGCTCGGAACGCTGGGAGCGGCGATCCTGGGATTCCTGATCGGCCTCGCCTTCGACGGGACGGTGCTGCCCTATGTGATCGGGACGGCGGCCTGCGCGGTCGGAGGGTTCATCGCCATCGTGCTGACCGAGCCCCGCAACCTCTTCGCGCGGATACGCCAGGAGCCCGGCGAGCCGACCGTTCCCGCAGTGCCGGAGGAAGTGGTCTAGCGTGGTGGGGGGCGGCGGGCGGAGCGTGCACCGCCCGCCGCTGGGGGGTTCGTTACTCGGCGGCGATGTCGCCGTCGTCGTCAGGGCCGCCGCCAACCATCAGCGCCTCGCCGACTTCCTCAGTCCGGCCACGGATCGCATTCTCGATGCGCTGGGCGACGTCGGGATTTTCCTTGAGGTAGACTTTCGCGTTCTCGCGGCCCTGGCCGATGCGGACGCTGTCGTAGCTGAACCAGGCGCCCGACTTCTCGATCAGCCCAGCCTTGACGCCGAGGTCGAGGATCTCGCCGACCTTGCTGACGCCTTCGCCGTACATGATGTCGAATTCGACCTGCTTGAACGGGGGAGCGACCTTGTTCTTCACGACCTTCACCCGGGTCGCGTTGCCGACGATGTCGTCGCGGTCCTTGATCTGGCCGGTGCGGCGGATGTCGAGGCGGACCGAGGCGTAGAATTTGAGGGCGTTGCCGCCGGTCGTCGTCTCGGGATTACCGTACATGACGCCGATCTTCATCCGCACCTGGTTGATGAAGATGACCGTCGTCTGCGAGCGGCTGATCGAGCCGGTGAGCTTGCGCAGCGCCTGGCTCATCAGACGCGCCTGGAGGCCGACGTGGCTGTCACCCATCTCGCCCTCGATCTCGGCGCGCGGCACCAGCGCCGCGACCGAATCGATCACCAGCACGTCGATCGCGTTCGAGCGAACCAACGTATCGACGATCTCGAGCGCCTGCTCGCCCGTGTCCGGCTGCGACACGATCAGCTCGTCGATGTCGACTCCCAGCTTCTTGGCATAGACCGGGTCGAGCGCATGCTCGGCGTCGACAAAGGCCGCCGTCCCGCCATTCTTCTGCGCCTCGGCAATCGCGTGAAGCGCCAGCGTCGTCTTGCCCGAGCTCTCCGGCCCGTAAATTTCGATGATTCGCCCGCGCGGCAATCCGCCGACGCCAAGCGCAATGTCCAGCCCGAGCGAGCCGGTCGAAATCGTCTCGATCTCGATCTTCTCGCGGCTTCCGAGCTTCATTGCCGAGCCCTTGCCGAACGCGCGGTCGATCTGTGCAAGCGCCGCTTCGAGGGCCTTCTGACGATCCATACTGGGCACTTCCACTCCGCTACCGATGACCTTCAACTGCGCTGCCATGTCCCCTGCCTCCGTTCAAGCATCAATCATCGACGGCCGAGCACCGCCTGTGGAGAAGGGTTCGTATCCTATTTGTTCTGTGAGAACAAGTAGGGAACATTGAAGCGCAATCGCTTAGCGGACGAGCGCGCCTTCCTTGATCACGCCCTGGACGTGCTCGAGCGTTCGAATGTCGCTGAGGGGGTCGCCGCTGACCGCGACGAGATCGCCGTAGGCTCCGGCCGAGACGGTCCCGACCTGCCCTTCCTTCCCGAGCGCCCTGGCGGCTTCGGTGGTCGCCGCCTGGATCGCCTGCATCGGACTCATTCCGTAGTGCACCATGTAAGCGAACTGGCGCGCTCCAAAGCCGTACATGTAGACTCCGGCGTCGGTGCCGAACGTCATCTTTGCGCCCGCCTTCACCGCCGCCGCAAAGCCGCGCCGCTGGATATCGGTGGTCTCGATATTCTTGCGGAGATATTCGGCAGGCCAGTGCTGCTTCACGCCGACGTCGTTGATCCAGTCGCCATTGTAGATGTCCATGTCGAGCCAGACGCCATTTTTCTTGGCAAGCTCGATACCCTCGGCGTCGAGGTAGCTCGCATGCTCGATCGTTCGGGCCCCGGCGCGGATCGCGGCCTTGATCCCTTCCGCGCCGTGCGCGTGCGCGATGCAATAGGAGCCGTGGAGCTTCGCCTCATCGCATGCCGCCTTCATTTCCTCCGGCGAAAGCTCCATCGCGCCTGGTATGCCGCCGATCGCGAGCACTGCGCCGGTGGCGATCAGCTTGATGAAGTCAGCGCCATGATCGAGGAAGTAGCGCGCACGGTCGCGGGCTTCGGCGGGAGTGCGCACCTCGCCCATCCGGAACGCCTCGGGCACCGGGACGTCGGGCGCAAGCGCGTTAATCTCACCGCCGCCGCCGGGAACGGTGATGTAGCCGCCGGCCACGAACATCCGCGGTCCCTCCACCTCGCCGGCGTTGATCGCGTCACGAAGAGCGACGTCGGTCAAGCCGCGATAGACGCCGACGTCGCGCACGGTGGTGAAGCCCGATCGAAGCTCGATGCTCGCCGCTTTCGCGCCTTTGAGGATCGTGTCCGCCTCGCTGTGCTTCAGCGGCGCCGCCGGATCGCTCTGATCCGGCTCAATCGCGCCGTCGGCAAGATGGGTGTGAAGATCGATGAGACCCGGGAGCACGGTGAAGCGCGACCAATCGACCGCCGCCGGTCCATCCGAATCGCGCCAGGGGGTGACGGAGGCGATCTTGCCGTCGACGATATGAATGCGCTGGTCCGTGAGGACCTTCGCTCCGGCGGGATCGATCAGGCGGCCGGCGTGGACGTCGACCGTTTGCGCGGCCGCCGATGTGCCTGCGAGAAGCGCCGCGCCGGCTGCGGCGCCGCGAAGCCAGTTCCTCATGATTGTTGCCTTCCCACTGCGGACATTGTGCCACCGGCCCCGTCGTTAGCAAGCTGACCTTCCCTGCAAGGCCTGCCTCAGCGTCCGGCCGCGCGAGCGATTGTAGGATTTGCTCTCTCCGGAAGTGGACAACTTGTACAATGTCGAGCGTGTTTGCGGCGCCGCACGAATCGCGGGAAAACCGGCACCCGAGGCGCCGCGACTGGAAAAGGGTTCCACCGTGACAGAATCGATTGTTGATGCGCGGTCACTGATGCCTCTAGGGGAAAGGAGGCCAGGCAGTTATCTTATGTCGGGGGCTGTAGGACAGGATTTTGTGATGGTCTTGACGCGAGCGTGAGATTGAGCGCGCCATCCTATCGATCGTTTCCCGTAGTTCGGACTCCGCACGCCCACTTTGCGTGCCGATAGTCTCTAACGAGGCGGCTTGACGTCGCTCGTCCCCGTCCTGCTCGACTAAGAGGAAGCCCCTCAATCATGAGCAGGTAGGCCAGACATTCCATCGAAGTAAGGGCGCACTGAAGTTCGAGTGCGTTACCTTTATCTACTTCGAATAAGCCGTGCGCCACTGTTCCCCGCAGTTCTTGAGCACGCAGCAAGTGAGCAACCGCACCTTCATCAAGAGGGCTGTCAGGAAAGCGCCGATTTACTTTGCGGATCAAACGAGCAAATCGATCTCGATTGCTTTCATATCGGAGGTACCGAAGTGCGCTGACAATTCGGCCTTCTAATCCTCCATGATCTCTAATGCGCGCTTCATGGATCGCCGCCTCGGCAATCTTCCCAGCGTCATCGTCATTTAGCGCGGGCTCGGCAGGCGTACCTGGAATTTTGTCTAACCAACGGCACGACATGAGCAAACGATCGCCAGAGAGCTGATCATGCAGACCGAGAGAGCCCATCATCAGAGTGCTTGCTTCATCCCAGGCTGCTGGTCGGTCGAGCCACGCCCCTAGGCACGCAACCATCGTTCTAATCTCGCGAGAATCACCCGCCGAAACAAAGGAATTCATGGGATGGAGATCGCGTTCGCGAACGCTGGGCTGACGCCAAAGGTATTGGACCAAGTGCTGATCGTCTCGTTCACCTTGTTCGAGTCGTTGATCGACCTCGTCCCGGGCGAAGCGTGAGATACAGATTTCGGATGGAGTGAGTTGAAATCCAGCCGCAGCAGAGAAAAATCTCAAAATTCTATGCACATTGTCTAGGTAATTACCTATTTCTCTTGGCTCTGAAAATTCTAGCTCGCAGACGGGCCACCATTCAGTTAGCCCGATTTCGAATGAGGCGCTTCCACCGTACCAGCACCGAACAATCATGTTCCGACAGGTAAGTTCGAATAATGTGCTATCTCTCGGGCGCATTGCCGAGGCTTGTCTCGCGAACCGTCGAACTGCGGGATTATTGCGAAGTAAGTCCTTCGATTTGTTGATCCTGAACCAAACTCGTCGGATAGGATCGGTAGGTTGCCACGGTCTATAGCCAAGGATCACTGTATCTGAACTGATCTCAGCGAAGTGTGTGGTGATTGGCGTTTCGCCGAGAACTGATGATGTGCCCGTTCCGCCTGCACGGGTGTCGTAAAGCGACACGGTGCGGCTGTCCTCAAGGCGAGCGTGGTAGACAACTCCGCTCTTTACGTGAAAAAATTCGTTATAGTCGAATAGCTTAATTTTAATCGCACTGTCAGTGATTGAGAATTGGCCAGTGCAGCCGGTGCTCTCCTCTTTGCAGTGGTAGAGCCGCCCATAGTCCAAAGGCTGCATTTCAGTTCCGACCGTCCGATCTTTGTTGATAACTACCTACGTTAGAACCAACGCAAGAAGGCAAAAATGTCAGTAAGCGGTTCTGGCTAATTATCAGTAGGCGGTTCTAGCTAATTAAAGGTCGTGACGATTCAGGCGCGCCATGCATCGCTCCCGTGCCAGCGGCCCTCGCCCAGGGCATGATTCGGCGGCAGAAGATTAGCGGGATTCCCGCTTTCGCGGGAATGACGGGTTGGGGGGCAGCGCGACCGGTCAGGCCGGCGTGATGTCGCCCGCGCCCGTCCCCGCATCGTCGCCCGGCTCCGGCCGAGTGTCGAACACCTCATCGATCAGCCCAAACGCTTTGGCTTCGTCCGCTTCGAGGAACTTGTCACGGTCCATGGCCTTTTCGATCTCTTCGAGCGTCTGGCCGGTGTATTTGGCGTAGAGCTCGTTCAGGCGCTGGCGCATGCGGAGGATCTCGCGGGCCTGGATCTCGATGTCCGCGGCCATGCCCTGGGCGCCGCCCGAGGGCTGGTGGATCATGATGCGACTGTTGGTGAGCGCGACGCGCATCCCGGGCTCGCCGGCCGCCAGAAGGAAGCTGCCCATCGAGGCGGCCTGGCCGATGCAGACGGTGCTGATCTTCGGGCGGATGTATTGCATCGTGTCGTGGATCGCGAGGCCGGCCGTCACCACGCCGCCCGGCGAGTTGATGTACATGAAGATGTCCTTCTTCGGATTCTCGGACTCGAGGAAGAGCAGCTGGGCGGTGACGAGGCTCGCCATGTGATCCTCGATGCCCCCCGTGATGAAGACGATCCGCTCGCGAAGCAGCCGCGAATAAATGTCGAAGCTGCGCTCGCCCCGATTGGACTGCTCGATGACGATGGGGACGAGCTGCGAAACGATGTCCTGATGGTCGATCACGGGAAATGGGTCCTTTATTCTTGGTGTGGCCTACATCGGGCCGAAGGCGGAAAGGTTCAAGCGCTGTTCCCGGGCGCGTTCAGGGATAGATAGGCGAGACGGCGGACTTCGCGGCGGCCGCGGGTGACGGTGTCGAGGATCAGCCCTGCAAAGATGCAGAGGACGGCGACGATCACCATTCCGGTCACGAGGATTGCCGTCGGGAAGCGCGGGACGAGGCCGGTCTGGAGGTAGGTTTCGACCAGCGGCTCGGCGAGGACGATCGCGGCGACGACGAGCAGCGCGCCGATGCTTCCATAGAACAGCACCGGCCGCTCGACCCGGTAGAGGTTGGCGATCGTCTTCAGGATTTTCCAGCCGTCGCCGAAGGTCGAAAGTTTCGAATGGGATCCCTCCGGTCGGGCGCCATAGCTGGTCTCGACCTCGCCCACGGGCATCCTCAGTTCGAGCGCGTGGACGCTCATCTCGGTCTCGATCTCGAAGCCTTCCGAAAGCACCGGGAAGCTCTTCACGAAGCGGCGAGAGAAAACCCGGTAGCCCGAGAAGATGTCGCTGAAGCTTCGCCCGAACAGGCCCGAGAGCAGCCCGGTGAAGACGCGGTTCCCGATCACGTGCCCGCCGCGATAAGCGTCCTTCGCCTCGTGCCGGCGGGTGCCGACGACCATGTCGAGCTGTTCGGTGAGGAGCATGTCGACCATCGCGGGCGACGCGGCAGGGTCGTAGGTCAGGTCGCCGTCGGCCATCACGTAAACGTCGGCGTCGATGTCCGCGAACATCCGTCGGACGACGTGGCCCTTGCCCTGCTGCCGCTCGGTGCGAACGACTGCACCGGCCTTAGCGGCGACCTCGCGGGTGCGATCGCGGCTGTTGTTGTCGTAGACGTAGATGGTGGCGTCCGGCAGCGCCGCCTTGAAGCCCGCCACGGTCGCGCCGATCGCCGCTTCCTCGTTGTAGCACGGCAGCAGCACGGCGATTTTCAGCGAG
>Ga0207639_10000447_pt1 | contig 28422 bp, 24 predicted proteins | sample KBSCornC32_FD_184299 | JGI IMG/M metagenome (GOLD analysis project Ga0207639, IMG submission 184299) | Corn rhizosphere microbial communities from Kellogg Biological Station, Michigan, USA - KBS Corn C3-2 (SPAdes) (version 2) | ecosystem: Host-associated > Plants > Roots > Rhizosphere > Soil ...
CCAGTCAGAGCCGCGACCGTGAGGGAGCGAAGTTAGTGACGCTCCCTCACGGTCGCGGCTCTGACTGGGCTCGCGTTATGGGTTCTTAAAAGGCCAAATTCCGACTTACTTCTGGCCCGCTACGTAGGGTGCGATCGTGGCCGGACGCGCATCCGCATCGGCCATCCGAGCGGGGTGCTCAAGATATTCGCGAATGTCGAGCATTCGGGCGAGAACGAATGGACGGTGCGCGAAGTGCACTTCACGCGCACGGCGCGGCGCCTGTTCGACGGAACGGCCTATGTGCGGCGTTCGCGCCTCGAGGTGCCCGCAGAAGAAGGCACATCCATGCGTGCGAGTACGGCGGTGATGTCGCCATGAGTACCCAGGATCTTTTCTCGCTGCAGGGCCGCACGGCGCTCATCACCGGTGGCTCGCGAGGCATCGGCCGCATGATCGCCGAGGGGTTCCTGGCGCACGGCGCACGCGTCTACATCAGCGCGAGAAAGGCCGAGGCCTGCGACTTGGCCGCGCGCGAACTCGCGGGCACGGGCCACTGCGTATCGCTGCCGCACGACGTGTCCACGGTCGCGGGATGCCAAGCAATGGCCGACGCCTACGCCCGCCATGAATCGACGCTGGACATCCTGGTCAACAACGCCGGAGCCGCATGGGGAGAAGACTTCGATGCTTTTCCGGAGAGCGGCTGGGACAAGGTGGTCGACCTGAACCTGAAGACGCCTTTCTTCCTGACGAAGGCGCTCGCCGGACCGCTGCGCGCCGCGGCCAAGGCGCGGGTCGGGAAGATCATCAACATCGCTTCGACCGACGGCATCGGGCTCAACCCACAGGAGAACTACTCCTACGTTGCGAGCAAGGCAGGACTGATTCACCTGACGCGACGCATGGCGATGCGTCTGGCACAGGACAACATCGCGGTCAGCGCCATTGCGCCGGGTGCATTTCCCTCCGAGATGAACCGCAATGCTCGCGACCATGGGGAGGTGCTGTCTGGGCACATTCCCGCCCGTCGCATCGGCACGCCGGACGACATCGCAGGCGCAGCCATATTCCTAGCCTCGCGCGCGGGAGACTACGTGATGGGTGCCACCCTGGTGGTGGACGGCGGCGTGACCCACGCGCGCCCCTACCGATGAAGTCCTGAGGCGGAACTTCGGCTGCGTTCATGCCGGCACGATGTGATGCCGGCCGATGAGCGCCCCGGGGGTCCTCATCCTCCGGTCATCAGCCGGTCATTGATGTACGTGGCGGGAGGCTTGCCGAACGCCTTCTTGAACATCGTGATGAAGGCCGAGGGCGACTCGTAGCCGAGGTCGTAGGCGACCTGCTGCACGGTCGCTCCTCCGGACAGTTCCCGAAGCGCGACCATCATGTGCAGCTGGCGCCGCCAGCGTCCGAAGCTTAGGCCGGTCAAGGCTGTGCACAGCCGGTTCAGCGTCCGCTCGCTCATGCCGAGCTGGCGCGCCCAATCTTGCTGCGTACGGCGGTCGGACGGATCCCGCATCATGGCGCGGGACACCTTTCGCAGCCGCGCATCCTCGGGCATGGGCAAGGAGACTTCCTCCTTCGGCATGGCGCAGAGCTGGTCCAGCAGCACATGGGCGAGCCGATCGGTCGGCCCGCCTGGCTCGTAGGAGGGCGGTTGTTCCGCCAGGTACTGGATCATCTCGCCGAGCATCGGGCTGATGCGCAAGGTGCAGCAGCTGGCAGGCAAGGGCGCGGCATCGCGCGCAACGAACAGATAGAAGATCACCGCGTTCGCCGTGCTGTGGTTGCTGTGCGGCGTGCCGCCCGGAATCCACACGCCCGCCTGGGGCGGAACCATCCACATTGCACCGGGTACGTCGCAGGAGACCGCCCCCCGCAGCGCCATCACTAGCTGGCCCGATCGATGCACGTGAATCGGAACCTCGCGCTCGCGCTCCTCGACATCCACGCGATGTGCCATGACGGGCACCGACGGCTCGTAGTCCAGGTCGAGGTTGGCGCGAGACGTGGTACGGACGGAGCGGTTCATTCCCGGTGACCGAAAAGAGAAATCATTTGTCCAAGTTTACGATTCTTGCCTCGCATGAGGATGCCTAGCATCTGCACATGCAAATGATTCGCAACAAGTTCGAAGCCGGATCGACGCCCTCGAACACGATCTCCAGGGGCGCCGCATGAGCGCGAGGCCTCGTTTCTCCAGGCAGGAGTGGCTCTTTTCGCTCAAGAGCTTTTTCGCGGCCATGCTCGCGCTCTACCTGTCCAGCCGTTTCGGGCTGCCCCGGCCCTTCTGGTCCATGATGACCGCGTACATCGTGGCCCATCCCCTGGCGGGCCATGTGCGCTCGAAGTCGCTCTACCGCCTCTGCGGCACCGTGCTGGGATGCGCGGCCACCGTGGTGTTGATCCCGTCGCTGTCGGGATCGCCGCTGCTTCTGTCGCTCGCGCTTGCGCTGTGGGTGGGCTCTTGCCTTTATCTGTCGCTGATGGAGCGAAGCGCGCGCTCCTATGCCTTCATGCTCGGAGGCTACTCTGCGGCGCTGATCGGCTTTCCGCTGGTGGACGCACCCGCGGCGATGTTCGACATCGCCGTCGCCCGAACCGAGGAGATAGCGATCGGCATCGTCTGCGCGAGCCTCGTCCACAGCATCGTGTTGCCCGCCAGCCTCGCGCCTTCACTTGTCGGGCTGATCGACCGCACGCTGGGCGATGTACGCCGATGGGCCGGCGACCTGATGAGCCCTGGTGCCGACGATGAGGTTCGCAAGCGGCTGGCACAAGACAGGCGGCGCATCGCCACCGACATCACCCAGTTGCGCCTGCTCGCAACCCACGTGCCCTTCGATACCGGTGGCCTGCGTTGGACCCGGCATGCCGTGGGCGACCTGCACAACGGCCTCGCGGCACTGACGCCTTCGCTTTCGGCCCTGGAAGACCGGCTCGCAGCCTTGCGCGATGCAACGCGCGGCGTGCCTGACCCGGTCGCGTGGGCCGTGGCGCAAGGCAGCGCCTGCCTCGATGCCGACGCGCCGGCCGGCGCCTTGGAAAGCGTCCGCGCCGCTGCCCGGGCTGAGAGCGCGGACCGGCGGAACTCGTCCTGGGTGCGTGCGCTGAACATTGACGTCGCGGCCCATGTCGACGAGCTGGTCGCGGGATGGCTCCGGTGCAACGCGCTTCGCGCCGACATCGCCGCCGGGCTGGCCGGCCATGCGCCGCCTCCGAAGCGGGGAGAGGCTTCGCGGCCTTCGGTCCTTCACGTGGACAGGGGCCTGGCGCTGCGCTCCGCATTCACGGTCGTGCTTTCCACGTGCACTGCATGCGCGGCGTGGATCTTCAGCGGTTGGCGCGCGGGATCGTCGATGGCTATGGCGGCAGCGGTCTTCTGCAGCTTCTTCGCCACCATGGACGACCCCGTGCCGGGCATGCACAAGTTCCTGGTCGCCTTGCTGTGGTCGATGCCGGTGTCTGCCTTCTACATCCTCGGCGTCATGCCGCTGGCGCACGACTTCGGCATGCTGGTGCTGTGTATTGCGCCCCTGTTCCTGGTCGTGGGCGGCTACCTCGCTCGTCCGGCAAGCAGCCTCACGGCACTTGGGATGTTTTTCGGCGTGGCCGGCACGCTGGCCCTGCACGACATTGCCAGCGCCGACTGGGTCAGCTTTCTCGAGGGCAATCTGGCGCTCTTCGCCGGTGCCCTGATTGCCGCACGCGTTACCGCCATCGTGCGCAGCGTGAGCAGCGAATGGAGCGCGCGGCGCATCCACCGGGCCACCTGGCGCGATCTTTCCGGGATGGCGGCGCGCCCGAAGCGCGCGCTGGCGCGTGACGCATTCGCCGGCCGCATGCTGGACCGCATCGCGCTGCTGGTTCCGCGCACGGCTGGCGGCGCGGCGGACCAGGGCAGCGAGGCGGTGCAGCTCGCCATGCGCGAACTTCGCATCGGCGCGAGCATCGGCGTCCTTCAGCAGCATCGCCACCTGCTGCCCGAAACGCCTGTGCGCGAGCTGCTGGCCGCGCTCGAGCGAGCCTTCCTCGCCCAAGCCACGGAATCGCTGACGCGGCTAGACGCGCTGTTGCCGCAGATCGACCGGCTGCTGGCCCTTTGCCTCGCAAGCACCGGGTGCGAACCCGCTGTCTCGGCCCTCGTGGGGCTGCGCAGGGATCTCTTTCCTTCTGCGCCTTCGGACCTCCACCCATGATCGAAACGAGCTTCTTCGGCATCTACGTTCCCGGCCTGCTCCTGCTTGCAGGAGGCGCGATGGCTTGCGCCTGGTGGGTTCGCCGCCTGCTGTCGCTGCTCGGTGTCTACCGGTGGGTGTGGCATCCACCGCTCTTCGATCTGGGGCTGTATCTCCTGTCGCTTTATGCGCTGGTCCGGCTGGCCGGCGCCATCTCCTCCTGAACTGATCCGTTGTCCTGCTGCTCGATCATGAATACCAAATCCGTCCGCCTTCCCGCCTGGCTGTCGCACCCGGCTCCATCTCTCTTGCGCATGCTGTTGACCGCGCTGGTTGCTGCGGCAGCCTGCTGGGCCGGCCTGCAACTCTGGGACCACTATGAGCTGGCGCCCTGGACGCGCAACGGCCGGGTGCGCGCCGACGTCGTCCAGGTGGCGCCCGATGTTTCCGGCATGGTGGCCGTCGTGGCGGTGCGCGACAACCAGCCGGTCGTGGCGGGCGAGTTGCTCTTCTCGATCGACGAAGCCCGCTTCGCGCTGGCGCTGCAGCAGGCCGAAGCTGCAGTCGCCGCTCAGCGGATCGTCATCGGCAATCAGCAGGTCGCGCTGGCCCAGGCGCAGCGCGAGCGCCGCCGCAACGACGAACTGGAGGGCCTTGTCGCGCAGGAGGTGCGCGAGCAGTCGCGCCTGCGTGTCGAGCAAGCCAGGGGGGCGCTGCTGGCGGCCGAAACGGCCCTGCGCCAGGCGCAGGTGGCGCTTGACGTGGCGCGCCTGAACCTGCAACGCGCAGAAGTGCGCGCGCCGGCGGCGGGCCGTGTCACCAATCTCGACCTGCGCCGGGGCGCCTATGCGACCGCAGGCCACCCTGCATTGGCGCTTGTGGCTGACGGTTCGATCTACGTCGAGGGCTACTTCGAGGAAAACAAGCTGTCGCGCATCCGGCTGGGTGACCGGGTGCGAGTGACCCCCATGGACGCGCCCTCGCTCGAAGGCGAGGTCGACAGCATTGCCGCAGGCATCGGCGACCGCGACCGCAGCACCGGTGCCAACCTGCTGTCCAGCGTGAACCCTACATTCAACTGGGTGCGGCTCGCCCAGCGCGTTCCGGTGCGAGTGAAGCTCGACCCGCTGCCCGCCAATGCTCGCCTGGTCGTCGGGCAGACTGTCTCTGTCGAGGTGATGGAGGCCCGAGCAGCCTCCACCGCCGCCGCGGCTCGCGTTCAGGAGCCGCGGTCATGAAGCCGCCTCTCGTCCTCGCGCTTGCAACCGCTGCCGCATGCGTGATGTTGGCTGGCTGTGCACATGGTCCCGTCGGCCCCGACTACGTCGCACCGGCCGCGATCACCGCAGCGCAGTCCGCTTCGGCCGGGCCGTTCCTCTCCGGCGGCGCGGCCACATCGGATGCAACGATGCCCGCGCACTGGTGGCGCCTTTTCGACGACCCGCAGCTCGAGGGCCTGATCGCCCGGGCCCTGGCGCACAACACCGATCTGCGGCAAGCCCTGGCTACCTTCGAGCGTGCCATGGCCCTCGAGGCAGAGGCGCACGGGAGCGAACAGCCCTCGATCACCCTCAATGGCGGTCCGAGCTTCGGTCATAGCTCGGGCTTGTCGGTGCTGCAACCCGGCCATGCGCCGCCGAGCCGGCTCAACTACAGCATGGGCATGGCCGTGTCCTACCAGCTGGACCTCTTCGGCCAACTGCATCGCGCCATCGAGGCTGCCGAAGCGGATGCCGGCGCCGCGCGCGCCGCGGTGGACCTGGTGCGCGTGAGCGTTGCCGGCGGCACGGTGCAGGCATATGGCGCAGTGTGCGCCACCGGGCTGCAGTTGCGCGTGGCACAGGTGTCGATGCGCCTGCAGGAGGACGCGCTCGGGCTGGCGCTGCGGCTGCAGCGCGCGGGCAAGGCCGGCACCATGGACGCCGCGCGTGCGCGCGCCCAGCTCGAAACCCTCCGCGCCGCGATTCCCCCGCTGGAATCCCGGCGCCAGCAGGCGCTGTATCGGCTCGCCACGCTCACGGGTGCGCCGCCGCGCGACCTTCCCGAGGCCGTCGGCCATTGCGAGCAGCCTCCACGCGTAGCCGGACTGCTGCCCGTGGGCGACGGTGCGGCGCTGCTCGCCCGGCGCCCCGACGTGCGGCAGGCCGAGCGAAGCCTGGCCTCCGCGACGGCGCGAATCGGTGTCGCGACGGGCGATCTGTATCCCAAGGTGACGCTGGGCCTCTCATCGGCGTCCACCGGCTTTGTCGAACGGTTCGCCAACCGCGAGACCTTCAGCTACAGCGTGGGCCCGCTGATCAGCTGGTCCTTTCCCAACACGGGTGTCGCACGAGCGCGCATCACCCAGGCCGAAGCAACGGCTCACGTCGCAGTCGCGCGGTTCGAGGGCACCGTGCTGAATGCGCTGCGAGAAGCCGAAGCCGCGCTGGACACCTACGGCCGCGAGCTCGATCGGCATGCGGCTCTGGCTGCCGCGCGTGACCAGAGCCTGATCGTGGCCGACCAGGCGCAGGCGCTGCTGATCAACGGAAAGGTCGGCCAGTTCGATGCGCTGGACGCCCAACGCACCCTGGCCTCGCACGAAGCCGCGCTGGCTGAGTCCGACGCCCGGCTGGCGGAGTACCAAGTCGGGGTTTTCATGGCCCTGGGTGGCGGATGGGAGAGTGGCCCCGCTGCGTCGCACCCGTGAGGGTGAAGGGCAGTTATCTGCAATGGGACGCTTCGCGAGTGACGGGATGAATGATGGACGGATTCGAGCTTCTCAGGACATTTTCGGAAGTGGCCTTCCAAGGCAGCTTCTCGCGCGCGGCCGGCAGGCTCGGTATCTCGAAGGCCAGCGTGAGCAAGCATGTTGCAGCACTGGAGTCGCGCTTCAATGTCCGCTTGCTCAACCGCTCGACGCGTTCAGTCTCCCTCACCGACGCAGGCCGCTTGCTGCAGGCGCGATGTGCGCCCCTGATGGAGATGATCGAGCAGACCACGAGCGAACTGCAGGCACGCGGCTCGCACCCCAGCGGTCGCCTGTTGATCACCGCGCCCCACGGAATGGTCCAGACGGCGTTTCCGCGCCTGCTGGGAGACTTCCTCACTTGCTATCCCGACGTGCAGCTCGACCTGAAACTGAGCAACCGCATGATCGATCTTGTCGACGAGGGAGTGGACATCGCCTTGCGGTTCGGGCGGATCGGCGACGAGAACCTGATCGTGCGGCGCCTGCGCCGGATGGGTCTCACACTTTGCGCCACGCCGCGCTACTGGGCGCGGCGCGGCATTCCGTTGAAGCCTGATGACATGCGAAAGCACGATGTCCTCGCATACTCCGTCACGCCAGGGCCTCCACAGATCGCATTCGAAGTGGACGGCCAGCCGTACAACGTTCCCGTTCGGGGACGCATGGACGCCAACGATGCGAGTGCGTTGATTGGCGCAGCACTGGCGGATATCGGCGCGGTGTGCGTTCCCGACCTGCTTGCGCAACCCTACGTGGAAAGCGCTCACTTGGTTCCGGTTCTCAGAGACTTCATGCCCAGCGACATCTGGCTCTATGCAGTCTACACACAGCGCCGCCAGAACAGCGCCGCTCTCCGTGTCCTTCTCGCGATGCTGGAAGTTCGTATGCGCGACAGCGCTGCTTCCCTTCCGATCTTGATAGGTGCCGCGCCTATACCTCCTCTGTAACGGCGAACCGTGAGCCTCTTCAATTCGCGCTTCGGTACGGAACAGCTAACAGAAGGATGCCGCGTGCGGGTAGTTCAAAACTAGGTATTCGGAGCACCTGAGCGCGGGCTTGGGTCACATGGATCGGCACGCCGGCCTTCGTGGGTACTGCACGGGCCTGATGCTTCTCTCGTCGCGCTAGAGCGGAGAGCGCATGGCCACGCGGGTGGATCCGACGCACGCCAGCGCGCGGCACCAGTTCGTGGCCAAGGCCGAGTGGTCACACACGCCGCAGCTGCGTCGTACGTGCCAGTGGGTAATGCCCAGGATGGACTTCAGGCAGGGCGGTCGGTGGATCATCGAGGGCACCGGCCTTTCGAAGAAGGGTTGCCATTCGGTGCGCGTTACACGCCAGTATCGCGGGAAGCAGGGCAAGCAGGGCAAGCAGGGCAAGCAGGGCAAGCAGGGCAAGCAGGGCAAGCAGGGCAAGCAGGGCAAGCAGGGCAGTCTGCCCGTGGCCCGCCAGTTGTACCTGCCCGAGGACTGGGCGTCGGAGCCTGAGCGTCCCGCCAATGCCCATCGGCAAGCGTCCGAAACGCATATTCAGCCCCCGCACTTCACAGATGGCGAAAAAGCTGCGATTGCATGTCTGATTTATTTAATATACATTAAATTATTATTGTTATATTCTGCATTCCAGAACGACGTTCATCTGCAGTCTTTTCCTGTGGAAGGTCGCACTGGGGGCTATTCAGGAATTCGACATGTCGGTTCGCGTTGGGCGTTTGCCCATAGATGATCAAAGCAATGGGTGGAGCGCTTTGCTGCCGCCGCGGCGAGCAAACGCTGAGGTACGGGGTGAGTTGGACTTCGACTGGGTGGTCGTCGGTGCAGGGTACGCGGGTGTTGCTGCAGCCCGGCAACTTGCTCGGCTCCGGCCCAACGCGACAATCGCGCTTGTTGAAGCCGGGCTGGTCGGAGAGAACGCTTCCGGCAGAAACTCCGGCTTCGCTATCGATCTTCCGCATGCAGCAGGGACGTCGGAAGAATGGACGGAGCAGGGCCGTAGCGCGATCCGCGTGGGACGATTCGCGCTCAACGAATTGGATTGCCTCGTCAAAGAGCACAGCATCGACTGCGGCTGGGAGAAGCGTGGGCGATACCATGTTGCCGTCACGGAGAACGTCGCGAAGCGTTCTCTCGCCGCGTACGAGGCCAGTCTCAAAGTATGGCAAGAGCCGTACCGGTGGGTCGACCGAAGCGAGCTGCGAGAAGCGCTGGGCACGGCCTACTACGCCGCTGCCATTCACACCCCTGGCACCTACCTGGTCAATCCGGCGAGTCTTATCCGCGGGCTCGCCGATAGCCTCCCTCGGCAGGTCAAGCTATTCGAAAACTCACCAGTGATCGAAGCAGAAATCCGCGGCCAGACGCCCAGCGTACGGACCCCGCATGGCCGAATTCGCGCGAACGCACTCATCCTGACGGTCAACGCCTTCTCGCAGTCCTTCGGCGTCTATCGCACCCGTCAGATCCCCATATTGTTGTTCGCGAGCCTGACGCCCGCGTTAAGCGATGAACAACTCGGCCAACTTGGCAGAGAGTCGACTTGGGGCTTGACGCCGGCGCATTCCGTGGTCGGATCGACGCTAAGGCTGACTCGGGAGCGACGCCTGATGATTCGTCAGGGATTCGAGTACTCGCCGTCATTAGGCACCACTGACGCTCGACGCGCGAAGGCTCGGGAGATCAATCTGGCACTCCTGCGTCGGCGATTTCCTCAGCTCGGTCCGATTGAGCTCGAACACTTCTGGGCTGGCTGGCTTGCCGTGTCGCACAACCACGCGCCTGCGTTCGGTCGCGTGGGACCGAACTCTTTTGCCGCCTCGTGCTGCAACGGATCCGGCATCGTGCGGCACACCGCGGCGGGGACGTTCATCGCGGACCTAGCCCTCGGCCGCGATCATTCCCTGATGACAGATTTTCTCTCGCAAGGAACGGCCAACTACATCCCGCCGCGCCCACTGCGCGACATCGGTGTCGGCATGGCCCTTTCCTACGGTGTTTGGACCGGGCGAGGCGAACGATGAAGTCGTGGACGACGCGCAGCCGCACGGACTTTCATTTTTTCACTCGGAGCACCTGAATGACTTCTCTTCGCCTGATCCCTGGACACACAGTCGTCTCCGAGGCGCGCGGGGGCGCATCTGACGGCTTGGCCGAAATCTCTTGGGTGGTCTCGGACGGCGAGGACGCCGCGCTGCTTTGCGGATTCGGTCGATGGCATGAGGCAGCCTGTGAGCCGAAGACGCTCGACTATGACGAAATCATCCTGGTGCTGGAGGGCGTTTTCGGCGTCGAGACTGGCGACGGAGAACGCGTTGAAGGTCGCCCCGGTGACGTGATTGAAATCCGCAACGGGACCACGGTCAAATACTTCGGGCGCCAAGCCCGGCTCTTCTTTGTGACGAACTAGGATGCAGGCGCGGGGAGGGCTACGATCTGCCTGTCTTGCGTGGCTTCTCTTGGCCTGCGGCGACGATCATCCCGGCAAGGCATTCGAGCTGGGAAGCGATGGATTCTTCCGTCACCGGGAACAACTTGAACACTGCAATCCCGCGAAGCGTGGAAAACACCATTTCGGCGAATCCGGCGGGGTCGCTATGGTTCGCGGAAACCTCAGGAAAGAGCGCGAGAAAATGGGCGAACGACACCGGGTCTTCTGCCTGCCGTTTCGCATCGATGCGCTTGAAAAGTGAGGGGATGGACTTGCAGCCAAAGAACACTCCCCAGGCAGCCACATAAGAGTCCGCACCGTAGATGTGCTGCCATGCGCGTTCCACGAACTCCGCGGCACGTTCACTGAGCGGGATGGCTGAATCCGGCCACACAGGGCCCTTGTCAGATAGCGGTGCCATCACCTCTTCCACGACCTGCTCTAGCAGCGCCTGCCGTGTTCCGAACTGATGCTGCAACGCACCGAGCGTGACCTTCGCGCCGGACGCAATGTTCTGCAGGTTGGCTTTCTGAAAGCCTTGCCGCCGAATCAGCGATATCGCTGAATTCAGGATGCGGCGCCGGGTCGTTTCGCTGCGTTCCGCTTGGGTTCTGACGACGCGCCGGGGTTTGTTTGGGGAAGTGGCCATCTTCCGTGCATTGTATTCACAGCTTCACGGGGGGGCACGTAAACCCTATACATGTTGCGTTAAATGCTTATTGTTTTATGCAGGATTGAAACGTACCATGCAGCCTCTGCAAGTCGACCATCAAGCGCCGAGCGTGCCCGCAGCGACAGCTCGACTGTCGGGGAAGAAGCGCGTGGTCCCCATCTCAGGAATGCGATCTGCTGTCATGAAATCTGTCCATATAGAAGACATTGCCCAACTGCAAGTGCCATTGCAGGGATCAGAAGATTCCGTTCAAACGGTCCACAAGAAAAGGGCGCTCGTCGCCGCCATCATCGGCAACGCGCTGGAGTGGTACGACTTCATCGTCTACGGGTTTCTGGCGGTGTTCATTGCCAAGCAGTTCTTCCCGCCCGGCGATGACGCAGCAGCGCTCCTTTTGACCTTTGCCACATTCGCCCTCTCTTTCGTCGTAAGGCCGCTCGGTGGTGTGTTGATCGGTCTGTATGCCGACCGTTTCGGGCGACGTCCTGCGCTGAGCTTCATCATGGCGTCGATGACCGTGTCGATGCTCATCATGGTCTTCGTCCCCTCCTACGCTTCCATCGGGGTGACTGCCACCGTGTTGATGGTCATCGCGCGCATCCTTCAGGCGCTGTCTGCGGGCGGCGAATTCGCCAGTGCCGCGACTTACCTTCTCGAGTCCATTCCGGCGAAGAAACGAGGCCTCTACAGCGGCCTCTACAGCAGCGGCCCGTTGCTCGCAACCGTCATGGCAGCTCTTGTCGGACTGCTGATGACCCAGGTAATGACACCGGAATCCAGAGACAGCTGGGGATGGCGGGTTCCCTTCGCCTTCGGCCTGCTGATTGCACCGGTCGGCTACTACATCAGGAGATACCTGCCGGAGTCAGAAGCGTTCGAAAAAAACGTCGGCGACCGGGGAACCATGGAGATGCTTCGAATCGTTTTCAGGGAACACCGCCGTGCACTCATGGTCGCGCTGTCTCTGGCGGCGATCGGCACGTCGGTGCAATACGTTCTTCTCGTGTATGCGCCCACCTACGCCGTGCGTGAGCTCAAGCTGCCGGCCAATGTTCCGTTTCTGGCCCTGTTGGTCTGTGGCGCCATCGGGACGGTCCTCACACCGCTGCTGGGAATGGTTGCTGACAGGCTGGGAGCGAAAAGGCAGTTGCACATCAGCCTTGCCGCACTGATCGTGATGATCGTACCGCTCTATGTCTGGATGACCTCCGGGCCAACGACGGCCAAGTTCATCATTTGCTCGGCAATCTTCACCACTGTGACGTCGGCCTCCAACGCGGTCTATCCAAAGCTAATGGCGTATCTCTTTCCGCCTGAACTTCGCTCCACAGGCATGGCGATCTCCTACAACTTGAGCGCAACCATCTTTGGCGGTTTCTCGTTGTATGCGATCACCGTCATGCTGAATGCTGTCCAAAGCCCTCTGGTACCTGCCTTCTATGTGGTTGCCGTGACGGCCGTCTTCTGGATCTTTCTGGTTGTGCTGCATCGACCCGGCTCGGACTTCAAGGTCTGAGGATAACCGTGAGCAGGACACCGACGCCCCATCCCTTCATCTCCCAAGCAAATCCACCATGCTCAATCCATCCAATGCAATGAAGCCCGCTGCCTCGGATCAAGCGCGAGAACTGTATTCCCGCCTGCTCGTCTGCGATATGACTTCGCCCTTCTGCGCTCCCGCGGACCAGCGGCTCAAGGACGCATTCGTTTCGCGGCTCATTAACGAAGGCTTCACTTATGTGTCCTTCACGCTGGTAGCCGACAACAGCGACACGATCGGTGCGATCCAGGCCATCGCGGCGTATCGGAAGTTCTTCCTTGACCAAAGCGACCTTTGCATGCTCGTCAACACGGTGGACGACATCCATCGGGCCAGGAAGGAGGGCAAGCTCGCCGTGGGCTTTCATTTTCAAGGTTCTATTCCGGTCGGTCGGGACCTTTCGATGGTGGAAGTCTTCTATAAGCTCGGGATTCGCCACATGCTGCTGGCCTACAACCAGAAGAACTTCGTGGCAGACGGATGCCACGAACTTGGAGAGGGTGGGCTAAGCCGATTCGGGCGGACGTTGATCGCCGAGATGAATCGGGTCGGGATGCTCGTGGACGTCGCCCATGCCGGCTATCGCTCCTGCATGGAGGCCATCGAGTACTCCGATCGTCCGGTGATCTGCAGCCACGGCAACATCTGGAACATCCACCAACATCCGCGTTGCTACCGAGACGATCAGATCAAGGCGGTGGCAGCCAGCGGCGGCGTGTTCGGTCTGACGGGCCTTTCGATCTTCACCGGTGACGATGACGCATCGCCTTCGAAGTTCGCCGAACAGATCGACTACATCGCGCAGTTGGTCGGGCCTCAACATGTCGGTCTGGGGCTCGACTACATCGTCGATTTACCCGCGATCACAGCCGACGCTGCGGCCCACGCGGACAAGCTGCCGCCAGATGGCGGCTACACGCGCAGCGATATGAAGCAGGTGGAACTGGGCGCCATGCCCGAAGTGGTGGATGCGCTCTTGAGCAAGGGCTATTCCGACTCGGATATTGGCCTGGTCATGGGCGAAAACTGGCTGCGTGTGATGAAGGAGGTCTGGAAGGCGCCGATGTAGGGCTCATTGGCGGCACACAGAGGCTCTTGAGCCTTCTTGGGTGGGTGCCTCCCCGACTTCGCATGTCTCCATCGATCAACGATTCCGCCAGGAGTCGTCGCGTCGAAGGACGAGCGCGGTGGTTGTTGCTTCGTCATTTCACGCCTTGTGCAGGAGAAAAAATGAGTTCTTGGTCATCAAAGAAACCGTCTTGGCATTCCCTGTTCCTAAAGTTCAGAACTCTTCAGAAGATCCAGTGCCCGTCGCCTCGCCGCAAGGTTTGGATGTTGCTGGCCTTCGCCACTGTCGTGGGCGGATGTGGTGGTTCTGATCCAACGCCAGGCTACGCGCTGCCCGTTGCTTCAGAGTCGTCCTCCCCGGAAGGCCGAGCGCCTCGAGTCGAGCTTCTGTCGTCGCGCCGGGATACGGTCAGCGGAGGCGATGCCGTCATTGCGGTGAGCAATGATCCGGCTTCTGAATCGGCTCCGGCGACGGATCTGAAAGTCAGCCTCAACGGCGTTGATGTCAGTTCGTCGTTGGAGCACGACCCGTCAGGCAAACGCCTCGTCGGTCGTATTGCAGGCTTTCATGTGGGGGAGAACACGATTTCTGCGCAGAGCAAGTATGGACCTGCAACCTTGGTGACGGTCAAGAACCATTCCTCATCCGGCCCCATCATCTCAGGTCCTCACCAAGTCCCTTGGATTTGCGAAACCGAGAGCTCCGGGCTCGGCGCAGCATCCGATGCGAGTTGTACCGTTTCGAGTCGATTGGACTGGTATTACGTCACCACTTCCAACGCCTTCAAGCCGCTGACCAGCTTGGCTGCTCCGTATCCCGCAGATCTCGCTACGACAGAGACCATCGATGGAAACAAGGTGAACTTCATAGTGCGGGTCGAATCGGGCACGATCGATCAATCCATATACCGAATTGCCGTCCTCGATGACCCCGCCAATCCGATCTCGAATCCGTGGGCGAAAGGCGGCAAAAAGCCCGGTGCGGGCTGGAATGGAAAACTCAATCTTGTGTATGGCGGAGGATGTTCCCCTGGTTATCGATCCGGTTCGAACACCTTGCCGGACGCTCTCGCAATGCTGCCTCTTAGCGTGGATAACGCCATAGACCCGCTCGGTCTTGGCTTCGCCGTTGCATTCGCTTCACGGATGGCGATGGACAACGGTTGTGATCCCGTGATGGCCGCGGAAAATTCGATGATGCTCAAAGAGCACTTCATCAAGTCATACGGAGTGCCTAAATTCACCATCGGCACCGGGCCCTCCGGCGGCGCGATGATTCAGCACTTCATCGCTCAAAACTATCCTGGTGTACTTGACGCGATCACGCCCGGCCTGTCCTTTCCGGATACACCGTCAGTCATACTTGATGTTGTCGACTGCGCCCTGCTTAACCGATACTTCGATGATGCGGGGCCGAGTGCCTGGCCTGTATCGATTCAGGCCAAGGTGGCCGGCTATCCGGTGAGCGGCACATCGACCACTTGTCGAAGCTGGGATGCGGCTGGTCATGCTTTCGTGACGCCCACCCAAGGCTTTTCACCGGTCGTACCCCCAACAGCAATCTTCGACCCGATCACAAACCCCACCGGGGCTCGCGGCGGATACGTCGATGGACTGGTCAATGTTTTTGGCGTTGATGCAAACACCGGTTTTGCACGCTCGATCTATGACAACGTCGGCGTTCAATACGGGCTCCAGGCGCTGAACAGCGGGGACATCACCATCGAACAGTTCCTTGATCTCAACAAGAATATCGGAGGGTTCGATGTCAATGGATCCTATGCAAGAAAACGGGCGGTTGCGAACATCCAAGGTGTGGAAAATGCGTATAAATCGGGACTCGTCAACTCGGGCGAGGGCATCACGTTGCCGGTCATCGACACGCGCCTCTACACCGAAGGTTTAAACACGCACACCAGGGTTCGTACCTTTGCAACCCGCTCGAGAATTCAAGCTGCACACGGAACCTCCGCAAATCACGTGAGTTGGCTGTCCGCAAGTGTTGAGGGGTATCAGGGCGTGGTCAATCTAACGAAGATGGCGCTCGTGGCTCAAAACGAATGGCTTGAAAGAATAGCCGCGGATACGTCGTCAGACGATTTAGCGAGAAAGGTCATTAGAAACAGGCCTCCTGCGCTTGTCGATTCCTGCTGGGATTCGAGCGGCGTGTCCCATGCAGAGCCCGCGACCCTGGAGCCTGGCGGTGTCTGCAATACGATCTTTCCGATCTATTCGACGCCTCGAATCGCAGCGGGTGAAGGCGTTGCGCAAGACATTATGAAGTGCGAGCTCAAAGCCCCGGAGGCCTCGAGCTACGCGGTCGCCTTTTCGCCGATGCAGTGGGCCGAGCTTCACTCTATTTTTTCGGAGGGAGTGTGCGACTGGACAAAGCCAAGCGTTGGAAGGGTTGCTGCTATTCCATGGCAACGGCATTGAAGCGCTTGCTTGGGTTAAAAGTAGATGGCGCACCAGAGCAGTGCCGCCAGAGCCTCTTGACCCACGGATGCGTCGGACTTGACCTGCTCGTGGGATGTTGTAGTCGTTCGTATATCGTCAATACGTTTGACCAGTCCAAGTTCTTATCCGCACCCCCACCGGGTCACTTCTGGATGGAAATCAACAGCCGGGAGCTTGCGCACACGCTTCCGGCTAGTTGGCCTTCAAGGTGTAGACGCGGCCCCAACGGGACTTCGCGTTGCTTTCCGCGGCCATGACCTTGATCTGCCGGGAAGTCACCGACTTGAGCACTTCGCTCATCTTCGGATAGCCGTAATTCGCCGGATCTTCCGCCTTCCTGAAGTCCTCGACCGCCCCGGGCATGCGCACCAGACTGATTTGAGCGAGCCCGCACTGAACGGCTTGCTGGGTGGCCTGCTTGCAGCTTTCCTCGAAGAAACGAGCTCCGGGAGGATCGGCGAAGAAGCCGTCGACCAGCACGGCTTCGTCCGGGGCCACGGAGAATTTCGCGAAGTCCTTCGACAGCCGGACCGACTCGGATTGCGCATCGACCGACCGCTTCTGGATGGACGACACCCAGCCGGCGTCACCGGTCTTCTGCTTCACGTCATACGAGGTCTTTGCCCAGCTCACGCACTCGTTGTTCACCACGCGCACGGCGCTGCAGCGGCTCTCTTGCACCGTTTCGTTCCTGTACGTCGCGTCCTCCCACTTCCTGCCGCGGTCGAACTCGTCGAACTGCTTGCCCTGCAGAACGACGCTGCCCAGAGACGACGGCCTGTTGCCGCGACCGCCGGGCGGGTTGAACATTTCTGTCCTCGGCAGGTCGTAGGAGGCGCCTGCCAGGGTATAGGTGCCAGGCTCAACCAGGTAGATCTCGAAGAGCGTCTGGCCGAACACGTTCTGGAAATGGGATCTGGCCATGCCCAGTTGCCGGGCATCCGTTTCGTAGCCGACCTTGATGACGGACTCGGGATGCTCGACATTCCGCCATTCCGTGACGGCGGAGCGAAGCCTCAGGAACTCGGCGGTGGAGTCGTTGTTGTTGAAATCGAACTTGATGCTGTCGAGGCTGGCGGTGGGGATCACCATGATCGCTTTGCCTGCCTTGAGCGCGGTGGCGAACAGGTTGTCGGTCGTCTGCTTCAACGCCGATTCGGCGCGTCTGACCTGCGCCGCAGCGTCGCCCGCCTGATCCGCGCGGCCATTGCCATACATGGCAGGCGCACAGCCCCCGAGCAACGAGGCCACCGCCAGAGTTGCCAACAGGCAATTCCCTTGGATTTTTTGCATAGAGTCAGAAAAGTGAAGAACAGCGGCGTCTTCCGGTTTCTCGCCACATGGCGCCTCGAACGCGGTCGGCCGCCGCACTACACGCCGTTCCGTTTCCACCATACGACAGGCCCACTGCACGGCGGCATGACCAAAGTCACCACTTCGACGCTCTGGCACGGCCCGTTCAGTCGCCGTGCGAATCGTGCGTCGCGGGCGCGCCCGCGCGCCAGTGGCCCGACGCGCGGATCCACTTCGGATTGGCGCGGCATTTGTCAATGAGGTGCGCGCAGCGCGGCCAGAAGCGGCGACTTTTCTTTGGGGATTCGGTGCGGTGGACTCAGGTGAGCTCGATGTCGGCCTCGCTCGGCAACTCGATGTGGTCCGCTGCGCTGTCGACCTCGGCCAGCACGACTGCGCGCGCCCTTCGGGAGTTCGGCCAGGCGCCGCGAGATGGCGGGCAATGCGGTGTCGTCGCCGATCTGCAGGTGTCGGTCGAACGCCGTCAGCACGATGAAGGAGTCGCGCGGGCTTGTTGCTGAAGACACAAATCGAGTTCGCCGAACTGAGCAAGCAATACCAGCAGTCGACCTTTGGAGGGCTTCAAGTCGCCACAGGACTCTAAAGGCTGAACCGTTTCGGTTGCCATGCACAATGTCATAACATTTGTTTGCGGCAGGAGTGAGCAAGGTATGGCCAAGCGAAAAAAATCAGGAGCGGGTGGAGGCATCGGTGCAGTCGTCTTGGGATTGCTGGTGCTGCTGGCCGTCGTTCCGCGCGAGGTCTGGATCGGGGTTGGCGTGCTCGCTGCCATCGGCGTCGGCATCTACCTCTATCTCAAGTCCAGAGGCGGTGCGCAGGAGATGCCACAGAAGGCTGCTCGTCCTGCTCGCTCTCTCCCTCATCCCGAGAGTCGCGCACCGGTTGCGCCGAGTCCGACGGTCAGTTCCCGTGTGCCCAGACGACTCCATGACGATGAGCAGCCGGTAGCGGTTGTGGCCAGCCCAGTGCCCGCCACATCGTCGTTTCGCATTCCGGCCGCGCCCAAGCGCTTCGGTCCCGGTGCCTGGATCCCTGCCGAAGAGGCGGTTGAGGTCGGGGGCGTCTCGATTCCCGGTGGCCTTGTCTATGTCGGCACGTCGTTGCCTACTCCCACGGGTGGCAATGATCCGTGTCTCATTGACCCGTCGAAATCTGTCGCATCCAATGGCGACTACACAGAGCGGCAGATGGGCTATTGGCCGAGCTACTCGGATATCTCGCCTTCCGCCCGGCGCGCCTACCTGAATTGGCTGGCAAGCGGCAGGCAGGATCCCGAGGCCGATGTTGGATACGTCTTCATCTTCTTCTACGGGCTGGAGCGCCGCGCCATCCTGGATGCCTCGCAGGACGATGCGGCCAAAGGTGATTGGCCTGTGATTGCAGCGGAACTGCGCCGACTGTTGGACATCTATGGCGACAAGTCGGGCTCATTCCGAAGCTACGCCGGTTCGCTGCTCGATTGGGTTTCTCTAGCAGAGCACCCCGAGAAGGCCTACCTCAAGCCCATCCCGAGTTTCCCCAAGACCTACGAATTGCCTCTCTACGTCCGTGTCGCCCTCGGTCAGGCGGCGGTCGATGGCGTGCCAGTGCCGACGCAACTGGCACTGGCCTGGGCCAAGCTGGATCCGACCAGCTATCTGCGAACGCCGGCGACGCGTTGCCCCGAGGAGTTCGACAAGCTGTTCGTGTCTAAGTACCACGAGATGTTTGGGCAGGGCTTGGCTCTTCCGAGGAACAAAACCAAGATCAAACTGGTACATCGCCCCGCCTCTGCCGGCTTTCGCGGGTACACGGATCTGACCCTGTCCTTTGGGAATACGCCCGACGTCACCGTGTTGACCGCACCCATCAAAAAGTTGCGCCAAGTCGTCGAGGCGGCCACGAAGGAGCTAGAGCCGTTCAGCCGCTATGTGGGGCGGAATCCGGATGGCAGGCATGCGTTGGAGGGGCTGCTGCAATTGCCCGCCACGTTGTGGCCCGAAGGTGCCCAGAAGGCCTTGCATGACCTGAAGGCGCGTATGGGCGAGGGGATGATCGCCATGTCGTTCCAGGAACTGCTTGGCAGCCTGGATGCGAAGACGACTCTGACGAGGGACCGGACGCTGGCGTTGGCGCGAGCGCTCGAATCCTTGAACATCGGCTTCGAGCCCGATGTCCTGGGTGGAGCCAAGCTGCCCAAGCCAGACGAGAGGGTCGTGCTGTTCGCCGTGCCACCAGGAGAGGCCGCCAGCCGCTCCACGCCGGCTTACCAAGCCGCCGTGCTGACGCTGGACCTGGCGTCGGCTGTTGCTGCAGCCGATGGCGAATTCAGTGTCCAGGAAATGGGGCATCTCCGAGCGCAGGTGCAGTCTTGGGCGCATCTCACGCCGAACCATGTCCGCAGGCTTCTGGCGCACCTGCGTCTGCTTATGGCGACGCCGGCATCGCTGACCACGCTCAGAAAGAAGTTGGAACCGCTGGATGCTGGCGCCAAGGAGACCATTGCCGCATTTATGGCCACGGTCGCGCAGTCCGATGGAGATGTCTCGCCCACGGAGATGAAGATGTTGGAGAAGGTCTACAAGGCCCTCGGCGTCGAGCCCAAGAAGGTGTTTTCCGACGTGCATGCAGTGGCTGCGGGGGCGAGACCAACGGCGGCGGTTGCCGCGAAGGTCGAGGAAACCGGGTTCAAGCTCGATCCCGCGCGCATTGCCGCCCTCCAGAAGGATACCGAAGCCGTATCGGCGCTGCTCTCGGGAATCTTCAAGGAAGAAAATCCGCCCGAGCCGGTGTTCGTCGAACCCGAGCCTGAAGGCGATGCTGAAACGACATCACCGGGACTGCTCGGCCTGGACGAGGCGCACAGCGCGCTCGCGCGCCTGCTACTGTCGCGTCCGGAGTGGACAAAGGACGAACTCGGCGATGCTGCGGCCGATCTGGACCTGATGATCGATGGAGCCATCGAAGCCCTCAACGAAGCGGCTTTCGAGGTGCACGACATACCGTTCACTGAGGGCGAGGATGTCGTGACCGTGAACCCTGAACTCCTGGAGAAGCTGGAAGCATGAACGCACCGATCCGCCCCAGAGACCGCGATGCGGTCATCCAATCGTTGCGCGCGGGTGTCGTTCCCCGCAGCGGCCAGCACCTGATCCAGGTCGGCCGCGTCAGGGAAATCGAGACACTTGTGGCCGACATCGCCCGCATCTCCGATGGGGGATCGGCATTCCGTGTCGTCATCGGCGAGTACGGCGCTGGCAAGACCTTCTTCCTGAACCTGGTGCGTGCCGTGGCCCTGGAGAAGAAGCTCGTGGTGGCGACGGCCGATCTGAACCCGGACCGGCGTCTTCACGCCAGTGGCGGACAGGCCCGCTCGCTCTATGCCGAACTCATGCGCAACCTGTCGACCCGAACGAAGCCGGATGGGGGCGCGCTTGCGGGCATTGTCGAGAAGTTCATCGCCACGGCCAAGACGGAGGCCAAGGCGTCCAGCCAATCGACTGAGGCGGTCTTGCGCCAGAAGCTCGACCAATTGACCGAACTGGTGAACGGCTACGACTTCGCGGACGTCATTGCCGCTTACTGTCGTGGCTATGAGGAGGGCAAGGAGAAGCTCAAGTCCGATGCCATCCGCTGGCTGCGGGGGGAGTTCGCAACCAAGACAGATGCGAGACACGCGCTGGGCGTGCGAAGCATCGTCGACGATTCCGAGGTCTATGATCAGCTTAAGCTCATGGCGCGCTTCGTGCGCCTGGCCGGCTTCTCGGGCCTGCTGGTCGGCCTGGATGAACTGGTCAATCTCTACAAGCTGGCCAACACGCAAGCCCGCAATGCGAACTACGAACAGATTCTGCGCATCCTCAACGACTCACTGCAGGGCACAGCAGTGGGCCTCGGATTTGTTCTCGGGGGGACGCCGGAGTTTCTGCTGGACACCCGGCGTGGGCTCTACTGCTATCCCGCCCTACAGAGTCGCCTCGCGCAGAACACCTTCGCATCAGATGGCCTGGTCGACTTCAGCGGACCGGTAGTCCGGCTGTCGAGCCTCACCCCTGAGGACTTCTACGTCCTGCTGCAGAAGATTCGTTCTGTCTACGCTCTTGGCGACGCCGACAAGTTCCTCGTTCCTGACCAAGGCATCTTCAGCTTCATGGAGCACTGCTCCAAACGTATCGGTGATACCTATTTCCGAACGCCGCGCACGACCATCACGGCCTTCATCAACATGCTCGCTGTGATCGATCAGAACCCTGATGCGGCATGGCAGGACTTGCTGGGCGGCATAGAGGTCGCTCCAGATACCGGCGGCGTGACTGATCAGCAGGTCGAGGCGGACGACGGCGATGAGTTCACTTCATTCAAGATGTGACGGCCCTGGCCCGAACGCATGTCCGGCGATAGCGCTTCCTTCTTCCTGCTCGACGAGCGCATCCAGCGCTTCCTATGGGCCGAAGGTTGGGAGTCGCTGAGAGATGCCCAAGAAGCCGCCATTCCGCTGATCGTCAAAGCGGACCGGGACGTCATCGTGGCTGCCGCCACGGCCGCTGGCAAGACGGAGGCGGCATTTCTGCCGGCGCTGACGAGCCTGCTTCAGACGGAGCTATTGGGGCTCATCGTTTACATCAGTCCGCTCAAGGCGCTCATCAATGACCAGTTCGGTCGCCTTGACCGGCTGTGCGAACAACTGGAAATTCCTGTGTGGCCCTGGCATGGCGACATCTCTTCCTCGGCCAAGGCACGCTTCCTGGCGAAGCGGCAGGGGGTCTTGCTCATCACGCCGGAGTCCCTGGAGGCAACGTTGTGCCATCGAGGCACGTCGATCGGTGCGGTGTTCGACCGGCTGACGTTCTTCGTCGTCGACGAGCTTCACGCCTTCATCGGATCAGAACGCGGCAAACAGCTTCAATCCCTGATGCATCGCATCGAGCGGGTCATCGGCCGCCAAGTGCCGCGTGTCGGCCTTTCCGCGACCTTGGGTGACATGCGCCTGGCAGCCGATTTCCTGCGTCCGGGACAAGGGGCGTCGGTTGCACTGGTGGAGTCGAAATCCTCGCACAGTGAGCTGAGAATTTTGGTCAAAGGCTATGAGGAGCCGCTGGCCGTGCGCAATGAGGATGGCGACGAGGAGCCGGAACCCGTCACACCGGCGAAGATTGCCCTGCACCTGTTTCAAGGCTTGCGCGGCACGAACAATCTAGTCTTCCCGAACTCGCGCCGTGAGGTCGAACGCTACACGCACCTTCTCAACAGACTTTGCTCGCAAGAGAAGGTGCCCAACGAGTTCTGGCCGCACCACGGCAGCCTGTCCAAGGAGATCCGCTCGGAGACCGAGGCTGCTCTGAAACAGAAGGAATTCCCCGCGACGGCCATCTGTACCAATACGCTGGAGTTGGGCATCGACATTGGCGCCGTCAAGAGCGTGGCCCAGATCGGTCCACCACCGTCGGTGGCGAGCTTGCGACAGCGCCTGGGGCGATCTGGTCGCCGAAAGGGAGAGCCGGCCATCTTGCGAGGCTATAGCGTGGAGAACGCGCTTGGCGGGAAGCCCTCGCTCGCCGATGAACTCCGGCTGGAGACGGTGAAGGTGACGGCGATGATCTCATTGCTGCTGGAAGGCTGGTTTGAGCCGCCCATGGCGCATGGCGTTCACCTGTCGACATTGGTTCAGCAGATGCTGTCCTATGTGGCGCAGAACGGCGGGGCGACCATTGGACAACTCCATGCGATGTTCTGTGCTTCCGGAGCCCCTTTCATTGGGCTGGACAAAGGCGAGTTTGTCGAACTCGTTCGTCATCTCGGCCAGAAGGAACTGCTGATGCAGGAGTCCAGCGGTCTTTTGCTGCATGGCCGCGTCGGCGAGAAGTTCGTCAACCACTACACCTTCTATGCCGCCTTTGCCGCGGACGAGGAGTTCCGCATTGTCTGCGGCGGTAAAACGCTCGGCACTTTGCCGGTATCGCAGATGCTCAGCGTGGGCCAGCGCATCCTCTTCGCCGGCAGGACCTGGCTAGTAGAAGACATCGACGAGGAGCAGAAGACCATATTCGTCGTCCGCTCCGGTGGCGGAGCGCCGCCGTTGTTCTCAGGTGGGGCAGGACGTACCCACACACGCGTTCACCAGCGAATGCACCAATTGTTCGAGTCGTCCGATGTACCGCCGTTTCTGGATGAAGTGGCCAGGCGGTTTTTGGCTGAAGGAAGGGCGAACTACGCCGAACGAAACCTGACGAACAACGTCGTGGTGGACCAGGGGCGGGAAGTGGTGGTACTAACTTGGATCGGAGATGCCGCCAACGAAGCGCTGGCTTGCTTGCTTCGCCGCAGAGGCTATTCGGCCAATGCGGCCGGCCCAGGCATCGAAGTCATCAAAGGAGAGTCGGGTATCGAGGGGATCATCGATGCCCTCATCGATGCGGCAATGGATGAGCCTCCGCCGCTCGACATGCTTCTGGCCGATGTCCGCAACCTGCAGCGCGAGAAATGGGACTGGGCTTTGCCCGATGGACTGTTGCGCAAGGCGTATGCGAGTCTGTACCTGAACCTTGAGGAGGCCCTGTCCTGGACGCGGGCGCTTTCTGGCGATCATGTACCCCACGGCAGCAAGACGTAGAAAGCCTTGTGACCCGAGCCATTGCATCGTATGCAATGGGATGGACGCCCCGCCTTTAACGGCATGACTCGCAGACCACGAGGTCATCGTCGATTGGAGCACTCGACCGGCGGCTTAAGAGTCCGTCGGCATCAGATGCCCTGAATCTCGCGCGTGCCTCGGCATCCAGCAGAGAAATCCGAGCATCCCCAGAAGGCCTTACCGGCCGCGGCGCCGCGTTTCGCCACGCGTCGCACCATCGGTTTGTCACACTTCGGACAATGGGGATGGGCTGACACAGCTGGCGCCGTCGTTTGAGTGATGCCCGCCGATTCGTTGGACCTTGCGGTGGCTGCCATCACATGCGGCAAGGGCGCATCGGAATGTGATGAGCTTGCCTCAGTCTTGCCGCGCGCTTCGCGCAGGAGCTGCATGAGTGCCGGCCCATCGATGAGCCGGATGTTGCGGCCGTTTGCGAAGGCGGTGGCCTCCTGCGTGAAGCGCCCGGATGTCACGACGAAGCCGCCCGCTGCGCCGTGCGCGGCCATCACGCCATAGAGCTCCCGCACCGTGGAGACACTGACCTTGAAGGCCTTCCATTGCTTGCATTGAACGAAGGACTTCTCGCCGGCCTTGGTGAGCACAAGGTCCACACCCCCATCGGCTCCACCACCACCAACCTCCTTGACCGCATACCCGCGTCGTCGAAATCCTTCACCGACCAGCAGTTCGAACTGTTGCCAGGACATGTCCTGCAACGCATCGGCACTGCTGCTCGCAGATGTCGTTTCGAACAAGGCGCGCCGCTGTTGCCGCCGCACCGCCGACATGGCGGCACCGAAAAGACAGATCACCGGCAGCAGATACTGACCTCCAGTGGCCAGACCCTGCCAGATGGCAGTCGTGGCCAACTGCCCGATCTGCTGGGCGGACTGAGCTGCGGGCAGGGGGCGCGTGGCAATGGCATGCAGTACCCAGTAGCTGGTGAGCGCCAATGCCACGCCCGCCCACCAGGGCAGCAAGGCCACCATATCCATGAGGTCCTCGGCCATGCTGGACTTGCGCCGTCTCGCCATTGATTTCCCTCCGAAACGTCGAATATAGGTGTGGCAAACATTTTGCAACAATATCGACGGCGCTCGCCAACCGAGGCCTTCGTAGAGGTGATCGCGGAGCGCTGGGGTGCCAAGGGCGGGTAAGCGCCCCTGACACGGGCGGTAGGCTATTGCCAGATGAAGACCGGGGAACAAAACGGGGAACAAATCAGAAAATGGAACTGATACGCCCAATATTCATGAGGGTTTCAGGGCATCATTCATTAGACCCCAGCCAAATTTCCAGGGCGAAGCCATAGGCCTTCGCTTATCGGATCACTCGCCGTGAGGCGCGCGGCACAGGCCTGTGCCTGCCGCCGCGCGGCATCATCACCTCAGCGCAACTCGCCTTGAATCGTCGGCTGCAAGACCTGATTGCGCGCGGCGATGTAGCTGGCCAGCGCTTCCAGAGCGCGCGAGCTGACGAGCCAGCCCGAGATCTTGCGTGTACGGGTCTCGGCGTGATACTCGAGCCGCAGAGAAGAACTCAGCGCGTGCATGTCGTAGCGCTGCGTTACCGCTATCACGCCCTGAATCGGCACTTCCGCATTGGCCAGCGCACCGCGGACGACAACGCGATCAGCGAACACTTCGATGCGGCGCTGGCGCAGCCACAGTCGCAACAGGACCTGGAACGCGAGTACGCCGAGAGGCACCCCGACGATCGCCGTCCAAGTGGCTGCATTCCACCCGGCCATCTGCTCCATCATCAGTTCGCGCTTGTTGAGCCACCCCATGATGGGAATGCACAGCACCACCGACCACAAACCCCAGACGGCCAGCGAGAGAATGCCGAAGGGCGCGACGTAGACGTGAAACGGGCTGGTGCGGAGGACGTCGCCAGCGCGCACGGTCGGTTGGCTCTGTTGCATGTGATCTCCCTCGTGTTCAAGTCCACTGCAGCATAGCTGGCGGCTCGAAGGGAGTGGCCGATTCGACCATGAACGACTACGCGGATGTCACCGAGCCCTGATCAAAGGGTTGGGCTGCCCTCGTGGCACCCTGGTCTAGAGGCTGCACTTCAAGCGGATCGCAAGGGCTGCTGATCTGGTTCCCGTCGAACCTTACCCGCAGGAACGGGCCGGATGCGCCAGCCACCGTGCCCAATCTGCCATCACACAGGACGCGACTTCCTCTTTCGAGATCGAGTCCGTGCAGCTCGCAAATCTCCTTGATGCTCATCTTTGTTGCTCACAGGCTTTATTTGTCAGCAAATTGTTGATGAGGGGCAGGAGCACGTCTTCTGCCGGGATTCGCCCGCGAACGTAGGACAGGTGCCTGGAGCTATGCGCCGCGCTCGCCGCAATGCACGGCGATGGCTTCGCCGGGTTGCGTCAGTAGCACTGGAACAGCACGCCTTGTTCCGCCGGAGCCTTGCCGAGCCAGCGCGGCGTCTTGTCGCGCGCATCGCAGTAGTCCGAGGCCTGGACGTAGGTCATGGCACGCAGCACGCCTTCTCGGACTTGCGTCACCTCGTTGGGGGGAGTCGAGCAGCCGGCGACGAGGACCAGGGCAAGCGGAAGCAGTGTGCGCCAATTCATCGCGGCATTCTAAGACCGTGGATCGTTGGAGCTGCGCCCGCGCCCGGGGTAGAGGTACTTGAAGTACTCGCCGGACTGGCCGAACAATTGCCGCGCCAGCTGCACCGGGTCTTCGCCCTTGTGCTTCTCGTAGAGCACCGGGCCCCAGATGATGAAGCCGTCGATGCTGAGGCTTCTCGGCGATGGCTCGATGGCCTTCCATGCGTGCGCGAATTTCGAGATCCAGGCGAGCGCTTCCTTGAGCGCGTGGTTTGGTGAAGGCGGGGAGGTCGTTTCTTCGGTCGGAGACATTGTGGGCATCCTTGCTGAAAAGACTGTATGAATATACAGTAAACTATGCCCATGGAAAACATGCCCGCCACGCTCTGGATCGCCGCTTGCGCGCATCGGCTGCAGCAGCAGTGGCATACCGTGGACGCCCTCGAGCTGGAGGACGTCGCGCGGGGCCTGTGGCGAGATGCGCGCCTGCGCGCCATGTGGCCGGAAGATGCCGCGGCAGACTGGCTCCGCCCGGTCGCCCGTCCGGCCGAATGTTCCACCCATCCCAGTTTCTCCTTGACGGGTAAACCGTCCCCCGCTGGTCAACCTGTGCGGGGGCCTTGATGCAATGCCAAGCAGATAGGCTTTTCACGCCCGGCCACACGGCCGGGCTTTTTTTATTGCGCGACGGCCTGTTGTCGTGAAGCCCAGCATGGCTGCGCTTCTTTTTGCCCGGACGCACGGCTATAGTCGGCCAGCACTGTCACATTGCAGTCGTCTCTGCCTCCTGCTACCCGCCCAGATCCCGAAAAGGACGCCCGTGCCGGATTCCCTGACTTCCGAGTTGACCAGCTACTACGACACGGTGCCCTACGACTCGCATCCGTTCCCGCAATCGGCGATGGAGCATCTGGAAGGGCTGGCCTTTCTCTTCGGTCTCGACGTTCCTCCCCCCGCAAAGGCCCGCGTGCTGGAACTCGGCTGCGCCGCCGGCGGCAACCTGATCCCCTTCGCGGCACGCCATCCCGAGGCGCGCGCGGTCGGTGTCGACCTGTCGACGGTGCAGGTGGCGCAGGGCGTGGCCGCCATCGCGCGTGCGGGGCTCTCGAACATCGAACTCAAGGTCTTCAATCTTGCGGACATCGATGCCTCGTTCGGCCAGTTCGACTACATCGTCTGCCACGGTGTCTACAGCTGGGTGCCGGGCCCGGTGCAGGACGCGATCCTGCGCATCTGCAGCGAGAACCTCGCGCCGAACGGCGTGGCCTACGTCAGCTACAACGTGTACCCCGGCTGGAAGGCCCGCGAGATCGTGCGCGACGCGATGATCCTGCGCGGCGGCCCCCGCGACACGCCCGAAGAGAAGCTTTCCTATGCCCGCGGCATGCTCGACTTCCTCGAGCAGTCGGCCCGCGCCGACAGCGTGCTCAAGAAGACGCTCGAAGAGGCGATGCCCATCGTGCGCAACGCCAACAGCTCCTACCTGCTGCACGAGTTCCTCGAGCCCTGCAACGCGCCGTGCTACTTCAAGGAATTCGTCGCGCGAGCGGAGGCTCGTGGCCTGGCCTACCTCTGCGACGCCGAGCCGTCGACGATGTTCGTGCAGAACTACGGCGAGAAGGTGCGCGATCCGCTGCTGCGCGAATGCGGCGGCAGCCAGGTGCTCATGGAGCAATACCTCGACTTCCTGGTCAATCGCACGTTCCGCCAGACGCTGCTGGTGGGGCAGTCGCACGCCACGGACATCCGCTACAAGCTGCAGCCCGCGCGCATCCGCCAGCTCGAACTCGCCGGCATCTTCAAGACCGAGGACGGCACCGCGCTCGCCCTCGACGCGCGCGAGCAACCCTGCAATGCGCAGCGCGGCCTCA
>Ga0207639_10000449_pt1 | contig 28347 bp, 28 predicted proteins | sample KBSCornC32_FD_184299 | JGI IMG/M metagenome (GOLD analysis project Ga0207639, IMG submission 184299) | Corn rhizosphere microbial communities from Kellogg Biological Station, Michigan, USA - KBS Corn C3-2 (SPAdes) (version 2) | ecosystem: Host-associated > Plants > Roots > Rhizosphere > Soil ...
TCCCCCGACAGGAAGCCGTCCGCGATGTCCCTTGCGTTTCGCCATCTCGCCCTCCCCATTCTCGCCATAGCTCTCGCGGGACCAGCGGTCGCAGCGCCACCCGAGCCGACGCCCGCGCGCATAAATGCCTGGTGGGGGCATGTGGAGGCCATCGCCAATGACGGGATGGAGGGCCGGCTGACGGGATCGCCCGGCTATGACCGGGCGGCCGCCTACGTCGTGGACCAGTTCAAGGCGATCGGCCTGAAGCCCGGCGGCACCGATGGCTTCTATCAGCCGGTCGAACTGATCGAGCAGCGGTTCCTCGCAGAGGCGAGCAGTGCGACCCTGCGTACGCCCACGGGCGATACGGTGCTGAGCGTGCCGCAAACCGTCTATTTCCGGGGCGGTTATCCGATGCCGGCGACGGTCGATGCGCCGATGGTTTTCGCGGGCTACGGCCTTTCCATTCCCGAGGCGGGCCATGACGACTTCAAGGGGCTGGACGTCAAGGGCAAGGTCGTCGTCATGCTGTCGGGCGGGCCGGCGACCATCTCCGGCGCGCTGAAGTCCGATGCGCGGTCGGACCGTACCCGGATGCTGGCGCAGCGGGGCGCGGTCGGCGTCATCATGCTGACCACGCCGAAGCAGGTCGAAATACGCTGGGACCGGCAGGTCGGCATTTCCTATGGTCCCTCCATGTATATCGCTGACAGCGCGCTGCGCGACGTGCCGGTGCCGTTCATGGCCGCCACCTTCGATCCGACCAAGGCGGAGATGCTGTTCGCCGGCTCCGGCCATAGTTTCGCGGAATTGTCCGCACTGTCCGATGCGTCGCAACCGCTGCCGACCTTCGCGCTGCCGGGCCACTTTGTCGCGAAGATCGCGGTCAGGACCGCGCCGGTGCATGGCAAGAACATCGTCGCCCGCCTGCCCGGCAGCGATCCCCGGCTGGCGGCGGAGAATGTGGTGCTGTCCGCCCATCTCGACGGGCTGGGCGTGGGCGAGCCGATCAAGGGCGACACCATCTACAACGGCACGTTCGACAATGCGATCGGCGTCGCGAGCGTGATCGAGGCGGCGAAGGCGCTGGCCACGGGCGGCAAGCGACCTAAGCGGTCGATCCTGTTCGCCATCGTCACCGCCGAGGAAAAAGGCCTGCTCGGTTCCCGCTACTTCGCACAGCGCCCGACCGTGCCCGCCTCGTCGCTGGTCGCCGACCTCAATTTCGACATGCCGCTGCCGATCTTCGCCCTGACGAGCGTCACCCCGCTCGGCTATGACCAGAGCAGCCTGGGTGAGGACGCGCGCGCGGTGGGCGAGGCCATGGGCCTGCCCATCGCTCCCGACCCGCTGCCCGACCGCAACGCCTTCACCCGGTCCGACCAGTATAGCTTCATCCGGCAGGGCGTGCCGTCGCTGTTCCTGAAATATGGCTTCAAGGTCGGCACGCCGGAGGCGGAGACGGAGAAGGCGTGGCGCGCGAACATCTACCACTCGCCGCAGGACAATCTCGACCAGCCGGTGATGAAGGCGGAAGGGGTGAAGATGACCGACTATTATACCGCCCTCGCCCGCCGCATCGCGGACAATCCGGCGCGCCCCAGGTGGAACGCCGACAGCTATTTCCGGCGCTTCGCCAAATAGGCGGATCGGGCGTTCGCTACGCTGATCGTCAGGCACCGTCCAGCGGTTCGATCGGATCGGCGAGGCGCACGACGACCGCATCCTGCCGCCGTTCCGGACGGATGTAGATGGAGGTGAGTTCGGGAATGGCCGCTTTCAGTTCCGCCTCGATCTCCTCGATCAACCGCTCGCCCTCGCCCATCGTCAGGCTGTCCTCGAAATCGGCGCTGATCGCAACGAACACGGCGTCCGGCGCGGTGTGGATGGTGCGGATATGGTTGACCGACGTGATCTGCGGCCGACGGTCGATCGCCTTGTAGAGTTGCTCGATGATCGCGGGAGTGGCGCTCTCGCCAATGAGCAGGCCCTTCGCCTCGCGGGCCAGCATCACCGCCACGACGGCGAGCACGATGCCGATGGCGATGGAGGCCACGCCATCCAGGCGCGGTTCCTGATACTGGTGGCTGGCCCAGACGCCGATGGCGGCGAAGACCAGTCCGATCAGCGCGGCGCTGTCCTCGAACAGGACGATGAATCCCGCCGGATCCTTCGACCGCCGCACCGATTGCCACCAGCTGGCGGTCCCGCGCCGGGCGTTGAACTCCCGGATCGCGATCACCCAGGACGTTCCCTCCAGCGCGAAGGCGATGGCCAGCACGACATAGTTGATCGTCGGATCGCGCAGCGGCTCCGGCACCGCGATATGCGCCCAGCCCTCATAGATGGACACGCCCGCGCCGACCGCGAAGATCAGGATGGCGACGACGAAGGCCCAGAAATAGAGTTCGCGCCCATAGCCGAACGGATAGGCGCGGTCGGCGGGGCGGCGCGCGCGGTGCTGGCCATAGAGCAGAAGCAACTGGTTGCCGCTATCGACCAGCGAATGCACGCCTTCGGTCAGCATCGACGAGGAGCCACTGATCGCTGCGGCGGCGAATTTGGCGACGGCGATGCCGAGGTTCGCGGCCAGCGCGCCATAGAGGACGATATTGTCCCTGATATGGGCCATGCGCCCGCTGGCGGGCGGCTCCGCCATCTTGTCCCGCCCCGTCAGGGCTTCACGGGATCGATGGCCCGCCATCCCCACGCGTCATGATCGGTCGTCGGCCGGTCGTCATCCGATGTATCGTCCGCGTCGCTGGGCGTGCAGGACAAATCCTCAAGCGGCGCCCTGTCCTTTTCCAGCGGCGTCTGGGGAGGCGGGTCGATCGTGCGGCGTTTGTCGGGCATCGCGGCTCTCCTCGGCGGGCGGCGGAAACATTTGTCGATGCTGGCGGGAACGAATGGGCCCGCGGTTCGATCCACTTGCGTGGATCGGCCACCGTCCTCCAATGAGAAGGGAAGCGCCATGCAAGTTCTGACCGAAGAGGGGCGACGGATCGTCGGGGAGGCGGCGCGGCGCCATGGCGTGAGCGAGGAAGCCGTCCATGCCTTGCTGATCGCGCTTGCCGCCGGTGGTGGCCGGCAGGCGCAGTTCAGTCATCCCGATCTGGGGGGCATGGGCCAATGGTCGCAGGGCGGCATGATCATGATCGGCGACATGTTCAATCAGGGGTTGAAACAGCGCGTCGATGGGCTGTGCGCCGAACTCGCGATCGCGGTGCAGCAGGGGACGCCATTCGCGCCGCAACCGACCTCCCTCCCCATCTCCTTGCCCACCTCTTCGCAGAGCCAGAGCCAGTCGGGCCAGAGCCAGTCGGGCGGTTCGGGCGGGCGATGGCCGGCGGACCTGGGATCGCCCTCCTCCACGGGATCGCAGAACGACCTGCATTATGCCGTGTTTCCGGGCACCCGTCGCCTCGCCGTGGACAAGGGTGGAACCGTCACCATCTATGATAGCGGCGATCACCGGATCAGCGGATTTTCGCAGCAGCAGGGCAGCGGCCAGTCGGTGACCTTCACCAGTCAGCATGGCCTCGTGCGGCTGGCGGATTTGAAGGTCGTTTCGCCGGAGCGGGAAACCGCCTCGCCATCACAGTCGCCTGCGGAGCCTTCCAGCGCCCCACCCCCCGCCAGCCTTTCGGACGAGGAGATATTCACCCGCATCGAACGCCTCGCCGACATGCGCAAGAAGGACGTCATCACGGCGGAGGAATTCGACGCCAAGAAAGCGGAGTTGCTCGCTAGGCTGTGAACCGCGTCAGGGCATGGTCGCGAGCAGATAGGTCTGGCGGAGCGCGTCGATGGGCTTGAGGCCATCCTTGCCGTCGACATGCCAGAAGGTCCAGCCGTTGCACGACGGCGCGCCCTGGAGCGCCGCGCCCAGCTTGTGGATCGTGCCGGTGCCGCCGCCCGCGCCGCACTCCAGCGATCCGTCCGCGCGCACGGTCGCGCGCCAGCGGCGCTTGCTGTCCACGACCACCGTGCCCGGCGCGATATAGCCCGTCTCCACGAGCGTGCCGAAGGCGACGCGTGGCTGCCCCTTGGCCGACTGCATGATGGTGAGCGAGGATTCATCGAGCGGCAACGCCGCCGCGATCCGTTCCAGCGCGGCTTCGCAATAGCTGTCCTCGCGGTCGATGCCGATCCAGTGGCGGCCGAGGCGGCGGGCGACCGCCCCCGTCGTGCCCGTGCCGAAGAAGGGATCGAGCACCACGTCGCCCGGCTTCGTGCAGGACAGCAGCACGCGGTACAACAGCGCCTCCGGCTTCTGCGTCGGATGAACCTTGTGGCCGTCGTCTCCCTTCAGCCGTTCCTGTCCGCCGCAGATCGGCAGCACCCAGTCGGATCGCATCTGCAATTCGTCGTTGAGCGTTTTCATCGCGCGATAGTTGAAGGTGTAGCGGGCATCCTCGCCCTTGCTCGCCCAGATCAGCGTTTCATGCGCGTTGGTGAAGCGCGTGCCCTTGAAATTGGGCATGGGGTTGGCCTTGCGCCAGATGATGTCGTTGAGGATCCAGAAACCCTGATCCTGCAATCGCGATCCCACGCGGAAGATATTGTGATAGCTGCCGATCACCCAGATGGTGCCGTTCGGTTTCAGGATGCGCCGCGCCTGCGTCAGCCATGCAGTGGTGAAGGCGTCGTAGACGGCGAGCGTATCGAACTTGTCCCATGCATCGTCGACCGCGTCGACGCGGCCACCCTCCGGCCGGAACAGGTCGCCGCCAAGCTGGAGGTTATAGGGCGGATCGGCGAAGATCATGTCGATGCAGGCATCGGGCAGCGCCCGCATCGCCTCGATGCAGTCACCCCGGATCAGCCGGTCCACCGCCAGCGGTTCAGCCGGCGCAACGGTCCGCGAGGCCGCCTTCGCAACCGGCTTTTTTCTGATTTTTGGCGTCTGAACGCGCTCGATAATACCCATGAGACCCTTGCCACCCCGTTGACTTATGTCTCGGCATGAGTCCTCGCGACTCGCGCGTCAAGCGTGGTTAATCATGGTAAACAAAGATTTAAGGAGGTCAGTTAACGCCCGGAGTCCGGACTGTGGGGCTTTTGCTTTCAGAAACCATGTGAAGTTTTTTTGAAGGCAGCCCGTTACGACCCCAGAATGAAGTCGACGCCCGCTTTCGCGTGGATGCGCGTGCCATCATAGATGGGCAGGACATTCGCGGTCACGTCCACCACCATCTCCAGTTCCGTGCTGGCGAGGATTGCCGCCTGCACGCCTTCCTTGGCGATGTCGGTCAGTTCGGACTTCATGTACCGCTCCGCCTCGCGGTTGGGCTTTCCCGTCGCCAGTTCGTCATAAACGATGCGGTCGATGCGCAGCGCCAGTTCCGCGTCGCCCGGCAACAGCGAGACACCGTGCCCGACGAGACGCTGGCGATAATTTTTGTCGAGCATGACATTGCTGGTCCCGACCAGCGCGGCGGTGCGGATGCCGTCGGCGCGCAGCCTCGCCCCAATCACATCGACGATGTGGATGATGGGGATGCCGACGGCCGCCACCACCTTGTCATACACCCGGTGGAGCGAATTGGCGCAGATCAGCAGGGCCTCGGCACCGCCCGCCTCCAGCCGCTGCGCTGCCTGCACGACATGGCCCGCCGCGCATTCCCAGTCATTGTCGGTGACGCAGCGCGCCACGTCCGCGAAATTCAGGCTCTCGATTCCGACCCGCGCGCTGCTCAGGCCGCCGAGTTGCCTGTGGACGCCCTTGTTGATGATCTCATAGTAGCGGGCGGTCGAGGTCCAGCTGACGCCGCCGATCAGGCCCAGTTTGCGCACGATGCAGTCCCCTTGTTAGCCCGGCCCGGGTGGACGGTCGCGCCCGTCAATGCCCCAGCGCCTTGACGATGTCCTCGACGATCTTCTTCGCGTCGGCGAGCAGCATCATGGTATTGTCCATGTAGAAGACCTCATTGTCCACGCCCGCATAGCCGGCGCCGCCCATCGACCGCTTCACGAACAGCACCGTCTTGGCGTTGTACACCTCCAGGATGGGCATGCCGTAGATGGGCGAGGCCTTGTCCGTCTTGGCCGCCGGATTGGTCACGTCGTTCGCGCCGATGACGAAGGCGACGTCGGTCTGCGCGAATTCCGAATTAATGTCCTCCAGCTCGAACACATCGTCATAGGGCACGGCCGCCTCGGCCAGCAGCACATTCATATGGCCGGGCATGCGGCCCGCGACCGGGTGGATGGCGAATTTGACGGTCACGCCCTCCTGCTTGAGCAGGTCGGTCATCTCGCGCAGGGCGTGCTGCGCCTGGCTGACCGCCATGCCATAGCCGGGCACGACGATAATGCTGTCGGCCTGCTTCATCAGGAAAGCGGCGTCCTCCGCCGACCCGCGCTTGTAGGCACGGTCGATCTGCTCGCCGCCGCCGCTGCTGGCCTCCGCGCCGAAACCGCCCGCGATGACCGAGAGGAAGCTGCGGTTCATCGCCTTGCACATGATGTAGCTGAGGATCGCGCCGGACGAGCCGACCAGCGCGCCTGTGATGACCATCGCGGTGTTCTGGAGGGTGAAGCCCATCGCGGCGGCGGCCCAGCCGGAATAGCTGTTGAGCATCGACACCACCACCGGCATGTCCGCGCCGCCGATCGGGATGATGAGCAGGAAGCCGATCGCGAAGCTCAAACCCAGCATGGTCCAGAACAGCCATGGCACGGCGCTGGGCGCGGGCAGGACGAAGAACCAGGCGATCAGGCCGAGGATGGCCGCGAGCGTGCCGAGGTTGATCATATGGCGTGCGGGCAGCAGGATCGGCTTGCCCGACATGCTGCCATTGAGCTTCAGGAAGGCGATGACCGATCCCGAAAAGGTGATCGCGCCGATGGCGACGCCCAGGCCCAGTTCGATGCGGCTGTGGGTCAATATCTCGTTGCTGCCGGCATCGAGGATGCCGAACGCGCCCGGATTGAGATAGGCCGCCACGCCCACCACCACGGCGGCAAGGCCGACGAGGCTGTGGAAAGCCGCCACCAGCTGCGGCATCGCGGTCATGGCGATGCGCCGCGCGATGACGAAGCCGACGATGCCGCCGATCAGGATCGCGACGCCGATCTCCGGCAACGAGGCGGCATTGTGCGTGACCAGTGTCGTCGCGATGGCGAGCGCCATGCCCGCCATGCCATAGCGGTTGCCCGCGCGGCTGGACACCGGGCTGGACAGGCCACGCAGCGCGAGGATGAAGAGGACGCCCGAGACGAGATAGGCGAGGCTGACGCCCCAGGGGAGACCGGCGACCTCATGCATCAGTTGCGGTCCTTCTTCTTGTACATCGCCAGCATGCGCTCGGTGACGGCAAAACCGCCGAAGATATTCACCGACGCCAGGACGATGCCCGCGAGGCCGAGATATTTGGCGATGGCGCTGGACGATTCGGCGGTGGCGATGAGCGCGCCGACGATGATGACCGAACTGATCGCGTTGGTGACCGCCATTAGCGGCGTGTGCAGCGCCGGGGTGACCTGCCACACGACATAATAGCCGACGAAACAGGCGAGGACGAAGATGGAGAGGATTGCGATGAAGTCCATGTCAGTCTCCGGCATGATCCTCCCCATGCAACGCATGGGGAGGGGGACCAGCCATAGGCTGGTGGAGGGGGATCGCCGCCCACGCAACGGTCGAGTCTGCCATCGCTATCGGATTGCGCAGCACATCGGCCGCGGAGAGGCGCACAATTCGGACGCCGTGCTGCTTTAGGAATGCATCTCGCCGTGCGTCATGGACGATTGCAGCAGACTGGTCATGGATGGCCCCATCCACCTCGACGGCAAGGCTGAGCGCCGCGCAGTAAAAATCGACGATATACGGCCCGATGGGATGCTGCCGGCGAAACTTGTGGCCATCAGGCCTGAGACGCAATTGCTGCCACAGCAAGACTTCGGGAAGTGTCATTGCCCTGCGCAGGCGGCGGGCGTTAGCGACAACGGGACGCGGCAGCGATTTCGGCACGCCCCCTCCACCGCTGCGCGGTCCCCCTCCCCGTTCCGGGGAGGATCGCTGGTCCCCCCTCACCCCACCAACCTCGGGTTCACAACCTTGCCGTCCTTCGTCAGCCGCACCGCGTCGCCGATTTCGGCGTCGAGCAGCGGGCGGCCGGTTTCCTTGTCCCAGAAGGCGGAGAGGAAGTTGAACAGGTTGCGCGCGTAGAGCGCGGAGGTGTCGGCGGCGAGGCGGCTGGGCACGTTGCGGTGGCCCACGATCCTGACGCCATGGCGCTCCACGATCTCGCCCGCTACCGCGCCCTCGACATTGCCGCCCTGCTCCACCGCCAGGTCGACGATGACGCTGCCCGGTTTCATGCTGGCCACCTGCGCGTCGCTGAGCAGGCGCGGCGCGGGCCGGCCGGGGATCAGCGCGGTGGTGATGACGATATCCTGCTTGGCGATATGCGCTGACACCAGTTCCGCCTGGGCACGCTGATAGTCTTCGGACATTTCGGTGGCATAGCCGCCGCTGCCCTCGCCCTCGATGCCGGCGACGCTCTCCACGAAGATCGGTTTCGCGCCCAGCGACTGGATCTGCTCCTTCGTCGCGGCGCGCACGTCGGTGGCGGACACCTGCGCGCCCAGCCGCCGCGCGGTCGCGATCGCCTGCAACCCCGCGACGCCCACGCCCATGACGAAGACGCGCGCGGCCGACACCGTGCCCGCCGCCGTCATCATCATCGGAAAGGCGCGGCCATATTCCGCCGCCGCGTCGAGCACCGCCTTGTAGCCCGCGAGGTTGGACTGGCTGGAGAGGATGTCCATCGTCTGCGCGCGGGTGATGCGCGGCATGAACTCCATCGCCAGCGCCTCGAACCCGGCGGCGGCATAGCCGTCGATGCGCGCGCGCTCCTGATAGGGATTGAGGCCGCCGACGATCCACGCCCCCGGCGCCGCGCCCGCCAGCGTCTCCGGCTCCGGCCCCTGCACGGCGAGCAGGATGCCGGCGCCCGCCAGCGTGGCGGCCCGGTCACCCACCTGCGCCCCGGCGGCGGCATAGTCCGCGTCGGAGATCGACGCGGCAACGCCCGCGCCCGATTCGACCGCGACCTCAGCCCCCAGACCGATGAACTTCTTCACCGTCTCCGGAGTCGCGGCGACACGACGTTCACCGTCCGCGCTCTCGCGGACCACGCCAATCTTCATGAGGCGCCCCGCTCCAGCAGCGGATTACCGGGAAATCAGCAGGATGACGAGCGCGGCGACCAGCACCGACGCGATCGTGCCCCATTTCACCATGGTGACGAAGCCACTGAACGTCGATTGCGCCGCGCGAAGATTCTGCTCAGGATTCACGTCCGAATTCCCCCTTGTTTCAACCGGGTTTCCACGGGCATCCTTTGGCGCAACCCTCCTTAAATCGCAAGGGCGTGAACAGCGCGCCGCACCAATCGTCGTGATCGTCATCACGTTTAAGGCGGTTTTTACCTGATAGGGCGTATCGATCGTCGAGAGGCGACCGGGAATGACCATGAACGACGTTGAACAGCCCCTCCTGATGCTCGTCGATGACGAGCCTGCACAACGCCGGGTGACGACCGCCTTGGCCGCCCGCGTCGGATGGCGCACGCTCAATGCCTGCGACGCGGAGCGCGCCCTTGCGGCGCTCTCCACGCGTGACGGCATGCGGGTGGGCGCGGTGCTGATCGACGACTGGACGCCCGGCCTCGAAATCATCCAGCTGGTGCGGGACATCGCGGCGCGGCGCCCCGGCCTCCCTATCCTCGTCATGACCGCCAACGACAATGCGACCGCCGCCGTGGAAGCGATGCGGGCGGGCGCCAGCGACTATCTCATCAAGCCCGTGAGCGCCGACCGGCTGGCCCACGCCCTGACCACCGCCTATCGCAAGACCGACGCGGGCGAGTTACGGCGGCTGAGCGAGAAGATTCGCGCGCCGCTCGACTTCGACGGGATCATCGGCTCCGCGCCGTCGTTCCGCTCCGCGCTGGCCATCGCCGCCAAGGCGGCGCGCGCGCGCATCCCCGTGCTGATCGAGGGCGAAAGCGGCGTCGGCAAGGAAGTGATCGCCAACGCCATCCACGCCGCCTCCCCGCGTGAAAAAGCGACGATGATCGCGGTCAATTGCGGCGCGATCCCCGACAATCTGCTCGAATCGGAGCTGTTCGGCCATGAACGCGGCGCCTTCACCGGCGCGTTCGATCGCCATGTCGGCCGGATCGCCGCCGCCGATGGCGGCACCATCTTCCTCGACGAAGTCAGCGAACTGCCCCTCGACGTGCAGGTCAGGCTGCTGCGCCTGTTGCAGGATGGTGAAATCCAGCCGCTGGGCGCGCGCCATGCGCAGCATGTCGACGTGCGCGTGATCGCCGCGACCAACCGCCGCCTGATCGCCGAGGTCGAGGCAGGGCGGTTCCGCGAGGATCTCTATTACCGCCTCAACGTGGTGCAGATCATCGTGCCGCCCTTGCGCGAACGCACGGGTGATATTCCGGCGCTGGCTCGCCACCTGCTCGCACGCATCGCCGCGCAGCCGGGCCTGCGCAGTCTAAGTATTACCGCCGAGGCGATCAGCCTGCTGTGCCGCCACGACTGGCCGGGCAATGTCCGCCAGCTCCAGAACACCCTGTTCCGCGCCGCCGTGCTGTGCGACGGGGATGCGCTGAGCCCCGAAGACTTCCCGCAGATTCTGGCGCATCTCAACAGCGTTCCCAGCGTCACCAGCAGCCGCACCGTCACTGCGATCGACAGCCTGCGCGCGAACGGCATGGCGCAGGAGAATGGCATCGGCGTCACCCTCTATGAGGCGAACGGCCATTTGCGCGCGCTGTCGGATATCGAGGCGGACGTGATCCGCCTCGCCATCGGCCATTATCGCGGGCGCATGACCGAGGTCGCGCGCCGCCTGGGCATCGGCCGCTCGACGCTGTACCGCAAGCTGGCCGAACTCGGCATCGACACGGCCGCCTGACCGGCTAGCGTACCGCAGCACGGCGGCGCAACGCCCCGTTAACCCTGATCCGATAGGGTCGGCTTCATGTTGAAGAAAATCGTGATCGCCACGCTGATCGCCGCGCCGCTGGTCGCGGACTTTGCGGCGAGGTCCGTGCCGGAGCCTGCCCCGCCGGCAGAGACGGTGGCGGCCGCGCCCGTCCCCTCTCCCGCTCCCGCCAGAACCACAAGCGCGCCCATCAAGCCAATGCTCGCCAATCCGCCCGCCCTGACCGGAACGCCGACGATGAACGGGATCGATCCCGCGCCAACTCTCGATCCCAACGCCATCGCGGCGGGCATTCCCCCGGCCGCGCCACAAGCGCTGCCGCGACCGCAGGCACAACCGCCCATGCCGCAAGTTCCGGCCGCGCCAATGGCGGTCGCGAGCGCGCCGCAGGCCCCTCCCGAGGATCCGGGCGATTTCAAGCTCCCCCCATCCAAACGCATCGAGAAATTCTGAAGCGGCGCCGCGCCCGTCACTGCCGCTCGTCCTTGGGTGAACTCATCACCACGAAGGTCGTGATCGCGGTCACCTGCGGCAGGGTGCCAAGCACCTCATTATGGAAATGCTTGTAGTTCGCGAGGTCGGCCACCTCCACCCGCAGCAGATATTCGATCGCGCCGGTCACATTGTGGCATTCCACCACCTCCGGCGCGCGGGCAATCGCCGCCTCGAAATCATCCTGCGCGGCCTTGGTGTGCGTGGACAGGCCGACGCTTACATAGGCGATGAAACCGATGCCGCGCTTTTCGGGGTTCAGTATCGCGCGATAGCCGGCGATGACACCGCTGCGCTCCAGTTCCTGGACCCTGCGCAGGCAGGCGGACGGGGACAGGCCGACACGATCGGCAAGTTCCACATTGGCGATTCGCCCGTCGCGGGCAAGCTCGCGCAATATTCGCTGGTTTAATGCATCCATCGAACAATTCCATTGTGTGATCGCTCATATCAAAGCTGTAATTCGCAACACGCAAGGTTGCAGATCGCACTATGTTGCGCACATGGAAACGCACGCCCTTCTCGCCTTGCTGACTTTCAGCGCCGTGTCGCTGTTCACGCCGGGGCCGAACAATCTGATGCTCATGGCATCCGGCGCCAATTTCGGCATTGCCCGCACTATGCCGCATATGTGGGGCGTCGTCATCGGCTTTTCGGGGATGACCGCCATCGTCGGACTGGGACTGTTCGGCCTGTTCCATGCGTGGCCTGCCAGCTTCACGCTGCTGAAGATCGTCAGCGTCCTCTACACCTTGTGGCTGGCGTGGAAGATCGCGCGCGCGGGCGAACCCAGCACCAGCGCGAACATGGATGCACGACCCATGAGCTTCATCCAGGCGGTCGCCTTCCAATGGGTCAATCCCAAGGCCTGGTCGATGGCGCTGTCCGCCGTCGCCCTCTTCGCGCCCGATGAGAGACTGCAGTCGATCCTGCTCATCGCCGCCACGTTCGGCATCCTCGGCATCGCATCCTCGGGCAGCTGGACGCTGATGGGCCTTTCGATCCGGCGCTGGCTGTCCAGCCGCACCCGCCTCCTCGCCTTCAACTATGGCATGGCGGCGTTGCTGGTCGGGTCGATCGCGCTGGCGATCTGATCCTCAGGCGGCCGTCCAGCCGCCGTCCACGCTGATGTTCGTGCCGGTGATGTTCGACGCCTCCTCCCGGCACAGGAACAGGGCGATGGCGGCGACCTGTTCGGGGGTGACGAACTGCTTGGTGGGCTGGCCCGCGAGCAGCACGTCGTTGATGACCTGCTCGCGCGTCATGTTGCGTGCCTTCATCGTGTCCGGGATCTGGTTTTCGACCAGCGGCGTCCAGACATAGCCGGGCGAGATGCAGTTGGCGGTGACGCCGAAGGTCGCCAGTTCCAGCGCCACGGTCTTCGTAAAGCCGGCGAGACCATGTTTGGCGGTGACATAGGCGGATTTGAAAGGCGAGGCGGTCAGCGAATGGGCCGACGCGGTCTGAATCAGGCGGCCCCACTTCCGGCTCTTCATATAGGGAATGACAAGGCGGGTGGTGTGGAAAGCCGCGGTCAGGTTGAGCGCGAGAATCAAGTCCCATTTCTCGATCGGAAATTCCTCGACCGGCGCGACATGCTGCATCCCGGCATTGTTGATGAGGATGTCCACCCCGCCAAAGGCCGAAGCCGCCTCAGCCATCATCGCCTCGATCTGATCGACCTTGGTCAGGTCGTGGCCGGAATACAGCGCCCTGGCGCCGCTCGCCGCCTCCAGCGCCAGCCGCTCGGTCTCGATCGCGGCGGCATCGCCGAAGCCGTTGATGACAATGTTGGCGCCCTCGCTCGCCAACAGCTTGGCATAGGCCAGACCGATGCCCGAGGTGGAACCCGTGATGAGAGCCGTCTTGCCCTTCAGCGTCATGCCTGCTTCTCCTTGATGTCACCCGGCGCCCCAAGATCGAACGAAGCGCTTTTTCCGTCGAGTATATTCTGCGCGATCAGCCGTCCGCCAGCGTCGATGACCTGCGCCACGGCCGCGTCGCCCTGCGCCCAGTGGTCCAGCATGGTGCGGCGCGAGAATTCAAAATCCTTCGCTCCGCTTTCCCATTCCCTGCCCCGGTAGATTAGGTGGACGACGTTGAGCGAGCCCCGGTCGACGATGTCGCGCACCGCCTGCGCCTGAGGCAGCGCGGCGATCTCCGGCGGGAGCTTGTTGAGGAGGCGCTGCATGGCGTGATGTTCGCGGCGCAGGCGCAGATACTGGTCCGTCACCATACGTGTGCGGCTGGAGAACTGAATGTCCTTCTGCCGCGCCAGAACGTCGGTCATCGTGCGGGGTAATGGCCCTTCGGCCGGAAACAGGTCGCACTGAAAGACCAGCATGTCGCCTTCCTGATGGTCGATGACATGGGCGAGTGGCGTGTTGCTGACGATACCCCCGTCCCAATAGTGACGCCCGTCGATCTCCACCGCCGGCAGGCCCGGCGGCAGCGCGCCCGACGCCATGATGTGTCGCGCGTCGATGCGCCCTTTCCAGCGCGGGTTGCCGGTGCAGAAATAATCGAAATTGCCCGTTTCGATATCGACCGCGCCGACCGAGAGGCGAACCGGGCCATGGTTGACGCGGTCCCAGTCGATCAGGCGATCGAGCGTCTCTTTCAACGGCCCCGTGTCGTAGAAGCTGGTCGCTTCGCGCGAGCCGTTCACCGCGAAGGGCGCGGGCATACCGTTGGGGCGAAAGAAGCCGGGCACGCCGAACATGGCTACCGCCGCCGCCGCGGAGAGATGCGCGAATTCCTGGATGACGTCATTCTGGGGCAGCATGAAATTGGGCAGGCCCCCGCTCACCAGTTCCCAGAAGCTGCGCATCTTCGGCACGACATCGTCCGGTTCGTTGCCCGCGATGATCGCCGCGTTGACCGCGCCGATGGAGATGCCGGCCACCCAGTTGGGCGCGATGCCGCGCGCGAAAAGGCTTTCCACCACGCCCGCCTGAAAGGATCCCAGCGCGCCGCCGCCCTGCAGGACCAGAGCGACATCGGGCGGCAGCGGCAGGTCGCTGTGGCGGCGGGCGACGCCCGAGGAAAGACGCATATCCATGGTGCAGCGCAATAGCGCAGAGCGGACCAGAGTTCCACCATGGCTTCGGACATGACCAAAATGTAATCGATGCGGCCAGACCCGAGGCGCAAAGCGCAACCTTCCCTTGCGTCCGTGCTTCCCATAAAAGGAAGTCCGGCAAGCGGAGACTATGATGCGCCTCGACGACGAGCAGGAAAGCAGCAATTTCGAAGTCCAGGAGGGCGGTCGCGGCGGCGGATTCGGATTCGGCGGTGGGGGCGGCGGCATCCTCGGCTTGCTCCTGCCCATGATCGGCTCGCGCTTCGGCTGCGGCGGGATCGCGGTGGTATTGCTGATCCTGGCGGTATCGGGCGGTCTCGGCAATCTCGGCTCGATGCTCGGCGGCGGCGGCACGGGCGGCGCGCCTGTCGAGGGCTCGCGCGACCCAAAACAGCTCACCGATGTGCAGCATTGGTCGCTCAAGGTGCTGGGTTCGACCGAGCGGACCTGGGGCAAGCTGTTCCAGCAGTCCGGGCAGACCTACGAGCCGACGGTGCTGGTCTTCTACAATGGCAATGGCATGTCGGGCTGCGGTGCGGCGCAGTCGGCGATGGGGCCTTTCTATTGCCCGACCGACAAGAAGGTCTATCTCGACACCAGCTTCTTCGACGAACTCAAGCAGCGGTTCGGCGCGCCGGGGGACTTCGCGCAGGCCTATGTCATCGCCCATGAAGTCGGCCATCATATTCAGGACATGACCGGCGTTCTGGGCAAGGCGAGCCAGCAGCAGCGCGCCGCCGATTCGGCCGACGCCAATGCGGTGCAGGTCCGCGTGGAGTTGCAGGCGGACTGCTATGCCGGCGTCTGGGGCCGCGAGACCGGCCTGATGGAAGCGGGCGACATCGAGGAGGGGATGAAGGCGGCGCAGGCGATCGGCGACGACACGCTCCAGAAGGATGCGGGCCGCACCCCCATGCCCGACAGCTTCACCCATGGCACGAGCGAGCAGCGGATGCGCTGGCTCAAGAAAGGCCTCGACACCGGCAATCCCGATGCGTGCGACACATTCAGTGGCGCTGTCTGAACGAAGAGGGGAAGGCGATGATGGTTCGCCGCCTTCCCATAGAAGTTGAACCGGATTGCAGAGACTTTAGAGCATGATCCGATCAAACCGGATCGGACCATGCTCTAATATCCTTTGTTTTCTGAGTCAGCAGGGTGATTCCATCCGCTTGGAAAACGCTCTAACTGAGCGGGGAGCCGATTTTCCTGGTCCACCTGTCGGGGTGCATAAAAAGAGGCCAGTGAAGCACGTCGAGCCGTCGCCGGGCGCATAAAATCGTAAGACGGCGTGCTTCCACCCTGCTGACCTATCGAGCAAGCCCTGCGATTGCCTTCCATCCCGTTGATCTCATGACCTGTTTTTGCAGAAATGCCGGCCCTGACGACCCGCTGATTGTGTTTTTCGCAATCGCGATCGCAACCTCCGTACTCGCCAACACAGGAGGAACTGTTATTTGCGGGCAACAGTTTTAGGCAACCTATCTTAAAATGCCCAAGGGCTGACCGATTTTTCGGTTGGCCTCTTTTTTTTGGCGTTCATTGCGCGTACAGACGGGGTCGTCGGACGGCAGAACAGAGCTTAGGAGAGGAGGCCGCCGGTTAAAACCGGCACCCGCCAGCCGACATATAGCGGGGAAGGATGCGGCTCACGCCAAGTCGAGCGCTCCTTCCCCGCCGGCTTTGTCCCCAAATCATTGTTTCTCCGTCCGGGGACCGCGAGCTTTCCGTCCATCGGCGGCGTCGTCCGTTGCGGCCTGCAATCGCGCGCAAAGACCCCTCTCACCCCATAAAAAAGGCGGACCCATCAGGCCCGCCTTCTTAAGTCGTGCTGTAATCAGCGATCAGTAAACGCGGGCCTTCGGCTTCACATATTCCGCTTCGTCGGTCATCGTGTAATCGTGAACGGGACGATAATCGATCGTGACCTTGCCGCCGTTGCCGCCCCAGCCTTCGAACCAGCTGATCGTGTGCTTCATCCAGTTTTCGTCGTCGCGGTTCGGGAAATCCTCATGCGCGTGGGCGCCGCGCGATTCCTTGCGATTGTCCGCGCTCTGCATGGTGCAGATGGCCTGCGACATCAGATTGTCGAGTTCCAGCGTCTCCACCAGATCGGTGTTCCAGATCATCGAACGATCGTTGATGCCGACATCCTGAAGCTGCTTGTTGACATCCTGGATGCGGGAGACACCCTCGGCGAGCAGCGCGCTGTCGCGGAACACGGCGGCATGCTTCTGCATGGTCTGCTGCATTTCAAGGCGGATTTTCGCGGTGGGCGTCCCACCCTTCGCATGGCGGAAGGTATCGACGCGCGCGAGGGCCAGATCGGCGGAGTCCGCCGGCAGCGGCTTCTGCTTCGCGTTGGGCTTGATCGTGTCCTTGAGGTACAGGCCGGTCGCGCGGCCGAACACCACAAGGTCGATCAGCGAGTTGGAACCGAGACGGTTGGCGCCATGGACCGACACACAGGCCGCCTCGCCGACCGCGAACAGGCCGGGCACCGGCACTTCGGGATCGTCGCCGACCTTCGTCATCACCTGGCCATGATAGTTACAGGGGATGCCGCCCATATTATAATGGACGGTCGGGCAAACCGGCAACGGCTGGCGCTGGAGATCGACGCCGGCGAAAATCTTGCCGCTCTCGGTGATGCCGGGCAGACGCTCCGCCAGAATCTTCGGATCAATATGGTCGAGGTGGAGGAAGATATGGTCCGAGTTGGGACCGATGCCCCGCCCCTCGCGCATTTCCAGCGCCATCGACCGCGACACGACATCGCGCGAGGCGAGATCCTTGGCCGAGGGGGCGTAGCGTTCCATGAAACGCTCGCCCTGCGAATTGGTGAGGTAACCGCCCTCGCCGCGCGCGCCCTCGGTGATGAGAACGCCCGCGCCATAGATGCCGGTCGGGTGGAACTGCACGAACTCCATGTCCTGGAGCGGCAGACCGGCGCGCAGCACCATGCCGCCACCGTCGCCGGTGCAGCTATGGGCCGAGGTGGCGGAGTAATAGGCACGGCCATAGCCGCCCGTCGCCAGCACGACCGACTGGCTGCGGAAGCGATGGATCGAACCATCGTCCATGCACAGCGCGATCACGCCCCGGCATTCGCCGTCTTCCATGATGAGGTCGAGCGCGAAATATTCGATGTAGAAGTCCGCGTCATACTTCAGGCTCTGCTGGTAGAGCGCATGGAGCATGGCGTGACCTGTACGGTCGGCGGCCGCGCAGGTGCGCTGTACCGGTGGTCCGGCGCCCATATTCTGCATATGTCCGCCGAAGGGACGCTGGTAGATGGTGCCTTCCGCATTGCGGCTGAACGGCACGCCGGCATGTTCCAGTTCATAGACGGCGGCGGGAGCCTCGCGCACCATATATTCGATCGCGTCCTGGTCGCCCAGCCAGTCCGACCCCTTCACTGTGTCGTACATATGCCAGGTCCAGTGATCGGGCGAGTTGTTGCCCAGGCTGGCCGCGATGCCGCCCTGCGCCGCCACGGTGTGCGAGCGCGTGGGAAACAGCTTGGTGATGCAGGCGGTGCGCAGGCCGGCTTCCGCCGCGCCCATGGTCGCGCGCAGGCCCGAACCGCCAGCGCCGACGACCACGCAGTCATAGCTGTGGTCGATGATCTTGTAAGCGTCGCTCATCAGCCCGCAGCCCCCGTGAATGCGATCTTCGCGATGGAGAAGATGCCGAGCGCGGCCCCGCCGATCGCGTAGAAGTTGAGAAGAAGAAGCGCGAACAGCTTCGTCCCTTCCTCATGCAGATAATCCTCGATGAGAACCTGCAGGCCGAGCTTGAGATGATAGAAGATGCTGATGAGCATCAGCATCATCGGCACTGCGACAAGCGGTTGCGCCAGCCAGCCGGTCACCGCGCCATAGTCGAGACCGGGCAGATAGATCAGGCTGGCGATCAGCCAGAGAACGAGGATGAGATTGCCGAAGGCCGTGACGCGCTGGGAAATCCAGTGCTGGACGCCATGTTTCGCCGAACCGAGGCCGCGAACGCGACCGACGCGCGTACCGCCGCCCATTACATTGCCCTCACGAATATATAGGCCCAGATCGCGGCGGTCACGAACACGGCCGCGAACGGGATCACCGTCGCCCACATCTTGTTGGTGTTCAGCTCATAGCCGGCGCCCGTATCCAGGACCAAATGGCGCAGACCGGAAAAGAGATGCTCGAAAAAGGCCCAGGTCAGGCCGATGAGCACGACATAGCCGACCCAGCTCGACGCCACCGCCATGAAGGTCGCATAGGCGTCCGGCCCGCTCGCCGCCGCGAACAGCCACCAGATCAGACCGATGCCGCCAACGATCGCCATGCCGTCCCCGGCAATGCGGTGCAGGATGGAAACCGTCATATGCGGACCCCATCGCCAGATGCTCAGATGCGGCGATAACGGGCGCTGCCCTGTCTTAGCCATGATCCGCAGTCCCCCAATTACCGAGAAGTTTGCCCCCCTTAGCGCAAAGTTCCGCTCATGCAAACGCTTCGGCGGAGCGTCTATCACGGATCAATATTTACCCCATCGAAAACCAGCCGTTAACCAGACCGGGCTATTCCAAGGGGAGTTTGAATGACAAGCCGCGCAGCACGCATGCAGGACAAGGTTGGGGCCATGATCGACGATGTACCGATGAGCACCCGGATCCGGGAATTCGACCCGTCCGGCCAACTGGTGGACAATGCCCGCCGGTTGCTGGAATTAATCGGTGACGACGTCAACAAGATCGCTGACGCGTTCGTCGATGCCTATATCCCCGCAGCGGAGCTGCAAGCCAAACTGTCCGCCGCCAATATCGTCAACATGCGCGAAAGCGCCCGCACATATCTGGTCGCTAAGTTGTCGCGACTGGACGGCGAGGAGTGGCGCCTGCTCGCGCGCGAAACGGTAGAGGCCGCGCACCGGCATAACGTGCCCGTGCGCGTGCTGACCACCTGCCTCAACGCGGCGTCGCTCGCCCTCAACATCACGCTGGTCGAACGGGGCGGCGCTGTGATGAGCGATCCCCAGACCCAAGAGGCGCTGCGCGCGAACTGGCTGATCAGCCTGTTGGAAACCGAAATCGTCTATTCCACGATCCATGCACTCGACATGCGCGAAGCGGAGGGACACCGTCGCGCCCTTTCCGACCAGTTTGAACGCAGCATCTTCAGTCAACTCGACGGCGCGTCCAGCCTGGGCCTGCGCCTGCGCGACCAGGCCAAGGGCGCTTCGGCCGCGACGCGGGGCATGCTGGACAAGGCGTCGGAGGTCGCCGCCGCCGCCGAACAGTCCGCCATCGCCATGCGCGAGGCCGCACAGACCTCCGCCGGCCTGATCCGCGCGATCGAGGAAGCGCGAACCGAAGTCCAAAGCTCCGCGGAAGTCGCCGCCCGCGCATCGGCGCAGGCGATCGACGCGGTGGCGATGTCCGCCACCCTGTCCGACCATGCCAAGTCGATCGAGTCCATTCTGGGCCTGATCCGCGACATCGCCGGCCAGACCAACCTTCTCGCGCTCAACGCCACCATCGAGGCCGCGCGCGCGGGCGACGCGGGCCGGGGCTTTGCGGTCGTGGCGCAGGAGGTCAAGAGCCTCGCCAACCAGACCGCACGCGCCATCGACGACATCGCCGGCAAGATCGGCGCGATCCAGACCTCCACGCGCCAGTCGGTCGAGACCAACGAGCGCATCCGCGAAACGGTCGAGGAAGTCCAGGCCATGGGCCTGCGCATCAGGAGCGCGATGGACGCACAGGCCCAGACCGTGACGATGATTACGGCGGCGGTCGACGAAACCGCGCTTGCGGCCGACTCGATGTCGAGCAACATCTCCGCCATCCGTCAGGATACGGAGATCGTCGCGTCGGAGATCGACACGCTGGAAAGCGGCTTCGCGGACGTAGCGGGTACACTTGACGCCCTGCGCGAGGCATCCGACCAGTTCAGCCGCAACGTAGCTTGATCGGGGCCTGATCGACATCACCGGCGTGCGGCGCTAGACGCGCGCGATGAGCAGCAGCCAAGACAGCGAAGTCTGGACCATCACCCTCCCCTGCACCCGCGCCGATGCCGAACGGATCGACGCGGAGGCCGAATTTCTGTTCGCGGATCGTGCCGACCCGCCGGTCCTGTCCTTCGTGGAAGAGCCTGGCGGCACGGTCGAGGACTGGCTGTTCCAGCTCTATTGCGCCGCCGAACCGGACGCCGCCCTGCTGGCCAGCGTCGCCGCGCTGCTGCCCGACAGCGCCATCGCGCCCAAGGTGGAGCGGGTCGTGCAGCAGGATTGGGTCGCGCTCAGCCAGTCCGGCCTGCCGCCGATCACCACCGCGCGCTTCCAAGTGCGCAACGGCGCGGACGAGCCGCCGGCGGCCGGACGAGTGAACTTCCTGATCCCCGCGAGCCGCGCCTTCGGCACCGGCCAGCATGAAACGACGCATGGCTGCCTGCATATGCTGGAGCGGCTCCGCGAGCGGGGCCATCGCTTCGCTAACATCGCCGACATCGGCACGGGGACCGGCCTGCTCGCCTTCGCCGCGCTGGCGCTCTGGCCGCGCGCGCGCGGCATCGCGTCGGACATCGACCCCGCTTCGGTCGAGGTTACCGCTGAGAATATCGCGCTCAACGGCCTTTGCGAAGGCAGCGGCGCGGGCGAGTTCCTCCTGGTGGAAGCGGCGGGCATGGACCATGTCCTGCTGGCGGCGCGCGCGCCCTATGACCTCATCATCGCCAATATATTGGCCGGTCCGCTGATCTCGCTTGCACCGGCCTTTGCCGCGCATCTGGAGGAAGGCGGGTCGCTGATCGTCGCCGGACTGCTCGACGGACAGGCCGGCGCGGTCATCGCCGCCTGCCGCCGTGCCGGCATGCGTCTTGCGCACCGCGCCGACCGGGGGCACTGGCCGACGCTCCACTTCCGCAAGCGGCGGCGCTTCGGCTGGCGCCGGCCCGAGCGGTGGGGAAATGCCGGGGACAGCGTCGCGCCGGGGTTCGGGAGCTGGTGAGGCTGTAACCCGTTCCCCCTGAGCGACAAGCTCAGGACGAACGGAAACAGATTTCGCTCCTAACTCCGCGACGCCGCCAGATCCGCCTCGGTCACCGGCACCAGCTTTATCTCCACGCGGCGGTTCTGGGCCTTGCCCTCAGGCGTTTCGTTGCTCGCGATAGGCTGCATCTCGCCATAGCCCCGCGTCGCGAGCCGGGCCGACTGCACGCCATGCCCGCTCAGATAATCCGCGACCGACCCGGCGCGCCGTTCCGACAATGTCTGGTTATAGGCTTCCGATCCATCCGAATCCGTGTGGCCCATGACATCGATATAGGTTTTGGGATATTGCGTGAGGATCGAGGCGACCTCGTTCAGCGTCGGCTGGAACTGGGGCTGGATGCTGGCCTCATTGGTGGCGAAGGTCACGTTGGACGGCATGCGGAGCAACAGATTGTCGCCGTCGCGCACGACATCGACGCCCGTGCCCGCCGTCTGCTCGCGCAGCTTGCGCTCCTGCGCGTCCATATAGGCGCCGATGCCGGCCCCCGCGAGCGCGCCGATGCCAGCGCCCACGATCTTCTCCGTGCGATCGTTGCGCCCGCCGAGGATGTCACCAAGCAGATAGCCACCGACGAGGCCAATGCCGCCGCCAATGGCCGCCCTGGAAACTTTCCGTTCGCCCGTCACGGGATCGGTGGTGCAGGCGGTGGTGCTGGCCAGCAGCGCCGCGAGGGTTGCGGTGGCGGCCAGCGTGCGGGCGGAAAAGCTGGTGCGAATGGTCATGATAGTCTCCCTCTCATGCAAGACCTGCGGGTGAGTTCGACGCCTCAATGCGCCGCGCCGGCTATTGTTCCGCAATCGAACTGAACGCAGCATGACGGGGCACGGCAGCGGCGGGGCTTGTCGCAGCGCCAGAAAAACGGCAATAGGACGGAGGCCATCATGTCTCCCCCCATAGCCCTGCCCCCTTTTCCGATCGTCGATGTTGCGATCATCGTCGCGCTCGTCCTCGTGAACGGTGTCTTCGCCATGTCTGAACTGGCGATCGTCTCCGCGCGCCGCCCGCGCCTTCAGGCGATGCTGAACAGCGGCAAGAAGGGGGCGGCGGCGGTGTTGAAACTGCAGGAGGATCCCGGCCGCTTCCTGTCGTCGGTGCAGATCGGCATCACCGGGATCGGCGTGCTGGCGGGCGCCTATTCGGGCGAGGCGCTGGGTTCGCCGCTCGCGGCCTATGTGGCGCTGCTCGGCTTTTCGGCGGAAACGGCGCAGACCATAGGCTTCACCCTCGCCATTGTCGCGACCACCTATGTCTCGCTGATCATCGGCGAACTGGTGCCCAAGCAGATCGCGCTGCGCAACCCGGAGCCGGTCGCCGTGCTCGCCGCGCCGCCGATGATCCTGCTTGCCCGCTTCACCGCACCGCTGGTCTGGCTGCTGGATGCGTCGAGCGGCGCGATCTTCCGCCTCATCGGCCTCAAGCGGGAATCGGAGGAGCATGTCACCGCCGAGGAACTGCATCTTATCGTCGCGGAGGCCAGCAAATCGGGCGTGATCGAAGAGAGCGAGCGCGCGATCATCTCCGGCGTCGTGCGGCTCGCCGACCAGCCGGTGCGCAACGTCATGACTCCGCGCACCGACGTCGACTGGATCAACATCGATGCCGAGCCGGAGACGATCCGCGCCGCGCTGCTCGCGACCCCGCACACGCGCCTGCCCATCGCGGAAGGCAATGTGGAGGCGATCATCGGCATCGTGCAGGCGCGCGACGTGATGACCGCGCTGCTGCGCGGCGACGCGGTCGATCTGCGCGCGCTGAGCCGCCCCGTCACCATCGTGCCGGACCAGGTGGACGCGATGGATGCGCTGGAGATGCTGCGCAAGGCGGACGTGCCGATGGTCATGGTCCATGACGAATATGGGCATTTCGAGGGGATCGTGACCCCCGCCGACCTGCTATCCGCCATCGCGGGCGAATTCGCGTCCGACATCGATCTCTATGACGAACCGATGGTGGTCGAACGGGAGGACGGATCGCTGCTCGTCTCCGGCCAGATGCCGATCGACAATCTGGCCGACCGGCTCGACATGACGCTGCCCGAAGATCGCGACTATGCGACCGTGGCGGGCTTCTCGCTCTGGGCGTTCAAGCACCTGCCGCAGGTGGGGGAATATTTCGAGGAACAGGGCTGGCGGTTCGAGATCGCCGACCTGGACGGGCGCAAGATCGACAAATTGTTGCTGACGCCGACCGCAGATTGAGATGGCGGCGCGACGTCAGGCCGCGCGCAGCTTTTCGCTGAACAGTCCCGCCGCCGTCTGGAGCGTGGCGACCTGCCCCAGCAGGCCGTGCGCCGCGACCTTCACCTGCGCGGACAGCGCGCCGGTTTCGTTCGCGGCGGTCGACACGCGGCTGAGCCGGTCGGCGACCTCCGCCATGACCCGGGCATTGTCGCGCGCGTCGTCCTGGATCAGCGTCGTCGCCTGTCCCTGATCCAGCGCCTCCCCGCGTATGCGCCCGCTTGCTTCGGTCAGGCGCGCGATCGCCGCCGTTACCTCGTCGAAGCGACCCTCGGCGTCGCCAGCGCGTGATGCGATGGTTTCGACTAGACCGACGATATCGCCCGTCGCGCGCCCGATCTGGCCGGCAAGCGCCTTCACCTCCTGCGCCACGACGGCGAAGCCCTGCCCCGCCTCCCCGGCGCGCGCGGCCTCTATGGACGCATTGAGCGCAAGCAGGTTGGTCTGGTTGGCGATGGCGGAAATCTGGTTGGCGATGTTGGCGACAGTCTCCGTCGTCTCCGCCAGCGTGCGCACCGCATGGGCGCCGCCGGAGGAACATTGGCGCGCCTTGTCGGCGAGTTCCGCCTGCTCATGCGCGGTGCCGACAACGCTATTGGCAGCGTGGGCGAGCTTGGAAACTTCCTCCGCCACTGCGCGCGCGGCCAAGGAGGCGCTGCTCGCGGTGCCGGCGACGTCCACCGCCTGGCCGCGCGTGCCTTCCGCCAGGATATTGAGCGATCCGGCCGCCTGATCCAGCGTGCGCGCGGCATCGGCGACGGCGGAGGCGACATGCGCGACGGAGGTTTCGAAATCGGCCGCCACCTGCGCCAGTTCCTCGGCCCGGACTTCCCGCGCGCGGTCTTCCATGCTGCTGCGACGGCTGCGCTCCAGTTCGGCGCGGGCTTCGGCGGCGCGAGCGGAGGTAAGCGCCTCCTCCGCTGCCTTGCGCGCGGCCTCGGCGCGGGCCGACAGTTCGGCCGCCTCCAGCCGCGCCGTCTCCTGCCCGTTGAGCATCTCGATGAAGCGATGCACGAAATGACCGAGCACCAGGCATTGAATGACCACGGCAAGGGCGTGGACCATCACACGGCTGATCGCTCCGTCGCCCCCGTCGAAGACGAAGTCAGGCGCGACCACCGCCATCAGGAGATGATGGAGCGCGATCAACAGCGCCGCAGGCGCGAACAGCACCACGTCGCACAGAAAGATCAACGATGCGAGCGCGACGAAGAAGTACATGTGCATATCGGCCTGCCACGCCGATCCGCGCATGACGAAAACCAGGAGCGCGGGCTGCAACGCGATCATGACGGTGACGGCAAGGCGCGCGGGACGATCGGAGCGGCGCATCCACACCATGGAGGTGGGGCCGACCAGCAGGAGCGCCGCGACGATCGCCGCGGTCCAGGCCTGCGTGCCGCCGAATGCCACCGCGCGCACCCCGATAAAGGCCAGCGCCGCATAGCCGCCCATGGTCAGCAACTCGACGCCGCGCAACCGCAACCGTTCGACTTCCGTGATCCTGGCTGCGATCCTGGCCATCATCATTGCCGTCCTTCTTCCCCGCATCCGCCGCCTACGGCGCGAAGCACCAGCACATGCCGGGGGATCAGCACCGCCATCAACGCCGCCCCGTCACCCGAAACCACCAGCGAACCGCTGAACGGTCCCCGGTCGACCAGCCGCGCACCGGCCGCGATGGCGATGCGCGCCAGCCCGTCACGACCCGTCGCGCCGACAGGAACGAGCAGCATCCGCCCCGATGCCGGCGGAACGGCCACGAGACCGATAACCGAGGCGATCGCGAACAGGCTCTGCAATCCTGCCAGCCAACGGCCAAAGCATCGGCTTCCCGACTCCTGGCTACGCTCCATCTGCGAAACGGCATCTCCGATCAGGCATGATTCATTGTGGCCCATCACAGACATGCGGTAGGCCGGACTAGCTAAAATGTCGTAAACCATGACAAACGGTTCGCCGCAGAAATGCGGATTTTACAGGGGTGGCGGACGTCCCACCTTAACCGCGCGCCGCAGCGACGATCTCCGCCCAGCCTGCTTCGTCGATCACCTCTATGCCCAGATCCAGCGCTTTTTTTAGCTTCGACCCGGCGCCGGGTCCGGCGACCAGGATGTCGGTCTTTGCGGAGACGGACCCGGCCGCCTTCGCACCCAGCATTTCGGCCTGCGCCTTCGCCTCGTCGCGGCTCATCGTTTCGAGCGCGCCGGTGAAGACGACCGTCTTGCCGGACACGCGGCTGGCGCGGGTCTCGACGATATAGTCGGGCGGGGAGACTTCGCTCAGCAGATCGTCCCAGACGGCGCGGTTATGCTCCTCGTGGAAGAAATCGCCCAGCGCCTCGACCACCGCCGGGCCGATGCCGTCGATGCCGAGGAGGTCGGCGAGAGCATCCGCATCGCCGGCATGCGCTCGTTCGGCGAGGTCGCGCAACGCCGGCAAGGTCATGGCGCGCTTCAGCAGATCGCGCGCGGTCACCGCGCCGATATGCCGGATGCCGAGGCCGAAGAGCAGCCGCGCGGCGTCCGGCTGGCGTCGGCTCTCGATCGCCGCCAACAGGTTATCCACAGACTTTTCCTTCCAGCCCTCGCGGGTCAGGATGGCGCTGCGGTGTGCCTTCAGGCGGAATATGTCGGCGGGGCCATGGTCGAGCCAGCCGGCCTCGAAAAATTCGACGATCGTCTTTTCGCCCAGCCCGTCGATGTCCATGGCCACACGGCTGACGAAATGCCGAAGGCGTTCAATGCGTTGTGCGGGACAGATCAGGCCGCCCGTGCAGCGGACATCGACCTCGCCCTCTTCGGCGACCGCCTCCGACTGGCAGGCGGGGCAGTGATCGGGAAAGCTGTAGGGATCGCGCGGTTCGTCGCGCGACAGATTATCCACAATTTGCGGGATCACGTCGCCGGCGCGCTGCACAACCATGCGGTCGCCGGGACGCACGCCGAGGCGCGCGATCTCGTCCCGGTTGTGCAGGGTGACGTTCGACACCACCACGCCGCCGACCGTGACCGGCTTCAGGCGACCCACGGGTGTGAGCTTGCCGGTACGGCCGACCTGGATGTCGATCGACAGCAATGTCGTTTCCGCGCGCTCGGCGGGAAATTTATGGGCGATGGCCCAGCGCGGCGCCTTGGCGACGAAGCCGAGGCGCTCCTGCCAGTCGAGCCGATCCACTTTATAGACCACCCCGTCGATGTCATAGGGCATGTCGGCCCGCTGCTTCTCGATGGCGCGATAGTGAGCGAGCATCGCGTCCGTACCCTCTACGCAGGCGAGATGCGCGGACAGGGGGAAGCCCCACCGCCCGATCGCCTGCATGACGCCGGCCTGCGTGTCGGCGGGCAGCGCGCTCGCCACGCCCCAGCCATGCGCCATGAAGCGCAGCGGTCGCGCGGCGGTGACGGCGGCGTCCTTCTGGCGCAGCGAGCCGGCGGCGGCGTTGCGGGGATTGGCGAACTGGCGAACCGTTTCGGGATCGAATTCCAGCCCGCGCTGCGCCGCGAGCGCCTCTCCCTCCGCCAGCAGCCGGGCGTTGAGCGCGAGGAAATCGGCTTTGGCCATATAGACCTCGCCGCGCACCTCGAAGATATCCGGCGCGTCGGCGGGCAGGGTCTGCGGAATGTCGGAAATATACGCGACATTGGGGGTCACGTCCTCCCCCACCTGCCCGTCGCCGCGCGTCGCCGCGCGCAGCAGCTTGCGCTGTTCGTACCGGATGGAGAGCGACAGGCCGTCGATCTTGTCCTCCGCCGTGCACGCCACGGGCGCGTCGGCGGGCAGGTTCAGGTAACGGCGCACACGGCCGACGAAATCGGCGACATCCTCATCCGCGAAGGCATTGTCGAGGCTCATCATGCGTTTCGCATGCGCGACTTTGGCGAGCGCGGATGTCGCCACCGGCGCGCCGACCTGCGCGTTGGGGCTGTCCGCGCGGATCAGATGCGGGAAGGCGGCTTCAAGCGCATTATTCTCGCGGGTCAGGACGTCATAGTCGGCGTCGCTGATCTCCGGTGCGTCCTGGCCGTGGTAGAGCGCATTGTGGCGGGCGATTTCCTTCGCCAGCCGCATCAGCCGATTGGCGGCCTCCGCCTCCGTCATCCTCGCGCCGTCCGTCATCGGTTCAGAATTCCAGCGCCAGAATCGGGAAGATCGACGCCACGGCCAGCACCGCGACCAGCGCCATGCCCCGATGCGTCGGCCGGCACACCAGCATCATCGCCTTGTAGCCCGTGATGAAGGTCAGCGCGAAACTGAGCGGCAGGGCGAGCATCTGCCGGATCGAGATTTCGCCGTCGAGGATGTCGATCCAGCCTGCGACAAACAGCGCGATCAGTCCGAAACCGCAGGCAAATTCAATGATGGTGGCGATGACCATGATCGTCACCTGCGCACGGATGCTGATGTCGGGATCTTCCACGCTGCCGTCCGTTACAAGTCCGCCCGTTGCCGTCATACGCCCTCCAACAGCCTGTCCGCCTGCGCCCGCGCCTCCGGCGTGATCGCCGCGCCCGACAGCATACGCGCGATTTCCTCGCGTCGT
>Ga0207639_10000451_pt1 | contig 28323 bp, 20 predicted proteins | sample KBSCornC32_FD_184299 | JGI IMG/M metagenome (GOLD analysis project Ga0207639, IMG submission 184299) | Corn rhizosphere microbial communities from Kellogg Biological Station, Michigan, USA - KBS Corn C3-2 (SPAdes) (version 2) | ecosystem: Host-associated > Plants > Roots > Rhizosphere > Soil ...
ACTCGCCGGCGGCGATGCGCGCGCGGCTGCCGCCGCGGCAAAGCAGGCGCATGCGGCGATCGCCGCAAGCGGCCGCGCCGACTACCTGAAGGCTTACACCGCACGCGCGGATCTCGCGATCGGACGAGCGCACCTGCACGACCGCAAGCCGGATGACGCGACGGCGCCGCTGCAGGAAGCACTAGCGCTGCGCCGCGAAGTGCTGTTGCCGACGAGCCCGAAGATCGCCGAAGCCGAGGTTGCGCTGGCCGTGGCCGCAGCCGATCGCGGCGAACTGCGCGAGGCGCGCACGCTCGCCGGTGCGGCGTCCGCGATCCAGGCGGCGCACGCGGAACTCGGCGAACAGTACCGGCAACCGTTGCGCGACCTGCTCGCGCGCCTGCGCGAGTGAGCGCTAGCGCGCTGCGGCGAAACCGAGCTCGACGGCTTCGAACGCGATGCGCTCGGCGCCGTTGCGCGTCTCCGCCAGCACGCGCGCGCGCGTGACCTTGATCAGCCAGCCGTGCTGTTCGAGTGGTTCGTGCGCACGGAACGCCTTCGGCGTGAGCACCGCGGTACAGGCGCGATGCTGCGGATCGCGCACCGAACGGTAGCGGATCAGGGCGATGCCGGAATGGCGCGCGGCACGCGCGAGTGCCTGCGTCGCGACATAGCTCGCCGGGTCCTCCCACTGCGCGCGGCGGCGCGCGAACGCGGCGTCGGTCAGCACCAGCGCAGGTCCGGCGACCTCGGCGCGGAACACCGTGTGCGGCACCGGCGGCAGGTCCGGCGTCGCCGGCGAATCGGCGAGGAACTTGAGGCGCCAGTAGGCGACTTCGGCCAGTGCGGTATGCACCGCGGTCGCGCCATACCACACGCCCGGATCGCCGATGCCGCGAAAGCGCGAGCCGGCCGGGGGCGGCGCCGGGTAGCGGAACGGCGTCGCCAGCAGGTAGTGCAGCTGCGCCGCTTCCGCGGGCAGCGGCGGCTTGCCGGCTTCGAGCAGGTCCTCGAGCGCACGCTGCTCGGCGAGCGTATCGACCAGGCGCATCGTCGACGCGCGATGTTGCGCCTCGACCACCCGCCACGGTTTCGCACCGATGCGGCGTGCGGCCTTGCGCAGTGTTTCCGCGGGGTGTTCGCTCATGCCTGCTCCTCCGGCACGCGACGATCGCGCACGCCGGTCGCAGGCGCTGCGACGCCCGCACGCGGCGGCGCGGTCACAGGCGCGCGCGCGCGCTGTCGAGGTAATGCAGCACGTGCACGAGGCCCTCGGCGTCGCGCATGCGCTCGAGCGGGCGGGCGCCGCCGAACGCCGCGTTCGCCGAAGTCAGCCAGGCACGCGCGGCGGCATCGTTGGAGCCGACGATCGCATCGAGCGAACGGAACACGCGCACCCACAGCGCGGCGAGCTGACCCGCCTTGCTGGCCGGATCGAGCGGCGCGCGCACCGCGCGCGAGATCGTCGAAGGACTGACCCCGATGATTTCGGCGAGGGTGCGCTGCGGCACGTCGAGGATCTCGGCCGCGCGCAGTGCGGCCTTGGTCAGCACCTGGCCGGGATCGGTCGCGGCGGCGGGCCCGCGTGCGGCATGCACGGTCATCGCCATCCTCATTGTCGGTTCACCTGCAATGATCGGCGATTCTCGTTGCAGGTGCAATCCCGGCAGCTCAACCGAAGAACCAGTAGCACACCGCGATCGAGGCGAGCACGCCGGCGAGGTCGGCGAGCAGCGCGCAACCGACCGCATGGCGCGCGCGGCGGATGCCGACCGCGCCGAAGTACACCGCCAGCACGTAGAACGTCGTTTCGGTGCTGCCCTGCACGGTCGCCGCGAGCAGGGCGGCGAAGCTGTCGACGCCCTGCGTCTTCATCGTCTCGATCAGCATCGCCCGCGCGGCGCTGCCCGAGAACGGCTTGACCAGCGCGGTCGGCAGCGCGTCGACGAAGCGCGTGTCGAGCCCGAACGCCTGCGCGCACCAGCGCACGCCATCGAGCGCGAAGTCGAGCGCGCCCGACGCACGCAGTACGCCGACCGCGCACAGCATCGCGACCAGATATGGCAGCAGGCTCCTCGCGACCTCGTAGCCCTGTTTCGCGCCATCGACGAAGCTTTCGTAGACCGGCACCTTGCGCCAGGCGCCGGCGACGAGGAAGCCGAGCACGATCGCGAACAGCGTGAGATTGCCGAGCAGGGACGACAGCGGCGCGAGCGCGCTGGCCGGCATGTGCAGCAGCAACGTGATGAACGCGCTGAGGATCGTCGCGACCGCGAGCAGGAATACCAGCACGAGCGGATCGCGCAGCTTCAGCTTCTGCACGAAGGCCACGCTGAGCAGGCCGACCAGGGTCGATGCGCTGGTCGCGAGCAGGATCGGCACGAACACGAGGGTCGGATCGTGCGCACCCTGCTGCGCGCGGTACATGAAGATCGATACCGGCAACAGGGTCAGCGACGACGCGTTCAGCACGAGGAACAGGATCTGCGCGTTGCTCGCGGTATCGGCGCTCGGATTGAGCGTCTGCAGTTCGCGCATCGCACGCAGGCCGATCGGCGTCGCCGCATTGTCGAGGCCGAGCACGTTCGCGGCGAAGTTCAGCGTGATGAGGCCGATCGCCGGATGGCCGCGCGGGACTTCCGGCATCAGGCGTGCGAACAGCGGGCCGAGTGCACGCGCGAGCACGTCGATCAGGCCAGCCTGCTCGGCGATGCGCAGGAAGCCGAGCCACAGGGTCAGCGTGCCGAACAGCAGGATCATGACCTCGACCGACAGCTTCGCCATGTCGAACAGGCTGCCGACCATCGCGGCGAACACGCCGGCGTTGCCGCCGACCAGCCATTGCGCGAGGGCGGCGACCGCCGCGGTCAGGAAGAAGCCGAGCCAGAGCCGGTTGAGCATGCGCAGGGTCGTTGCCGGGATGGCGCAAGCATCGCACAGCGCTGTCGCGCGCGCGCAGCCTCGGGCACACTCGGGCGATGGACGACAGGCCTTTCTCCGCCGCGTGCGAGCGCAACCGCGAACCGATCCTCGGCGTGCTGCGCGGATTCTTCGCCGACCGCCGGCGCGTGCTCGAAGTCGGCAGCGGCACCGGCCAGCATGCCGTGCATTTCGCCGCGGCCCTGCCCGGGATCGAGTGGCAGGCGTCGGATCGCGCGGAGCACCTCGCCGGCATCCGCGCCTGGTTCGCCGAGGCCGCATTGCCGAACACGCCGCCGCCGCTCGAGCTCGATGTCGCACGCGGCCCGTGGCCGGCCGGGCCGTTCGACGCGCTGTACAGCGCGAACACCCTGCACATCATGGGCTGGAGCGAAGTCGAGGCCTTCTTCACGGCGCTGCCGCGCATCCTCGCGGTGGACGCCAGACTCGCGATCTACGGCCCGTTCAATCTCGATGGCCGCTTCAGCAGCGACAGCAATGCCGCGTTCGATGCCACGCTCAAGGCGCGCGCGCCGCACATGGGCCTGCGCGACGTCGGTGCGGTCGACGCGCTCGCGCGCGCGGCCGGGTTCGCGCACTTCGAAGACATCGCTTTGCCGGCGAACAATCGTCTGCTGCTGTGGCGGCGCGTGGCCTGAACAGGCGACGCCGCCCTGCATCGCGCGCGCATACGCTCATGCAGGCGACTCGTCCCAGGCGAGGCGGTAACCGATCCCGTACACCGATTCGATCGGATCGGCCCCTGCCTCGGACAGCTTGCGGCGCAGGTTCTTGACATGGCTGTCGACCGTGCGATCGCTCACCACGCGATGATCCTCGTACAGTGCGTCGATCAACTGCGTGCGCGAGAACACCCGACCCGGTTGCAGGTTGAGCTTGCGCAGCAGGCGGAATTCGACCGGCGTCAACGCAAGGCCGCGACCGTGCACGCGCACCTCGTAGCGCTCCTCGTCGAGCACGATCGACGACGGCGCCGGATGCTCGCCCGCGGCGGCCGCGCTCCGGCGCAGCACCGCGCGCACGCGCGCGACGACTTCGCGCGGGCTGAACGGCTTGCAGATGTAGTCGTCCGCGCCGATCTCCAGCCCGAGCAGACGGTCGATCTCCTCGACGCGCGCGGTGATCATCAGGATCGGAAGGGTCGAGAACGCGCGCACGGCGCGACAGATCGTCAGGCCGTCCTCGCCGGGCAACATGAGGTCGAGCAGCAGCGCATCGGCCGCACGCTGGCGGATCCACTCGATCGTGCCGGCACCGCCGCCATGGACGTCGGCGCGATAGCCCGCCGCGACGAGATAGTCGCGCAGCAGCGCAGCGATCTTCGGCTCGTCCTCGACCACCAGCACGAGCGGGGCGTCGCTCATGCGACGCGCTCCGCCAGCGGCAGTTCGAGCACGATGCGCAGGCCGCCGAGCGGCGACTCGCGCGCTTCGATACGGCCTCCGTGCGCATCGACGATCGCACGGCAGATCGCGAGGCCGAGCCCCGCGCCGCCACGCGCGCGGGTGCGCGACGACTCGACCCGATAGAGCCGATCGAACAACCTCGACAGCGCGGCCGCAGGCACGGCGGGAGGCGTGTCGTCGATGAACAGGCGTGCGTGCGTCGCCGTGCGCTGCAATTCGAGGCGGATGCGACCGGGCGTATCCGTGTAGCGGCGCGAGTTCGCAAGCAGGTTTTCGAGCAGTTGCGCCAGGCGACGTGCGTCGCCGCGCACCGGCAACGCCGGCGACGCGGGCAGCTCCAGCACGAGGCGTTCATCCGCACACGCGGCGACCTGCATCGCCGCACCCTGCTGCACGAGTTCGGCGAGATCGAGCGTCTCGAAGCGGTATTCGAGCGCGCCGACGTCGGCGAGGGACAGTTGATAGAGGTCCTCGATCAGGTGGCCGAGGCGTTCGCATTCGGCCTGCAGCGAATCGAACGCCGCCGGAACCGGTTGGCGCACGCCGTCCTGCAAGGCCTGCACCTCGCCGCGCAGCACGCTGAGGGGCGTGCGCAGTTCATGCGCGATGTCGGCGCCCCATTGGCGTCGTGCGTCGCGGTTGCGCTCGAGCGTGGCGGCCAGATGATTGAAGTCGCCGCCGAGATCGCCGAGCTCGTCGCTTCGTGAAGCATCGACGCGACGGCTGTAGTCACCGTCGGCGAGCGCGCGCGTGCCGCGCGCAAGCACATGCACGGGCGCGAGCAGGCGCCGCGAGAGCACGTACGCGAGCAGCCATGCGAGCGCGAGGATCACGAGGCCCGCGACGAGCGCGTCGTGTGCCTGCGTGCGTGCGAAGGCGCGATCGACCGCCGCGCTGAGTTCCGGCTGGCGCGCGAGACGCAGGCGACCCACGATCGCGCCATCGACGGTCACCGCCAATGACGGCGCGTCCTCCGGCACATGCTCGTTGCCGGCGACGCGTCGGCCACTCGCGTCGACCAGCAGCAGGCGCGGCATCAGGTCGGGCGGGCCCGGCGGCGGAGGCGGCGGCCGATCGAAACCCCGATCCGGCGGCTCGCCCCGGAATTCATCCGGCGGTGGCCCGTGCGGACGGCGACCGGGTTCGACGTACTCGCCGAGACGCCGTGGCGATTCGCCAAGGAAGTTCCAGTCGCGATGCTGTGCATACGCGGTCGCGAGCCGCTCCGCCGCCGGCTCGAGCCGCTGCAACGCGACCGCGTCGAGGTAGTCGACGAAACGGCCGCGGAACGCCTGCAACTGCCATGCGACGAAGCCGAGCAGGACGCCGCCGCTGAGCGCGACGAACGCGATCAGCAGGCGATGCCACAGGCGCAGGCGCAGGACGGGGAAGATCGACGGCATGCGAGCACGATACCGCCAACGGTTGCGGCGAGATGCCGTCGTGCGGCCAATTCCACGATTTCTCCACGATGCCTGCGCGCTCGCTGCGCATTCGGGGCGGAACCTGTGTCGCGACGGTCCGAACCCGGACCCGCGCAGGAGAAACCCGTGAAACATGCATCCCTTGCCTCACTCCTGACCGCGATGCTCGCGGCGACCGCGAGCGCGCAGGGCCGGCCGCCCGGGCCGCCACCCGAGGTTCCGCCGGCGGAAGCGCTGGCGACGATTCCCGGCCTCAGCGCCGGCCAGCAGGTCGAGTTGCGCAAGATCCTGCTCGAGCGCCGCGATGCGCTGGAATCGGCGCGCGACAAGGCACGCGCCGCGCTGGAGACGCAACGCCAGCGCGACCGCGGCGAAATCGAGCGCATCGAGGAGCAGAGCAGCGAACGCGTGCGCAAACTGCTCGGCGAGGAAAGCTATCGTCGCTATGCCGAATGGCGCGCACGCATGGCACCACCCGGCATCGGCCCTGCGCCGCGCGTGCACGGACCGGCACCGGCACGCGGCGACGAACGTCCCCTGTCCGAGCTGCGGCCTGCGCCATCCGACCAGTCCTGATCGAGGAGAACTGCCATGTGCGAACACGACCTGATCCGCAGGAAGATGACGCGCCGCCGCGCGCTCGGCACGCTCGGCCTCCTCGGTGCCGCCGGCCTGCTCGGTCGACGCCTGCTCGACCGCGGTCCGATCGCGGACGCGAATGCGGCCGTCGAGGTCTGCACGTTGACGCCGGAACTCACGATCGGCCCCTATTTCGTCGAAGAGGGTCTCGATCGTTCCGACATCACCGGCGCCGCGAGCACGCCCTTCATCGCGGATGCGGTCCCGCTGTATCTGGTCATCAACGCGTCGAGCGCGCTCGGCAACTGCGCGCCACTCGCCGGCGTGCAGATCGACATCTGGCATTGCCATGCCGGCGGGCTGTATTCGGACGAAGCCGCGAACGGCACGTCCGGCCAGACCTGGTTGCGCGGCTACCAGCGCACCGACGCGAACGGCAACGTGGCGTTCACGACGATCTACCCGGGCTGGTATGCGGGGCGCACGATCCACATCCACGTGATGGCGCGCTGGTTCGACGCCGGCGGCAACACGACCTACCAGTTCACGACCCAGCTGTTCTTCGACGAAGCGACCAATGACCTGGTCATGGCGCAGGCGCCGTACAACACGCGCGGCAACCGCAGCACGCGCAACAGCAACGACGGCATCTACGACGCATCGATGCTGCTCGACCTGCAGGCGAACGATGGCGGCGCGAGCTACAGCGGCACCATCGCGCTCGGGCTCGAGCTGGAAGCGACGACACCGGACCTGATCTTCGCCGACGCGTTCGAGACCGCCTGAGCCGACCGTGCCTGCGCGGCGGCCGCATGCCGCCGCGCTACAACGGCGCGAACAACTCCGCGACGTCGGCGTCGTCGAAGCGCAGCGCCTGGGTGCTGCCGCCTTCGAGCACCGCACGCGCGAGTTCGGCCTTGCGCTGCTGCAGGGCCTGGATCTTCTCCTCGACGGTGCCGGCGCAGATCAGCTTGTAGACGAACACCGGCTTGTCCTGGCCGATGCGATGCGCACGGTCGGTCGCCTGCGCCTCGACCGCGGGATTCCACCACGGGTCATAGTGGATCACCGTGTCGGCGGCGGTCAGGTTGAGGCCGACGCCGCCGGCCCTGAGGGAAATCAGGAACAGCGGCATCTCGCCCGCCTGGAAGCGTTCGACCAAGGCCGCACGCTGCGTGCCCGGCGTATCGCCGGTGAGGCTCTGCCAGGCGAGCCCGCGTTCGTCGAGCGCGTCGGCGACGAGCGCGAGCATCTCGGCGAACTGGCTGAACACGAGCACGCGCCGACCTTCCTCGACGAGGTTGCCGAGCAGGTCGAGCAGGTAGTCGAGCTTGGCGGATTCCTGCACCTTGCGCGCGCCTTCGAGCTTGACCAGGCGCGGGTCGCAGCAGGCCTGGCGCAGCTTCAGCAACGCGTCGAGCACGACGATGCCGCTCTGCGCGAGTCCGCGCCGCCGGACTTCGTCGAGCACGCGCTCGTGCTGGGTCAGACGCAGGGTCTCGTACAACTCGCGCTGGTCGCCCTCGAGTTCGATGCGGCGCACGATCTCGGTCTTCGGCGGAAGTTCCGACAGCACATCCTCCTTGCGCCGGCGCAGCATCAGCGGCGCGATGCGCCGGCTCAGCCGCTCGCGCCGTTCGACGTCGCCATGCTTCTCGATCGGCGTGCGGAAGAACTTCGTGAAATGTTTCTCGCTGCCGAGCAGGCCCGGCTCGACCGCATCGAACTCGGCCCACAACTCGCCGAGATGGTTCTCCAGCGGCGTGCCGGTCATCGCGATGCGCTGGCGTGCATCGAGTTCGCGCACGAGTTTCGCGGCCTGGCTCTTCGCGTTCTTGATCGCCTGCGCCTCGTCGAGCACGAGCACCGAATACGCATGCGCGCCGAGCGCCTCGTGATCTCGCAGCAGCAATGGATAGGTCGTGATGACGAGGTCGTGGTGCGGAATCTCCTCGTGCAGGCCGTGGCGCTCGGGGCCGTGCACGACGAGCACGTCGAGGTCCGGCGCGAAGCGTTGCGCCTCGTCGTGCCAGTTCGCCACGAGGCTGGTCGGCGCGAGCACGAGCGCCGGACGGTCAAGACGCCCGCGCCGTTTTTCCGCGAGCAGGTGCGCGAGCACCTGCACCGTCTTGCCGAGGCCCATGTCGTCGGCGAGGATGCCGCCGATGCCGGCATCGGCGAGGAAACCGAGCCAGGCGAGGCCGTCGCGCTGGTAGCCACGCAGGGTCGCGCGAAAACCCTCGGGTTCGAGCGCCGGTTCGCGCGGCGCGCGCAGGCGCTCGAGTTCGGCGCGCAGGCGGGTGCCGCCGCGCCACGGCCGTTCGATCCCGGCCGCGACCTTCTCCAGCACCTCGGCCTGCGCGCGCCGCAGGTGCAACGCGCCGCTGTCGTCGCGCAGCGGTACCTGCAGCCACTCCAGCAGCGGCGCGATCAGCGCGCGCAGCTTCGCCAGCGGCAGCGGCACGCGCCGGCGCGCATCGATCGGCACCAGCCACATCGCGTCCTCGGGCTCGCCCTTGCGCGCGACCAGCGGAAACGCCGGATCGGACAGCAGGCGATGCAGCACCGGCAACAGGTCGATGCGTTCGCCCTCGACGTCGATGCCGAGGCGCAGGTCGAACCACGGATTGCCGGCTTGCTCGTCGACCTCCGCATACCACTCGCTCGGCTCGTCGAGCAGCGCGAACGGGAAACCTTCGTCGGATTCGACGCGGAAGCCGAGATCGCGCAGGCGCGGCGCCAGCGCGAACAACTGGTCCGCGCCGGCAAGCTGGCCGCGACCGTGTTCGAGCACGAAATCGTTGTCGCCGACTGCATCGACCGGGACACCGGGCAGGCGACCGAGCGTCTCCGCGGGCACCAGGCCGACTTCGTCGAGGCGATCGCTCGCGGCGACTTCGCTGGCGCGGTCGCGCACGATCTCGATCACCCGTTCGCCGATGCGCCGGCGTTCGCGCGCGGGAGCCGGAAACATCGGCAGGCGCACGCCGCCGTAGTCGTAGCCGAGGCGCGCCACGCCGGCCTGGTAGCGCACGCCGCCGCCATTGGTGACCGCGACCGCGCGCAAGGTCAGCACCGGCATCGGCGCGGCGACGCGGCGCTCGACCGCGGTCGCCGCCGGCGGCGGCAACGCGGCGAGCAAGGGCGTGTCGCGCCAGCGCTCCATCAACAGCGGCACCTGTTCGGGCAACAGTGGCGGCGCGCGCAGCACCGCTTCGGCGAGGCGGGCGTTGCCGTCGATGCGACCCAGTTCGCGCGTCGACGGATCGAAATACCAGAGTCCGCCGACGCGCAGCAGGCGCGCCTTCGGCGATGCGCCGTCGACGCTGAGCGCGAGCTTCTGGGTGCCGTCGTCGCGCGCTTCCCAACCGATGCGCAGCGCGCGCAACGGACCCGCCACGAGGCGGCCGGCGGACGCTTTTTCGAAGAAGCACGGCAATGCACCGAGCAGGGTCTCGAGCAACGGTTCATCGGCGTTGCTGGCGAGCTGGAACCAGCCACCGGTGCCGCCGAACGCGGGTGCGCGCATGCGCAGTCCGGCGACGAGCTGGAACGTGTCCGCGTCGAGCCCGCTCCATGGCGCGGGATCCGCCCACGACGGCTGCAACGGTTGCGGCGTCGCGTAGCCGCCGCGCTTGCCTGGGCGCACGCGCACGGCCTGCGCCTGCAGCGTCGGCAGCGCCTGCTTGCTGTCCGCACGCAGCAGGATCGCGCATTGCGAACCTTCCGCGTCGGCCGCATGCGAAGGCCGCACCTCGTTGCCGCTCGGCGTGCGCAGGCCGTCGAGCCAGTTCTTCCACGCGCCCAGTTGCGGCGTCGTCGGCTCGAGATCCGCGCGCACCTGCCCGGCCGGCTTGCCGCGCAACTCGAACAGCACGGTCGCGGCGACATGCTTGCACTCGAACTCGAGCGGGCAGGTGCAGTAGCTGTCGAGCTTGGCGCGCTGGCCGTCCCATTCGAGGCGCACGCCCGCCGCGTACGGATCGCGCGCGGTGCCTTCGACCATGCCGATCAACGCACCCTCGCCGTCACCGGCTTCGTAGTGGGTGCCGAGCACGTAGCCGCGACGCAGGTAATCCGCACCCTTCTCGATCGTGTGCGGATCGAACAGCGTGGTCCAGTGACGGGCCAGCAAGTCGCGGAAAGTGGTCTCGTCCATGCGTGTGGCCGGAGCAGTCCAACCGTGCATGGTGCACGCATCGACGTACCGGCGTCCAGCGCGCGATGGCGTTTGCGTCAGCCGATGCGCAGGGCGCGATCGAGCATCGCGCGCGCTTCGCCCGCGATCGACCGGAAGGACGGTGAAATCCGCGCGTCGGCAGCGACACGATCCCAGAACGCTGCGGCCATCGCCGCCGCTGCGCGCCAGTCGTCACGCTGTTCCGGCGCCGGCAGCACGACGTCGTAGCGACGATCGACGACCTCGCCACTGGCTGCGGGACGAAAATTCATCGGCAGCATGTCGTACACGGGCACCGGTGACAGCGGCCGCGTGTCCTGCAGCTGCAGGCCGGCGTTGCCGAGATGCATGTCGCCATTTGCAATCAATAGCCCGAACCAGCTCGCCAGGCGCAGGCGGCGCGCACCGTCGGCATCGAGCCAGCCGTCGCGCTCGAGTTCGGGCGCGAAGCGCCACCAGTCGATGAGGCCATGTCCGTAGTACGCGCCATCGATCGCCGCCAGCGACACGAAGCCGCGGCGTCCGTGCGCCGGCGTGCGATCGAATCGCGTCGATTGCAGGAACACGCGCGCGCCGGCTTCGACGATCTCGCTCTGCGCGGCTGCAACGCCGTGTTCGCGCAGTACGTCGCCGGCCAGATGCTCGCAAACCAGCAGGTCGGCCCAGCGCCGGCCGGCCGGCGTCGCCACGCGCTCGCTGAATTTCACGATCACCGGGTGCGCAACGCCCTCGTCGATCAGGTCGAGCGCGAATTTCGGCTGCTCGCCGCCGGCGGAAGAACCGACATCCTCGCCGCGCAGGGCCGCCTCGGCGAGTTCCGGATAGCGCCGTTCGCGATCGGACAGCGGCATCGCGCCCGACGGCGCGAGTATGGATTGCAACGCGCGTTGCAACGAGTCTTCACCGAGAACGAGATCGCCGGGTTCGTCCTCGCCGTGGCGCAGCAGCGCGAGCACGATATCGGCGGCGTTCCAGAGCAGGATGTCGGGATTCGCGTCGATATCGCGTGCGACGCGACGCCCGAACGCACGCCCGAGAAATCCCTGCGGGCGCTGGTCGTCGAGAAACCAGGGCAAGCCGGGGAACACGCCGCTGGCGAAGTCGCCGTGCAGCAAGGCCGGGTGGGCGCCATTCGACTCGAACCAGTAGTGGTCACCATGCAGCGCATGCAACTCGCCAAGCCGTTCGGCTCTCGCATCCGCACCGATGCGGTAGAGGGGCCAGCGACTGCCCGCTCGCCCTATCGAACGGGCCAGCGCGTAGCGTGCCGCGCGCGCGCGGCCGATGCGCACGATGTGCGCGCCCGCGCTCGCGAGCAGGCGCGACACACTCGGCTGGCTCAGGCGAAGCTCGTTCGCGATCGCCGCGGCCGGCAGCATGCCACGTTGGCTCAGCAGTGCTTCAAGGCGCGCCCAGCGATCCTCGTCCATGCGGCCAGTGAATACATAAATGAATAGATAGTCAAGATATTTTCTGGCCATGCCCGCGCCAGATAATTATCTATCTATATGACATATATGAATTACATTGAGCACTCAGGTGAACGCTGACGGAACAACGGCCATCACTGATGAATAGATATTAGAATAGTTTCAAGCCGCAGCTCGCGCGCCGGCCGGGTTGCGCCACGCCGCGAGCAGGTCGTCCTGGCGCTTCATCGCGCTCGCGTGGTGGCGCTCCTTGACGTGGCCGTAGCCGCGGATCAGTTCCGGCACCGAGGCGATGTCGACCGCGAGCGCGTGGTTGTCCGCGCCCAGGCCGGCGATCAATTCGTCGAGCGTCCTGCCGTAGTCGGCGATCAGCTGGCGTTCCATGCGCCGCTCGGCCGTGTAGCCGAACACGTCGAGCGCGCTCCCGCGCAAGCCGCGCAGCTTCGCCAGCAACTTGAACGCCGAGAACACCCACGGGCCGTACTCGGCCTTGCGCAACTTGCCTTCCGCATCCTTCCTGGCGAACAGCGGCGGGGCGAGATTGAAGTGCAGCTTGAAGTCGCCGTCGAACGTCTCGCGGATGCGCTTCTCGAAATCGCCGCTGGTATACAGGCGCGCGACCTCGTATTCGTCCTTGTAGGCCATCAGCTTGAACGCATAGCGCGCGACCGCTTCGGTCAACGCGCTGCGGCCCGGCGTGCGCACCTGTTCCGCCGCGCGCACCTTGTCGACCAGCGCGCTGTATTTCGCGGCGTAGGAGGCGTTCTGGTAATCGGTGAGGAACTTGACGCGGCGCGCGACCTGCTCGTCGAGCGTGGTGCTGAGCGACGCGTCGTCGAGCGGGTCGGCGGCAACGGCGCGCGTCGGCAGCGCCAGCGGGATCGCACCCGAGGTATGGTGCGGCGCGATGCCGGCGGCTTCGCGCACCTGCGCGATGTCGTGCGCGGCGAGGCGGCCCCAGTTGAACGCGGCCTTGTTCATTTCGATCGCGGCGGCGTTGAGTTCGATCGCACGCATCAACGACTCGTGCGACAGCGGCACCCAGCCCTTCTGCCACGCATAGCCGAGCATGAACAGGTTCGCCGCGATGGTGTCGCCGAGCAGCGCGGTCGCGAGCTCGGTCGCATCGACGACTTCGGGCGCCTCGCCACCAAGCGCGGTCTTCACCGCATCGATGATCTGCTGTGCCGGGAACTGCATGTCCGGCCTGGTCGTGAACGTGCCCGGCATCGCCTCGTAGCTGTTCAGCACGACGCGCGCGCGACCGGCGCGAATCTTCGACAACGCCCAGTAGTCGTTGACCACGACCATGTCGCAACCGAGCACGAGGTCGGCTTCGCCCGCGGCGATGCGCACCGCGTGGATGTCGGATGGCGATTGCGCGATGCGCAGGTGGCAGGTGACGGCGCCGCCCTTCTGCGCGAGGCCGGTCTGGTCGAGCACGGTGCTGCCCTTGCCTTCGAGATGCGCGGCCATGCCGATCAGCGCACCGATCGTGACGACGCCGGTACCGCCGATGCCGGTGACGAGGATGTTCCACGGCTGCGCGAGGTCGGTCGCGAACACCGGTGCCGGCAAGGTCGAGAAATCGACCTTGGCCTTGCCCTTCTTCTTCTTGAGCCCGCCGCCGACGACCGAGACGAAACTCGGGCAGAAGCCCTTCACGCAGGAAAAGTCCTTGTTGCAGCTCGACTGGTCGATCTCGCGCTTGCGCCCGTACTCGGTGTCCTTCGGCAGCACCGACACGCAGAACGATTTCTCGCCGCAGTCACCGCAACCCTCGCACACCAGCGAGTTGATGAAGATGCGCTTGTTCGGGTCGACCATCTTGCCGCGCTTGCGGCGGCGACGCTTCTCGGTGGCGCAGGTCTGGTCGTAGATCAGCACCGACACGCCGGTGACTTCGCGCAGGCGCTTCTGCACCGCGTCGAGTTCGTCGCGGTGGATGAACTCGATGCCGCTGGGGAAGATCTCCGGCCTGTTCCACTTCGCGATGTCGTCCGACATCACGATGATCGTCTGCACGCCTTCGCTGCGCACCTGGTGCGCGATGTCCGGCACGGTGAGCGTGCCGTCGACCGGCTGGCCGCCGGTCATCGCGACTGCATCGTTGTAGAGGATCTTGTAGGTGATGTTGACCTTCGCCGCGATCGACTGGCGGATCGCCAGCGAGCCGGAGTGGAAATAGGTGCCGTCGCCGAGGTTCTGGAACACGTGCTTCGTTTCGGTGAACGGCGCCTGGCCGCACCAGGTGACGCCCTCGCCGCCCATCTGGGTGAACGTGTCGGTGCGCCGGTCCATCCAGGTGACCATGTAGTGGCAGCCGATGCCGCCGAGCGCGCGCGATCCTTCCGGCACCACGGTCGAGGTGTTGTGCGGGCAGCCCGAGCAGTAGTGCGCGGCACGCGGGAAATTCGCGCGCGGCAGCGTGAGCTCCTGCTCCTTGGCCTCGATCCAGGCGACGCGCGACGCGATCGCGTCGCTGGTGAAGAAGCGCGCGAGGCGCCGGGCGATCACCAGCGCGATCATCGCCGGGGTCAGCTCGTTGGTCGAGGGCAGGATCCAGTTCCCTTCCTCGTCGTACTTGCCGACGATGTGCGGGCGCCCGCCCTGATCAGTGCCGGGCCAGTTGAACATGTACTCCTTCATCTGCGACTCGATGAAGGAACGCTTCTCCTCGACGACGATGATGTCCTCGAGACCGCGCGCGAACTCGCGCAGGCCGACCGGCTCGAGCGGCCAGGTCATGCCGACCTTGTAGACGCGGATGCCGATCTCGCGCGCGTCGCCCTCGCTGATGCCGAGGTACTCGAGCGCCTGCAGCACGTCGAGGTAGCTCTTGCCGGTGGTGACGATGCCGAGGCGCGCGCGCGGCGAATCGAGCACGACCTTGTCGATGCGGTTCGCGCGCGCGAACGCGCACGCCGCCTGCACCGCGTACTGGTGCAGGCGCATTTCCTGGTTCAGCGGCGGATCCGGCCAGCGGATGTTCAGGCCGCCCGCGGGCAGCGCGAAATCTTCCGGCAGCAGGATGTCGAGCTGGTGCGGATTGACGTTGACACTGGCGCTCGATTCCACCGTTTCGGCAATCGTCTTGAAGCCGACCCAGCGCCCGGTGAAGCGCGACATCGCCCAGCCCAGCAGGCCCATGTCGAGGATGTCCTGCACGCCGGCGGGATTGAGGATCGGCATCATCGCCGAGACGAACTCGAGTTCCGATCCGTGCGGCAACGTCGACGAACGACAGGCATGGTCGTCTGCCGCGAGCGCGAGCACGCCACCGAACTTCGAGGTCCCCGCCGCGTTGCCGTGCTTGAACACGTCGCCGCATCGATCGACGCCGGGACCCTTGCCGTACCACATCGAGAACACGCCGTCGTACTTCGCGCCGGGGAACAGGTTGGTCTGCTGCGTGCCCCACACCATCGTCGCGCCGAGGTCCTCGTTGAGCCCCGGGGTGAACTCGATGTTCGATGCGGCGAGATGCTTCTTCGCCTTCCACAGCTCGAGGTCGAAACCACCGAGCGGTGACCCGCGATAGCCGGAGATGAATCCCGCCGTGTTCTGTCCGGCAGCGCGGTCGCGCATCTGCTGCATCAGCGGCAGTCGCACCAGCGCCTGCACGCCGGACAGGTAGATGCGTCCTTCCGCACGCGTGTACTTGTGTTCGAGCGTGTATTCACGGTCGATGGCGGGCGCGAGAGAAGCGGCGGGGACGGACATGGCGGCTACCGGCGAGGGGGCGTGGACAAGAGCGGGATTGTAGCAGCCCGCCCGCGCCGGACCGTTGCCGGCCCGGCGTCGGTCGTGGCGTGGCAAAATGCAGCGAGTGCTCGCGCACTTCCCGTCCCCGCCACGAGAATCCCATGAGCGAGAAGATCTACCCCGACGCCACCGCGGCGCTGGCCGGCCTGATCGAAGACGGCCAGACCCTCGCGGTCGGCGGCTTCGGCCTGTGCGGCATCCCCGAAGCGCTGATCGCCGCATTGCGCGACACCGGCAAGAAGGGACTGACCGTCGTCTCCAACAACGCCGGCGTCGACGGCTTCGGCCTCGGCCTGCTGCTCGAGACGCGCCAGATCAGCAAGATGATTTCCTCCTACGTCGGCGAGAACAAGGAGTTCGAGCGCCAGTTCCTCGCCGGCGAGCTGCAACTGGAATTCACCCCGCAGGGCACGCTCGCCGAGCGGCTGCGCGCGGGCGGTGCCGGCATCCCGGCGTTCTTCACCCGCACCGGCTACGGTACCGTCGTCGCCGACGGCAAGGAAACACGCCAGTTCGACGGCGAGTGGTACGTGATGGAGCGCGGCATCCGCGCCGACGTCTCGCTGGTCAAGGCATGGAAGGCGGACAAGGCCGGCAACCTCGTGTTCCGCAAGACCGCGCGCAACTTCAACCCGATGGCGGCGACCGCGGGCGCGACCTGCGTGGCCGAAGTCGAGCAGCTGGTCGAAGTCGGCGCGATCGAACCCGACCAGGTGCACCTGCCCGGTATCTACGTCGATCGCATCGTCGTCAATGCGACGCCCGAGAAACGCATCGAACAACGCACGGTGAGCAAATAACCATGGCCTGGACCCGCGATGAAATGGCGCAGCGCGCCGCCGGCGAACTGCGCGACGGCTACTACGTGAACCTCGGCATCGGTCTGCCGACCCTGGTCGCGAACTTCATCCCGCACGGCATGGACGTGTGGCTGCAGAGCGAGAACGGCCTGCTCGGCATCGACCGATTCCCGCACGAGGACGAAGTCGACGCCGACCTCATCAATGCCGGCAAGCAGACGGTGACCGCGCGCAAGGGCGCCGCCTTCTTCTCCAGCGCCGATTCGTTCGCGATGATCCGCGGCGGCCACATCAACCTGGCGATCCTCGGCGCGATGCAGGTGTCGGCCCAGGGCGACCTCGCCAACTGGATGATCCCCGGCAAGATGGTCAAGGGCATGGGCGGCGCGATGGACCTCGTCGCCGGCGTCAAGCGCGTGGTGGTGCTGATGGAGCACACCGCCAAGGGCGACGTGCACAAGATCCTGCCGAGCTGCACCTTGCCACTGACCGGCGTGCGCTGCGTGCACCGCATCATCACCGAGCTCGGCGTGTTCGATACCGGCGCGGAGGGCTTGCGCATGGTCGAACTCGCGCCCGGTGTCGAGCTCGCCGAGGTGCAGGCGAAGACCGGAGTGCCGGTCCTCACCTGAGCGCCGGCTGCCGTTACACGAGCGGCTTCGCGCGGAACGGGAACGCCTGCTGCGCGCGCCAGCCGTCTGGCATGTAGTCGCCGACCACGCCGTAGGCCGCCGGAAAAGGCTTGTGCGCCGGCACCTTCACCGCGGTGCCGAACAGGTGGTCGAGGAACGCGTAGTGCGCCGCGTAGTTGCGGTCGATCGCCTCGTCGTCGGACGAGTGGTGCCAGTGGTGGAAATCGGGCGTCACGATCAGGTACTTCAGCGGCCCCCACGGCAGGTGCATGTTGGCGTGGTTGAGCACGGCCTGGAAGCCGACCACGATGATGTAGGTGTTGATCACCGCCTCGCTGAAGCCGAGCACGAACAGCGGTGCCAGCACGCACACGCGCGTCGCGATGATCTCGAGCACGTGCTGGCGCGAACCGGCGAGCCAGTCCATCGTCTTCGCGCTGTGGTGCACCGCGTGGAATTTCCACAGCAGCGGAATCTCGTGGTAGGCGCGGTGCGTCCAGTACTGCGCGAGATCGGCGACGAGGATGCACAGCAGCAATTGCGGCACGAACCAGATGCGTTGCACCGCGAGCTGGAAGTCGTGGCTGACGAGCCAGCCGAAGGCGTGATGGAGCGTAAAGTTGACCGTCAGCAGGATCAGCCCGACCAGGAAATGGTTGACCGCGAAATGCTTGAGGTCGGTCTGCCATTCGCGACGGAACAGCGCCTGGCCGCGGTACAGCGGGAACAGTTTCTCGATCGCAACGAAGATCAGGGTCGAACCGAGCAGGTCGAGGATGAACCAGTCGAGGCCGATGTAGGGCGTGTGGTCCGGGAAATTGCCGACCGGCACGCGCGACCCGCCGAGCGCGACAGCGGCGAGCACGAACGCGAACGCGACGAGGTTGGTACGGCGGCGCACGCCGAGCACGAGGTTCGCCAGCGACAGGCCGCCGGCGACCAGCAGGGCGACGAACATCGCCTGGCGCAGCACGTCGACCGAATACTGGTGGCGCAGTTCGGGCGTGGTCAGGTATTGCGGAAAATGGAACGCGAGCACGCCGAGCAGGCACAACACGCCGAGCGCGAACGCGACGATCGTCGCGATCAGGCCCTGGCCGAAGCGCAGCGCGCCGCTGCTGCCGAGCAGGTCGGCGGCATCGTCGACGTGCTGGCGCACGAGCTCGACCGGTTTGCGTGCGACCGCTTCGACGACGTACGGAATGCGGCTGATCGAACGCTTCGGCATGCGGGTCCCGGGTTCACGGCGGCGGGTGGGTGCGCGCGATTCTCGCACCGCGGGCGCGATCCGCGCACTACCTGATTTCGCCGCGCTGGCGCAGTTGCATCACCGCGCGCAGCGCGTCGTCTTCGGCAGGGGTCCAGCGCTGCTGCGGGTGGTCGAGGCCACGCGCGGCTTCGAGCGCGTCGAAATAGCCATGGTCGTCGATGCCTGCCTGCGCGAGCAGCAGTGCCGGCAGGTAGAACGAAGACGTCGATTCGCTGGCTGCGGCGACCTGCGGATGCGCGGTATCGAGCAGCAACCACGGCACCGGCTGGTCCGGCGCCGGCGCGCCGTCGTCGAAGCCGGCGCCCGCGTACAGCAACGGCAGCGCCGGCAGGTGGTCGCCATAGAACAGCAGCAGGCTGCGACGCGGGCGCTTGGCCAAGGCGTCGGCGAGGCGGCCGAGCGAGCGATCGGCGCCCGCGAGGTGGTAGAGATAGCCGCGCAAGCGGTCCGCACCGTCGCCGACGACGCCCGCCGGCACCGGCTGCACCGCGATCGCCGCCGGGTCCGCGTTCGGATAGTCCTCGTAGGGACCATGGTTCTCCATGCTGATTGCGAACACGAATTGCGGTCCTTGCGCGCCGTCGAGGGACTGCAGGACGTGGTCGACCAGAGCGTCGTCGCTGACATACCAGCCGACGTGGGGCGCATCGCCGAACTGCTCGACCGCGTCGAATTGCTCGAAGCCGAGGCGGGTGAACGCGGCCGCGCGGTTCCAGAATTCGCGCTCGTGCGGATGCACGGCAACGGTGTGGTAGCCGCGCGCTGCCAGCACGCTGGCGAGGCTCGGCACCGCCGACGTGGTCATGCGGAAGTACGGATACTGGATCTCCGGGAAATAGCGCATCGCGATCCCGGTCAGCACCTCGAATTCGGTGCGGATCGTGCCGCCACCGTAGGTCGGGACCCACAGGTCGCCGTGGCGGGAGGTCGCGGCGACGCGGCGGAATTCGGGCAATACCTGGGCCGGTTCGAGCCCGCGCAGGCGGGCCGGATCGAAGAACGATTCGCTCTGCACGATCACGATGTCGGGTTGCCCGTCGACAGGCGCATCGGCGGGTTGCGCGCCCGCGGCATGCTCGTGCATGAAACGCGCCGCAAGCGCGCGGTCGGGCTCGGGCAGCACGAAGGTCGTGTCCCATGAGTAGCGCAACAGGGTCGTCGGCAATCCGCTCTGGCGCGCCGATACCGCCGGCGACCATTGCTGGTAGTCGCCGGCATCGGCGGCGTACACGCGCGGCCACGGCGCGGTACCGCCGAGCAGGCTCGCGCCGAATGCGAGCACCAGCACGGATGCGAGCGCATGGCGCGACCCGCGCAGGCGCTGCCAGGGCCGCTCCCACCACGCGAGCGCGACGACGCAGCCGAGCACGAGCAGCAGGCAGGCGATCGCGCTGCGCGGCACGTAGTGCAACAGCAAGCCTCCGCCGTCTCCAAGATGGCCGAGCAGCACGAAGTCCGCCGGCAGCACCGGCGTGTCGAGCAGTTCCAGCTTCATCGCGTTGGCCGCATAGAGCAGGTGCAGCAGCAGTGCGGCGAGGCCGAACGAAAGCAGTGCGCGCCGTGTCGCGACCAGCAGCAGCAAGGCGACCAGCACGAACGGAATCACGTTGATCGCTGCCGCCAGCGGATCCGCCAGCAGGGCGCCGTCCGCCGCGAACGCCGGATCCTCGCATGCGACCAGCGCTGCGCCGAGCAGGAACGCGGCGACTGCGTAGCAGAGGAACGCGCGCGGCAAACCCATGCGCGGCGACTCGCGTGGCGAGCGTTGGATCGACCTCATCAGGCGCAGTCCCCCTCCCGTGGGTTGCGGCGCAGCATGCGTGGAGCGCCAGGGAGCATAACGTGAGCGGGCGCGGATGCGCCTTGCGCAGTCTGTAAAGACTGCCTTACGCTGCGATGGATCACGTCGCAGGGGAAGCGCGACCGGTCGAAGCAATGTCCGGACCTGCGCGGCCGATCCTTCGCACGCTCGCCGCCCGTGCCGAATCCAACGAGGGCTGCCGATGAGCACCAAGCTGCGTCTGGTCGTGATGATCTTCCTGCAGTTCTTCGTGTGGGGATCGTGGCTGATCACGATCGGTGCGTACTGGTTCCAGACCCGTCACTGGTCGGGCGCGGAGTTCGGCGCGATCTTCTCGACGATGGGGATCGCCTCGCTGTTCATGCCGTCGCTCGCCGGCATCGTCGCCGACAAGTGGATCAATGCGGAGCGCCTGTACGGCCTGTTCCACATCGCCGGCGCGGCGGTGCTGTTCTGCGTGCCGATGGTCGATTCGCCGGGCGCGCTGTTCTGGGTGATGCTGCTGAACATGGCGTTTTACATGCCGACGATCTCGCTCTCGATCGCGGTCGCGTATTCCGCCCTCAAGAAGGACGGCTTCGACGTCGTCGTCGCCTATCCGCCGATCCGCGTGTGGGGCACGATCGGCTTCATCGTCGCGATGTGGACGGTCAGCCTGCTGCGCATCGAAACGTCGGCGAACCAGTTCTACGTCGCGTCCGCCGCCGCGCTCGTGCTCGGCGTGTACAGTTTCAGCCTGCCGCGCTGTCCGCCGATGGCGAAGGCTGGTCCGGGCAAGTCGCTGCTGGAGGCACTCGGCCTGCGCTCGTTCGCGCTGTTTCGCGACCGCAACATGGCGGTGTTCTTCGTGTTCGCGATGTTCCTCGGCGCCGCGCTGCAGCTGACCAATGCCTACGGCGACACGTTCCTGCACGATTTCGCCACGGTCGATCTCTACAAGGACCTGCTGGCAGTGAAGTACCCGGCGATCATCATGTCGATCTCGCAGATCTCCGAGACGCTGTTCATCCTGACCATCCCGTTCTTTCTCGGTCGCTTCGGCATCAAGAAGGTGATGGTCATGAGCATGCTGGCGTGGGTGCTGCGCTTCGGGCTGTTCGCCTGGGGCGACCCGGGCCCGGGCCTGTGGATGATCGTGCTGTCGTGCATCGTGTACGGCATGGCCTTCGATTTCTTCAACATCTCCGGCTCGCTGTTCGTCGAGACGCAGAGCGACCCGACCATCCGCGCCAGCGCGCAGGGCCTGTTCATGCTGATGACGAACGGTGTCGGCGCGGTGCTCGGCAGTTCGCTCAGCGGCGTGCTGATCGACCGCTGGTTCACGCATGCCGACGGCGCCAAGGACTGGCACGGCATCTGGATCACGTTCGCGCTGTACGCGCTGGTCGTCGCCTTGCTGTTCATGGTGCTGTTCAAGCACCGCCACGATCCAGCCGCGCTGCGCCGCGCGCACATGCCCGAGGAGATCGGCGCGTGAGCGGCATGCACGTCCTTACCTGAGCCGGCTGCATCCGATGCGACCCGCCGTCGTCGTCGTCGGCAGCTACAACCAGGACTACGCCTGGCGCGTCGAGCACGCGCCGCGCGCTGGCGAGACCCTGCGTGGCGAGGACTTCCGCAGCGCGCCCGGCGGCAAGGGCTTCAACCAGGCCGTCGCCTGCGCGCGCCAGGGCGTGCAGACCGCCTTCGTCGCCGCGCTCGGCAGCGACGACGCCGCGGACGGCGCGCGCCGTCTCGCCGTCGACGAGGGCATCGATGCACGCTGGCAGGCCTGCGCAGACGCCGCGACCGGCAGCGCATGCATCATCGTCGAGGACAGCGGGCAGAACCGCATCATCGTCGCGCTCGGCGCGAACGAACGACTCGATCCACGCCACCTCGACGCGCAGTCCGCGCTGTTCACCGGCGCGCAGGTGCTGCTGGTGCAACTGGAGAACAACCTCGACGCGACGCGCCATGCACTCGCGCTCGGCGGCGCGCACGGACTGTTGCGCGTGCTGAACCCGGCGCCGGTGCATGCCGGGCTGGACGCGGGCCTGCTCGCGCAGTGCGACCTGCTGACGCCGAACGAGAACGAATTCGCGCTGCTGCTCGAACGCATCGCCGCCGAGCGCGTCGACGCGACGACACTCGCGCAGCAGGACGACGCGACGCTGCACCGCCTTGCGCGGCGGCTCGGCGTCGGCAGCGTCGTCGTCACGCTCGGCGCGCACGGCTGTTTCGTCTCGCACGGCGACGACCGTCGTGGCGACGCCGATGCCTGCTATCGCATCGCGCCGGAACGCGTCGCGCCGATCGACACGACTGGCGCCGGCGACGCCTTTTCGGGTGCGCTCGTCGCCGCGATCGTGCGCTTCGCCGGGCAGCCGCTGCGCGATGCGGTCGTGCATGCGAACCGCTGCGCCGCCCTGTCGACCGAGGCGCGCGGAGCGGCGCCGTCGATGCCGCGGTTCGCGGACGTGGAACGACGCTTCGCATAGGGCGGGTCGAGCGCAAGACGCGAGCTCCCCGCACATCGCGAAAACCCGTGCCCGCGGCACGCGCTGCGCGCGTACCGCCCTACGATCGCGTGCGTTCGGCGCGCCGCTCGCGATGCGAGCGCAGGCGCTGGTGGCGCTGCTGTGCGCGCCGCCACAACCACCAGGCGGTCAACGCCAGCAACACGACCGCGGCCACCGCGATCGCGCCCTGGCCACGATGCACCTGTTCGAGCAGCCAGTCGCGGTGCTCGGCGCCGATGTAGCCGAGCCAGACCCAGAACGGCACCGACAGCAGCGCGGCGAGTCCATCGAAGGCGAGGAAGCGCAGGAACGACACGCGATGCGACATCCCGGCGGTCAGGAACACCGCGGTGCGCAATCCGGGCAGGAAGCGCGCCACGAACATGAGCCGGTTGCCGTAGCGCGTGAACTTCGCCTTGACCTGCGCGTGCCGGCGCGGAGTCAGCAGGCGCGCGACCCAACCCCAGCGCAATGCATGCACGCCGAAGATGCGCCCGAACAGGAACACGATCGCGTCGCCGAGCAGGACGCCGACCAGCCCGACCACGCACATCACGCGCACGTCGGCATGGCCGAGCGCGGCGATGACACCGCCGGCGACGAGCGAGATGTCCTCCGGAATCGGCACGCCGAACGCGCTGATCAGCAATGCGGCGAACACGGCGAGGTAGCCGTGCCGGGTGAACACTTCAATCAGGTGGTCGAGGAAGTCCATCGCGATCGTGGTGGAATACGCCCGCGCATTCTACGGTGTCGCGCGGCTGCGGCGCTGGCCGGCACGGTGCCCGGCGTATGATCGACGTGCGGCAACGCCCCGCCGCGGAGACGTCCGGATGATTCCACGCTGGGTCCTGCTGCTTGCCTCGGTGCTGTATGTCGGCGGCCTGTTCGGCCTCGCCTACTATGGCGACCGGCGACCGCTCTACCCGACGCGATCATGGCTGCGTCCGATCGTCTACAGCCTCGCGCTCGCCGTGTACTGCTCGTCATGGACCTTCTACGGCGCGGTCGGTACCGCCGCGCGCGAAGGCCTCGCCTACCTGCCGATCTACCTCGGCCCGATCCTCGTGTTCGTGGTCGGCTTCGGCCTGTTCGAACGCCTGGTGACGGTGGCGAAGGAGCGCCGCATCACCTCGATCGCGGACTTCATCGGGTCGCGCTTCGGCAAGTCGCACGCGCTCGGTGCGCTGGTGACCCTGATCGCCGTCACCGCGATCGTGCCCTACCTCGCATTGCAGCTGAAAGCGGTCGGCATGAGCTTCGACGTGCTCGCCGGCAGCGGCGTGCGCGCCGATTCGCCATTCGCCGACACCGCGCTGTACATCGCGCTGATGCTCGCCGCGTTCGCGATCCTGTTCGGCACGCGAGCGATCGACGCGAGCGAACACCACCACGGCATGATGCTCGCGATCGCGGCCGAGTCGCTGGTCAAGCTGCTCGCGTTCGTAGCGGTCGGCGTGTACGCGCTGCTGCACGAACGCGACCTCGGCGTGTTCGTGCGCCCGCTCGAAGCGGCGGCGTCGCAGGGCCTGCCGTCGGGCTTCTTCGCGCAGACCGTACTCGCGTTCGGCGCGATGCTGTGCCTGCCGCGCCAGTTCCAGGTCGGCGTGGTCGAGTGCGAGGACCCGCGCGACCTGCGCCGCGCGCGCTGGCTGTTCCCGCTCTACCTCGCGGTCATCTGCCTGTTCGCGCTGCCGATCGCGCAGGCGGGCGCGCGCGCCGCGCTCGGCCATGCGGTCGCCGCGGACGCCTACGTGCTGTGGCTGCCACTCGCGAACGGCGAGCACCTGCTCGCACTGCTCGGCTTCATCGGCGGCTACTCCGCCGCGACCGGCATGGTCATCGTCGCTTCGGTCGCGCTCGCGACGATGGTCAGCAACGACCTCGTCATGCCCGCGCTGTTGCGCGTGCGGGCGCTGCGCCTTGAGCAGCGCGGCGATCTTTCCGGCGTCGTGCTCGGCGTGCGCCGCGTCACGATCGTGCTGCTCGGTCTGCTTGCATTCGCCTACTACCGCATCAGCACGCAAAGCCAGAACCTCGCGGCGATCGGCCTGCTTTCGTTCGCCGCGGTCGCGCAGTTCGCACCGGCGATCGTCGCCGCGCTGTACTGGCGCGCCGCGAGCCGGCTCGGCGTGATCTGCGGCCTCGTCGCCGGCTTCGCGCTGTGGGCATATACCCTGCTGCTGCCGACCCTCGCGCGCGCCGGCTGGCTGGCGACCGGCTGGATCGACGCGGGCCCGTTCGCGATCGCGTGGCTGCGGCCGCATGCGCTGTTCAACCTGCAGGGCCTCGAGCCGATCACGCATGGAGCGTTCTGGTCGCTGCTGGCGAACGCCGGCGTGCTCGTGTTCGTCTCGCTGCGCTTCCGCCCCGGCGTCGACGAGCGCCTGCGCGCTGCCGCGTTCATGCAGCAGGACATCACCCACCTGCCCGCGGTGAGCGAGTGGCGCGGCCGCATTCGCGTCGCCGATTTGCGCGCGCTCGCCGAGCGCATCGTCGGCGAGCGCAACGCCGGGCGCGCGTTCGCCGCCTACGCGTCGACCGCGGACGCGCCACCGCACGGCGATGCGCACGCCGATCGCGCGTTGCTCCAATACACCGAGCGCCTGCTCGCCAGCGCGATCGGCGCGGCGTCGGCGCGGCGTATGCTGACCAGCGCGCTGCGCGGCACCGGCCTCGACCTGTCCGAGGCCGCGGCGATGCTGGACGAGACCTCGCAGGAGCTGCGCTTCAACCGCGAACTGATGGCGGTCACGTTCGAGAACATGATGCAGGGCATCAGCGTGATCGACGCGGACCTGCGCATCGTCGCGTGGAACCGCCGCTATCTCGATTTCTTCGACTACCCGGAAGGTTTCGTCTATGTCGGTCGCCCGGTCGCCGACCTGATCCGCCACAACGCGGCGCGCGGATTGCTCGGCAGCAGCGACATCGAGGAGCAGGTGCGCACGCGCCTCGCCCACCTGCGCCGGGCGCAGCCGCACATCTACCTGCGCACGCGCGACGACGGTCGCGTGATCGAGACGCGCGGCGATCCATTGCCCGGCGGAGGCTACCTCACGACCTTCACCGACGTGACCGCGTACAAGCGCGCCGAACAGGCGCTGATCGAGGCCAACGAGACGCTCGAACAGCGCGTCGAGCGGCGCACGCACGAGCTGTCCGAGGCGCTCGTGGCGCAGGAGCAGGCGAAACGCCTCGCCGAAACCGCGAACCTGTCGAAGACGCGCTTCCTCGCCGCCGCCAGCCACGACCTGTTGCAGCCGCTCAATGCGGCGCGCCTGTTCACCTCGGCGTTGCGCCAGCAGCCGCAGCTGGATGCCGAGTCGGGTCGCCTCGCCGAACGCATCGATACCGCGTTCAAGGCGGCCGAGGAACTGCTCGACGCGCTGCTCGAAGCCTCGCGCCTGGACGCGGGCAAGTACCGCGCCGAGATCCGCGTCGTGCCGCTCGACGAGGTCATCGAGCCGTTGCGCCACCAGTTCGGCATGCAGGCCGGCGCACGCGGCATCCGCCTGCGCGTCGTCGGCACGCGCGCATGGGTACGCACCGATCCGCAGCTGCTGCGGCGGATCCTGCAGAACTTCCTCGCCAACGCGCTGCGCTATACGCGCAGCGGCAGCATCCTGCTCGGCGCGCGGCGCAGCGGCGATGGACTGCGCATCGAAGTGCACGACTCCGGCCCGGGCATCGCGCCGGAGCAGCAACGCGCGATCTTCGAGGAGTTCCACCGCGGCGCGCAGGTATCCCCCTGGGGCGAGAAGGGTCTCGGCCTCGGCCTGGCGATCTGCGAACGCATGGCGCTCCTTCTCGGTCATCGCCTCGGCCTGCGCTCACGGCCCGGTCGAGGCAGCGTGTTCTCGGTCGAAGTCGCGCGCTCAGCGGCGGCGACGATCGCTCGCAAGGCGCCACCGGCGCGTGCGGTCGGCCTGGTCGCCGACCTGCATGTGCTGTGCATCGACAACGATGCGTCGATCCTCGACGGCATGGCGACCGTGCTCGCGCAGTGGGGCGTCAGCAGTGACCGTGCGGGGAGCATCGACGAGGCACTCGCCGCGGCGGCGGTGCGCCCACCCGACCTGGTACTCGCCGACTACCACCTCGACGCCGGCGAGAACGGCATCGATGCGCTCGCGCGCGTGCGCGCCGCGTGCGCGCTGCCGCCACCGGGCGCGCTGGTCACTGCCGACCGCGGTGCCGAGCTGCTCGCGCAGGCACGCGCAGCCGGCCACGCGGTGCTGCACAAGCCGGTGCGACCCGCCGCACTGCGCGCGTTGATCGCACAACTCGGCCGGAGCGCGCGTGCAGCGCGCGACGCAGGAGCGGGCGCGGCGATACCGTGACAACCGCGTGGTCGCGCGACCATGATGCGGCGCTCACGCGTGCGGCGGCAGCGTCTCGCCGTCGAGCGCGAGCTGGCTCGCGAGCAGCGCGACCTGGGTGCGATTGCCGACGCCGAGCTTGCGCATGATCGCGGTCATGTGCGCCTTCACGGTCGCCTCGGACACGCCGAGATCCCATGCGATCTGCTTGTTGAGCAGGCCTTCGGCGGTCATGGCCAGCACGCGGAACTGTTGCGGCGTGAGCCCGGCGATGCGCGCGGCCGCATCCGCTTCCGCCGGCGCGAGCGCATCGACGCCGCGCATGCCGTCCGGCAGCGCGACGCCGCCGGCGAGTACGTCGCGCATGGCTGCGACGATCGCCGCGATCGACGCCGACTTCGGGATGTAGCCGGAAGCGCCGTGCGCGACCGCGCGCGCGACCACCGAAGGCTCCTCGTGCGCGGATACGACGACGATCGGCAGGCCCGGATGCTGCGTGCGCAATTGCGCGAGCGCGGAGAATCCGCTGGCGCCGGGGATGTGCAGGTCGAGCAGCAGCAACTCCGCGTCCGGGTGCGCATCGATCAATGCATGCAACGCGGGCACGCTGTCCGCTTCGTGCAGTAGCGCAAGCGGCCACTCGGTCTGCACCGCGCGCTTGAGCGCGTCGCGGAACAGCGGATGGTCGTCGGCGATCAGGACTTCACGCATGGCGTTACGGGGCCGATCGCCGATCCGGGGACTGCAGGCGCTGCCGCAATCGCCTCGCGGGCTTTCGCCCTCGACTCGCCGCCCTCTGCGCTCGCTTCCTGTTCACTTCACCAACCGCTCGTCGACGAGGCTCTGCACGACCGAAGGATCGGCGAGGGTCGAGATGTCGCCGAGCTGGTCCGGCGCGTTCTCGGCGATCTTGCGCAGGATGCGCCGCATGATCTTGCCCGAGCGCGTCTTCGGCAGGCCGGGCGCCCACTGCAACTGGTCGGGCGTCGCGATCGGGCCGATCTCCTTGCGCACCCATGCGACGAGCTCCTTGCGCAGCGCCTCGCCCGGCGCCTCGCCGCTCTTGAGCGTCACGTAGGCGTAGATGCCCTGGCCCTTGATGTCGTGCGGATAACCGACCACCGCGGCCTCGGCGACCTTCGGATGCGCGACGAGCGCGCTTTCGACCTCGGCCGTGCCGAGGCGATGGCCCGACACGTTGATCACGTCGTCGACGCGACCGGTGATCCAGTAGTAGCCGTCCTCGTCGCGACGCGCGCCGTCGCCGGTGAAGTACATGCCGGGATAGGTCTTG
>Ga0207639_10000453_pt1 | contig 28288 bp, 26 predicted proteins | sample KBSCornC32_FD_184299 | JGI IMG/M metagenome (GOLD analysis project Ga0207639, IMG submission 184299) | Corn rhizosphere microbial communities from Kellogg Biological Station, Michigan, USA - KBS Corn C3-2 (SPAdes) (version 2) | ecosystem: Host-associated > Plants > Roots > Rhizosphere > Soil ...
CGATCCCGCCGCCGAGCGCGCCAATGCCATGGCCCTCGAGCAGAACGGCAACAACGCTGAGGCTGAGCAGGCCTGGCTGGCTATCGCCAAGGCTGACCCTCGTAATGCTGAGGCGCTCGCGCACCTTGGCCTGCTGGAGGCGCGGCAGGAGCGGCTGGAGAAGGCCATCGAGTTTTACCGGCAGGCCATCGCCATCGATCCAAACTTGCCGGGTCTGCAGATGAACCTTGGTCTCGCCCTGTTCAAGGCTGCCCAGTTTCCGGGCGCCATCCAGATGTTTTCCGCGGAGATCAAAAAACACCCCGGCGATCAGCGCCTGACAATCCTTCTCGGCATGTCCCATTTCGGACTTAAAGATTACTTTGTCGCCATTCCATATCTGCGACGTGCTGCCGATCGCGATTCACAAAACCTGACTTTACGCATGGCCCTCGCGCGTAGCTGTCTTCTCAGCGAGCAATATCAGTGTGTGCTCGATGTGCATCGCGAGATCAAGTCACTCAGTTCGGATATGGCTGCCGCCGACATGATGGCTGCCGAGGCGCTGGATGCGCAGAAGGATCGCGACGCAGCACTCGCGCAGCTTCAGACTGCGATCCAGGCCAATCCCGAAGAACCAAACGCGCACCTTGCCCTGGCCTACCTTTTGTGGGCCAAAGGACAATGGGCAGAAGCTGCTCATGAGTTTGGAACAGAACTACAGCACAATCCCCAGAACTTGCCGGCTCGGATCTATCTCGCGGACGCTCAGATACAGCAAGGCGATTTAGCTACGCCTCTTGCTGAACTGCAAAAACTCGCGGCCGGCGATGCTTCAGAGCCGCTGGTCCATCTCGATCTTGCAACCATCGCTGCGAACAGCGGGCACACGGAAGAAGCCATTCGCGAACTCAAAGCGGCAACGGAGACTGCCCCTGAGAATGCGGACGTCCACATCCGGGCCGCAAAGCAATTAGAGTCGCTCGGCCGGCGCGAAGAGGCAAGACTCGAACGCGAGCGGGCCAGCCGATTGCCTCAACCCGGTAGCCCCTCGCTCCTGGATATCCTCGAATCGCCTGAATAATTCGGCCCCGATCATAGAACTTCCGCCCCAGGCCATCATTGCTTCGCCGGAGACGCCTGCGCCTCGGGATAGATCTTGATCCAGTGATTTCTCATGCGTGCGTGCACCACATTGTTTGCCGTTTGCGAAACAATCACGTTGGTCTGTTCCACCGGCATGTGGCAGTCGATACACTCGTTCACGATTCGATGACCTCGCTTCGCGGATATCTTGCAGCTTTGCCACGTATGACAGCCGAGACACTTAACCGAATAGGATTCGGCCGGCTGCTCCGCGGTGTGCACATCGTGGCAGGTCGAGCAGGTCATCGTCTTTGAAGCGGCGTAACATTTGCTCCGTTGCAGCAGGCCCACCTGGTTGCCGTGAACGTCAGGGTGCTCCACATCCGCCGACCCAAGCTGCTTGTAGTACTTGTCCAGAGGCTCGCCCGGCACATACGAGAATGCTGAAGCGAGCGGCGTTCGCTGGATGCCGTTGTGGCATTCAGCGCACAGGTCCACCTTGCGGTCGCGCGAAAACTTCGCCGGATTGAGGATTCCCGTCGAACCGCCCGATCCCGACCGATGCGCACTCTCAATGCGAACGTGCTCCGCTCCAGGCCCGTGGCAAGTCTCGCACGAGAGGCCTGGAACAAATGTCGACCTGTCGAAGCGGTTCGTATTCGGATCCGTCGAGAGCGGACGAATGTAGGTTGAGTGGCACTCAAGACATCCCGGATTCACCACCCGGGAGAACTCGGCCGTGCCATCGATATACCCCGGACTGTTGATCCATCTCCGGCTCTCGGTCCAGTAACTCACCGGCAATTCGAACAGCCGGTCGCCGCGCCAATACAGGTATGTCTGTCCTCGTGTGCCCGAGCCGGTGATCACGTCGATGCGTTCGCTGCGCTTGTGCAGATAAGAATCCCACCCCGTCTCGGCTGTCTCGTAGAACCCGTCCTTGCGAGCCTCCATCACGAAACGAAGCGCAGGCTCAGCTCCGTCTGCCGGATCGACGATGGTCAGCACGTTCTCCCCGTCCTTGAAAGAACCCAGAACAGAACTCGCCGTGGGAAGCTGAGAAGTCAGCCGATGCGCTGTGTGCTCGTATGTTTCAGAGATTCCCTTGTGGCACGAAATGCAGGCGGCATCCCCGATAAAACCAGCGCGATTGTGCGAGATTTCAGGCGCCTGAGCCGCAGAACTCGCGCTGCTCGAGAGCAACCCCGCGAGCGTGAGAAACAGGGAAAACCTGATGAGGATCATTCGGCTGGAATCTCTGGAAACCAATGATACCGATTCCAGATCACCGACGAAACTATCGCTTTTTTGCGGAAGCTTCGTGGTCCATTTCAGACTTGAGGCTCTTAGCCAGTTTTTCTAGCTCTTCCGCCTTCTTCAGAACGGCCAGGGACAAGCTCTGCTTGTAGGTCTTGCCGACCTCCGTCCTTAATTCCAGCGCAAGCTGGTACAGCCTCTTCGTGTCAGCTTCGATTCCCCGCGGCTCTTCCGAACTTGTCTCCGTCGTCGACGGTGCGCCTGTCCCGGGTTCCGCTATTTGACTCGCGGGCTGTGCGGGTTGAGCCCCCTGCGGCGCAGGTTCGCTCTGCGCCGGTGCCCCGGCATCTTGTGCAGAAGCTTCGCATGCGAACGCCATCGCCGAAATCGCGAGTGCCAAAAGACAAAACCGGACGTTGAGACGTAGCTGCATTCTGAATCCCGGCCTCACTGAGCCTTCATGTTTTCCTGCACGCTCCGAGCGAGTTTCTCGATCTGAGCTACCTTGGCTGCATCCTGCGACAAAGGTGCCGGATTCTTCTTGCCGGAGTTGATCTCTTGTTGCAGCTGTTGAGCCAGCAGCAGAATCTGGTTCGATTCGAGCCAAATCTCACGCGCCCGAAGCTGTCCCTTAAGAGACAGAGCCTTTTGCTCCTGCTCTCCCTTCGAACCCTTTTCCAGCTCCTCTTTCAGATCGGGAGGCCGCGGCGTCGGGTTGGGAATGATGACATGGGTTGATGGCTCCGGCACGTTCTGGGCAAGCGCGCGCGGAGACCAAAGCATTGCCGAGAACAACAGGAGAAGCCCGAAGGCCGAGGAAGGGAAGCGCATTAAAGTCCTCTCCGGACTGGTGGATGTAATCTAATCAAACCTTTGCACCCGCAGTCCAGAGTTTTTAGTTCGCAGAACGCCGAGGCCTCAGACCCGACGGCAAAGACACCCTGCGCTCCTTCCGCTGTCACCAACCGTAAACGACACAACTCACAGTCGAGCCTCACATCGATGCACAAACAAATGGACCGCTGCGAGGCGCTGCAGCGGTCCCCAAAAGGCTCAGCGTCGCGTCAGAGCCTTGGCAACTCAACCTGAAAAGCAATGCTGCGCTCGAGTTCGCGCTTCACCGCGCGGCGGCGTCCCGCCAGCAACTCTGCTGCGCCGACGCTGCCCACCAGCCGATTGTTGTCACGATCTACCACGAGGAGATTCAACGATCCCGTCGTAGCCATTTCTTCCGCAACGGCGCGGCAGGTCTCGTCGCTGAAAACATAATTGTCGGGCAGGTTGTGCTGGTCTCCGACCACCACTTCATCCCCGGGTGGCAATTCGGTCATCACTTCGGAAACCGTGACGAGTTCCAGCGGATCCACGCCGTATTCGCGCGAAAGATGATACCCGCGACGCCCCAGTTTCTCTGTCAGGATCGACCGCGGCATCACGAGCGAAGTGACGAGGTACGACGCAGTGCACGCCAGCACAAGCGGCAGAACGGCCGGCAGCGCGTGTGTCAATTCAAGCGAGAAGAGCACCGCCGTGAGAGGCACACCCAATGCGCCCGAGAGCATCGCGCCCATCGCCATCAGAGCCCACAGCGCCTGTGTCGGTCCTGGCAGGTGTGCAAGATGAGCCGCTCCTTCGCCAATAGCAGCGCCAATCATCAGCAGTGGTGCAAGCACCCCGCCCGACGTGCCGGAACTCAGAGAGAAAGCCCACATCAGAGACTTCGCGATGATCAGCCCGAGTAGAAGAGCGACTGGCGCATTGCCCCGAAGCAGTTCAGCGATGTTGTCGTAGCCCACTCCCAGTCCGCGAGGGAAGAAGAACCCGCCAATACCGATTCCGATTCCACCGATTGCCGGCCACCACATCCAGTGGATGTGCACGCGTCCGCAAAAGTGCTCGAAGGCGTCCTCAAGTCCGTACATCAGCCGGCTCAAACCGGCAGCGGCAAAACCGACCAGGATGCCGAGCGGAATAGCGACCAGCAGCGACTGCTCGAGATGGATGTTTCCCGGCAAATCGACAGGGAAGAGCGGCCCGGCTCCAAGCCACCAGATGCGCAACGCGCCGGCCGTCACGCTTGCAACCGCGACCGGCACTAGCGAGCGCGGCCGCCACTCGAACAGCAGAAGCTCAACCGCAATCAGAATCGCCGCAATAGGCGTCGCGAAGGTCGCTGACATGCCCGCCGCTGCGCCCGCAACCAGCAGAGTAGTACGTTCCGCGTCCGACAATTTCAGCCACTGCGCAACCAGTGATCCAAAGGCTCCGCCGGTCATGATGATCGGTCCTTCAGCGCCAAACGGTCCGCCCGAACCGATCGCAATTGCGGCGGAGATGGGCTTCAGCACGGCGACCTTCGGATGCACCCGCGCGCCGTTCAGCAGGATCGCTTCGATCGCCTCTGGAATTCCGTGTCCGCGAATCTTATCCGTGCCATATCGAGCCATGAAGCCCACCAGGACGCCGCCCACCACAGGCACAATGAGCATTGCAAAGTGCGGCAGCGTCGACCCCGCGGGACCTACCATCTCGAGGCTCACGCGATGGTAGTAGAAAATATTCGTTGCCAGAGCTATCGCGCGCAGCAGCAGAACTGCAAGTGCGGCTCCTCCGATGCCGATAATAATGGCGACAGCAGAAAGAGACCATGTGCGGCGATCGACCGTGAAATCGCGCAATGCCGAGGGCCGTGATCTCACAGGACCTCCGCAACAGATGTGCTGGAATGCATCTGCACGCGCCGCAGTGCGCGAACCAGCCGAGGGGCCATCTCGTTCAACTCGCGCGCATGTTCGCCCGAAAGCTTCTGCAAGACCTGCCGTCCCTTGCGCGTGAGGCGCAGGATAGCGCGGCGCTTGTCTTCTTTATCTGAAGTTCTTTCGATCAAATCTTCTCGCTCCGACCTGTCCACCAGTTCCACTGTGCTGTTGTGCTTGAGGCCGAGCCGGTTGGCCGCATAGGCAATGGTTACCGGAGTCTCGTGGGACGCACCCGCAACCTGCAAAAGCAGCTGATGCTGCTGCGGCTGCAGGCCTGCCTCCTGCGCAGCGTTCTCGCTGAACAGCAGAAAGCGCCGCAATTCGTAGCGGAAATCCGCAAGCGTATGCAAAAGGCGGCCTGTGTCATCGGGCTCACTTCTCATAAATATATCGTAACACGATATACATGGTTCGCAAAGTTGACGCCTTCCGTTCGTGCGCGTCGCGTAAACTGTTTGAATCTGAGGAGCTTGCAATGCGGCGATCAAAGATGGTCAATGCCTGGTCATTTCTGCTGGCGGTTGTTGTCGCAGCGGCCATGCCCGCGGCGCCACAGGATTCGGCAGGCGATTTACGTCCCGCTCCCTACCAGGTTGCCTGGCAGGATCTTGAATTCGGAGTGATCATCCACTTCTCCACCAACACATTCCTCAACCAGGAGTGGGGCGATGGCAGTGCCAACCCATCTGTATTCAATCCCGCACAATTCGATCCAGAGCAGTGGATGAAAGCGATCCGAGACTCCGGCGCCAGATACGTCGTCCTCGTCGCCAAGCATCATGACGGATTCTGTCTCTGGCCCACTGAGCAGACCAGCTACAGCGTGAAGAGCAGTCCTTGGAAAGACGGTAAAGGCGACCTCGTCGGAGATGTGGCGCGCGCAGCACGCAAATACGGCTTGAAGTTCGGCGTCTATCTCTCGCCCTGGGACCGCCACGAGCCGAAGTACAGAGATTCCGCCGAGTACGACAAGTACTACAACGCTGAGTTGGAAGAACTCGCCACGCACTATGGCGATCTCGTCGAGTTCTGGCTCGATGGCGCCGGCAGCGCCGGCCATGTCTACAACTTCCCGAAAATCATCGAAACCCTTCGCACGTATCAACCGAACACAGTCGTCTTCGCCGACACCGGCCTCTTCGAATATGGCGATGCCCGTTGGGTAGGCAACGAAGCCGGCATCGTCGACTACGAAAACTGGAATGTCATCGACCGGCACGGCTATCGCCGCTGGCGGCCGGTCGAGGCAGATACTCCCCTGCGGGATAAGCACTGGTTCTGGCACCCCAATGACGAGACATCGCTGAAGAGCCTCGATACACTTCTGGACACTTACGACAAAACCGTCGGACGCGGCGCGCAACTCATGCTCGGTCTCGCACCCGACAATCGCGGATTGTTGCCGGACTCCGATGTGAAACGCCTGGCCGAATTCGGCTCTGCGCTAAAGAAACGTTCCGAAAACAATATCGCTTTGCACCACGCCGCGGCGCCCGATTCTAACTCAGCGCTCGATGGCGACCCCGATACGTTCTGGTCGGCACCAGCCGGATCGCATCACGGTGAAATCGAGGTTGCGTTCGACCATCCGGTTACGTTCGATCACGCGGTTTCCCTGGAGTGGCTCAACGACGGACAACACGTTCAGAAGTACGCGATTGAGGTCTGGAACGCTGCAGATCAAAAATGGAAAGCCATTGCTCAGGGGCAGGCCATCGGACACGAAAAGATCGATACGTTTCCGTCAGTGACCGCGAACCGCGTGCGATTGCACATTCTCTCTAGCACCGAGCCTGCGCACATCCGGGAGTTTCAACTTTACGACTGGAGTCACCTCAACCTGCGCTAAGGGCAGGCCGCAACTCGCAGCGCCGACGCGCGCTTATTGGCGCACGTCCGTTTCCACGTCCAGGGGAGTGGCACTTACAGCAGCTTTGAATGCGCGTACATCCTCTTCAAACACTACGTAGGCCCTCCGGCCGTTCTGGCCTGATCCCAACTCTGCGGATTCGTCAGAGCCTCTGCTTAACGAAGAGTGAACCTCATCAACACCCGTTCGCAGTGTCAATGCCCGGGCATTCGATGGCCGGATTCCTCCGCCCGCCATAATCGAGATGCGGCCCCGCGCGGCTTTCTGCAACTGCGCCAGACGATCCATTCCCCGCATCGCATCCGGCGCACCACCTGAGGTGAGAATGCGATCTGCGCCCGTAGAGATCACGTCTTCCAGCGCACGATCCAGATCGACGCACACGTCGAAGGCGCGGTGAAAGGTCACTCTCAGTGGGCGCGCCAGCTCGATCAGCTTGCGGGTGCGTTCCGTATCGACTTGCCCTCCCGGTGTCAGAATTCCCAGCACCACGCCGTCCACCTTCCGATTCTTGGCCTCACGGATATCCTGGGTCATCACTTCAAACTCCAGTTCCGAATAAACAAAGTCGCCGCCCCGCGGACGGATGATCACAAAAAGATCGATATCAATAGCTGCACGGACAGCATGGATAAGCCCTGAGCTCGGAGTGATGCCGCCTTCGCTCAGCGCGCTGCAGAGTTCTACTCTCTTCGCGCCACCCCGCGCGGCAGCAATCGCCGATTCGACGGAGTCTATGCAGATTTCAACGTTCATAGTTTCAGTGTACGTGCTGTCAGGTCGAGCAAAGCCGCCTGCAGACACGAACGAGGCGAACCAAGTGGTCAGCCTCGTTCTTTTCGGAAATCAATAACAAGCCTAGCGCTGCTGCAACTCCGGATCGCTCTGGCGTCTCTCCGTGATGCGCACCGCATGATCGAGCTTGAAGGTAAGCAGCGTCTCAGCCGGCAGCACGATGTTTTTGTTGCCCGTGAATGCGGTACCTGCCGTTCCAGCACCGCCGCCCGCAAGCGCGCCGATCGCCGCTCCTTTGCCGCCACCGGCCAGCCCACCAATCAGGGCCCCGAGTCCCGCGCCTCCACCGATGAATGTCGCAGAGCGTTTGCCCTTGCCCTGCTGAGCGCGCGAAATGGAACTCGTCTCAACCGGGTAGGAACCCCAGCGCGATGTCACGCGATCGAGTTTGACCGCGAGAGCGGCTCCACCTTTGAATCTGCCTAGCGCTTTGGCATCGACCACCGTGCCTTCAGCGCGCGCGCCCTTCGCGATCACCACGTCGCCGCCCTTCATCACATCCTCTGCAACTGTGGCAGTGAACGAGTCACCAGCATGCGAAATGTTCGAGCCGAGATCGGTATCGAGCCGCACCCGGATGCTGGTCCCCTCAGGCAGACTGATCACGGCCGGAGGCGGAGGCGCAACCGGACCCGCGGCTTGCTGGCTGGCTGGCGCACCGGCCTGGCTGGCGGCTGGTTGTCCAGCAGCGGGCTGCCCCGCGGCGGGCGCAGTGCCGTCGGGCGAGGCGGGCTGGTTCGCCGCGGGCTGCGAAGTCGTGGCCTGGTTCTGCGGCGTGGTATTGGATTTGCAGCCGGCAACCGAAAGCGTCAACGCAAGCGCGGCTGATGCAAAAAGAGCGGTACGGGGATGGAAGTTCATAGTGCAGACTCCTTTTTTCCTGCAGGGGATTCTCGGAACAGAGCGACTGGCAACAAGCACTTCAGAATTCCACCCAACGATGATACTCTCCCGCGGACAACCAGAAAACAAAGTCTACCTCGCGCTGGCTCCCGGAGGGGGAGCATGGACAATAGCCCGGCACAAGCGAAGCGCAGTCCTGGGAACGCGGCAAGACCCCGCAAAACCCCGTAGGAGCGTAGTTAACCGCCGCTCATCACCTTCAGTGCACGTAGTCTTCCGGTTTCACGTTGATGGAATCCGGCGGAAACGTCGCTGGATCGGCGCCCAGAGCGAGATTCGGCGTATCGCCCATCGTGATCTCGAGTGTGCCGCCATTCGCAATCTCCGCATGGCGAAACCAGATCTGATTCAGAGTCCGGCCATTCAGACGGATGCTTTGCACGTATTTGTTATCACGCGAGGTGTTCTTGGCAACAATCACAAAATCCTTCCCGTTCTTCAGATGGATGGTTGCCTTCTCAAAGATCGGGCTGCCGATGTCGTAAGTAGGAGTTCCCGGCGTTACAGGATAGAAGCCCAGCATCGAGAAAACCACAAAGGCGCTCATGCCTCCGCCGTCCTCATCCCCGGGTATCCCGTGCAGCGTGTCAGGAAAGAATGTATCCAGCAGCATGCGAACGCGCTTCTGTGTCTTCCATGGGGCGCCAAGCCGGTTGTAGATATACGGAATCGCAAAGCTCGGCTCATTACCCATCGAGAACTGCCCCACCATCGACGTCGAATCCGGAAACTTGGCCTGAAATTCATATTTCGAGCGCCCCAGCGGCTCGCGAAAGAGCTGGTCCAGATTCGCCTCGGCTTTCGCCGTGCCCCCCATCATGGTGAACAGCCCGTTGAAATCCTGCGCGACATCCCAGGTGTACGTATAGCCGTTGTTCTCGTCGTAGTAGTCGCGCCCGCCCATGCCCCCGCCGAGCTTCGGATCGAGTGGCTCGATCCACTTGCCTTCCGCGTCCTTGGGCCACATCAGCTCTTTGTCCGCGCGAAAGAGATTCTTGTAGTTCGCAGCGCGACTGAGAAAGAGCTTCTCGTCTTCCGGCTTGTTCAGCACGCGAGCAATCTGCGCAACCTCCCAGTCGTCCAGACTGTTCTCCAGAGTCACCGGCACAGGCTGTCGCTTCTCAAACGGATGCACATGCGGGTCCGTTTCTTTTTCGCCGGGGCGGAGCGCAGGCATGTACCCATGCGCGTTGTAGAAATCATCCAGCGGCCCCTTCGGACCGAGCCGCCACGGAAGCAGCGTGTCTTCCAGCGATCGCTTGCGAATACCCTCGTACGCCGTCGCAACATCGAAGTTCCGCACGCCTTTGAACCACGCATCGGCAAACCACGGCGCGGAGTGATTCCCGTTCATGCACGCATTGTTTCCCTGCGCCAGCGCAAAGGTCGGCATGATGCCTGACTGCTGGTACATCCGCACGTACGACTGGATCTTGTCAGCCTGCACATCGGGGTTGAGCAGCGTTTGCAGCGGTTCCAGCGCGCGGAACGTATCCCAGAGCCAGTTATCGACGTAAAACGGACGGGCATCGCGATGCACCTTGTGGTCGAATGCGCTGAAGTACTGGCCGTCTTCGCTGATGTTGATCATGCGTTCGAAGCAGCGGTACAGCGCCGTGTAGAACACTTTGCGCTGGGCTTCTGTTCCTCCCTCAACCGCGATCCGGCCCAGCGCCTCATTCCATCGCGCCTTTGCAGCGCCCTTCACTTGATCGAAACCCCACTCGGGAATCTCGCGCCGCAGATTCTTCTCCGCCTGCTCGATGCTGATAAATGAAACTCCGTAGCGAAACTCGAGCGTGCCCGCCTCGGCCGTAGCGGTCAAATGACTTCTCTTGCCGGCGTTCTCAGATTTGACCTGGACCGGAACGCTGAATTCTCCGTAGATGTAAGCCGTCAGCCCCTCGACCGATTCCTGCCCTGTAACTGCTTCCTTATCCGTTTGGGCGAGGCTGCCTTCCTGTCGATTCCCCAGAACCACCGACGCGTGTCCCTTGGGAAAACTGAACCGAAAATACCCGCACCGCTCCGTCGGTGTGAACTCCGTGCGGAGCAGGGAATCGTCGAAACGCACTGAGTAATAGTAAGGAGTGGTGACCTCCTGGTCGTACGCGGCCGGCGATCCATCACCCGCCATAATGCTGAACAGTTCCGGCTGGCGATGAGAGCTGATCGTCAGAGGAAACGATTCGATGCGATCATCCATCGCATCCGCGCGCATCGGATAAACCCGCACCATGCTGTTCGGCAGGTAGACCGCAGGCCGTGTCGGCACCAGTAGAATCCCCACGTTCCCAATGGTCGGGTCCACGTATTCCACCTGCGCCTCGATTTGAAGCGCGAAGATTCCCGGGAAGAAAAGAAATGCTGCAATCTGTAATCTCAAGTTCCGGCCGCTGCTGACTATAGATCGAAGAAAACTCACCATCACCATCCAGGGTTGTGTCACAAACGCATGATAAAGGTCTGGGGTCTTTCGATAAGTGCAGACACTCTCGCATTCAGCGTGCAAGGGTCAAACTCAACCATGAATACAATACCCTCTAAGTAATACCCCTGACCGCGACGATCGTAACCGGTATACCTGACCTTCCGTAGGATTGGTGGCCGCGTCAAAGTCTTTAATATGTAGCTTTACGGAGAAATACGAACAGATGGACGTAGATGTAGCGATTGTTGGCGCGGGGCCATTCGGACTCTCGTCCGGTGCGTATCTCAAGAGCAAGGGCATTGGCGTCGGCATCTTCGGCGATCCCATGAGTTTCTGGCGCGACCACATGCCCGCCGGAATGTATCTTCGCTCCAACTGGCCCGCCTCGCACATCTCCGATCCCGGCTCGAAGCTCACCCTTGATCATTTCCAGGCCGACACCGGAGCAAAGTTCGAGCAGCCCATCCCTCTCCAGCAGTTCGTCAATTACGGTCAGTGGTTTCAGAAAAAAGCTCTACCCGAGTTGCAGCAAACTCAAGTCAACAAGGTCGAAAAGAACGGTTCCGGCTTCAAGGTCTCCCTTGAGAACGGATCACTGGTCAAAGCTCGCCGCGTGATCGTCGCCACCGGCATTGCTCACTTTCCATGGATGCCCAGCGAATTCAACGGCAAGCCAAAATCCCATGTGACCCACTCCTCCGATCACAAAGACCTCAGCCGATTCCGTGGACAGCAGGTTGTTGTTGTCGGCAGTGGGCAGAGCGCGCTCGATGCTGCCCGAATTCTCAGCTCCTTTGAAGCCAAAGTCGAAGTTGTGGGCCGCCAGAAGGAAATTCGCTGGGTCGGCCAGAACGCCTGGCTGCATCGCCTCGGCCCCGTCTCCTGGTGTCTCTATTCCAACTTCGACGTCGGCCCTGCTGGAATCAGCCGGCTCGTCGGCTTCCCGAACATCTTCCGCCAGCTGCCCCGCAGCCTTCAGGATCCGATCAGCTACCGCGCCATTCGCCCCGCGGGCACGGGATGGCAGAAGCCCTACCTCGCGTCTGTCCCAATGACCCTGAATTCCGTTGTCACCTCGGTCACGGTCAAGGGAGACAAGGTCCAACTCAAGCTCAACGACTCCAGCGAGCGCACTGTCGATCACGTAATCGTCGCTACCGGCTATCGCGCCGACGTTTCACGCTACAGTTTTCTCGATCCCTCGATAAGCGCTGCTCTGCGTACCTCGAATGGCAGTCCGGTTCTCGCGCGTGCACTCGAGTCCTCGGTGCCCGGTCTTCATTTTGTAGGCAAGCCCGCGGCCTGGAGTTTCGGTCCTCTTCTGAACTTCATCTCCGGAACCCACTTCGCGTCCGCGGAACTCCTCAAAGCGTTCTAAAAAGCAAATCCCTCTGTTGCCAGAGGGATTTGACTTTCGGTCTATCGCAAACAACAACAACAACGACGACGATTAGATGTCGAGATTCTTCACATCCAGCGCGTTGTCCTCAATGAACTTACGCCGCGACTCCACATCCTCGCCCATCAGCGTCGTAAAGATGTTCTCCGTTTCGGCGATATCCTCCAGCTTCACCTGCAGCAAGGTCCGGCGCTCAGGATCCATCGTCGTCTCCCACAGCTGCGGAGACGTCATTTCGCCCAGCCCCTTGTAGCGCTGCACATCGTAGTCCTTCTTGCCTTGCTCCACGATGTAGGCGAACAGCTCGCGCGCGGTGCCCTTCTCTACAGGCTCCTGCAAAATGCGCGAAGTCTTCCGGGCTGCCTTGGCTTCGGCCTTTACCTTGGGCGGAGTTTGGCCCTCCTCAAATTCAGTTCCTTCCGGCTCCTCCGCGGCGCTGTCCTGCGCGCCCTTGCTCGCGTACTCAATCAGGAACGGCGGCTCCAGGTACTGGCTGATTTGCGAGTACTTCGCCATCATCTGGCGGAACTCCGGGCTCGATGCCATTGTCCAGTCGATGCACCGCGATGCGCCCTGCCCGTCGGTGTAGCAGATCGACCAGGTATGGTGCTCTTCATCCTCGCTCGGCTTGTTCACCTTGATGTTGAACTCACCGGCGTGTTCCACGAGCTGATCGTGAAGCTGCTTCAGCTTTGCAGGAACACCCTTGCCATCGCCCGAGGCGAAATCAGCACGATGGGTCAGCTCCGCGCGGGCAATCATCTCCGTGAGTTGCTCGTTGCGGATCCGCTTGTCCACCTTCTCGACAAAGCCAAGATATTCGTTCAGGTATCCCATGAAGCGCGTCAGCTCGGTGCCGTCGATGTGGCTGGCGTTCTCGCCGTGCCGAACAATCATTCCTTCCGAGGCGCGCTTGATGGCCACGCGATTCAGCTCACGCTCGTCCTTCACGTACTGCTCTGACCGGCCCTTCTTGATCTTGAACAACGGCGGCTGTGCGATATAGATGTTGCCCCGCTTGATCAGGTCCGTCATGTGGCGGAAAAAGAAAGTCAACAGCAGCGTACGGATGTGAGATCCGTCAACGTCCGCGTCCGTCATCAGGATGATCTTGCTGTAGCGCAGCTTTGCGGGATCGAAGTCGTCCTTGCCGATCCCCGTTCCGAGCGCCGTAATCATGGCTCGGATTTCTTCGTGCCCCAGCATCTTGTCGTACCGGGCCTTCTCCACGTTCAGGATCTTGCCCTTCAGCGGCAGAATCGCCTGGAATTTGCGATCGCGTCCCTGCTTGGCCGTGCCGCCTGCGCTCTCGCCCTCCACCAGGTAGAGCTCGCACCGATCCGGGTTGCGCTCGGAGCAGTCGGCCAGCTTGCCCGGCAGGCCTCCGCCGTCCAGCGCGCCCTTGCGCCGTGTCAGGTCGCGAGCCTTGCGGGCCGCTTCACGCGCGCGGGCTGCTTCAATGGCCTTGTTGATGATCTTGCGGGCCACCGGCGGATTCTGTTCCAGGTAGGCGCCCAGGCGCTCGTTTACAAATGCCTGCACCGTGCCGGCGATATCCGAATTCAGCTTCCCCTTGGTCTGGCCTTCAAACTGCGGCTGCGACAGCTTCACGCTCACCACAGCGACCAGTCCCTCACGCACATCGTCGCCGCTCAGGTTCTCCTTCACGTCTTTGAATAGCCCAAGCTGCTGCCCAATCGCATTGATCGTGCGCGTCAGGGAGGTCCGGAACCCGGACAAATGCGTTCCGCCATCAACAGTGTTGATGTTGTTGGCGAAACTGAAGACACTCTCGGAGTAACTGTCGTTGTACTGTAACGCGATTTCGATCTCGACCTTGTCTCGTTGAGCTTCCATCAGGATCGGCTTGTCGTGCAGGACGGACTTGCCGCGATTCAGATGCTTTACAAACTCCGCAATTCCACCTGCATAACGGAACTCCGTACGCTTCGAGTCCCCGGTTTTCGAGTCCACAGTTCGCTCATCGGTGAGCGTGATCTCCAGGCCCTTGTTCAGAAAAGCCAGTTCGCGCAGGCGCTGCGCCAGCGTGTCGTAGTTGTACTCAGTGGCCGTAAAAATCGTCTTGTCGGGCAAAAAGTGGATCTTGGTCCCGCGCTTCTTGCTCACGCCGGTCTTGCGCAGGTCGCTGGTCGGATCGCCGCAGCTGAAGTCCATCTCCCACGTGTGCCCGTCGCGCCAGATCTCGACGTTGAACTCCTGCGACAGTGCATTCACGCAGCTCACGCCAACGCCATGCAGTCCGCCTGAGACCTTGTAGTTCGACGAGTCGAACTTGCCGCCCGCGTGGAGCTTGGTTAGCACCACCTGTACCGCCGGCATCGTCTTCCCATCGCCTACCGGCATATTGTCGACGGGAATTCCGCGGCCGTCGTCCACCACCGTGATCGAGTTATCCACGTGGATCGTGACGTCAATCTTGGTTGCATAACCGGCCAGGGCTTCATCCACTGAGTTGTCTACTACTTCGTAAACAAGGTGGTGCAGTCCCATCTCTCCCGTCGAGCCGATATACATGGCCGGGCGAAGCCGAACTGCCTCGAGCCCTTCCAGAATCTTGATATTTTCGCCGGTGTAGTCGCCGTTACCGTTGCCGTTAGTCGCCATAGTTTTCCGTTTCGCAGAATTTTCGCCTTCGGCCATCATGCCGCCGCCAAAGCGGAGCTTCGTTCAGATGCCGCGATTGGGGATTAACCGATTGAAAAGTCGAGGGCTTGAGCGGACTCTGCTAGTCATCATTTTACCATGCGAGCACGTTGAAAAGCCGGGCCGAAACCTCCCATTACCGACGCGCAGCTTGGTAACTAAACAGGTTACCTGAGGGTAGATTACTGAAGAATAATGTTACTTTTGTCACTTTAAAATGCGATACTTTCGATGTAACTGAAAATGATGGACTTAGCCATCAACATGCACTACCATGTTCGTGTCATCTGTCAAACAAATTCTCAGGGATTTTCTGCAAGGGGTAACCAGATATGAAACTCGTTTTCCGCGTTCTCGTGCTCTCCGTTGTCGTCGCCGGCGCCGCTGCTGCTTCCGTCTCCTCGAACCCAAAACACATGGTCCCGAGCCATCAGTCAGCCACCGCCGGGCTCCCCATTCCCCTATGTGGACCTGGGATCTGCCCCAATAAGTAAAGCAGCCCAAATCCCTTAGCACCAAAGTGCTACACGGGAAACCTCTGTTTTCATTTGATGTGGAAGGCACGCCGGTCTATTCTGAGAGAACCCTCAGAATAGAAAGGGCGGTTATGCCTTTAAACTTCTGGATGTCGGCGATGAGCGTGGCAGAGTTCCTGCTCTGGTCGACCCTGGCTTTCGTTTTCTGGAAGAAGGGTCTGCAGAAGCGCTTTCCGGCACTAAACATATATCTACTGCTTCGCGTTTGCTCCATGCCCGCTCTCCTCACTCTGCTCTATATTCAGGCGCAGACGTGGGGTCACCAATATTTCCGTTACTACTTCTTCTCCTCGTGGGCCGTCTACATCCTCAGCGCGATCTCGCTCTTCTTCGTAACGCTCGAGATCTTCCGCTCAGTGCTCTCGTCCTTCTCCGGACTTATGCGCCTCGGCACCATCGTTTTCCGCTGGGTGGCGCTGGTCTCGGCAGTCGCCAGTCTCGGATCGGTTTCCTACACCCACCCCTCGCTCGCGCTGCTCCCTGATTTTGCACTTGCGCTGATGCGTTCGGTCAGTATCCTCGAGCTCTGCCTGCTCGCGTTCCTTTGCCTCTGCATCAACGCTCTGCAGCTCTCATTCCGCGATCTCGCATTCGGCTTCGGGCTCGGCTTTGGTCTGATGTCGGCCAACGACCTCATCGTCTCCGCCTTCATCCCGTCCAGCTCGACCCTCAATGCCCCGCTTCAATACGCCTACCAGGCAGTCACCCTCCTCATCGTCGGCAGCTGGGCTGCTTACTGCGCGATGCCTGAGAGTATTCGCAAGCCTGTGGTGATGCCGGCAAGTTCCACCATCTATCGCTGGAATGAAATCGCTTCCGCTCTCGGCCACGGAACCAAGGTCGCCGTCCGGCAGCCCGCCAACGGATTCTTCCTCACCGATGTGGAGCGGGTTGTCGAAAAGGTCCTCACCCGCAACCTTCAAAGCGAATCATCGAAATAGCAGCGAACAATTCGTAGCAATCATCAAGGGCCGAACCTCTCCTGGGTTCGGCCCTTTCGTATGTCCGTGACCAGCCTCGCCGGTCCCACGCTAAAGCGCCAGCGTCAGAATGGTCGCCGCATGCCGCAGGGTGCCGCTGTTTTTAAAATAAGTTCTTCCACAAATGGGTGCCTCAGCCTGCCCTGAGTTTGCCAAAGGGTGCATCGCATTTGGCACCTGCGATACTTGCCTCCGCCAAAACGGTCGATCCCGGTCCACACTTTGAAAGACAGCATCGACCTGGGAACTTCAAACAGTGAGAACAACTACTCCCGGATCGGTCTGAAATTAGCTTGAACAAAATGCCGCCCCCTCGCTTCGGCGGAAAACAAAATCTTGCCAACCACCGAGTCGCCGAACATACAACAATCACACTGCACAGCTCGCCCCCCAATACAGACGGTCATTCCGACCGCAGCGCAGCGGAGTGGAGGAACCTGCAGCTGCTTTTCGCTTCCTAGCCAGAAATTTCCCAGTTCCGAGTCGCTAACGAACCAAGTCACCGACTCTGACAAGCATATGAAGTTCCTGAGATCTATTGCTCTACTCGGTTCGCAACGCCTGCATCGGGTCAAGCCGGGAAGCACGCCAGGCAGGCAGCAAACAGGCGAGCACAGCTGAAGCGATCAGCAAGACCGCCACGCCGGCGAAGACTTCCGGATCCAGTGGCTGAGTGCCGTACAGCATCCTCTTAACAAAACGGGTCGTGGAGGCGCTCACGGCCAATCCTATGAGCAGTCCGATGAGTGCGGGACGTAAACCATCGGCCAATATCATTCCGAGCACCTGATCGCGCTTAGCGCCGAGAGCTATTCGAATTCCGATTTCGCCTGTGCGCTGTGCGACAAGATAGGCTAGGACGCCGTAGAGGCCCGTCGATGCAAGGATGAGACCGATGAAGGCGAAGGCTAGAACCACGAAGGAATCAAACTGATTGTCGACGGTGGACTTGGCCGTAGCTTGGCGGATCGTCATGACATCGGAGACGGGGAGATCGGAATCCATTTCACTTACGAATTTCTCGATTGGCATAGCGAGAGCTTCGACGGGCTGCGAGGACCGCACGACAATAGTAGCGGAGCTATAGTCATTGCCGTAGATCGGCATGTAGAGCATGGGATGCACCGGTTCTGTGACATACCATCGCGTGTCACCAACTACACCAATCACTTCATAAACGCGTCCTTGCTTGTCAGCGAGATGCTTGCCGATCGGGTCTTCCTCTGGGAACATCGCTTTCGCGGCACTGCGGCTTAGAACAACAACATGAGCACGCTGCAGGCGTTCGGCCATGGCAAAGCTGCGCCCGCTGAGAAGAGGAATCTTTGCTGCAGCGAAATAACCCGGATCCGCACCGCGTAAAAGAATGTCGAAGCCCTCGCCTTTCGGAAGGGGTGGATGCTCGACCACGGACATCATGCGATTTCCGCCCCAGCCTTCACCCGGCGCAGTGCTGACCAGACCAGCTGTCTCCACCCCCGGCATCGCGCGTACCCGGGCGATGAGTCGCTCGAAGAATGCCGCCCAATCTTCAGGCGTTTTGTATCTTGCCCCAGGCAGACTAATGCGCATCGTGAGCACGTTGTCTACTGGAATGCCGATGTCAGTCGATCGCAAGCGTTGATAGCTTCTCACCAGCAGCCCAGCGCCCACCAGGAGCACCACACTGAAACCGATCTGTACAGCTAACAGTGTTTTGCGCAAACTGGCTCGCGTCCGACCCCCACTGTGCGCGCGCGAGGATTCCTTCAGCGAGGCAAGGATTTGTCTTTGCTTCGAACCGAAGACGGATATCGTGCCCGAAATCAGCGCGCATAGTCCGGCTGCAAACGCGGCGAAGAGGACCACGGTGCCGTCCATGTGGATGCTGCCAACGCGGTTCATATCCTGCCGCACGCTCACCAGCCATTGCAGCGCCGCCCACGCCAGGAACAAGCCCATTCCGGCACCGGCAACGCAAATGAGCAAGCTCTCGGTGAGCCTCTCACGCAAGAGCCGGAACAGGCCGCCGCCCAGGGCAGCTCGAATCGCATACTCCTTGCTGCGCGTAGCGGCACGAGCCACCATGAGGCCTGCCACGTTCAGGCAGACGATAAGAAGCACGCAACCAGTTGCGGCGAGCAGGATGTAAATCGGTGTCTTGTAACCTTGCACCGCATCTTCAAGCATAGTTCGACCTTGAACGCCATCGCTCACTGACGGTTCAGGGTGTTCCACCTTGATCTGGTGCTGGACTGCGCTCAATTGATCAATCAGTTGAGATAGCGTCTCCCCGGGCATGAGTCGCGCAACCGACACAAATCCACGATCTCCGAAGCTCGTCATGAAGTCGGCGGGTGCTTCGTGATTGGCAGTTGTCCAAAGCTGATCTGTGCCACCCCCATACTTGCCCTCGTAGAGAAAAGACGAAGGAAGCACGCCAATGACAGTGAAAGGCCTTGCATCCAGCCAGATGGTTTTGCCGACAATTCCGGGGTCGCTGTTGTAGCGGCGTCTCCAAAAGCCATCAGATAGCAAGACCGTAGCTGCCGCGCCAGTCCTGTCATCGGCGTCAATGAACACACGTCCGAGCGCCGGTGCAACACCCAGCACAGAGAAAAAGTTTCCCGAGCACCACGCAGCGTCAACTTTCTCAGGGAGCTTTCCACCTTCGGCTGAGACGTTGTATTGATGCCACGTGGAGATGATCGCCATCTGCGCGGCAGTCGTAGCTTTCTTCCACTCCGAAAAATTGCCGCCGGCGACCGGCAGATAATTGCTATAGCCAGCGTCCACAGGACGTGTCTGATGCTCAAATAATGAGACCAGCTGGCCGGGCTCGCGATAAGGCAGGGGCTCGAGAAGAACGCCTCGTATGACGGAGAATATTGCGGCATTTGCGCCTATGCCAATCCCCATGATGAGGATGGCCATGATCGCAAATCCGGGGCTCCTGCTTAAGGTCCTGATTCCGATCCGGACATCGCGCACACATTGCTCGACATAGTTCCAGCTCCATGTGGCGCGAGTCTTCTCACGCACCAACAATGGATTGCCGAATGAGCGCAAGGCCTTGAGGCGGGCTTCTTCCATTCCCATGCCGCGAGAGATGTCGTCCGCAATCTGGCAAGCAAGATGGTTGTGTAGCTCTTCGTCGAGATCCGCGTTCAGCCGACTGCGCTTAAAAAGGGAACGGAGTCGTAGCGGAATTGTGTAAACCCAGTGTTCGAACCGCATCGGTCACACCTCTGTTAGCCGCAACACACCGGAGATAGCTGCCGAGATACGCTCCCAGTTCGCCGCTTCTCTCTCGAGATATCGCCGACCGAGCCGCGTCAGAGAATAAAATTTTGCTCTTCGGTTGTTCTCGGTCGGCTTCCATTCGGAACGGATCCACCCCTGCTGTTCAAGCTTGTGCAGAGCCGGATAAAGAGATCCGTCGCTCACCTGGAGCACATTGCCAGACACCTGCTTCAAACGCTGGCTGAGAGCCCATCCGTGCAGCGGTTCAAGAGCGAGAATCTTGAGTACCAATAGATCCAGGGTGCCCTGGACGAGATCAGAAGGTTTGCTCATGCTCTCCCCTCGGTTACCGAGCATGATGACATAACTTCTCTCGGTAAGCAAGGGGAGCGGTAGACTCTGAGTCAAGTTCCTGGTCGCCGACAATGCTCCCGGAACAAAACGTTGCGGGCGGAACTACTCCTCAGGCAATCGGCTCAGCGCCTGCCCTGAGTTTTGCCGAAGGGTGCCCGGCCATTTAGTCACCCGGGAGCCGTGAACCTCAACGGTATTTCTCCCGGTAACCGCGGAAATATTCCGGCGCCCGGTTGCCTTTGCCAGTCGAACTTCTAGCTATAATGGCATTCTGCATGGGCCCGTGCTCCTCTCGCCACCAGTGCCTTATCTATGACGGAGCACCCTCGCGCCAGCTTCCGGCAATCGCTTCGGTCATTTGCGAAAAGTTGAAGCAAGGCCATCGCTGTCTCTACATGAATAGCCGCCCCATGGTCGCCGGTTTGAAGTCTCAATTGGCCGCGGAAGGCCTGGATGTGGTGCAGGAAACCATCAAAGGCAGTCTCGTCATGTCATCGGAGCAGACCCATCTGCTCGGAGATTGGGAATTCGATGTCCCAAGCATGCTCGGCGCCCTGGAACGCTCCGTGGATCAGGCGCTCAAGGACGGTTATCAGGGACTCTGGGCCTCTGGCGACATGACCTGGGAGTTCGGACCCGCCAAAGATCTCAGCAAGCTGCTCGAATATGAATGCCGGCTTGAGGAGTTCATGCGAGCGCAACCGGCCTTGGGAGGCATCTGCCAGTACCACGCAGATTCGCTCCCGCGCGAAATCCTGCGCAAGGGCCTGCAGGCGCACAGACATGTCTTCGTAAACGACACCCTCTCGATGATCAATCCGCACTACCTCGACCGGGCCTCATTTTCGCAATCGACAAACCACATTCTCGAACTCGATCGCTTCCTCGACAAAGTCCTCGATCGCGAATCGATGAACTGACCCCGCAGCACCCTCCGCTCCCATCCATCTATACTCGCCTCTGAACTAGCTCTCCAATCAAAGTCATGTCCTTCGACGTCATCATCATTGGCCTGGGCGCCATGGGTAGCGCGGCCGCCCAGTATATTGCTCAGCGAGGACGTCGAGTCCTCGGTCTCGATCAGTTCACTCCGCCGCACGATCGCGGTTCGTCGCATGGCGGATCGCGCATTATCCGCCAGGCCTACTTTGAAGGCCCCGAATACATTCCCCTCGTCCTCCGCGCCTACGAGCTCTGGCGCCGGCTCGAGCGCGAAACCTCCCAACGCCTCATTCACACAACCGCTGGTCTTGTCATCGGTCGTCGCGATGGCGAACTCGCGCGCCGCACCATCGCCTCAGCAGAACAGCACAACATCCCCATCGAGGTCCTCGATCCCAAAGACCTGTCCGCCCGCTTTCCCCCCTTCCAGCCTCTACCCGGCGACATTGGCGTCCTGGAACATCACGCCGGCTATCTCATCCCGGAAGATTGCATCCGCGCCCAACTCGCCACCGCATCCCGTGCCGGAGCCGAGCTGCACACAGACGAGAAAGTTCTTTCCTGGTCCGCTGAGCCCGGCCACGTCGAGATCAGAACCTCGCGCTCTACATATCAGGGAAAGCATCTCGTCATCACGGCCGGTCCCTGGGCCGGCGAACTCCTCCACTCTACGTTCCCGCTCCGCGTAACCCGGCAGGTCACCGCGTGGATTCAGCCGCTGGGCGGCATCGAACCATTCTTGCCCGCGCGCTTTCCCATATTCATCGCCGAAGACCCGGCAGGCAGCTACCCATCCTACGGATTCCCAGCGATCGACGGCCCATCCGGCGGCATGAAAGTTGCCATCCACGGCAGCCCCACCGAATGCACTCCAGAAACCGTCGATCGTGCCATTCACAACTCCGACTTCGAGCAGATCACCCGCGCTCTAAGCCAGCGCATCCCTTCCATCAACGGTCAGCTGATCCGCGCCAAAACCTGCCTCTACACCATGACCCCCGACGAGCACTTCATCATCGGGCGCCACCCAGTCATCCCTTCCTGCTCCGTGGCCTGTGGCTTCTCGGGTCATGGATTCAAGTTTGCTCCCGTCGTGGGCGAAATCCTGGCCGACTTATCCCTCACCGGCTCCACCCGGCACTCCATCGCCATCTTCTCTCCCACTCGCTTCGCATCCTGACCGCAGAGACTCCACCGCCCTTTGCGCAATCGTATGCGCTCTGCGAGTCCGGCTAAAATCCACAACCTCTACAACTTTCGGCCCCGATTACCCGGGTATTTCCCAGTTACATTTGACAGATAACCGGGGTAATCTTAAAGGTACTGGCAAGTGCTCCTCGAGGTTCCCGTAGAATGCCCCCACATCATTTCGTTGGTTTCGAGTTTTCGCATCGCATGAACAAGGATGGAACCACTGATTCCATCTGCCCTCGTTGCTTCACCACCATCGGCCGCTCCACCTGGGAGGCCGACTTGGATCGCATGGAAGCGGCTCACGCCTGCGACCCAACTCGTCTCGCCAGCTTCAGCCAGCACAGGCGTATGCCCGTCGCATCCGAGCGGTTCCCGGAATTGCGCATCCCCGACCGTGCCAATGTTCCAATGCGAACCGCGTTGTCGCCGGAAAGACTCGCCACACGGCGCCCCGCGTAGAGCTGAGCACTTTCCATCGATAGCCCGATGTTTTCAGCGGCGTACTCCCGTCGCTGCCGTGGCAAACTCCGCTTCTCTTCATGGCATCTCAAGGTACCTGAACGTAACCGCCTTAGGAGTCCATGTGAAACCTACATTCCTTCAATCCCTTACGCTTCGCGCTGTCGTCCCGTCCGCCCTCATGTTGCTGGTCTCCGTGCCTGCTTTCGGCTCAGCCGCAACCCCCGCGCAGGATCACCTCGTCTCGCCGCAGGCGATGCAGAAGCAGATGGCTGATTCAGCATCCGCCCGGCAGAAGAACATTGAGACCATTCAAAACTTCCTCAGCACTCCCGTCGCCGACCGCGCCATGCGGGACGCCCATTACAACCCTGAGCAGGTAAAGAACGCGGTCTCATCGCTCTCCGATCAGGAAGTAGCCAGCCTCGCCGCCCGGTCTGCGGATGCCCAGCAGAAGTTCGCCGCAGGCGCATTGACCAAGCCGGAACTGGCCCTGATCGTCATCGCGCTTGTCGTGCTCATCGTCGTCATCATCGTCCATTGAGCTTTGTCACCTCCCAGGAAACGCCGGGCTGACTCCTTCAGTCCGGCGCAGCTGCTATCGCGCCACTCACTGGTGCATTGCATTCATTTGCGATAGCATCACCGTCATCCCTCGGCGAGCCCGCTTCCAGGATCTCTGCGGCGGCCCGTCTGCTCTTCTCCGGAGGTGGGCGGGTGGCTCCAGCGTGGCAGTTTCAATTCTCACTGCAATGTACTGTCCCCAGAGACTTCGCGTGGAGTTTCTGGACCGACGTGAAAAACTGGGCCCTCGATGCCGACGTTGAGACTGTCACGATTGACGGTCCGTTCGTTGCCGGGACTCGCGGGCACACCGTGAGTCGAAGTTCAGGCCCCATCAACTGGAGCATTGCTGAAGCCGACCCTGCAAGAAGAGCAGTGCTCGAGTTTCCTGCGCCCGGCGCCGTGGCTGTTTTTGTCTGGAAATTCGAAGACTCTCCAATCGGAACAGCGATCACGCAGGAGGCGAGTCTCTCCGGCCCCGAGGCTCAGAAATATGCCAACACCTTTGGCCGCATGCTGGAAGACGGAATCCCCGCAGGCATGCAGAAGTTGTGCGATGCAGTGGAGGCAGCGGCGAAAGCCGATCGCGAAAGCAGTGTTGCCGGAAAATGAAAAAGGCCACGGCGAACCGTGGCCTTTTGCTTCGAACGAATCCGCTTATTCGGCGACTGGCTCCACAGAGGCAAAGCGCCCGCGGTTGCCGTGGTCGGTAAACTTCACCCGGCCTGACACCTTGGCGAAGAGCGTGTCGTCCGAGCCAATCCCGACGTTGATGCCGGGCTTGATCTTCGTCCCGCGCTGACGCATGATGATCGACCCGCCAGTAACCAGCTGTCCGGCGAAAGCCTTCACCCCAAGCCGTTGCGCATTCGAGTCGCGTCCGTTTGTGGAGCTGCCTCCACCTTTTTTATGTGCCATTTCCTTAATCCCCTCTGTGCTATTTCTTTTCCGAGTAGGTCACGCCGTCGGCTTCGATCGACTTGATGCGGACCTCGGTGAAATTCTGACGGTGTCCCTGCAGCTTCTTGTACTGCTTCTTCCGCTTCAAATGGAAGACCAGTATCTTTCCCCCGCGCCCCTGACCCACAACCTCGGCAGTCACCTTGGCGCTCGACGGCTTTGCTATGCTGCCCGCATCGCCGCTCAAGGCGAGAACATCTGCAAACTCAATCGTCTTCAGGTCGGCGCTTACCGACTCGACCTTGAGCACGTCGCCTGGCGCGACTCGATACTGTTTCCCACCGGTACGAATGACCGCGTACATAAATCCTCCAGAGCAGACGCACACGCGACAACCGGTGCATGCTCCCAACCTTGAATTGCTCGGGCGGAAACTTCCGTCCTGCGGTACGCTCGAGCCCCTTAACATCAACTGGGCGAGCGGTTGGCTCCGCAGCGACAGGCAGGAATCGCCAAACTAGAGTAGTTTACAGGCTTTGCAGACCGCGGTCAACGCGCTATCCGCCTCGCAATCGGAGCGGCCCGCCGAGACCTCCCACACCGAAAGCCCCGCTCCGAAATCACGAAATTTCCTCAATTAACCCGGTTCAGCAGGATCTGGATCGCGAATCCGCCGCCGAAATCAGGCGGGCCGCTGTGCCGCCAGGCCCTTGAAGCGGAAGGTGGCCTTCATGCGCCGTTGAAAAGGATCTCCGCCGGTCTCCGAAGCGTCGGGCAGGGGATTCGGTACATCCCGGAATGAATACCCCTCTGGCGGATTGGCTTCCGAAGCGGCCACCGCCGGAATCTCAGTGGAATCCTGCTGCCCGGCCGGGGCGGCGGGCATCTGCTCTTCTCCAAAGAATGGCTGCAACGCCAGCACCAGGCTCTCGATCTGCGCCTTGCGCACGCGCAGTTTCTCAAACGTAGCCGCGATCTGCGTCAGTTCGTTAATGGCCGTATCGTAAGCAATCTGATAGGGTTGGGGATTCATTCGATCTATCTCCACGGGCGCAGTGTAGCATCGGGAATCTTGATTTAAACCAAAGTTCAATATCGATGCCTACCCAAAGGTAATGGGCAGGGCGGTTGCGCCTTGAGCACCCAGCCCCCGTCCGCCACTGCCGAAAAGGTCCCGCCATATCCCAGCCTCCAGAAGTCAAAATCTTGCCAACTTCCGAGTCGCCGACCATCCTCCCGGAACCCCTTACTTGTCGGATCATCGAAAGTCCTTAGGAGGAAGGGTTGATTTAACGGGATCGTTTCTGCGAACGTCGGCGGCGTTCATCCTCAGCTTGCCGAACATCGGCCAGAAATCTCTTGAGGTCACCTGGCTGCAAGCTGCTCCCCATCTCTTCTATTTGCTCTAAAGGCAAATTTGCAATGAGATCTTGGATGAATCGCTTGTAGACAGAGTCTCGGGACCTGAGCGCAAATCGAGGCAGACCGAGATAAAACTCAATCGCAGCCACCTCCTGCGTCTTTGGCGAATCCGCTCCTTTGCACCACGTCGCGTAGAGACAAATGGACCTAAACAGATTTGGATCGTCTTGGGATGCCTCGTCAGCGTCGTAGTGATGCTGAAGGCGCATTATCAGCTCAATCCAAAGTGCTCCGACAGAATCGGCAGACTCGACTTCCGTACGCATATCGGGGAAGAGTTCGAGCGCCCTCGCACGCCACTTGCTCACTCGGCCTCCTATTCCTCAATTATGACTTGGAACTCGCAGCAGCTCGATACGGGGCGATAAGTCATTGCTTTTGAGGACTTCCGGGCGAGTTACCGCTAGCCTACATCGGAAACGTCTCACGCACGACATCATCGTGCGGATGAGCTTTGTTGGGAGACGTTTTCGATTAGGAGGTAAGGAGGAAGCGGCAGGCGCCTGCGGCTTCGTTCTCACCGGCTACTCGGAACTTTGCTGAATTTTCGCTGTCGACCGATTCAGTGATGAGCAGACTCAATCGTCTTGACCGTCAGCAGAACGGGCGTGTGGTGGTGACCTGTATGCGCACCAAAGAGGGTCCCGGTAGCGACAACCTCGCGACCCACCATCGGCTTGTAGGTCTTGTATGCCTCAGGTTCAAGAACTAGCTGAATCGCAGTCACGCCGCCTTGCGATGGGTTTAGATCAGGATCGTTCTTGTCCTCGGCTACGCAGACTGGATGGTGCAACTCGATCAACAAAGACGATTCTTCCCGATCGCCTTTCTGAACGCTCTCATAGTTCGGCGGGCCAGGGAATGTTTTGATTGTGAGCTTCCCAGTGACGTGCTCCATCGCAGGCTCGTAAGAGAGACAACCGGATGGGGGTTGTTGACTATGAAGTGCCGCCGCAAACAAGAAGGACACGACAGCAGTTCTGATTGCCAGCACTTTCGAACCTCGCAGCGAATGCACCTGTCGAGAATAGCAGTTGAATTTCTTCGTTCCGGTCGAGTCACCGGCTACTGAGACACTGAGATCAACAAGTTGCCAAGGTCACAGCCGACCGTGATGGCGTTAATCGCGAGGTAGCTCCATTTCGCTTGTGCAATTCCGTAGAATTGGGACGTGCCCACTAATCCTCAGCGCTATGTAGGATCTCCGGATTTTCACGACGGGTACGTCCGATCAGTTTCCTTGAGCAAGGAGAACGTGCAAGTCACTGTCGAGGGCGACACCGGTCAGAAATATCTCGTCATGTTCGATGGGGTTACGGAAATTGAGCTTTCCTCGCCACAGGACATGATGTTGTACGCGCTGAGTGAAGTGGATACAGACGCGAATTCGATACGCCTTTACGACTTCATCAACTGGTATGTCGACGAGCCGGACGAACCCGAATCCAAATCCTACCTACGTATTTGGGCGACCGGATTCAGAGCCAGCCCCTTGGGAAAAGATTGAACTGGTGTGCGCTTGTTCGGCCTGATCTCAGGTCGCTGTCGAGTGACCGGCCACTATCACTTTGAGGCCAATTTGTTGCCTTGTTCTCGGTTGCCGACAATCCGGGCCGGAACGAAGTTGCGCGAGACTATACTCAGCACAAAACTCGTCGGAGATAAGGGAATCTAAATGAAACGTGCGAGTCTCGCAGTCGCAGCGTCGATCGCCTTCTACGTGATGATGACCCTAATCGAGAACGCTTTGGGCCCTGACAGTAAGACAGGAACGGCTCTGGACTCCGCTTTCTCTTGGCCCGCTTGGTTCTTCAGCCAAGTTGTCCCACCGGGCCACGGCATTGTGCAACTGGTCTTCCCTTTCATCTTCTCGCTGCTCTTCTACGCGGGTGTGTTCTGGCTTCTGTTCTCTGGGCTTACATACATGAATCGCAAAGAAGGAAATGCAGCCTAATTTGACCTGCATCACCTGTCGGGGCCCGAGTCACCGGCCACCCTGACCTTGAGAGCAAAATCTTGCCAACTTCCTCATCCTGATCCATCCAACTCACCCCTTCCGTGTGATCGGGTCACCGGAATTCTGCTAAGTCAACACCCTCGCTGCTTCCTCTCTCGCCTAACCTCCTGATTCTATTCCGAAAATTCATCCCGCCCGCGTTGCAGTTTAATTGCACCCTTCAGCGCACAATGGAATTGCAGTCAAATCTCAATCGAAATCGTCACGAAACCGCACAACCAGCACGTTGAGCGGCGCGCATCTGTGCGCGTCAGCGCACGCTAACTCGCTAACTTGCTAGGTCGCGAAGCGACGCTAACTCGCTAAAAGATTCACCCAACCCTCAACCAGCCAAGCACCACGAATTGTGAACGGTCCACCGTCCACTCACTTCCACACGGAAGCGGGAAGGGGTTTTCTAGTCCCTATTCCCTATTCCCTAGTCCCTGTTCTTCAAGGAGAGAACTCATGCCCGCACCTCAATGCCTCCAGGCCCTCGACAACGGCCGGCAATGCAAAGCACCCGCCGTCGACGGCTCCAGATTCTGCCGCCACCACGATCCGCAAAGCAATCTG
>Ga0207639_10000454_pt1 | contig 28220 bp, 28 predicted proteins | sample KBSCornC32_FD_184299 | JGI IMG/M metagenome (GOLD analysis project Ga0207639, IMG submission 184299) | Corn rhizosphere microbial communities from Kellogg Biological Station, Michigan, USA - KBS Corn C3-2 (SPAdes) (version 2) | ecosystem: Host-associated > Plants > Roots > Rhizosphere > Soil ...
GGCAGTAGAGGCGATTCAAGCCCTTCTTCTTGATGGCCGTAGTCGGTTGAGTGCAGCCCACAACGCGGCAGCGGTCGTACGCGTCCTGAGGCCCTGCAATGCGTCGCCGAATGTCTAGCTTCCGGTCCTGTCGCCGGGTCATGCGGTCACCAAACTAGACGCCCCGTCACCCGCCGCACGAACAGGACTCAACGCACGGGCGACCCTCTGCACGGTCGAGACCCCACAACCGATTACCTTGGCGATTTTCAGCTGGCCCATTCCCTGACGGAGAAGGTCTGCGATCCTCTCCTCGGTGTTGGCTCCTACGCGCGGTCGGCCCAAGGTCCTACCCTTGGCCCTTGCTGTCGCTAGTCCGGCCAGTACGCGTTCCTTGATCATCGCTCGCTCGAACTCAGCAAAGACGCCCATCATGGAGAACAGTGCACGACCCGAAGGCGTCGTCGTGTCGACCGCTTGCTGGTGCAGGTACAGGCCGCAGTTGGCCGCCTGTAGCTCGCCAAGGAACCCTAGCAGGTCTTGCAGACTGCGCCCGAGACGGTCGACTGACCACGCGGCCACGATGTCGAACCTGCCGCGCACGGCATCCTTCAGCATGGCGTCCAGACCGGGACGCTTGTCGCGACCCTTGGCTCCGCTGATACCGGCATCCTCATAGACCTGCACAACGTCCCAGCCACGCTGCTGCACCACCTCGTCCAACTGGCGGCGCTGGTGCTCGGTCTGTTGACCGTCGGTCGAGACGCGAAGATATATCGCTACCCGCCTCGCGTTGTGTCTGGCTTTCGGCATTGCTGACTCCCCAAGGTGGACGGTCGACAGCGTAGCGTCACACCATACTGAAATCAACTAATTTCGGTATGCCTTATTTAGTCTACGTCACCTCAGCAGATTCAGTGACTTAGGCATCCGTTGGCGAAAGGGTTTTCGGTATAGGCCACGATCTCAGCCTTAATCCTTGTGTTCTTGCTGCATCCTAAGAATGATCTGGCCCGTTTCGTTTCCCTCCTGCGAGCCATCGGCGTGACGGAGGATGTAGTCGAAGACTTTGCTTTGCTCAACGGCGACGATCTCGCCGGCATGAAGGTTCGGGATCAACTCCGGATCGTTCCTCAAGAGCCCCTGAATCTTTCCAGCGTCGTCCCACTTTGTCACTTCGACCCACATGTACTCGTGGCCACTGTCGTTGGGCACATCAAAGGGCACTTTTAGCTCGATGAACGCTCCGGGCTGAAGTCCGTCGTTGAACGCTTTCTTCAACTCCGGTAGCCGGCTTCTTGCCTTGTTGCTGGCCTTCAGCAGTTCTCCGTCGTGCTTGACGCGGGCGACTGATTCTTGTGCGCCGAACAACGATGAAAGCATCGCATCTTGCTTCGCTCGAACGCCGTTGCCGGAGTACTGGTCGAAACCAATCTCGATCAGTCGGTTCTTCGGATCGCCTTCATCGGGAACGCCTCCAGACAAGTTGAGGTGCGCCACGGACGTAGCGCCAGCCAGCAGCGTCTTGGTTTGCTTCTCTCTGGCGATATCGTTGCGGATGGTTCGTAGGTCGAGATCGAATGTGCCTGGTACCCTGAAGCGTGCTCCTTCCGCCATTACCTGCGCGAGAGAGTTGATCAGGTTGCCCATGTTTCGGTCATCCGACCACGAGAACTGTTCGACCACAATGTCCGGCAAACCGAACTTTGCCATGCCCAAAGTGATAGACCTGACATAGGCGCCGTCGATGTCGTACGAGTGTATCGCTATGTGATTGGCGACCTCAGCCGGAACGGATGTCCATGACTCGACTCGCTTTGAGTGCCAAGCATCAGCGGAGTACATAAGGCGGCTGTCGTCGTCCCAAATCAGCCCTCCGACACGGCGGGCCACCCTCTCGACTAACACATTCGCTGTCTTCAGACCCGACCATGCGAAAGTCTTGGGGTGGGCGAATATCAATGCGATCGCCTGACGCGAGCCCTGAACTTCTACCGCTTGGTCGTGAGTGATGCCTTTCCCGAAGTATTGAAGCCCCTTGAGATCAGGTGGTGCATACGAGCCGGCGACATCGTTCTCAACATGCACCCACACCGCAGGGGCATCGGGATTCTTCTTCGGGAGCCCGACGAGAACGATCAGCTTCGGATCAATCTCATGAACTTCCGCTTGCAAGGCTTTCATCAGATCACCTTTGCATGTCGGGAGACAGTAGACCGCGTATTGAAAAGCGATCCGATCCTGCATCAGGTCACCAGCGGGGAACGGTCGACCGGGCTGCTCGGCTGCGTGCGTCTCAGCTAGCGCGAAGGTGCATACAAATACCGCTATGAAAATTCGATGGAATGACATCATGTTGGGGTCTACTCGTTTGCTCGCTGGTCACGGCCGCACGATACACAATCAGTAGCGGAAACCGGAAAGGGCCTAGAGAATGAGGAAGTTCCGGTGATCCTACCGAGGAGAGCTGAAGCTCTCTCCGAGGGCAACCCGAGCTAGAACAATTCGGGCGATTCTTGCTCCACCGGGTCACTCTGGTCGGATTCCGCAGCGCGTATCTCTGCGGCACGCTCTGTGAGTTCGCCCCATGTCCCATCCTTCCACGCGCCAGCCGCGACCAGTGCCTTGGTCCAGTTACGCACCGTCCTCTCGGTTACGCCGAACCGCAACGCCGCTTCCTTTTGGTTGACGAAGCTGAAAGCCTCGGCTGCTACCCGGAATTCCTCCCTCTGCGACTCATTGTCTTGCGACCACGTCCAACCATCGACTCCGAGTTCGCACTTCAGTGGGACAATCGCTTCGCCACCGAGTCCCGTTCGGTTCTTCTCCAGCCTGAGCGAGAAGCATGCTTGGCCCGCCGAGGTAGGTGTTGCTTTCGCGAGGTTGAACCGATGGCTCAGAACAGTCTCCAGTGCAGTCGACCCCGACATCCTGCTGTGCTTGTTGTTGTGATGCACGCCGATGACCGCACGACCCCGCGCGAGACGCTTGAGGAAACGATTGAGGTTCTGGAAAGCGGTGGCATCGTTCTCGTCCTCTAACTGGGCGAGTGTGCGGTAGTTGTCGAGCACGACCAGGCCCGCGTCCATGTCCTTGGCGATCCGGCATATGAGGTCCTGCCCTGCGGGGTCGCACAGGTCGGGGAACGCGTGGAGGTGGTCCTCATGGGCCAAGTCGCGAGCGAGGAGCTTGAAAGGTTCACCAGCCGATAGGTCAACCTTCAGTGTGTCTCGAAGCTTCGTCATACGAGCATGCAGATCGTGCCTGCCCATCTCGCCGTCCACGTACAGGACTGGGACGCCTGGACCGCTGTAGTCGAAGCAGGTGACATGTTTCGAAGCGATCAGCGCGAGGGTTAGTCCGAACCACGTCTTGCCTACGCCCGCGTCCGCATGAAGCATCGCAACCTGCCCCTCGTACAACCAAGGGTGGATGATGGTTCGAGGAGCGGGCAGGGGTGTCCCAAGAAATTCAGTCAGACAGAAGTAACCGAGATGCTTGGGGTCGATGGTGCTTGGCTCTTTGGTCACGCCTTGAGTCCTTCACAATGTAGGCATCGACCGTCAGATGTAGTCGACGAGGGGGGGCGGGGGGAAAATGCGGTTGCTTCAACGTTCAATGGGCTGACGAAAATTTGCGACATTTTTATCCGACCACCTCTGGATCGCGAGGTTCGACGAGGAAGGTGCGGAGTTGGTCCAATGGCAGATCGAACCTCATTTGGTGGACGCCGTCGTAGTGGCGATGGACGGACGTAAGGAGGTTTTTTATGTACGTGGTGTCATTCGAGTCCCCACGGGTGTGGCCAAGCACGAAGTCCACTTCAGCTTTGTTGAGGTAGCCTGCCAGTTTGGTCTTGAAGCCGTGGCGGAAGCTGTGAAATACCTTGACCCGCTCCTTGTGGAGACCGAGGCGCTGGGTGTAGCGCGTGAATCGCTGGGAGGCATGCTTTGGGCGCGAACCCGATTTCGTCGGGCAGTCCAACAGCATCGTTGCGCCAGCTTCATTTCGCGCAGCGATGTACTCCCACAGACCCAATGCTTCAAGGTCAGGGTGGAGAGGAATCTTGCGTCGAGCGTTCTTGGTTTTGAGCGTCTTGTCGTCGTACTCGTCGACGATCATTGCGGGTACCTCACCTTCGCTATGTGGGTCGCGGCGGTGGAAGTCCTGCAAACGCACACCTACGATCTCTCCAAGACGGGCGCCGGTGTACAGGCCGAGCACGATGGCCCAAGGCAGGTAGGCAACGGTGGATCGCTCGTCCTGTAGTCCACTGTGAGCCCAGAGGTTGCGGGGGTCGAGTAGTGCGCGAATCTCCGCGTCCGTCCAGACCTCGACCGCGCTGCCCTCGTCTTGCGCGATAGCAAGATTCTCACCGGGATTCTTCTCAATGAGCTGCTCATGCAAGCACCACTTGAAGAACCGTGTGATCTCGACGAGCTTGTGCGATGCGTTAGTCCCGGACTGCCTCTCGTCTGCCGGGATGTCCATCGCCTCCAACTTCAAAGCATTCACACCCCGATACTTGCGCACGTTGCCGCTGGGCCGATGTTCTTGAAACCGGACGTATCGTTTTAAGTCAGATCGATCGACTGTCGTCAGCTGCTTGTCACCGACCAATTGGATCAGGTCCTGAAACGCCAGCTTCGCCTTTTCAGGTGTTCCTGTTGTCTTCCACGAAGTTTTCCGGTGAGTTTGATCCTCGATGTACCGGGCCCAAGCTTCGGCGATCGTCGGACCTTCAGTAACCCCGACCTGCACTGGCATCGTAGTCGTCGCGGCAACAACTTTGCTCCCCAGCGCCGAGGCGGAGAGGAAGCGAGACGCAGAGCTTCGTTCGTCATACACCTGGACAGCGGCGATGAGGTAGTTCTTGGCGAGATCGCGCTGCGAGAGTGTGTCGAGGCTCGCCAGTGTCTCGGGTGCGACGATGGGCAACAGGTCCACCTCGGGGTCAGATGGATCAGTCATGATCTCTGCTGCCTTGGCGTAGGCGCGGTCGCGTTCCCGAGGCGAGTACGTCGGTTGATCGTCAGGACTGCGACCGGCGGGAACTACGGTGAGCTGCTCAAGCAGTGACTCGAAAATGTCGGAGTGAGCTTCGCAGTGGTCAGCATAGTCCTGCAGGGTCATTGGGTGCAGACCCACTTCAATCTGTCGACGGATAGCTGCGTCGCGCTCTCGCATTTGCCCGCGCCAAGTCGCGATGAGCTGCTCAATCTGAGATGGTGTCAGGTGTTGCATGGTCGAACGAAGTACCGCGAAGAAAGACAGCGCGTGTTGCGCCAATGAAGACGCTCGCAAGACTGCTTGCCTCAAACCGTGGACGCGCAGCGACATCCGCACCTCACGCTGTCGAAGCGTGCGGACGAGATCAGTAGGAACGCGGATTCGAAAGTGGAAGACGGAGCGTCTTCGGACGACGTACGCGCAGCTCAAGTGGACCCCCTGTGTACCCGTTGGTGTACCAAGCGGGAACAGCACTTGAACGCTTTAACCTAACCCCTTGTTTCAACTCACGTTGGTGCCGGTGGAGGGAATCGAACCCACACTCTGTTGCCAGAAACGGATTTTGAGTCCGTCGCGTCTACCAATTCCGCCACACCGGCATCGATGAGGTCGCGCAGTATAAGTCAAATCGCGGCGAGCTGGCCACGTCTGCGCTGCGGTTCCGCAATCAATGCATCGCGTCCAGGCTCAACACGCGCCGGTCGCGGCCGTACCACTCGTTGTCGATCGGACGGAACACCGAGCACTGGGTCATTGGCCCGCGGTAAATGTGCAGGGTGACGGCGAGCGAATCGGCGCTCGGGTTGCGGATCGTGTGGTATTCGTGCGGCGGGATCAGGCTGCCGGCCGAGCCGGGGCCGACATTCATCGTGCCGCGCGATTCGAAGCGATAGCGTTCACCTTCCTGTTCGACCAGTTCGTACGGCGTGATTTCGAGCGAGCCGTGCCACACGCCCTCGACGCACCACATGCCGGCGTGGTCGTGTATGAGCGTGCCCTGGCCGGGGCCCCAAGTCATCGCGATGACGCTGTAGCCGAGTTCCTCGCTGCGATAGAGCTCGCGGCGCGCGTAATGGTCCTTCACTTCCTCGAAGATGCAGCGCGGCAGTTTCACCGACGGATCGCGGATCAACTCGCACAGTGTCGTGCGCAGCGCGTTGGCGATGTCGGCGTCGCGGTCGTGGTCGACGGCGCGATCAAGACGCTCGACCAGATGTTGGGAGCCGGGGAAATCGAGTGCAAGCATAGGATTTTATTGGAAAATTCGGCGTGGTTGGCCGCTTTGCGGTTGCGCGCTCGTGGATCGTATCAGCGACGGTTATATGGATATAACCAATTCTACAGCTTCGCGAGAAATCCCGCGATGGCCGCACCGAAGCGAGAGATGTCGACGAGGAAGGCGTCATGGCCCTGCGGCGAATCCAGCGCGACGAAATCGACCTGCGCGCCGGCCGAGCGCAGGCCGTTGGCGATTTCCTCCTGCTGCGAGAGCGGGAACAGGATGTCGGTGGTCACGCCGATGACGAGCGCGCGCTCGATGTGGATCTTCCATAGTGCGGCGGCGACATCGCCGTGGCCGTGTGCATCGGGCGCGTGTTCGCCGACATCAAACCAGTCGCTCGCGCGGGAAAGATAGAGATAACAGTTCGGATCGAAACTGCGAACGAATCGTTTCGCATGTCCCGCGAGATAGGACTCGACCTGGAACTCGACGCCGAACGGATCATCGTCGGCACGCGCCTCGTGATCCAGGCGGATGCGCGCGAAGCGGCCCACCCATTCCATCGCCGAGCGGTAAGTGATCACGCCAAGCTTGCGCGCCATCGACATGCCGGTCTCGGGATAGTGCGCGTCGTCGTAGTTGCCTTGGTTGAAGTTCGGGTCGAGCCGGATCGCCTCGCGCTGCAGCGAGCGGATGGCTATGGCGAACGGCTGCGCCTGCGGCGCGGTGGAGATGCTGATGTGCGCGCGCACGCTGTCGGGGTGTTCGACGAGGTAGCCGAGCGCGCTCATGCCGCCCATCGAATTGCCGATCAGGCAGGCGAGCTTGTCGATGCCGAGGCCGCGCGCCAGCTCGAACGCGGAGTTACCGACGTCCTCGAGCGTCAGTTCGGGGAAATCGAGTTTGTATACTTTGCCCGTTTGTGGATTTATGGACGCGGGCCCGGTCGAGCCCTTGCAACTGCCGAGCGAATTGACGCAGATCACGAACCAGCGATTCGTGTCGATATGCTTGCCGGGGCCGATCATGTCTTCCCACCAGCCGGGCGAAGGATCGGCTGCGTTCGATGCCGCGTGCGCACCGGGTGAGAGACCGGTGAGGATCAGAATCGCGTTGTCGCGCGCCGCGTTGAGCGCACCCCAGGTTTCATAGGCGAGCTGCGCAGCGACGAGTTCGCCGCCACGGCGCATCGGAAACGGCGAGGGCAGGGGGAAATACTGGCGTGCGTCGGACATGCGTAGGTATGAGCAGATCGAGGATGCGGCCGCGCGAGCTTATATTGCGCCCACCGTTGCGCCAAGGTTCCGCGAACATCGGTCGTGCCGGAATCAGGGCACGGCTTGGTCTATCGTCAACTCCACCGGTTCGGAGCGCGAGTTCGGCAGCGGTGCCGACAGCGCCTGCAGGTCTCCGCTCTGTGCGATCGCCTGCCCGGACTTCGAGATGCGCGCGCCTATCACGATCTGCGCGAAGGCGGAAAGATTCATGTTCGGCATCATGCTCATCGCATCGGTCAAGGTGACGCTTGCCGGTAACTGGGCTGCGCTGAGCTTGGCGATCGCCAGCGGCATGGCCGGGCCGCTCGCGGCCTTGGCGAAGACGAACAGCGTGTCGCCCGGTGCGACCTTGTCCTTGAGGCGAGGATCGAGTGCGACCGTGACGAGGATGCGCGGGCCGCTGGTAGCGGCCGCCTGAGCCTCGTTCGCGCCGGCTTCGGCAGCGGCCGCTGCTTTGGACGTCTCCGGCGGAGGCTGCGTGGAAGGCGCAGGCAGCGGCTTGCCGTCGCGCAATGCCTCCGCCTGCGCGATTTGTTCCTGCACCGAGTCGGCCACATTCGAACCCGGCGGCAGCAGGGGCAGCAACGTATTCCACTTCTTCACCGCCTCGGCGTACTTGCCCGCCTGCGAGTCGGCGATGCCGGCCAGCCACAGCCCTTTCTGGTTCTGCGGATTGGTCTGGATCGCCTTGTCGATCAGCGTGAGCGCGTCGCCCTGGATGCGATGGTCCGAGCTGGAGAGCACGAGCGTTTCGGCGTATTCGACCATCAAGTCGGCGTCGTCGGGCAGCAGATCGTGGGCGCGCTTGAGTGCGTCGCGCGCGTCGGCAAAACGCCGCGTCGACTTGTACGCGCGGCCAAGCAGCGCCCAGCCTTCCGCGTTGTCCGGATCCTGCTTCATCTTTTCGGCGAGTTGCGCGATCGCGGCTTCGATGTCCGCGCCCTCACCCGACCGCGCGACGAGGTTGGCCGGGTCGAGCGCTCGTGGCGCACCGAGTTGCCAATAGAGCAGGATCGCCCCAGCCGGCAGCAGCAACGCAACGGCTAAGGCGACGGCAAAACCCGTGCGCGTGCGTGCAGGCACGGACGCAGGTGCCGCCTGGGCGAGCGCGGCGCACTTCGCCGCGTACTCCGCGTCGGTGAGGATGCCGTCGGCATGCGCCGCTTCCAGCGCCTTGCGCCTGCGCCGCGCTTCATTCTGCGCATCGTCGCCGACGCGCGTACGCAACAGCGGCACGAGCACGAAGGCGAGCGCCGCGATAAGCATCAGCGCGGCGAAGATCAGGAAGGCGGAGGTCACCAGTCGTCGTCCCGGTTGTCGTTGGGCGTGCCGCGCGCGAGGGCATCGCTAACGGCGGCGCGCGCGCGCCGGCGCAGGATGCGCACAAGCGCGATCGCACCGAGCGCAACGAGCGCGAACGGCGTAAACCAGAGCAGCCAGGTGCCCGGTTTCAGCGGCGGATCGTAGAGCACGAAATCGTTGTAGCGCGCGACGAGGAAGTCCTTGATCTCGGCGTCGCTTTTGCCCGCGCGCATCATCTCGAACACCTGCTTACGCAAGTCCTTGGCGAGGTCGGCGTCGGAATCGGCGAGATCCTGGTTCTGACAGACCAGGCAGCGCAGTTGGCGCGCGAGATTCTGGAAGCGCACTTCCTCGGCGCGATCCTTGAACGGCAGCGGATCGATCGCGTGCGCGGTGCTGCCGAACAGCGCGACGGCCAGCATCATCGTGACGATGCAAAGCGCGCGACGCATCATGGTTTGGCCTGTTGCAGCTTGGCCAACTCGGGCAGCAGCTCGCGCTCGATCAGTTCGGGTGTGAACATGCCGATGCGCTTGTAGCGGATCACGCCTTGCGCATCGACGAGAAAACTCTCCGGCGCCATGTACACGCCGAAGTCGATGCCGATGCGGCCGTCCGCGTCGCTGACGATCGCATCGTAGGGATCGCCGAAACGGGCGAGCCAGCGCTTCGAGTCCTCGGGCGGATCCTTCCATGCCATGCCGATCAGTTTGATCCCGAGCGGCTTGACCTTTTCGGTCAGAATCGGATGTTCGTACTGGCAGGTGGCGCACCACGAGCCGAACACGTTGACGAGATAGGGCTTGCCGAGCAGGTCGGCTTTGGAAAGCGACTTTGTGGAATCGTATAAAAGTGGAAGAGTAAACTCCGGTGCCGGCTTGCCGATCAGCGGCGACGGCACTTCGTTGGTTTCATGCTTCGTGTTCCACCACATGCCGAAGCCGAGCAGTCCGACCAGAGCGAAGAAGCCGAGCAGAGGCAGTAGGCGGTTCATTGCGCGAGCGCCGTTCCGGTCACGGGCGGTGCCGGTGCGGCCGTCGGCGCGTCGATGCGCGCGGGCAGGGCGCGAAAACGCCGGTCGGTCGCGGCGGCGAAACCGCCGAGCATCATCAACAGGCCGCCGAGCCAGATCCAGCGCACGAACGGCTTGACGTAGATACGCACGGCCCAGGCGCCCTTGTCATCGAGCGATTCGCCCAGCGCGACATAGACATCACGGAACATCCCCGGCTCGATATCGGCTTTAGTTTGTACCGGCGTGTTGCCGGAGTATTGGCGCTTCTGCGGATTGAGCGTGCTGATGACCTTGCCGTCACGCAACACCTCGATCACGCCTTGTTCGGCGCGGAAGTTCGGTCCCTGTGCCGCTGTGACGCCATTGAATTTGAAGTCGAGGCCGGCGATGTGTTTGGTCTCGCCCGGCGCCATGCGCACGTCGGATTCCACGCTCGTCGCCTCGGTAACCAGCACGCCGGCGAGGAAGATCGCGACGCCGAAATGCGCTGCGATCATGCCGAGCATTTCCGGCGTGTAGCGGCGTCCACGCGGCGCCTCGCGCCAGCGCTTGAGCGCGTACAGCGCGATGCCGGCACCGACCCACAAGCTCGCGGCGACGCCGGCGCTGCCGCGCAGAGACAGGTCGCCGACGAGCAGCCGGGCGATCAGCGCGCAAACGACAGCCAATGCAAGCGCGGGCGCGAGCGCGCGCAGTGTTGTGCGCCAATCGCCCGCGGCCCAACGGAAGAACGGTCCGAACGGAATCAGCAGCACGACCGGCAGCATCAGCAGGACGAACATGAAGCCGAAGTACGGTGGACCGACCGAGATACGGCCGACGCCAAGCGCATCGCCGATCAGCGGATACAGCGTGCCGAGCAGCACCATTGCCGCGGCGCAAGCGAACAACAGGTTGTTGATCAGCAGCAGCGTTTCGCGCGACAGCATCTGGAACGGCCTGCCGCCGGCGACCTTCGGTGCGCGCAGCGCGTAGATCGACAGCGAGCCGCCGACGACGATCGTGAGGAAGGCGAGGATGAACAGGCCGCGCTTCGGGTCGCTCGCGAATGCATGCACGCTGGTCAACACGCCTGAGCGCACAAGGAATGTGCCGAGCAGCGAAAGCGAGAAGGCGAAGATCGACAGCAGCAGCGTCCACGCGCGAAACGACCCGCGTTTCTCGGTCACCGCCTGCGAATGAATCAGCGCCGTGCCGACCAGCCATGGCATGAATGAGGCGTTCTCGACCGGATCCCAGAACCACCACCCGCCCCAGCCGAGCACGTAGTAGGCCCACCAGCTGCCGAGCGTGATGCCGAGCGTGAGGAAGGCCCAGGCCACGTTCGTCCACGGTCGCGCCCAGCGGATCCAGGCGACGTCGAGTTCGCCGCCGAGCAGCGCGGCGATCGCGAACGCGAAGGCCACCGAGAAACCGACGTAGCCCATGTAGAGCATCGGCGGGTGCATGATCAGGCCCGGGTCCTGCAGGATCGGGTTGAGATCGGCACCGTCGGCCAGCGCCGGCAGGTGGCGCGCGAACGGGTTCGAAGTGAAGATCGTGAACGCGAGGAAGCCGAGCGAGACGAAGCCGAGCACGCCGAGCACGCGCGCGATGAACGCATCGGGCAGGCGTCGACTGAACGCGGCGAGCGCAAGCGTCCATACGTCGAGGATCAGCACCCAGAGCAACAGAGAGCCTTCATGCGCACCCCACACCGCCGAGAAACGGTAGTACCAGGGCAGAGTGAGATTGGAATTTTGTGCGACGTACTTGACCGAGAAGTCCTGGGACAGGAACGCGTAGGTCAGCACGCCGAATGCGAGCGCGACGAAGACGAACTGGCCGGTGGCGATCGGACGTGCCGTCGCAATCAGTGTCGCGTTGCCGCGCCAGGCGCCAAGCAACGGCAGCACGCATTGCGCGAGTGCAAGTAGGAGCGCGAGGATCAGCGCGAATTGGCCGAGTTCGGGGAGCATGCGGAGCAGAGAAAACCGTGCTTTTTGCGAGGCGCTAGATTACGCGAGTCGCGTGCCGGATGCGAGAAAGCAGACGGCCTTCCCCCCTGGTGCGGAGAAGGCCGTCGCGAGGGCGCGATGAAACGAGCGCGATCAGGCTTTCTTGGCGTGCGCGGAGCACCAGCCCTTGGCGTTGACGGCCTTGCCCGGGAACAACTGGCAGCCGCCCCAGGCCGCGGCGCCGCCCTGGTAGAAATTGCAGTTTGCGCAGGTGTTGCCCGCGGTATAGGTCGGGAATTTGGCCTTGTCGGCCTTGGTCGCGTCCTCGACGTAGCCGAGCGTTTGCGCGGTCGCATCGGTCGGCGAGAGGTGAGGCAAATCGTCCGCGCGCGCCTGGCGCGGCAATACGCTGGCGAGAGCGACGGCACCGATCGCGGTGCTCGCGCCGACGAAGAAACGGCGGCGGCTCTCGTCGGCCCCGGAAATATTCGATGCATCGGTCTTCTTCATGAGGTCACCTTTGCTGGCTGTGGAAATGCTGGCTATGGAGATGGTTCGTTCAGTGCTGTCGGCTAGGATGCCGACAAGCGGCGATGGCCTGAATCGAACTATCGTCCAGTGTACGCGCAACGCCGTGCATGATGAAGTCGCTGCTGCGGTTGTGTGGCAGTTTGTCGCGCTGTGTTCGGGCGAGGCCGGACAAGGAGCGCTGCATGACAAATCATTAATTCGACTGTTCAGCGATTGAATTCCGCGTGATCGTGCCCGATGGAAACCAATTCCCCACGATCATTTGGAGATTCAAGATGGAATATCGGCGATTGGGTGCATCGGGCTTCAGCGTTCCGGCGCTGAGTTTCGGCACCGGCACGTTCGGCGGCAAGGGCGAGTTGTTCAGCGCCTGGGGCAATACCGACGTGAAGGAAGCGAAGCGGTTGATCGATCTCTGCCTCGACCATGGCGTGACCATGTTCGACACGGCCGACGTGTATTCGCGCGGTGCCTCCGAATCGATCCTTGGCGCGGCACTCAAGGGCAAGCGCGACAAGGCGATTCTCTCGACCAAGGCGACGTTCCGCTTCGGCGACGATCCGAATGCCGTCGGCTCCTCGCGTTTCCATTTGATCAAGACCGTCGACGAGCAACTCGCCCGGCTCGGCAGCGACCATATCGATCTGTTCCAGTTGCACGGCTTCGATGCGCAGACGCCGATCGAGGAGGTGCTGTACACGCTCGACACGCTCGTGCGCGCGGGCAAGATCCGCTACACCGGCGTATCGAATTTCTCGGGCTGGCAGCTGATGAAGTCGCTCGCAGCTGCGGACAAGTACGGATATCCGCGCCATGTCGCCAACCAGACCTACTATTCGCTGATCGGTCGCGACTACGAGTGGGAACTGATGCCTCTCGGCGTCGACCAGGGCGTCGGCGCGATCGTCTGGAGTCCGCTCGGCTGGGGTCGCCTCACCGGCAAGCTGCGCCGCGGCGCCAAGCTGCCGAAGACGAGTCGGCTGCACAAGACCGCAGACTTCGGGCCGCCGGTCGACGACGAGTATCTGTATCGTGTCGTCGATGCGCTCGACGAGGTTGCCGAGGAAACCGGCAAGAGCATTGCGCAGATCGCGCTCAACTGGCTGCTGCAGCGACCCACCGTTTCGAGCGTGATCATCGGCGCGCGTAATGAGGAGCAGCTCAAGCAGAACCTCGGCGCCGTTGGCTGGAATCTGACCCAGGAGCAGGTCGCGAGGCTCGATGCGGCCAGCGCAAAGACGTTTGCCTATCCGTATTGGCACCAGCAGGGCTTTGCCGAGCGCAATCCGTTTCCGGTGTGATCATCTGCGGGTCGGGACACAAAAAACCGGGCGCGAGGCCCGGTTTTTTTGCGGCTGAGTTTGGCCGCTTACTCGTCAAGAATGACTGGATGAATTCAGTGCGCCGGCGCGGCTGCCGCAGCGTCGCCTTTGAGGCAACTGCTCATGAATGTCTTGCGCTCGTCGCCCTTGAGTTCCTTGGCCTTCGGGTCGGCGTTGCAGGCCTTCATCTTTTCCTGCTGCGTCATCGGCTTGGCCGGCGCGGCGGGGGCGGCGGCAGTCGATTCGCCTTTGAGGCAGGAACTCATGAACGCCTTGCGCTCGTCGCCCTTGAGCGTCTTCGCCTTCGGGTCGGCGTTGCAGGATTTCATGCGTTCCTGCTGCGGCGTGAGCTGCTTCTCCGCGGCGAAGGCGGATCCGGAAGCGAGCACGGCGGCGAAAGCGAAAGCGGCGAACATGGCTGTTGCGGTTTTCATGGCTGTCTCCTGTGGCGTGGCCGGCCTCATGCCGGATCGGCGGCTAGTTTACGCCGGTTGCCATGGCCGGAAACAGCCGCATTGCGCGGCTTTATGTAGGAATTCATCCCTTTGGCAGCGTCGGGGCTCGATGAGTCGAGCCCCATGCATCGGACCCCTACGCGGCTGCGTTCACGCTTTGCCGCGGCCCGTGCAGCAGCGCCTGGCGCACGCCGGCGACGACGAGGTCGGCCTCGGCGCTCGACACCGCGAAATGCGGGGTGAAACGCAGCGAATTGGTGCCGCCGTGAATCACGCCGACGCCGTGCTCGCGCAGCCATTCCTCGGTGCTGCCCGCGCCGTAGCATTTGAATTGCGGCGCAAGCTCGCACGAGAACAGCAGGCCGGTGCCCTGCACCTTGGTGATCAGGCCGGGCAGTTCCTTCTGCAGCTTCTGCAGCTTGTCGATGAACTCGGCGCCGCGCACGCGCACGTTGGCGCGCAGCTCCGGCGTGATCGAGGCGAGCACGGCGCAGGCCGTGTCGAGTGCGCGCGGGTTGGCGGTCATCGTGTTGCCGTAGATGCCGGTCCGGTACAGCGCAGCGGCGCGTGCGTTCACGGCGAGCACCGACAGCGGATACTGGCCGGCACTGAGCGCCTTCGAATAGGTTTCCATATCCGGCGCGTCGAGCTTCTCGAAGCCAGGATAGTCGACGACCGAGAGCACGCCGTGCGCACGCAGGCCGGCTTGGATCGAGTCGACCATGAACAGCGTGCCGTGCGCGCGCGTGAGTTCGCGCGCGGCGGCGTAGAACTCCGGTGTTACCGCGCGGCCCGGATCGCCTTCGCCCATGACCGGCTCGAGCAGCATCGCTTCGATGAACCAGCCGTTCTTCTCGGCGTCGGCGAATGCCGCGCGCAACTGGTCGACGTTATACGGCTCGACCGTGATCAGACTCTTCTCATCGCGGAAGCTGGCAAGGTTCTGCGCATAGGCCTTGCGCGAGGAATCCGAATAGATCGCCGGGCGATCGGTGCGGCCGTGGAACGCGCCTTTGACCGCGAGGCGCTTGATCGTCTTACCGGCGTGCTTGCCATTCGCGTCGGTCGCGAGCTTGGCATTGACGTCGGCGATGCGCAGGGCAAGGCCGACCGCTTCCGAACCGGAATTGAGGCAGAGGAAGTTCGAATACGGAGCTTCTTGCGTGGCGCGCGTATGGCCGATTTCCTGTTTGATCGCGTTGGCGAAGCGCAGCTGCGACAGGTTCGGCGTCATGATGTTGGCCATCACCTGCGGCTTGGCCAGCGCGTCGAGCACGGCCTGCGGCGTGTGGCCGAGACCGAGCATGCCGTAGCCGCCGACGTCGTAAATAACACCTCCCTTGAGCGTGACGATCCACGGTCCGCGCGCGGCAAGTGCGACGTAGGGGTTGATCGCGTCGACGGCGTAGAAGTTGACGTAGTCGGCCTGCACGCGCGCGAGCTGCTCGGCTTCGTCGAGCTTGAGCAGGTCGGGCATTTCGTTCTTGAGCTGGGTGAACAGCACGTGCGCCGCGTCGATCGCGACGGCGAGGTCGCGGTCTTCCTGTGCGAAGCGTTCGACCGTCGCGTCGTCCAGACCGTGCGTGCGGATCGCGCCGCCGAAGCTGCGCAGTTCGTTGAGTTGGGTGATGGATGACATGGTGTTCTCCCTTTGCAATACGGGCACTTCGAAAAACCTACTGCGCTCGATGTCGCACGCCGGCGGTGCTCGGAATCCTCACATACCTATTTGTATGCTCCGGTTCCTGCGCTCCGGCGTCGCACAAATTCTCTTCGCTCGCTACGGTTTTTCGAGGTGCCCTGCGGAAATACGAACGGCGCCAAGGAACGGCGCCAAGTGACCAATAGGCAAACAATTGCTGATTGTGGGACGCATGATAGAACCGCGATTTGGTATGGCCGAGTGCCAGTGCCAAGTGGGTTTGATGGGGCCAATTCGGCGCTGACGGACATGACGCTCGTCACCCCGCATGGCTGATATCCCTGACTGTTCGCCATCGCGACGCGCGGCCGAGAATTCATCTATCGCAGCAGGAGCAAGGCATGAATTCCGTACCCTATCCCGTCGCCCGACTGGCCAATGCCGTCAAACGCTACGGCCAGACGCAGGCGCTGGCCGGGATCGATCTTGAAGTCCATCGCGGCGAAGTTCTTGCCCTGCTCGGGCCGAACGGCGCCGGCAAGACCACCGCGATCTCGTTGCTGGTCGGCCTGCAGCAGGCGGACGCCGGCAGCGTCTCGCTGTTCGATTCGGCACCGAACGCGTTGGCCGCGCGCCGCCGCATCGGCGCGATGCTGCAGGCGACCTCGCTGCCGGAAACGCTGACCGTCGGCGAGCTGATCGACCTGTTCCGCAACTACTACGCGCGCCCGCGCACGGTCGCCGACGTGGTCGCCCTGGCCGGCGTGGATGCTCTGCTCGACCGTCGTTATGCGAAGCTTTCCGGCGGCCAGCAGCGCCGCGCCCAGTTCGCGCTCGCGATCTGCGGGCGCGCGGAACTGCTGTTCCTCGACGAGCCGACCACCGGCCTCGACATCGACGCGCGCGAAACGATGTGGCGTGCGATCCGCCAGCTCGTCGCCGAGGGTTGCGCGGTCGTGCTGACCACGCATTATCTGGAAGAAGCCGAGGCGCTGGCCGATCGCGTCGTCGTGCTCGCGCAGGGCCGCATCGTCGCGCAGGGCACGGTCGCCGAGATTCGCGCGCGCGTCGCTTCGCGGCGCATCCGCTGTGTCACCACGCTCGCCGATGCCGCGATTGCGCTTTGGCCCGAGGTGCGCAGCGTCGCACGCGACGGCGGGCGCGTCGAAATCGTCACCGATGCCGCCGAGATGGTGGTGCGCCAGCTGCTGTTCGAGGATGCGCAACTCAGCGAGCTCGAAGTGCGCCGCGCGGGACTCGCCGAAGCGTTTGTCGAAATCACCAAGGAGGCGGCGTGATGGACGCGACCCTTGCCGCATCGTCCGCATCGAATCCCGCCTCGTTTCACGCCTGGCGCGCATATGCGCTCGAGGCCAAGTACGAATTCCTGCGCGTGCTGCGCACACCCGCGTTCGCGATTCCGTCATTGCTGTTTCCGCCGCTGTTCTACCTGCTGTTCGGCGTGCTGCTCAACCGCGGCAACAGTGCCGCGGCACATTACCTGTTCGCCACTTACAGCGTATTCGGCGTGATGGCGCCCGGGCTGTTCGGCTTCGGCGTCGGCGTGGCGATCGAACGCGAACGCGGCTGGCTCGCGCTGAAGCGCGTCGCGCCGATGCCGCCGGGTGCTTATCTCGCGGCGAAGATGCTCATGGCGATGGCCTTCGCCCTGATCATCTACGCGATGCTGGCGACGATGGCGGCCACGCTCGGCGGCGTGCGTCTCGATATCGCGCAATGGTTCGCGCTTGGCCTGATCGCGACGTTCGGCGTGCTGCCGTTCTGCGCGCTGGGTTTGCTGGTCGGCAGCCGCGCCAACGCGGCCGCGTCGCCGGCGATCGTCAACTTCATCTACCTGCCGATGGCGTTCCTGTCCGGGTTGTGGATGCCGCTGAGCATGCTGCCGCAGTTCATCCGCGATGTCGCCGTGTTCTGGCCGCCGTATCATCTCGCCCAGCTTGCGCTTGCGGCGATCGGGCGCGAGCATGCGGGCGGCGCATTCGGTCATCTCGGGTTTCTGGCGATATTCACGATCGTCTGCTTCGCGATCGCGCGGCGCTGGCTGGCGCGCACGGCATGAAACCGACGAGGCGCGCGTGCGTCTTGGGTGGACGATGCGACAATGCGTTCGTCAGAGGAGGAGTACGGCATGCAATCGGCAAACAGAACCACGGGCGCGATTCTGATCGGACTTGGAATCTTCTTTCTGCTCGTCAACTTCGGCCTGATCCCCGGCATCGCTCACCTTGTCCGGCAATGGTGGCCGCTGATTCTGATCGCGGTCGGCGTGCAGCGCTGGCTGGCATCGTCGAAGGGCTGAAGCGGCGCTGCCGCACGCAATCATGATCTTCGACTACATCAAGCCGGGCGACGATTCCCTACTGACCGACTATGCGCATAGCATCGGCGCGAAGCGCACAGTGCATTGGCTGCCGCTGCTGATGCTGGTGTGGACGTTCTGGATCTTCGCCACGCCGATATTCCAGACCGGTGACAGTTTCCCGAATTGGCTATGGCCGACGCTGGCCAGCTTCGCCGTGTTCCTGTGGCTGTTCTTCCGCGTCTACTATCGCGACCGCAGGCAGGTGATCTGGTGTGCGCTCGGTATGGTCGCGCTCGGTTTCGCGGTCACCCCGGTCAACCCGGGAGCGCAGGGCTACATCATCTACGGCTGTGCTTACCTGGTGTTCTCGGGCAGCACGCGCGTCGCCGTGCGCAACATGCTTTGCGTGCTTGTGCTGTATTCGTTCGAGTGGATCGTGTTGCTCCACTTCTACTGGGTCTATCTGCTCAGCGCAGTGCTGGTCGCGCTCGCCGTCGCCTTCATGAACATCAATTTCCTGCGCAAGCAGGAGCGCGAGGCCGAACTGCGCCTGAGCCACGACGAGGTGCGCCGGTTGGCGACGACCGCCGAGCGCGAGCGCATCGGCCGCGACCTGCACGACCTGCTCGGCCACACCCTGTCGCTGATCGCGCTCAAGTCCGAGCTGGCGAACAAGCTGTTCGACCGCGATGCCGCATCGGCCAAGCGCGAGATGGCCGACGTCGAACGCATCGCGCGCGATGCACTCGCCCAGGTGCGGCGCGCGGTCACCGGCATCCGTGCCGCGGGACTCGCCGCCGAACTCGCTTCGGCCAAGCTGCTGCTGCAGTCGAACGGCGTGCATCTGGAGTGCGAGATCGCCGACGTCTGCCTGCCGGTCGAGGTCGAGACTGCGCTGGCGATGAGCCTGCGCGAGGCGGTGACCAACATCCAGCGCCACGCGCGCGCGGCGCATGTGCGCATCGTGCTCGAGGCGGCAAGGCAGGCAGTGATTCTGCGCGTCGAGGACGACGGCCGCGGCGGCGCGATCGTGCCCGGCAACGGGCTTGCCGGCATGCGCGAGCGCCTCGCCGCGATCGACGCGCAGCTGCAGGTCGATTCGCAGCGCGGACGGGGTACAGTGCTCAAGGTGACCGCGCCGTTGCCGCTGAGCGCCGGTGCGGAATCCGAGCCCGCCGCCGCGCTGCGGCGCGCGTAGAATCCACCGGCGTTTCGAATCTACCCCAACCGCCTCCCGCCTGCAGAAATGATCCGAGTTCTCCTCGCCGAAGACCAAGCCATGGTGCGCGGTGCCTTGTCCGCGTTGCTGCGGCTCGAATCCGACCTCGACGTGATCGGCAGCGCCGCGGATGGCGAGGAGGCATGGCAGCTCATCCAGCGCGACGTGCCCGACGTCGTCGTCACCGACATCGAAATGCCGCGCCTGACCGGATTGGAGCTCGCCCAGCGCATCCGCGAGCGCGGCATCGAGTGCAAGGTCGTCATCGTCACCACGTTCGCGCGCCCGGGCTTCCTGCGCCGCGCGCTCGACGCAGGCGTCAGCGGCTACTTGCTCAAGGATGCGCCCGCCGACCAGCTTGCGGACGCCTTGCGCAAGGTACATCGCGGCGGCCGCGCGATCGATCCGCAGCTCGCGCTCGAGGCCTGGAGCGAAGCCGATCCGCTCAACGATCGCGAGCGCCAGGTGTTGCGCCTCGCCGGCGAAGGCGCCTCGGCCGGCGACATCGCCGAACAACTGCATCTGTCGCAAGGCACCGTACGCAACTACCTTTCCGAAGCGATCGGCAAGCTCGGCGTCGGCAATCGCATCGAGGCGTATCGATTGGCGCGGCAGAAGGGCTGGTTGTAAGGGTTCCCAACGACGAATGCGCATTTCCGCCTGGCTGACATGCGCCGTTCTCGCCACTGCACAGTCGGCGTGCGCGCCGCCGCCGGCGCATCCGCTCGACCACGAGGCTTACCTCTGGCAACGCCAGTGGACGCCCGCGATCGCCACGTCGCTCGATGCGATGCGCGGCGATTTCACCGGCTGGCGCGTGCTCGCGGCCGAGTCGACGACGGCAGGCGATCTGATCGATGCCTCGCCGCGACTTGACCTGCTCGCGCGCAGCGCCAAACCGGTGATCGCCGTGCTGCGCCTCAACGGCAGCCGGCCTCCGCCGTCGCTCGATCGCATCGCCCAACGCGTCGATGAAATTGCCGCGGCTTGGCGCGCGGCAGGCGTGTCGGTTTCCGGCATCGAGATTGATCACGACTGCGCGACCGCGCGACTTGAGGCTTACGCCGACCTGCTCGCGTCGTTGCGCACGCACCTGCCGGCCGGTCTGAAACTCTCGATCACCGCGTTGCCGACCTGGATCGGCGCACCGGCGCTGGTGCGAGTGCTTGCCCAGGTCGACACATCGGTGCTGCAGGTCCACGCGATCGCCGCACCGCATGCGGGGGCCGGCGAAACCGGCCTATTTGATGCCCCACAGGCGCAACGCTGGATCGAGGCCTACGCCGGGGTTGCGCGCAAACCATTCCGCGTCGCGCTTCCGGCCTACGGCTTGCGTGTTGGCTTCGGCGACGACGACGCCGCGATTGCGGTCGAAGCCGAGATGCCGCGCACGATCGATTCGGAACGCGCACGCGAACTGCGCGCCGATCCCGTCGCGGTCTCCGCGTTGCTGCGCACGCTCGCTCGCGCGCATCCGGCGCAACTTGCCGGCATTGTCTGGTTCCGTCTGCCGGGCGAAGATGACCGGCGCGCATGGAGCATCGCAACGCTGCATGCCGTGATCGCTGGTACCGAATTGAAATCCGATTTCGGCGTGCGTACGCAGGCCGCGATCGACGGCGCCGCCGACATCGTGCTCGCCAATCGCGGCACGCTCGACGCGTCGCTGCCGGCGCTGATCGAAGTTGCCGGAAAGGAATGCGTCGCAGCGGACGCGCTGGACGGATTCCGCGTGGAGAAGTCGGCTGCGGGCTGGCGGTTTTTTTCGACGACCGATGCGATACTGCGGGCAGGGCATGAGCGCCGCATCGGCTGGGCGCGCTGCACATCGATCGACAGGGACTCCGTGAATGAACATCCGTAGCAGCTTGCTTTGCACGGCACTCGCCGCGGCGCTGCCGCTTTCCGCATTTGCCTGCGGGCCGGATTTCCCGGCCGAACTGCTGCGCGATCGCGCCTGGACCCTGGACAAGCTGCCCGAAGGCGCGTTCGCGTTCGAGGCCGCGCATCTCGTTCCGGCACCGGCGTTCAAGGCGGTCGACGATGTCGAGGAATACGTCGACGGCCAGTCGCGTTCGTTACGCGAGCGCGTCGAGCGCGACTGGTTCGGCGCGCAGTACGAGCGGGTCGCCGCGGCACGCGCGGCGAACAGCGCGGCCGCGGCCTACATCGCCGCCGAAGGCCTGCCCGAAGAGGCGCGGCGCTATCTCGCCGGCACGGTGGCGTGGGCCAAGCACGATGTCGCTGAAGCACAGCGCCGCTTCAACGGCGTGCTCGAATTGCCGGCTGGTGAGCGTGCCCGCTATGGCTTGTGGGCGCAGTACATGCTCGCGAAGATCGCCGACCACGATGCGCCGGCGCTGCATGCCGCGTTGCGCGAGGACGTTGCCAAGGGTGCAAGCGATCCGTACGGGCTTGCCGTGGCGAGCCTCGGCGAGGATGCGCGCCAGCGCCTCCAGGCGGGAGATGATGCAGCGGCCATCGCGCTGTACGCGCAACAGGCCGCCGCCGGTTCGAGGTCGGGGCGCGACTCGCTGTTGCAGATCGCGCGCGCGACGATCAAGGATCCGACGCGGCTCGACCGCGTGGTGCGCGACGACCTCGGCCAGCGCCTGATGACCGCCTACCTGTACACGCGCAGCGGCGAGTTGATCGACACAGAGATCGACGGCGAGAGCGCGCCCGCGGAAGTTGCGAAATCGAAGGCGGCAAATGATGCGCGCATGCAGCGCTTTCTCGACGCGGTCACGCACGCGGGCATCGATAAAGTCGCCGGCGCCGACCGCGTCGCCGCGCTGGCCTACCGCAGCGGCAAGTACGATCTCGCTGCGCAGCTCGCGCAGAAGGACACGAGCGGGCTGGCCTGGTGGGTGCGCGCCAAGCTCGCCTTGCGCGCCGGCAAGGCGGATGAGGCCGCGCAGGCCTACGCGCAAGCGGCGAAGGCGTTTCCGGCGAACGAGGAATGGGGCGAGAACCGCGATGCCGGCGAGTTCGGGCCCGAGACGATCAAGCCGCAGTGCCGCATCGAGGGCGAGCGCGGCACGCTGGCGCTGTCGCGCGGCGAATACCTCGCGGCGATGGAACATTTATACAATGCCGCATCGCTGTACTGGCCCGACGCGGCCTATGTCGCTGAGCGCGTGCTCAACGTCGACGAGCTGAAGTCGTTCGTCGACGCGCACGCGGGCAAGCCGGCAGCGAAGCCCGCGGCAGCCGAAGGCGAGGGCGGCTACGGCAATCCCGCGGAGCCCGCAAGCGCCTTGCGTACGCTTCTCGCGCGCCGCCTGCTGCGCGCCGAGCGCTACGACGACGCACTGGCCTATTTCGACGATGCGGAGCTGAAGAAGAAGGCGCTCGCGTATGTCGACGCGCGCCGCGCCGCGGGTTCGGGAGACCGCATCGAACAGGCCAAGGCGTGGTACGCCGCGGCGCGTTCGGCACGTTTCGACGGCATCGACCTGATCGGCTACGAACTCGATCCCGACTACCAGATCTATGCCGGCAGCTTCGATCTCGGCGGCGGCTGGAACGATGCCGACGCCGTTGCGGCCGCGAATGCGACCATCACACCCGGGTCGCCGCCGCCCGCGCGCAAGGACATTGTCGTGCCGAAGACGCTGGCCGGTCCCGACGAGGCCGCGCGCATCGCCGCGAGCCGTGCACAACCGCTCGAGCGTTTTCATTACCGCTACAACGCAGTCGATTTCGCCACGAAATCCGCCGATCTGCTGCCGCCGCGCACGCAGGCGTTCGCCGCGGTGCTCTGCCACGCGACGGCATGGTTGATCGACCGCGATCCTCCGGTCGCCGGAAAACTCTACGCGCGCTACCTCAAGCAGGGCGCCTACGTGCCCTGGGGCGCGGATTTCGGCCGCACTTGTCCCGAGCCCGATTTCGCCGCTGCCGCCGCGCGCCTGCACGCCGAACGCGTGGCGTGGTGGAAGCACACGATTCGGCGCAGCGCGCCGTACGCGGCAATCGGCCTGATCTTGCTCGTGGCGGGATTGTGGTGGAAGTGGGGCAGGCGCAGGGCGCAAGGAAACCAGGCGTAAGCGGACAGCGGCAATTCATCTGCTTTTGCCGACAATCTTCACCGCGCGATTGCGCGCTCAGCTTCTCGAGAGTTTTCCATGTCCGCCAACAAGACCACGGGCCTGATCCTGATCGGCCTGGGTGTGTTTTTTCTGCTTGCGAATTTCAATCTGATTCCCGACGTCGGTCATCTGATCGCGAGGTGGTGGCCGCTGATCCTGATCGCGATCGGCGTGCAGCGCTGGCAATCCGGGGCGAAATAACCGGCAGCAGATCGCGGCGTGCGGCATTGGTCGGCGCTTATCGGCGATAATCGCATCTCCCGCCACGCGCTTCGAACTGCGCCTTGAAGAAATCCGATTTCCACTACGACCTGCCGCGCGAGCTGATCGCGCAGGCGCCGCTCGCGCAGCGTTCGGCGAGCCGCTTGCTCGTCGTCGACGCCGCGGCACGCGGTTTCGCGGATCGCCGCTTCACCGATCTCGTCGACTACGTGCGCGCGGGCGACCTGCTTGTGTTCAACGACACCCGCGTTCTGCACGCGCGCCTGTACGGGCGCAAGGAAACCGGCGGCGCGGTCGAAATCCTGATCGAACGCATCACCGGTGCACACGAGGCGCTGGCCCAGCTCGGCGTGTCGAAGAAGCCGAAGCAGGGCTCGCGCATCCTGCTCGGCGACAACAGCACGATTCTCGTGCTTGGCCGCGAAGGCGAGTTTTATTCGCTGCGCTTCGAGTCGGCCGAGCCGCTGGAAAAACTGCTGCCCAAGCTCGGCCGCATGCCGCTGCCGCCGTACATCGAGCGCGAAGACAAGGCTTCGGCCATCGATGCCGACGACGAGGTGCGCTACCAGACCGTGTTCGCGCATACGCCCGGCGCGGTGGCCGCACCCACGGCCGGCTTGCACTTCGACGCGCCGCTGCTCGATGCGCTGCGCGAACAGGGCGTCGATTTCGGCTACGTCACCCTGCATGTCGGCGCGGGCACGTTCCAGCCCATGCGCCGCGACAGCGTCGAAGACCACGTCATGCACCGTGAGTGGCTCAACGTCGGCGCCGAGCTCGTGGAGAAGATGCGGCGCACACGCGCGCAGGGCGGGCGCGTGGTCGCGGTCGGTACCACGGTCGTGCGCGCGCTTGAATCGGCCAAGCGCGACGGCGTCGTCGAACCGTTCGCAGGCGAGACGCAGATTTTTATCTTCCCGGGCTATGCAATCACCAGCGTCGATGCGCTGGTCACCAATTTCCACTTGCCTGAGTCGACCCTGCTGATGCTCGTCTCGGCATACGCCGGGCACAAGCTGATCCTCGAGGCGTACCGGCACGCGGTCGAGCAGCGCTATCGCTTCTTTTCCTACGGCGATGCGATGCTGATTTTTCCGAAAACCCCTGAAGGTTCCATCGAGACGCCTGATACTTGAGCCAAGCTATCGCTGCTGCGGTGTGCTCGGGGGTGCCTAAGCGCATCGCAGCGATCCACGACTAGTCGGGCATTACATCCAGCTCGAGACGAAGAATAAAAATCCTTGGCCAAAGAATGCCGCCGCCGCGCATGCTAATGCGAGCCAGTTCCACGACACTTTGGGTTGTCGCACCGAGGCGACGCCCGCAAGCACGATGGCGGCCAGCGGAGCCAGAAGCACGCTGCCGAGCGCAACGAGCATGATCGGACCGATGCCCGGAATGACCCTGATATCGAGCGACGAGAAGCGAATCGACAGAAACGCCAACCAGATCGTCGCCCAGAGGGCGAGGCAGGATATTGCTGCATTTCGCAGCGACGATTTGTTCATTGTTTAAGGGTGTTTCATATGGCTGACGCGAGATATCGCTGCATGTCAGCGTAGGCCTCTGTCACGAGCGCACTAACCGCCGTTGCATCCGGCTCGGATCCGGGCCGGAACTTAACATGGCGCATGAATTTGCCGCTGCCTTCCAGCAAGTCCTTCGGATCAGCGAGTTCGGCGCCGAGAAAGAAGCCGACGTTGACGTGATGGGTGAAGGCATTGACCTATGCGAACGCGGCTTCGCCGATGCATGCGGTCGGGTGGCCGTCGTGCAGCAGTTCGGTGACGTCCGGTCCGCAACCGCGCATGACATCGAACCAGCGTTGCGCGATGGCGCCCAGCGGCCCCGGATGATTCTTCATCCAGAGATCAATGGTGGGGTCGCGACGGACCGCGGTGGGAAACAGCATCAATCGTCGGCTCATTCAACGTCCTCCCGGGCGGCAACGAAGTTGCCGTTGCCTCGACGGGTCTAACGAGTTGCTACCGCTCGCGGCGATCAGTTCGAGCGAATCTTCAGGTTTTGGCCTTTCCCAGCAACCATGCCGCCCAGACTGAACAAATCGAGACGGCAGCGGAAAACAGGATGGGAACAAGAAAGAAGTAAAGCCAGCCGAGAACAAGGCAAACGATCTGCAGTGCGGCAAAAGCCCAGGCGAGGGCAACTATGTGTGTCGAAGAGATGGCGCCAAGATGCCACGCAAGGAAAGCGGAAAAAAGCATGTACGCCGATACCATCAGACCAAAGCCGGTGTAGAAGCCGGCGTATGAGTAACTACCGCCGCCCAACGTGAAGTGGACATTGCCCATTGCGGCGAAGACGGCGAGGCCCTCTGCAGAAGGCGGCCGAAACGATAGGAAGCCGAAAGTGTGGCCCGCGGTGAACAGAACAAGAACGACGGCAACGACTCGGTACAACAGCTTTGCAGTCATGGAGAATCCCCCGTGAGAAAGCCTGGTGCTTGGGTTTGGACGTGTTCGGTGAGTCAAAGCTGATCGCTGTGATGACCTCCAGTGCCGGCGCCCATGCGCAACGACTGAACCGGTTTGGGAGTCCCCGCTAGTGTCACGGGCCGTTTGCCTGCATGGTTTCCAGCGCCTCTTGGCACTGCGCCGCAGTGGCATAGACCATGAGCTCAGTCTGCGCGTTGACTTTGCACGCATAGGAATGCAGCTGAAGCCCGAAAGCATTGCTGCTTTCGGTGCATGTTTTCACTTGCGAGAAGTCCTTTTCGGTCAGTTTCTTGCAGTGACTATCCGCCTTGAGCCAATTGAAGCCGTAACTGCCCGGTTTCGGCATTTGATCTGCGGCGGCCGCGCCGGACGCCGCAAGCAGGATCATGCACAGACCTGATTTCGAGATCATCGGAAGCTACCTCGCGAGTTATAACGCTTGAGCATGGCGATGCTTTGGCTAGGGTATCCGAAGCTCAAGGACGACGCCACGAAGCGGCGTCGGCTTGAGCGAATAGCTAGTTGTTTTCGACAGGGTGAATGTCCATTGCCTCCCCTCAATTGATGATTACACCCATGCCCGCTTTGACGCGATCTCTCAATTGTTGGATGAATTCCGGGTCGTAGGATTCCCAGCGTTCAATTTCCCCAATGATTTTCAAAGGGGACTCGCTTCTGTATGACCGGGTTGGATTGCCTCGGAATTTTTTGTTGGTGACGTTTGGGTCATCTTCAAATCTTCCCATTGGCATGACGACATAGACTCGCGGCCTACCATCGCCCTTCGCTATTTCCGCAGCAAGGCCGGCTCCTTTTGGCAAGGTTGTGAAATAGATGTGATTCATCACGACACTATCGTCGTAGTTGGATCTGAAGCCTGCCGTTAGCAGTTCGCCCACCGACAGGTTTGCTTTTGTTCCGTGGTAGAACGGACCAACTACCAAGTCGCAATTTTCAGCTGACACCGGAATCCAATCATCATCATGATGCATCGCCTTTGTTGCCTCATGCAGACTGTCCTATCGACAGGGCGGCGATTCTAGTTCTCGCCCTGAGCCTTGCCGCAAGCCCCTGGGGATGGTATAAATTCATAGTGGGAGGCGCAGCGCGCCTCCCTTTTTTTGTTTTCGGACTACGGCGTCTCTCTCAATCGGCGCCGCCTCGCCGAATCACCTGACACTGAAGCGAGGTTGTATTGGCGATTGGGAAGCCGATGCGGTCATGGGTGCCGGCTCTTCGCACTGCTGACGATGGTCGCCAGATTGCAAGACACCTCAATGACAGGCCACGTAAGCGGCACAACTTCAAAACGCCGAGGGAAGTGTTCGCTCGGTCCCGCTAGGTGTTGCACTTAGAGGTTGAATCTAGAGAACAAATTTGCGTGCAAAAACTAGTGAAAGCAGAAGTACCAAGCCACTACCCACCAAATGAAGCTGGAGGTGTGCCGCGTACTCGGAGGCCAGGCCAGTAAGACCGTTTGATTCGAATGGTGCCGATAGTAAGAAGTAGCCGATAGGAGCGAAGCCAGAAAACAACGTAGCCATTTGTGCGACAAACGGCGACAAAGTGGCTACTGCCAGAACGCAAAAAAGGGCAATGCTCAAAGGGCGGCTGACGCCAAAACGACGGAGTAGGCGTGCAACTATGAAAAGCACGACCGCGAATTGGGTGCTTAGCAGAAAGAACATGAGGCCAAAGAACAGGAAGGCTTCCAATTGTTGCCTAACGCTTGAGGTAAGTGGCCGCTGCCACACGAGCCAACAGGTTACCGCGCGAACATCGCAGCGGTCCACTTGACCGAATAGTTAGCCTGCAATTGCGGAGAGCCAACTAATCACAGATGGAACCATTTGGCCAGGCGTGGAGAAGACGCGAAAGAGATCAAAGGCCTCGAGCTCCTGCTGAGGTGCGCCAGAGAGCATGAACTGACCTCTGTCTCTAACGACAGAGAATGAGTGTGCGGCGCAGGTAAAAGTAATCTGGAAGTTGCCGAAGGACTGAGACAATAGGAAATAACTAGGGGCGTAACCGATGTCGTCGAGAGCCGTCAGTAGAGGGCGCAATATGTGTTCAATGTCTGGTGGTAGCGAAACGCTCAAATGAAGGCTAACGCTTGAGGTAAGTGGCCGCTGCCACACGAGGTATCAGGTTACCGCGCAAACATCGCAGCGGTCCACTTGACCGAATTGTTAGGCCATTTCTAAATCAGGCACG
>Ga0207639_10000455_pt1 | contig 28193 bp, 20 predicted proteins | sample KBSCornC32_FD_184299 | JGI IMG/M metagenome (GOLD analysis project Ga0207639, IMG submission 184299) | Corn rhizosphere microbial communities from Kellogg Biological Station, Michigan, USA - KBS Corn C3-2 (SPAdes) (version 2) | ecosystem: Host-associated > Plants > Roots > Rhizosphere > Soil ...
GCAAGCCGTCGAGCAGGAGCGCCGGTTGGCCGAACTGGATCGCGAACACGATCGCATCCTGCTCGAAGCGAGCCAACGCGAACTGCAACGCGCGCGCATGGACGCCGAACGGACGCGGATGGAAAACGAGCTGCGCGCCGAAGAATCCGAACGCCTGCGCCTGCAGGGCGAACAGAGTGCACAAGAAGCCGAAGCCGCGCGTGCGGAAGCCGCGCAAACGCAACGTCTGCTCGACGCGCAGGCCAAGTCCGCAGAGCTCGCGCGCAAGGAAGCGCAATTGGCGGAAGCCGCTGCCGGCGATCTGCGCAAACGCCTGTCGAATCTGCGCGCCACGCGCGGCGCGCGCGGCATGCAGATGACGCTTGACGACATCGCTTTCGCACCAGGACAGGCGGGTTTGCGGCCCGAGGCAAAGGCGAGCCTCGGCCAGCTGGTTGCCTTCGTCAATCGCGATCCGGCCAAGCCGATCCGCATCGAAGGCCACACCGACAGTCGCGGCAAACCCGAAGCCAATCACGTGCTCTCACAACGTCGCGCAGACGCCGTGCGCGCCGCGCTGGTCGCCGCGGGCGTGGCCGCCAATCGCATCACGAGCGTCGGCCTCGGCGAAGACGAACCGGTGGCCGGCAACGACACCGAGGAAGGCCGCGCACGCAATCGCCGTGTCGACGTGATTCTCGAAGACCAACCGCGCTGACGTGGGAAAAATTGCGGCCATACAAGCACTTGGCCGCAACGAAAATCCCGGTTGCAGCGCTTCCGGCAAAGGAGTAGGGTCGACTTGTCGCGGCACCCGTTCGGGCATCCCCGCGGCGTTATGACGAGTCCATGACAGCAGTTGTCGAGCAACAACAGGTGTCCGCTCCACCGATACGGTGGGCGGCGCGCAGGCTGCCGCCCAATCCGACTCGTCGATCCTTTGATCCACGTGAACGTCTGCGCAACCATCGCGGCTGCGGTGCAATTGCGCGCGTTCGCCTTGCATGAAGAGGAGGTCGGCTGATGTTCGAGAACCAGCAGAAGGATGTCGAAATACTGATGAAGAGCGACGTGGAATTCCGCAGCCTTTATCAACGGCACAAGGAACTGGACGGCAAGGTCCGTGACGCGGAATTGGGGGTGTTGCCGATGGACGACACCACGTTGCACAACATGAAGAAAGAAAAGCTCTGGGCCAAGGACAAACTCACCTACATGTGGGAACGGTTCCGAACGACCGCACACTGAACTGATCGAACCCTCAAGCGCCGGCATCGGCTTTCTGTTCGAGCGCCGGCGCCCGCAGGCCGCAACCTGCGGCGGCCTTTGATATCATGGCAACTTGTCGGCGCACGCGCGCCGACTGCAATCCATTTGTCTGATGCTCGGGCCCGACCCGAAGCCGGGGAACCCGCATGGCCATCCAGCAAAGCGTGCTCGAACTGATCGGCAATACGCCGATCGTCAAGGCGCAACGCCTGGACGCCGGAAAATGCGAACTGTTCCTCAAGCTGGAAAGCGCCAATCCCGGTGGCTCGATCAAGGACCGTATCGGTTTGTCGATGATCGAATCGGCCGAGCGGGCCGGCAAGATCAAGCCTGGCGATACGCTGGTCGAAGGCACGGCCGGCAATACCGGCATTGGCCTCGCGCTCGTCGCGCAGCAAAAAGGTTACCGGCTGGTCCTCGTCGTGCCGGACAAGATGAGCCGCGAGAAGATTTTCAACCTCAAGGCGATGGGCGCCGAAGTCGTGCTGACGCGCTCGGACGTTGCCAAGGGCCACCCGCAGTATTACCAGGACATGGCCGAACGCCTCGCGCGCGAAACGCCGGGCGCCTACTTCATCAACCAGTTCGGCAATCCCGACAACCCGCGCGCGCACGAGGAAGGCACCGGCCCGGAAATCCTCGCGCAAATGGACGGCAAGCTCGACGCGATCGTATTCGGCTGCGGCTCTTCCGGCACGATGACCGGTCTGTCGCGCTGCTTCGCCAAGTCCGCGCCAAACGTCGAATTCATTCTCGCCGACCCGGTCGGCTCGATTCTCGCCCAGTACATCAATGAAGGCACGTTGTCGACCAAGTCGGCATCGTGGATGGTCGAAGGTATTGGCGAGGATTTTCTGCCGAGCATCTCGGATTTTTCGCGCGTGAAGAAAGCCTACGCGATCAGCGACAAGGAAAGCTTCCTCGCTGGCCGCGAACTGCTCGAGAAAGAGGGCATTCTCGGCGGTTCCTCGACCGGCACGTTGCTCGCAGCGGCCCTGAAGTATTGCCGCGAGCAAGTCACGCCGAAGCGTGTGCTGACGCTGGTCTGCGATACGGGCAACAAGTATCTTTCGAAGATGTACAACGATTACTGGATGCTCGACAACGGCTTTCTCGAGCGCCAGCACTACGGCGATTTGCGCGATTTGATTTTGCGCCCGTACTCGCAGCGCGACACCGTGGTGGTCGCACCCGGCGATCAGCTGACGGTTGCCTATCAACGCATGAAGTTGTACGACGTCTCGCAATTGCCGGTGATGGACGGCGATCAGATCGTCGGCATCATCGACGAGTCCGACGTGCTGTTGCACGTCTATGCGGACGAGGCCAAGTTTCGTGACCCGGTGTCCACCGCGATGGTCAGCAAACTGCAGCAGCTCGATGTCAAATCATCGATCGAGGCGCTGCTGCCGGTATTCGAACTGGGGCACGTCGCGATCGTCATGGACGGCGAAAAATTTCTAGGCCTGATCACACGCATCGATCTTCTGAACTATCTGCGTCGGCGCGTTCAATAATGTTCCGCGATTGCCTTTGATCGCAAGGATCACGAAGCCGTCATTCCCGGCCGCACATTTCAAAAAGAGCCAGTCCATGAAAAAGTCCACGAAACCCTTCGGCCTAGGCACGCGTGCCATTCACGCCGGGCAGAGTCCCGATCCTTCCACCGGCGCGATCATGGTGCCGATCTACGCCACGTCGACTTACGTGCAGAAGAGCCCGGGCGTGCACCAAGGTTACGAGTACAGCCGCACCCAGAATCCGACGCGCATGGCCTACGAACGCTGCATCGCTGAACTGGAAGGCGGCAGCGCCGGCTATGCATTTGGCTCGGGCCTCGGCGCGGCAAGTACGGTGCTCGATCTGCTCGACTCGGGCAGTCATGTCATCGCGATGGACGATCTCTACGGTGGCAGCTATCGCTTGTTCGAGCGCGTGCGCCGGCGCAGCGCGGGCCTCGACTTCACGTTCCTCGATTTGAACGACATGGCGGCATTGAAAGCCGCCGTGAAGCCGAACACGCGCATGATCTGGGCGGAAACGCCGACCAATCCGATGCTCAAGCTCGTGGATCTGGCCAGGCTCGGCACATTCGCGCGCAAGCACGGCTTGATTCTCGTCGTCGACAACACGTTCTGTTCGCCGATGCTGCAGCGCCCGCTCGAACACGGTGCGCATCTGGTGTTGCACTCGGCAACGAAGTATCTCAATGGTCACTCCGACATGGTTGGCGGCATCGTCGTCGCCGGCGACGACAAGGAACTCGCCGAGAAGATGGGATTCCTGCAGAACTCCGTCGGCGCCGTAGCCGGTCCATTCGATTCGTTTCTGGCGATGCGCGGCCTGAAGACGCTGCACCTGCGCATGAAAGCGCATTGCGAGAATGCGAGTGAACTGGCGGCTTGGCTGACCAAGCATCCGGCGATCGAGAAGGTGATCTATCCGGGCCTGAAGTCGCACCCGCAGTACGCGCTGGCCAAGCGCCAGATGGATGGTCCGGGCGGCATCATCACGATCGAAGTCAAGGGCGGGTTGCGCAAGGCACGCAAGGTCCTGGAGCGCTGCCACCTGTTTGCGCTGGCCGAGTCGCTCGGTGGCGTCGAGAGTCTCGTCGATCACCCGGCGATCATGACGCACGCGTCGGTGCCGCCGGCGAATCGCAAGAAGCTCGGCATCAGCGATGGGCTGATCCGCCTGTCGGTCGGAGTCGAGGACGTGCGCGACTTGCGCGAGGAACTCGCCGCGGCACTGGCATGAGCGCAACGCTCCATCCGGTCATGTTCCGCGCGTTGTGGAACTTCCGCGGCTTCGTGCTCGGCGCGGTCAACCGCGAGTTCCAGGCGCGTTATCGTGGTTCGTTGTTCGGCAGCTTCTGGGCGGTGCTGAATCCGCTGGCCATGATCCTCGTGTTCACGCTGATCTTCACGCAAGTCATGGGTGCCAAGCTGCCAGGCAATGCAGGCGGTGTGTTCGGCTACAGCGTATATCTGTGCGCGGGCCTGTTGCCGTGGAATTTTTTCGCCGAGCTGGTCGGCCGTTTGAACACCGTATTCGTCGAGAATGGCAACCTGATCAAGAAAAGCAGCTTTCCGCGCGCATGCCTGCCGATGATCGCGTTGCTGTCCACGTTGATAAATTTCACGATCGTGTTCGCGCTCTATATGATTTTTCTGGGCCTGATCGGTCATCTGCCCGGGACAGCGCTGCTGGCGTTTCCGATCGTGCTCTCGATACAGATTGCGTTCGCGCTCGGCCTCGGCGTGCTGCTGGGGACTCTCAACGTGTTCTTCCGCGACGTCGGGCAGTTCACCGGCGTGCTGCTACAGTTTTGGTTGTGGTTTACACCGATCGTCTACGTGGTCGGAGTTCTGCCAGAACGCCTGCGTGCGATCATCCGTTTCAACCCGATGCTGCCCGTGATCGAGGCTTACCACGCGATTTTTTCCCAAAGCACGATACCCGACTGGATTGCGCTGGCCTATCCGGCACTGCTTGCGGTATTCCTGCTGGGCTTCGGCGGCCTGATGTTCCTGCGTCATGCCGGCGAGATCGTCGACGAGCTGTGAGGGAGCAATGAGCGTCATCCAGGTGAACTCGATCGGCAAGCATTACAAGCGCTATCCGAATCGATGGTCGCGTCTGGCCGAATGGCTGGGCTCGAAGAATTCCCGTCATGAGAAACATTGGGTATTGCGGGATGTCAGCTTTGATGTCCGCGCCGGCGAGTCGATCGGGATCATCGGCCACAACGGTGCCGGCAAAAGCACCCTTTTGAAACTCATTACCGGAACGACGCAGCCGAGCACCGGCAGCGCAACGGTGACGGGTCGCGTTGCCGCCTTGCTCGAGCTCGGCATGGGCTTCCATCCTGATTTCGCGGGGCGCCAGAACGCGTACATGTCGGGCCAGCTGCTCGGCTACTCGAACGAGGAAATCGCCGCACGCATGCACGACATCGAGGCATTCGCCGAGATCGGCGACTACATCGACCAGCCGGTGCGTACGTATTCCAGCGGCATGCAGGTGCGGCTGGCTTTCAGCGTGGCGACGTGCATCCGCCCGGACGTTCTGATCGTCGACGAGGCACTGTCCGTGGGCGATGTTTTTTTCCAGCAGAAATGCTTCGAGCGGATCCGCTTATTTCGCGAAGCGGGCACCACACTGCTGTTCGTATCGCATGCGCTCGGCACGATCTACGCACTTTGCGATCGCGCGATCCTGCTCGATCACGGACGGTTGGTCTGCGATGCCGATCCGAAGACCGTGGTGGATCTCTACCAGCGACGTGAACTCGAACAGATGAACGCGCGCGCGAGCACGACCGCCAATCCGATGCTGCCAGCGGCCGGACCTGCCGAGCCACCGGACGTAACCGGCCAGGACTCCGGTGAGGCGCCGTCGCAAATGCCGGCGCTTGAGCCGGATTTTGCAACCGGCTTGGCTGAAATCTGCAGCGTCGCCCTGCTGTGCGATGGTACGCCGACCGCAGCGGTGGTCAGTGATGCCGAGATCACACTTCGAATCGCGGTAACAGCCCACGCCGACATCGAAGATCCACATATCGGTTTCCAGATCCGTAATGCGCGGGGCGAACCCATCTTCATGACCAACAGCTATTGTATGGGCAAGACATTGGGAGCTCTGTCGCGTGGCGCCGGGCTCGTTGCCGAATACACCATGAAATGCAATCTGGCTCCCGGCGACTACACGGTGACAGCCGGCGTCGCAAATGGCGGCCACGGAGAAATCCACTTTCGGGAAGCGCTTGCGCGGCGGCATGGTGTGGCGAAATTCACCGTGGTCCTCAACCGTTTGGGGATACGTTGGGCAGGAGTCTGCAATCTGCAGCCGCAGCTGTGCGTGAGCCGATCGTCGGTGCTGACACTGTCGACTACGTGAGGCAGAATGACATCGGTCGTGCGATTGCAACCATCTGCGGCGACTAAACCGCGCTTCCTTGTAACCACCAGCCGGTCGATTCTTCTGGTTGATGTTTACGCCCAGCAAATCGACCGCATTCACAGTGGAGGCGGCCTTTACTACGGCATCGACGTGGTCCCGGACCAGATCACGGTGGCAGCGCGCAAACGCATGGTGTCTTCCACTGTCCCGCCAGATCAGGAGCGCGGGAGCGTTCTGGTGTTCGACCGCGAGCTGAAATTCAAACACGCGCTGACGGCGGAGTTTGGATTGCGGGACATGCACCAGATCCGTTCCCACGCTGGCAAGCTGTACGTCACCTGCTCGTTCGAAAACCTGATCGCCATATTCGATGGCCAGAGTTGGAGGCAGTGGTTTCCGCTTGGCCAGGCGCCAGCGGCACCGCTCGACATCAATCATTTCAATACCATTGAAATCGTCGACGACCGACTATGCGTCGTCGCGCACAACAATGGGGCCAGCGAAGTTTTGCTGTTCGACGCGCAGACGCTGCAATTGCGTGAACGGTTCCATCTCGGCATGCAGTCGCACAACGTTTGGAAGATGAACGACGAATGGTGTGTGTGCAGCTCGGCCGAAGGTAAGCTGATCGGAAACCGCGGGTTCGAGGTGATCACCGGCGGTTTTCCGCGCGGCGTCTGGATCGGAAAGGATTATGCGCTCGTCGGCGTTTCGGAACTCGCCGAGCGCCAGGACCGCGATTTCACCAGCAGCGAGATCATCGTTTACGATTCCGCCTGGCAAGAATGCGAGCGCGTTCGGCTCTTGAACGAAGGACTCGTGCTCGATATCGCGCCTCTGCCGGCGTGATGTCGCGGAACAAAAGCGGTCGCGCGGACCGCTTTGTTCCTTGCTGGCTGCTTCTTACTTTTGCGCGATTGTCGAGGTCGGCGCGCCGTCTGTCGTGTTACCGCTGATCCGGTTGTTGCCGAAAGAGATGATCGCTCCGGTGCCGCTGGTACTGATGCCCGCCGGATTCTGTGTGATCAGCGTATTCGACAAACGGACGGTGCCCAGGCTGCCCGCAAACACGCCGAAGCTGCTGTTCATGATAGAACCGCCGCCCTCGATCGAGAGGAAGCTCGCAACGGTGTTCGGGATGACGGTAAAACCGTTGTTGGTGCTGGTGCTAACGACCGTATTGCGCGCAATGGCGGTTGAGCCGTCTTCGATGCGCACGCCGCGGCCGTTGTTTTCGATCGTCGTATCGTTGAGGAAAACGTCCGCTTTGGCGCCGCCGGTGGGATGAATATAGATGCCGCCTTCGGTGTTGTTGCGGATATCCGTGTTGCCTACTGACAAACTGGCAATCACGCCGTTTGTGCTCGGGGTGAAATTGATGCCCTCCGATGTCGATAGGCCGTTGAACCGGAAGATCTTGCAATTTTCCACGCGCAGCGACTTGCCGCTCGTGAAGTTGATTCCGTGGGTACCATTGCCTGCGCCGTTTATGCTCAGATTGCGCAAGATCACGATGACCGAGCCCGGAGCGCCGCTAGCCGAATCGTTGACGTTGATGCCGGTCGTGCCAGCCGCGAGGACGCTGCCGATGCTGCCGCCGCTGCCATCAATCGTAATCGATTTGGTGATCGTCACTGTGCCGAAACCACCCGGGTCAAGAACATCGATTTCCCCGCTGGCCGCGGTCTTGCTGATAGCGCCGGCGAAGGTCTTGCATGGCGCCGTGCGGCTGCAAGGGTTCGCATCATCGCCAACGCCGGAGACCCACGTCCGGGTTGCTTGCGCATGCAACGCCGCGGTCGCGGCGAATTGGAGCAGAAAGAAGCACAGTACACGCCCTGCGATATTCATGACGAACTCCCCGTAGTTACCCTGGTGACCCACCGAGGATAACACAGCCGCTGCACTGGATAGAAATGCGCGCATGGGTGTGCCATCGGTTACACGCGATGTCGTAAGATATTGGCGTCGACCGCTGCCGTCCACCCATGAATCTCTCACAACCGCCAAGCCCGGATGACCTCATCGCGCGCATCCGTTCCGAAGTCGCGCGGCGTCGGCGCGGCTCGGCGCTGACGAACTCGGATCTCGCCCTGCCGGAATCCATGTCGATACCCGCATTGCCCGCGTCACACCTGCCTGGACCGAGCTTCACCCCCGCCGCACGCTACAGCCTGGGCGATTTCCTCGCCGTACACGACCGCGAATTCGTCGATGCCGCCTATCGCGGACTGCTGAAGCGGCGCGCCGATCCGCAGGGCGAGACGCATTTCCTCGGCGCGCTGCGCAAGGGTGATCTGAGCAAGATCGAAATCCTCGGCCGCCTGCGCTACTCGCCGGAAGGGCGCAAGCTCAAGGTGCCGGTGAAGGGGCTGTTGCCCGCGTTCACGATACAGCACTCGTATCGCATTCCCGTCATCGGCGCGTGCATCGCGTGGGCGAGTGCGCTGCTGCGGCTGCCACTGATTGTGCGCAATCTGGGGCGCGTCGAGAGCTACCAGCATTTGCACAATTCCCAGATGGAAGAAGCCGTATCCGCATTGGCGCGAGCCGCGTCGGCGAACGAACAGCTCCTGTTGCATCGCATCGAATTCGCACGCGGCTCGATCGCCGAGTCGTCACGCAGAATTGGCGCAGCCGTCGATTCGCTGCAGCAGCGCCATGAGGAACTCGACGGACATTGGCGCCGAATCGCCGACGCCGTGGACGAGACCCAGCGGGAAATCGTTTCCAGCACCGAACGCATCACGCGAGAGGCCGAGCAGCATCGCGCAGAGGTTTCCGGCATTCGCGAATCGCTCGCCGGAGAGATTGCGCGGAATGCTGCGGAAATCGAGCGCGCGTTACACAACGGCACGCAATTTGCCGCAGCGCTCGAGCAAGGTTCCCGCAAGTTGCTTGAGAATGAAACGAAACTGACGGATCTGGAATCCGCCAGTCGCAATCACGACATGCGCCTGGTTGCATTGCAAACTCTAGAAAAACAGTTCGGCGCGGCTCTGGAAGAGGCTAACGAAAAAATCGAACGCCGGCGGCTTGCGGCGGAAGCGGCGGAAAAACGGATGGCCGGGCTGGAATCGGTATCGATGCACTGGGAGCAGAGGCTCCTGGATGCACTGACACAAGTTCAGGAAGCTGCTCGAGGCAACTCGAGTTTGCGCCAGGCTGTCGCGGCGCTGGAAGAACGCATGGGCAATGCCCAAACTTCAAGCCGGCGACTAGCCGAGCGGCTTGCGCGTGCGGAAGGACGCTTGCACGAGCAGAGCATGTCGCTTGCCGCACCCGGCGGCGCATCGGTGCCGGAACGTGTGGCACGCAGGAAAGTGGCGCCAGCGGCCGGCGCCACTTCCGCGTCCCCGCGTTTTGACGCCTTGTACTTCGCATTCGAGCAGCGCTTCCGCGGTACGCGTGAGGAAATCCGCCGGCGTCTGCGCTATTACCTGCCGTTGCTCAAGGATTCGGCGGTCGGCAGGGAAGGTTCGCCGGTTCTCGATGTGGGTTGCGGTCGCGGCGAATGGCTCGAATTATTGCGCGATGAAAACATCACCGCGCGCGGCATCGATATCAATCCGGCGATGGTGCAGGAATGCCGCGAGCATGATCTGGATGTCGTCGCCGCAGACGCCATCGCGCAGCTCAAGCGTCTGCCGGACAACGCGCTCGGCGCATTGACCGGTTTCCACATTGTCGAGCACATTTCTCTGGAGACACTGCTCGAACTGATTGAACAAGCGCGGCGCGTCGTGGAACCCGGTGGTCTGGTCATTTTCGAAACGCCGAATCCGGAAAACATCTTCGTCGGCGCATGCAATTTCTATATCGATCCGACGCACCAACGGCCGCTGCCCCCCGTGATGACACAGTTTCTGTTCGAGTCCGGCGGATTCAGTGACGTCGAGATACACCGCGTGAACGCCAATCTGCTGCCCAAGCTGTTCGAGGCCGCCGCTGCCGACGACCCGCCGGCTCTGCGCTCGGCCGTGCAATTTCTGCATTCCGCATTTTTGAGCGCACCCGATTACAGCGTAGTGGGCCGGGTGGCATGACGGCCGGTGTGTCGGCGAACCGTGTCAATCTGATTCTCAACGTTGACGCAATCACCAGGCCGCTCACTGGAATAGGCCGCTACGCGTTGCGCCTGGCGCGCGGACTGCGTGCGCATGCGGCGATTCACAACGTGCGCTACTTTTCCGCGTACAAGTGGATCGCCGATCCGGAGAATGCCCTGTACGAAAATCGTGGCATCGCGGCGATCCGGCGCTATGTCCCGGCCAAGTCCCTGGCCATGCGCGCGTATTTTTCCGTGCGCCAACGCATCTTCGATCAATTGGCGCGCCAGTACACCGATTATGTGCTGCACAGTCCGAACTATCTGCTGTTCGAGCACGACGGCCCGCGCGTATGTACGGTGCATGACCTGTCATGGGTGCACTTTCCCAACTACCATCCGGTGGAACGCGTCGACATCATGCGCAGACGCATGCCGCGCACGCTGGAGATCGCCGACGTCATCATTACCGATTCGGAATTCGTGCGACGCGAGGTGATCAGCCTGTTCGGCATCGATCCGGCTCGTGTTCGCGCCATTGCGCTCGGTGTCGACGAGACGTTCAAGCCGCGCGGCGCGGAAGAAACGCAGCCGATTCTCGATGGCCTGGGCGTGCGCCACGATTCCTATCTCCTGGCGCTGGCAACGCTGGAGCCGCGTAAGAATCTCGGCCGACTTCTGGATGCGTATGAAGAACTTGATCCGTCGCTGCGGCGACAGTACCCGCTTGTGCTGGCCGGCGCGAAAGGTTGGCGCGCTGAAGATTTGGTCGGCCGCATCGAGCGACTTGCCCAGCGCGGCGAAGCGGTCCGGCTGGGTTTTGTGCCGGAAACCGTGCTGCCTTATTTGATCGCTGGTGCACGCGTTCTTGCGTTCCCGTCGATTTACGAGGGCTTTGGTCTGCCGCCGCTGGAGGCCATGGCTTCTGGTGTTCCGGTGGTCGCGTCATCCGCTTCGAGCATTCCCGAGGTGACGGGCGACGTGGCACTGCTCGTTTCGTCGGAGGATGTGGCCGGACTTCGTGACGCATTGGAACGAGCGCTTACCGATCAGCAATGGCGCGAACAGGCCCGGCAGCGCGGGATCGAGCGCGCCAGGCAATACCGATGGCAGACGTGCGTCGGCGCCACAGTGGACATATACCGCGAAATAGCCGCGCGGCACCAACGTTGAAGGGGAACAGCAGTTGAAATACGTATTCGTTACCGGTGCGTCCGGCTTCGTCGGTCGGCACTTTTGCAAATATCTCGAGTCATCACCGGATTGGACGCCTATTGCGGCCGCCGAGGGGTTCGATTTGCGCGACGCCGCGGACGTGACGCGAACGATAGCCTCGCTGCGCCCGCTGGATGCGGTTTTGCATCTGGCCGCGCAAAGCAACGTGCCGGAGGCCTTCGCTGATCCGTATGGCACCCTGCAGATCAATTTTCTCGGGACGCTGGCGCTGCTGAACGCGCTGAAGGCATCCGGTTTTCGCGGGCGCTTCCTTTATATCGGTACCGCGGATGCATACGGCTTGGTAGCCGAAAAGGACTTGCCGGTTCGCGAGGAACGCGCGTTGCGTCCGCGCAATCCGTATGCCGTCAGCAAGGCCGCTGCCGAGGCGCTGGTCTATCAATGGACCCAGACGGAGGCGCTGGACGCCGTGCTCCTGCGGCCTTTCAATCACATCGGTCCCGGCCAGGACGCGCGTTTTGCCGTCGCCGCATTTGCGCGCCAATTCGCGGAAATCGCATTGGGCAGACGCCCGCCGCGTCTTGAAGTCGGCGACTTGGACGTCACCCGGGACTTCACCGACGTACGCGATGTCGCTCGCGCCTATGCGGAACTCCTCACGCGTGGCGAGCCAGGCTCGATATACAATATCGGGTCGGGAGCGGAGACTCGTTTGCGTGACATCGTCGATGCTTTGAGTGCCCTGGCCGGCATCAAGGTCGATGTCGTTGTCGACAGCGCACGTCTGCGGCCGTCCGAGCAGCGGCGCATGGTCGCTGACACGGCGCTCATACGAAACGCAATCGGCTGGCGACCGCAGTATCGCCTCGAGCAGACGCTCGAGGACATTTTCAAGGACTGGAAGGAACGATTGGCTCATGACTAAGCGAGCTCTGATCACTGGCGTCACCGGACAGGATGGCGCGTATTTGTCGCAGTTGTTGCTGCAAAAAAATTACCAGGTATTCGGCCTGCTTGCCCGGCGCGGCTCGGACACGTTATGGCGACTGCGCGAACTCGGGCTCGATCATGAAGTGCGCCTGATCGACGGCGATTTGATGGATCTGGCATCGCTGATTCGCGCAATGGAAGTCTCCGCAGCCGACGAGGTGTACAACCTCGGTGCGCAGAGCTTTGTCGGCACCAGTTGGCAACAACCGATTCTTACCGCGCAAGTCGACGGCGTCGGCACGATCAACGTGCTCGAAGCCGTGCGCATCGTCAATCCGAAAGCGCGTTTTTATCAGGCCTCCACGAGCGAAATGTTCGGCCTGATCCAGGCCGACAAACAGGACGAAAAAACACCGTTCTATCCGCGCAGTCCTTATGGCGTCGCGAAGCTGATGGCGCATTGGGCGACGATCAACTACCGCGAGAGCCATGGCCTGCATGCGTCCAGCGGCATCCTGTTCAATCACGAATCTCCGCTGCGCGGCATCGAATTCGTCACTCGCAAGGTCAGCCACGCTGCGGCCTGCATCAAGCTCGGGCGGCAGAAGGAATTGCGCCTTGGCAATATCGACGTCAAGCGCGATTGGGGCTTTGCCGGGGACTACGTCGAGGCGATGTGGCTGATGCTGCAGCAGGCAAAAGGCGACGATTTCGTCGTCGCGACCGGTGCCACGACCACGGTGCGCGACATGTGCGCAATCGCATTCGCCCACGTCGGTCTGAACCATGAGGACTACGTCGTCGTCGATCCAAAATTCTTCCGCCCGGCCGAAGTGGATGTATTGCTCGGCAATCCGGCGAAAGCATCGTTGAACCTCGGATGGAAGGCGAAAACCTCGCTCCACGAGCTGATTACCATGATGGTGGACGCGGACCTGCGGCGTCTGCATGCGAGTTGAGATTCGCTCATGACCGATAACCAAAAAGTCGAAGAACTGCTCAGATCAAACGCCGAACTCAACGCACTCGTGCAACGGTTTCTGGCCGACACCGATGCGTTGTTCCGTTCCCGAACCTGGAGTATCGGCTACCGCGTGGCTACGTTCCTGCGTTGGTTGCAGCGTGGCTTCGGCATGCGCGCGGCACAAGCGCATATCGGCCCGGAGCATTTCCGCAAAGTGGCAGAGGGTTATTTTCACTACCAAGGCAGGCAAAACGTGCCGGTGCGCGTCGATGATGCCGGAATACCGGAAGTTCCGAAAAACTACATCGTCAGCGACGTGGACGTGGTGATTCAAGACCTTTGGGCGCAGGTCTCGCGGAGGCGCGAACTCAATGGTCAATGAAGCAGGCGGTGATTTGATAAAAGGATCGTCACCGCGCAAAGCGACTTTGATCGTCCTCTCATGGAACAACTGGGATCTGACTGCGCGCACTCTCAACACGCTGCGGGCGACGGATCTGTTCGCTGCCGACGTGCTCGTCGTGGACAACGGCTCGACCGACGGCACGCCGGAAAAACTGTCGGCCTACGAGGACTGGGCGACGGTGGTGCGCCTGCCGCAGAACATCGGCTATGTCCATGGCAACAACGCCGGTATCGAAGTTGCCGATCCGCAGTCGGATATCGTGCTGCTGAACAACGATTTGATTTTTTCCCAGCGCGATTGGCTGCAGAAACTCAGGTCGGTCGCGCACGCGGCACCGAAGAATGGAGTTGTCGGCTGTCGCCTTACTCTGGAAGATGGACGCTTGCTGCATACCGGCACATATATTCTGCCGGATACCTGCTGGGGCCAGCAGATGGACGGCGGACAGATCGAAAAAGATATCGGCCAATACACGCACAATCGTGTCGTGCAGGGCATCGTGTTTGCCGTCGCTTACATAAAACGCGAGCTGATCAACCACATCGGCGGTTTGTCGCGGGACTTTACGACTTATTTTGAAGACACCGATTATTGCCTCAGGGCAAAGGAAGCCGGTTTCGACACGATACTCTGCGGCGCGGTGACCATCGTTCACGCCGAACACGGCTCGACATCCGAACACAGCGAGCGGCGCGACAAGCTGTTCCAGGCAAGCCGGGCGATTTTCGAAAAGAAGTGGAAGTCCAAGCTGCAGGCGCAGTATCGGCACGAGGTCCTGTGGCAGTCGATCATGAATTTTCCGACCGGCTACGCGATGAGCTGCCGCGCGTTTTTGCGCGGACTCGATCAGGCCGGCATCCGCATGGCCTATGAGTATGTGTACGGCGAGGGCTCCCCGTTCCCGGTCGCCGAACCCGTGGAAACCCGCGATTACCGGATGAATGTCATTCGCGCGCGAAAAACACACGGCGTCCCGGCGGTCTCCGTCGTCTACGGGCAAGGCGACGTGTTCGAACGGGCTCGTGGCAAGCGCAAGATCGGTTACACGATGCTCGAGGTGGACGGCTTTCCGAAGGAGTGGGTTCGACAGGCCAACTTGATGGACGAAGTTTGGGTGCCGAGCGAATTCAATCGCGAGGGATTTCTGCAATGCGGACTGAAAAAGCCGATCCACGTGGTGCCGCTCGGCGTGGACTGTGAATACTTCCATCCCGGCATCAAGGGTTTCAAAAACCCGCACGACGAATACGTATTCCTCGCCAATTTCGAGTGGGGTGAAAGAAAGGAGCCTTGGCTGCTGCTGAAAACATTCAGCCGGGTTTTCAGCAGCCAGGAAAATGTTCGTCTCGTTGCCAAGATCAACAATCGCGATCCCGGCATCGATCTGGCGGCCGAGCTGCGCAAACTCGATCTGCAGGCGAGTGGCGGCCGCATTTCCTACATCATCAATCGCGAATTCCCCTACTATCAGTTGGGTATGCTGTACAAATCCGTGGACTGCTATGTATCTGCGGGCCGTGGCGAAGGTTGGGACATGCCGCTCATGGAGGCGATGGCGTGTGGTCTTCCGAGCATCGCGACCGACTGGGGCGCGCATAAGGAGTTCTGCCACCCGGGGATATGCTTTCCGCTCGCCGTCCGCGGCACGATCGCGGCGAAAGCAAAATGTCCGTATTACGACGGATTCTCGTGGGCTGACCCCGATGCGGATCATCTGGCGTTCTTGCTGCGGCACATCTACGAAAACCGCGAAGCGGCGCAGCAGATCGGAAATTCGGCGGCTCGCGAGATGTCCTCCCGCTGGCAGTGGGGGCACGCAGTACAGCGAATGGCGGGCCGGCTCGACGTATTGATGTCGGTATAGAAAGCAATCCGCGGCTGCGCGTAGAATTGCCGTGCTGCAAAGGCCGGGCATTCGGTGCGTCTGATTGACCGCGGGCCGGTCTGCACACATTGCACCACGAGTAGCGCGCTGGGGCGCTGCTACTCGCGGAGTTTGTCCCTGGGGAGTAGAGAGTTGTCACGCAATAAAATACTGCATTTCCACATTCCGAAAACGGCCGGTACCGCCCTGCGCGAATATTTCAGGTCACAGTTGGGCGAAGAACGGGTCTCGGCCGGATTCAATGGTCTGCAGATCGACGAAGCAATGCTGCGCTGGCCAGAGGCCGAGGTCCTAAGCGGCCACTTTCGCGTCGAGCGTGGGGATCGATTGCCGCAGGACTGGACCAATCTCACGTGCCTTCGGAATCCGAGCGACCGCCTGATATCTGAATTCTTCTTTCATAAGAGCGAACAGGATGCACGTCTGCTCGATTCGCGAATGCGCCAGATGTCTTTTCCGGAATACGTTGAGCACGTGCAGCAAAATCAAGCCGGAGTGGCGCTGGTGCAAATCAACATGCTCTGGCCGCTCGGCACCGACGCCTCGGGTCAGTTGACCGCGAACGAAAAGGTGACCGCAGCACAACGTGCGCTCGATCAGTTTCATTTGGTGGGTCTGCAAGAGGAACTCGAAGACCTTATCTGCATGATCACCGCGCGCATGCGTTGGCCGGAAGGGCAACTGCCGCGCATCAACGTTACGCGAGGACGCCCGACATTGAGCGACCTTAGCGCGCAAGAAACGCGGGCGTTGCAGCAACTGCTCGGCGCCGAGATCGAAGTCTATGAATTCGCTCGCAGCCGCTTTCAGCGCGACCGGCGAGAATACATCCGCTCCGCGCCGGCAGCGCCGCGCACAGGAAGTGTCGCGATACCGGCGGTGGCCAGGCCGAAGCAGCCGAGGAATTTCGGCGACAAGCGATGCGAGTTGCTCGCAGCCGAAGTGCGCGGTGGGAGGTCGGGAACTGCGGTAGTCTGCGGCGATCAAGCCATTCTGGAATTGCGGTTCGCCGTGCGCGAAGCGCTGTCGCAGGTGAACATTGGATTCTCCATCAGGGATGAGGCCGGAACTCTCCTGTTCGGCACGAATTCATTGTTGCTCGGCAGCGCCTATGCCTTGCATCCAGGCGAGTACACAGCGCGGTTCGAATTTCTGAATCGTCTCGGACCAGGTACATATCAGGTCGACTGTTCGTTCATTCGCACCAAATCGCACCACGACGATTGCTATCACTGGGTGGAACGCGCGACGAGATTCGAGGTGTACGACACCGCATTGCGCAACTGCGAAGGTCGTGTGCAACTGGATCCGGAACTGTCGCTGGTACGGGAACTGTACGGCGCCAGCGAAAGCGTGAGACCGAACCGCGTCGAACTCGTGCTGCACGACGAATGCGAGTCCGCGCCGCTGAATGACTTTGCCGCCGGGATCGAACTCGCCACGCCGTTGCGGTCGCTGGCCTGCGATGCGGACATAATGCTGCCGCTGCAGGTGAGCAATCTCGGATCAAGCCCATGGCCGGCGGAGGGCCGCCACAAGGTTACGCTGACGTATCGATGGCAGACGGCGGGAACGACCGTCGTTGCCGATGGCATACGCACCTATTTGCCGGCGGACCTGCAGGCCGGCGGCAGCGTCACGGCCCAGCTGCACGTCCGCGCTCCAAGCCAGGCCGGCAGGTTGCAACTGGTCATATCCCCCGTGCAGGAATTTATCGCTTGGTTCGTGGATCGCAACCCGCGATCCGGACTGTCACTTGACGTCGACGTCGTATAAGCGGCACGACTGGATTGCGTAAATCGCGAACCTGACGAATATCCGGCTTCGATGCGAGCCCTACGGCAACGTGGCCACATAGTCATCCGCCGGCACGAACGCATGCATCAGTGACAGATTCGGGTTGTAATACGGATCGCCATTTTTCAAGGCTTGTGCATGGCGCTGCTGGATGTAGGCGGTCTCGGCGGCGAAGCGCTTCTGTTTTTCCGGATTGTCCTCATAGCCGCGCGATTTGGATTCGTAGTGGTAGAGCACGGCATTCGGAGTGTAGACGATGAGATAACCGGCTTCGCGCACGCGCAGGCAATAGTCCACGTCGTTGAAGGCGATCGGCAGGTCGCGTTCGTTCAACCCGCCGAGCCGTTCGAAGACGTCGCGACGCGTCATCGCGCAGGCGAAAGTGACAGCACTCAGATTCTGAGTGACTTGCGCACGCGCGAAATAGCCAGGGTCTTGTGCCGGTAGAAACAGATGCGGATGCCCGGCGACGCCGCCGATGCCGGCAATGACGCCGGTGTGCTGCAAGGTGTCGTCGGCATACAACAATTTCGCGCCGACCACGCCGACTTCAGGACGCTGCGAATGTTCGAGCAGCGCGTCCAGCCAGTCGGCCGATATGACTTTCGTGTCGTTGTTCAGGAACAGCAGGTGCTCGCCCTGCGCGTGGCGAACGGCGAAATTGTTGATCGCCGGATAATTGAACGGCTTGTCGTAACGGATGAAATGGACACGCGCATCGCGGGTCTGCAGGTCGCGCATGACCGCGCGCGTGGCCTCTTCGGTGCTGTCGTTATCGACGCCGATGAATTCAAAATGCGGGTATCGCGACTTTTGCAAAATCGACGTCGCGCACGCTTCGAGCAGTTCCGGTTTGTCGCGAAACGGCACGATGATGCTGACCAGAGGTTGGCCGGCAATGGCGCGCCGCACGTGGAAACTGGTCGGGAACGGACCCGGTTCGACCTTCGCGGCGATGCCGCGGCGCGCCAGCGATTCGGCCAGCGCACGCCGCCCGGCATCGCTCGCCTGCGGCTTCGCCGATGTCACCTTTGCGGTCGAGCCTTCGATCTTGCGCCAGTGATACAGGATTTTTGGAATGTGGCTGATTTTTTCGGTGCGTTCGGTGATGCGCAGGAGCAAGTCGAAGTCCTGTGCGCCTTCGAAGCCGGCCCGGAATCCTCCGACAGCGTTCAACAGGCTGCGCCGGACGACGCTGAAGTGGCACACGTAGTTGATGGAGAACAAGTAGTCCGGACTGTAATCGGGCTTGAAGTGCGGTTCGCTGTGGCGGCCATCCTCTTCCAGCTTGTCCTCGTCAGAATACAGCAGGTCGGCGCCGTCGACGACGATACGCTGCGCCATTTCGATCAGCGCATCGCGACTGAGCTCGTCGTCGTTGTCGAGGAAGCCGACGTAATCGCCGCTCGCCAAATCGAGCGCTGCGTTGGAAGCGGCGGCGATGCCGACGTTCTGCTCCAGGCGACGTATCTTGATGCGCGTGTCGCCTGTGGCGGCGAGCTCGGCGAGGACTTGCCGGGTTTCCTCGCGGCTGGACGCATCATCGGCAATACACAATTGCCAATGCGGATAGAACTGCCGGCGCACCGACTCCACAGCGGCCGACAGCCAGCGCCGCTCGACGTTGTACACCGGCATGACGATCGAAATCAGTGGCGGATTTGTCAGCGTGGCGAGCACGGCGTCGGCGCGATTCTGGTCCATGCGCCGCGCATGGTGTTGCGCCGCCGGATCGGCTCGACGCTGCTCGCGCAGCTGCTGTGCCTGCGTGTGCATCTTGTACGACAGAGTGTTGCGCGTCATCCAGCCGGCATGTCGATGAATCCATTCGATCAGCGCGCGCTTGCGCTCGCCGCTCAAACCGGGCATCGCGTAATAAGCGCGATACAAGCTGCGCTCGAGGTTCCACGAAAGACGCAATGCAAGCAGATTGGCAATCCCGCGCAAGGGAGCCGTTACTTTCCAGGACAGCGACCGGCGCATGGCCTGCGCGCGCTGATCTAACGCGTTGGCGTGTTGCAGCAATCCGTCATGCGCCGACTGCAACTGTTCAACGTGGGAGCGATGGCGCGTGCCCTCGATGTGCAGCTGATTCTCGAGATTCGCGGTCTGACTCTGCAAATTGGCGATGTGCACCGCCGCCAGGCGAAGCTCGTTGCCCAGATTCGCCGATTCCGCATGCGCGAGGCGCAACTGTTCGCGATGCGCACCGATCTCGCTGATCAGTTGTGCGTGCTGCTGCGCAATCGCGGTTTCGAGCTGCGTGATGCGCTGTGCGCTCTCGCCCAGCGCGGCGGCGCGCGCACGCTCGGCATTGTCATCGAGCGTGCGCTCGAACTCGCGCAACACCGCGTCCGGCGCAGTTCCTTCGGAAAAGCCGGTCGTGTCGACCGTGCCCGGCGCTGCGCATTGTTGTTCGAGCCAGGCGAACAGTCCGCGTTGCGGCGCCGACAACTCCATATGCGCTTTCGCGGCGCTGCGCCGCAGCTTCACGTCGATGAACGAACTCAGATCCGCCGACGTCGCGGTGTGCAGCCCAACCACGCCGAGGCTGTGCAAACCTTTGCGCAGACGTTCGCTTTGCGCCTCGGGTTCCGCCAGCAGTTTTTGGTACGAAACGAACAACACACGTTTTCCGCGCAACGCGTGCAACGCGCTGCGCAAGTACTTTTCCCAAAGTGCGAGCAGGAAATGCGAGGTATACACGCCGCGATGACTCTCGCGCATGGATGCCGCGATCTCGCGCGGATCGCGCACGACCACGACACATGCGGCATCCGCAGCGACACCGAGCCAGTGTGGCAGCAGCAAACACAGGCGCGGGTCCTTGATCAGCCACGGCCCACCGTGACTCGACATGCGGGCGGCGACGTCGTTCACTCGCGCCGCAAGCTGATCGACCGCACTGCCGTCGTGCGCGCTCGCGTCGAAGCCGGCGACGCGATCCCACGCATGGCCGGTCGCCTGAAGAAAGTTGTCGTGTGCGATGACGAGCTCGCGCCGCTCCCAGTAGCCGGCCGGGTTGTCGCGCGCATGCGGCGGCATCAGGTCTGGGGTTTCGCCGACGTACGCGCCCATGAGGTTCAAGACGCGCGCGATCGCCGAAGTGCCGGAACGGTGCATGCCGAGCACGAAAATCGGATGCGCGACTGCGGCTGCCGCGGGGCGGTGTGTCGTTTCGACATCCGCCGCCGCGCCGGCGTTGTGTTCGTCGCTTTGCCCTTTCAAAGATCGATCATCGCTGGCCATTAAACGTTCCGAGCTCTCCCCAGGCGGCCAATGATACTGGATGCCTCATCGTCGTTCAGGGCACGTCGAAGCCGTCACGGAAGATGCCGTCACGCGCACCGACGATCAGTGGCCCGCCGGCGTATTGCGAAACGCTGTTGGTGCCGTCATCGGCCACGATCAGGACGTTGTAGCTGCCGTAGGTGATGGAGGTCGAACCCGGCCATGTGTACGAACCGTTGCCATTGGCGGTACCGGGAGAACTGTGAATCAAGATTTCATTGCCGTTGAACGGATTCGTGTCGGGATCAAGGTACACAGCGACTGTGGATGAAGCGTTATCCGCATTCGACAAGGACCATTGGAACGTATAGCCCGGATTGGCCTGAGCGAACGGCGACAGCGTAACCTTGTCCAGGCGCACATCGTGGCAGGTGTCCGGCGTGCTGCATCCGCCGGCCGGAGTGAACTCGTCAGGGTCGATGCGGAACTGGCTCATGGTACCGGTCCAGGTGCCGCCGTTCGCGTTCTCCAGCGGCACCGCGGACAGGTCCGGAATGCAATAGTGACCAACCGTCGTATCGGACAAATTGTCGTCGAGCACGATGTCCTGTGAGGTTGTCATCGTGGTGGGCGCGTTGCCCCAGAATACGCGCGCCACGGAGCCGAGTCCGACGCTGCGCGGACCGAATACCTCCAGATCGAAACACAACGATCGGTAGACGCCGGTATCGATGGCGTGACCGCCGAGGTTGAAGTACCAGCCTGGATCGCTGTTCGTCGGGCGGCCATAAAACGAATTCACCGGATTGGTATAGCTCACACCGGTGAAGTTGCTGATGATCTGGAAATCAGTCGCAGAGAAGGGTCCCCAGGGATTGCCGACAACGCTCGTCGCAAAATCCTGAGCCGTGTCACCGCCCACGCCGGGCGCGCTCACGGCGATCTGCGGCGGGCTGTTGATACGAAATGTCGCGCTGTTGCCGGATGTGTTGTCGGCACGCTTGACCTGGATCTGGTATTGGCCCGGAGCCAGGAAGCTCGTATCTGCCAGATAGCTGGTGCCGCTAACGCCGGTGGCCAACGTGTACGCCGTTCCTGCTCCGGCGCCATCGACGGCGATGATCGAATACGTGGTCGCAGAACCCGAATCGGACCATTGCACCGAGGTCTTTTGTGCCGCCGTTGCCGGGGCGGTGAGGCGGATCCAGTCGATACTGAAACCCACCCCGGAGCCGTTTGCCGGGTCCACGCGCAATCCGGTAACGAATGGCTGGTCTGTCCATTGGACAATTGAGGTCGGCGATGAATACAAGTCGTTGATGAAGTCGATCGTGACGATCGCCCACTGATTTTGCGGCACCGGAAAGTAGTGCGTTACTCCGTACGAGGATATGTCCGTAGGATAGAAATAGGCGTTTACGTTTTGGCTGACGCTATTGTCGCGTAACTTGATAGTCAGGTAGCGATAGTGCGACGTATCGATTGGAAAGTTTGCTCCCCGACTAAGATTTATGGTACTTCCAAGACCCATGTAAAGTGGAAACAGGCCGGCACCTGTAATCGACGTCGTACCGGACAGATTTCCGGCGCTTATGATCAATCCTGTGAAGTACTGGGTGGACTCCTGGGTGTCGACGTCGATGGCATCACTCATGTCCCATGCATTGCCGAGCACCTGAGTAGCGTAATCATCGCCGGCCGCCACGACTGTCGACGCGGTTGGCTGCGTGACCGTGACCGTCGCGAAGCAGACACCGCTCACGCCGGCGAGTGCGTTTGCCAAAACGAGACGGACTATTGCTGGATACCGCATCCCAAACCTCTGTTTCGATCCACATCGCACGTTCCGCGGAGGCGTTACATCGGCGGAAAAGTGCGAGATATACTACCGAGCCCAGTATAAGCCGCAATCACACGGTCGGCAGGGCAGTTCGCATGCCGTACGGGCAAAGTGGATGTTTTCATGAGATTTTTAGGAAAGACCAAGAAGCATGCCGACGACGTCTGGCGCGACCTGAGCGAACGATTCGAGCGCGATGGTTTTGCCATTCTCAATGGGTTCTTCAGTCCGGAGTTTTGTGACCGCATTCTGCAAGAAGTAGATTTATATACTTCGCCGCGGAAACCGTTTCCGACCTCGCGCATCACTTTGGATATCTTGCACGGCGCGCACTCTGGGCGCCGCGTTTATTTGCGCGATGCTCCGCCGGAAGCACTCGCGGGTCCCTACAAGATCAATCATTTATTCACCGAATCCGACGTCGTGGCGGACGCGGTATTCGATAAAGGCTTGCGATCGGCGCTCGACCGTTTGCTCGGCGCTGAGCCGGTCACGATCAATTCGCTGAATTTCCGGCATGGCAGCCAGCAACCCGCACACATAGACACCTGGTACATGCCGCCGCCGAAAACCGGCAGTCTCGTCGTTGCCTCGCTGAGCCTGGAAGACGTGCACCCGGACGCCGGGCCGCTTTTTTATTATCCGGGCAGCCACCGCATTCCTCCTTACGTTTTTTCGCATGGCGGCATCCACGCGGTCGACGCGGAAATGCCCCAGTGTCGTGCTTATCTGGATCGCGAGATAGCGGCGCGAAACCTGAAGAAAGAATTCCTGTTCGGCAAGAAAGGCGATATTTTTCTGTGGCACGCGCAGCTGCTGCATGGCGGCTCGCCGATAAACGATCTGGCGCGGACCCGGTCTTCGCTAGTCGTGCATTATTGGGGACTGGACGCAATTCAAGGCGCCGCGTTGGCGACCAGCGCATCCGGCGGCAAATTCCTGGACCGTAATTATTGGGAAACCGACGGCAAGCCGATTGAGCAAACGCAGCGAACGGCTTCGTCGGTCCTGGCGGCGCCGAAAACGTTGCCTCCCGATTTTGATGCGCGACAATATCTACTCGCGAACCCAGACGTTGCAAAAGCGGGCGTAGACGCTGCCGAGCATTACTTGAGATTTGGTCACGGCGAAGGACGCAAGCTGCGGCCAGCATGAACGCTTCGCGCTTACGCGAATGATTTCGTTCAGACCCTGCGTAAGACTGCGATATCCTGATAGGACGCGAATGGATTCGGCCCTTCCGAGACGCCTGGGTAAATCCGTAGCACGTCAAAGCCTGCGAACAGTTGGCGCATGAACGCGGACGTCATGAATGTGGCGTAGTTATTGGAGCCAGCAAAAGTGTCCTTCGCCGATCCGTGCAGGTGGGCATAGAAACCTTTTTCCTCTAGCTGCCGGGCTCCTTCTCTGCTATTGCTAGCCAAGACGGGCGCGAAATATGAACCGTGGTAAGACATCATGGCGACTCCGCCGGGTGCGATGACCCGTGCAAATTCACCTGCCCACTGCATAGCGGCTGGCAATGAGAGGTGCGTCCAAACCGAGCCAGCATAGGCAAAATCGACTGAGGCATCGGACAGCGGCAATGGAGGAAAGTACGCGGAAACCGCGGTGGTGGCGAATGGAATATTCTTTTGGCAGAACTCGATCAAAGTTGGGTTGATGTCGAACCCGTAGAGCTTTGTACGATCACCGATCAAATGTTCCCAGCCCGCCAAAATTCGACCGCAGCCACAACCGAAGTCCAGTATCGAACGAAACCCGCGGTAGTCGACCGTGGCGTCATTCAGCAGTTCTAATATGTTACGAACCGTCGCGCCGCGGGAAGCTGCATAGTTGTGACCGTCGCGATGCCCATTAACAAGATAGATCAAATCTCCCGGCGGAATGGCAGTAGTCAATTCGCGAGCTAACAAACCTGTCGTTTCGATATCAAGCGCATGTCGATTCTTGGTGTTGTCGGGCAACCGGAAAGCCGAGTTGAGCTTATTGACGGATGCGGCGAAGGGCGGCCTGAATAGATCGGCACTTTTGAGAAGGCGCACGGTATATTCGAGCAACCCAACGCGTCGCAAAACCCATTTCGCAACGTTTCGAAAGTTCTCTTGAATGGTCAAGGCGTTCCTCTGAGTCGGTGTAGGCCGGAATTGAAACCTAAAGGTATTGAGGGAGGCAGTATATCCAGAACGCCAGAACACCTGCGCTCATGAATGTTTCAATCTAAGCCTTACGACCGAACAACACGCACGCCGAGGCAAGTTCCATATTCTTTTCCTTCGACAATCCTGTGACGAATGGTTCGCGCAGGAATGTTGCTGGCTGTCGTAAAAAATCCTCGATGCGCATGTCCAGGAAATCTTGTCGTGCTTTGCCTTTGAGGCCCTCCGCCCAGCTACTGATTATCCAGGTCAAAGCCCAAATCGGCTGCACACTCTCGTAGACTTCGATTCGATCGACTTGGATGTACTTCGCGAAAAGATTGCGAAGGCCTTGATGCGTCATATTGTAATAATGGTGTGGATATCCGTGATACGGCTGCAGGAACGGTACGCAGCAGATCAATTCGCCACCCGATTTCAGCACACGCGCGAGTTCAGCCGCACACCGGAACGGATCCTTGACGTGTTCGAGCACGGCAATTGAGATTGCTGCATCGAAGGCGTTGTCTACAAATGGCAATACCTCGCCTACGCCGCGCACGTCCGTCGAGTCGTAAGCAACTATTTCGAGATTGACGACGTTGCTGTAGTAGCTCGATCGTTTTCCTGCACCGCAGTCAAGGACCCAGCCATCAGCATTACGCGTGATCAGGTCGAGCACGTGTTTGTCATATTCGTTACTGCTGACCGCATTCGTATCCACAATATCGAATTCGGCGCGCAGGTCTTCGCTGAGAAAATCGTATAAGCGCTCAGTGCGGAGAAAAGGTAAATCGCTGCGCAGGAGGCTTGCGATCGCAGAAAGTTTGCGTGCTTTTGCTGCAGCGACATTCTGCGGGGGCTGCGGTGCGAAATTCTTTCCAAACTTTCGCGACTCGTTGTGTCCGAATAGCAGGTAGTGCTGGTGACCCGATTCGAATTGTCCGCTGCGCACGGCTGCGGCGACATCGGGGTTTGCGGCTAGATAACCGGCCTCATCAAAATCTGACAGATTGCAGATTTTTTCATTCGATTGCTCAGTGCGCATGAGTGTCCGCAGTTTGTGTAATAGATCGTGGGATGTTCGCATCGCGACCTAATGCCTTGCGGTATCGCGCTATTCCACACACCGGCAAATAGTACAGCAACTCAGCGCAGCGCTTCCTCAAACTTCAAGTCTCGCACATAGCTCCAATCGCACGCGGTGTTGTTTCCGCCGTGGCCCGGGTCAACGCGATACTCGACCGTATCGCCGGCAACGAGCGCGACCTCGTCTGTAACGAATTCGTGCATGCCCTGATCTGCTGGAAGATGAAATGGATCCAGCTCGCGATGCAGGAGCAATGTCTCACCAGAGTTGGCGTGTTGCAGCACGATCGATACGCCTATGCCATCCGGTTTTGCCGCGGCGCAATTGTGGTCTATCAATGTGGCCTCGCGAATGCCGTAGCGCGCAGAAATCCTGTAGCGCCCGGGAGCGGGTCGAAATTCGATTTGCCCTGGCGCGTGCAGGAATACCGCACTATGGCCATTTTCGGTGATGAGGTCGCTGATGCCGTGAATCGCAGCAGGTGTGTCGTTGAAACCGGGCAGGATGCCGTCCAGAAAAGTGCTTGACGCTGACGATTCCAACTTATGTATTTTGAGAGGCTCGAATGCTACTTGCATCGACTGGTCGAATAGCACGTTCTGCCAAGGCACCTGAGCCTCAACGTGGAAACTGCGCACGGTCGGTACCGGCATTCCGAGGTGAACCTTTGCCCAATCTGGCACGGAATCGATCATCGGCGAAAGCACAAACCCTGAAACTCCGATAGGCCGAATAAAGCGATAGGTGCGAGACCCTGCGTTTGTTTGCAACGCGATATTGAGCGTCGGTTCACGCAGCAGCAAACTGTAGAGCTTGCCCATAAGCGTGAGATCCACTTTCACGAACGCGACTGTTGCCTTCGACGCTGTGTCAGGAACGCTCAGTTCCTGCTTTAACTGCGCAGGCGACCAAGTTTCGGGCGCTTTCGTGGGCAGTGTATTTGCGGATTCATCGCGTTGCAGGAGCAAAAAACCTTTCTCCATCATGACGGGTTCATAACACCGTAGGAGCGCGATCAGCGCAAGCGCGTCCTCGCTCATTGGCAGCCTGGCGTCGATAGCTGCAAGTTGCAGCACAACAAATTTCGGTGCTTGTGAGCCGAGGAAATACGCTTCGTTGAGTTTGGCGAGCTTCGGCGTATAAGCAGAGTAGCTTTGGAATACAGGGCGCGGTGCGTAGTGCAATTGATTGAGCAGAATGACGCCTTGCTCGATCCCCATCATGTCGACCCGACTGTTGCCAATGCGATGGCGGATTTCCGGCAACGCAGCCTGCTGTTGCGCAGTCGTCCATTCCGTCGTGCGCTGCGCGTGCAGTTCATCGAGGTGCATCAAATGATGCAAGTTGTCTAGCGGCAGAGTAATCAGCTGCGTAGCGCGCGTCCACAACGGTGCGGTCGAAGATAAAAACAGGTTCGCCGCAGTGCTGGCAAGGCAGATGGCAACGAGTCCCACGCGTCGGGCCGTATTCCAATCCAATCGATCACTGCACAGCAAACCAAATGGCAGCAAGGACATCAAAGCGAAGAAGTAAGGCGCGTGGTCGCCGCGCGTAAAGTGTGCGCGCCATGCCCACAAAGCCGCAGCGGAGTACAGAAGTGGGAGCAGAAGTTTTGACGGATCGTATCGGTTTGACCAAGCCGATAAAAAACATAGCATTACGAACGCGACCACACAGGCGGCGCCGGCTAATTCCTTATCCTCTGCTGCACCCATGCCCATGGCATGGCTGTAGCCACCAGCTATCTCCGATGCATTGGCAAGAAAATCGCGAAGAATCCCCAGCTGCTGAAAGCAAGCCATCCATACCAGCAGACCCGCGCCGGCGCATACGCAAAGTACCATTACGCCCCGGCTTATCGAATGGTCGAGTGCAATGACGCAAGCTGCACAGGCGATGCAGAGTAGCCACACCGGCAGCAAACTGAACTTGCTTAAAGCGATCACGGCGAACACCAACGCGGTGCCGGTCAGCGCAAGTGCCCCTTGCCGGGTTTGTCTTAGAGAACTGTCCACAAGCACGGTAGTACCGAAGAGCAGCGTGAGTGGCCAGGACACTTCACCCGGCACCAGGCCATTGGATATCCCGAACGCCAGCACAAAAACGCACAGACTGAGCACACTGTGTCGCCGAAACATGGCTGCCGAAATAACGGCAAAGCTCGCAGTCAACGCAATTTGCCCCGCGACAAAAGGCCAAAAAATTCCGTCGACGTAGTTGGCGAACGGATAAAGAAAGCCGGTCGGCCCATAGGTGAAAACGAGATCATGGCCCCATTGCGCGTGATGCAGATAGGACCACGCCAGTACTTCTTTCCACGATGGATCCAAACCCGCGGTAGCGGGGGCCACGCCGAAGCGAAGTGTCCACAGGAACACCAGCGCAGCAAAGGTCAATGACGCGCTCAGGCCGATGCCGGAACGGCGAGCATCGTTTCGAATCGGCGTACGCTGGATCAAGCTCAACGGAACGTCCAGCGCTTGTGTCCAAAATAACTGGTCACCACCGGAACCACGACACCGATGCCGTGTGCCACCG
>Ga0207639_10000457_pt1 | contig 28162 bp, 23 predicted proteins | sample KBSCornC32_FD_184299 | JGI IMG/M metagenome (GOLD analysis project Ga0207639, IMG submission 184299) | Corn rhizosphere microbial communities from Kellogg Biological Station, Michigan, USA - KBS Corn C3-2 (SPAdes) (version 2) | ecosystem: Host-associated > Plants > Roots > Rhizosphere > Soil ...
TCCAGCAACATTAATCCCTTGTCTTTTCGATCAGCTTCGAGCGGCTCGATCTGGGAGCGGATGCTTCCGCGCAATTCCGGGGGACACAGCGCGCAAATTACCTGTACGAATTCCGTGCCGCCCTTCTTATCTGAATCTAGTTGTTCCTTCCACGTCTTTGAGGCGAGAACGTCTCGCATGATGCCCGTGGGCAGCATCCCTTCAATCTGGCGATGCAACCAGCTCCAAGCTGGAAATGGAACTTCCGGAAGCCACTTCTTCGGTTTGACCATTGCACTCGCCCACGCAGCAAGCTCACCAGCATCCTTTTCGAGATTGTCGTCCGACATCAACTCGCTCATCCGGCCCCACGCGTCGGGTAGTTCATCGGTGACGGCATCGAGCAAATCGAATCTATTTTCGCGCGAAGCCATGAGTGCAAGAGCAAATAACAGATTATTGTCTTTCTCCGCCGCTTCAACCAGTTGACGCTCCGACATCTCGCAGGCAAGCGCCAGGCCGTCGAGGGTCACGTCCGCAAACTGCTCCTGGATCCAGCGATTCACCTCGTGTTCCTTTACGGTGGCCGGCAACTCGAGTTTGAGTGCGTTGCGCTTCTTCAAGAGCCCTGCTTTTGACTTTTGAATTCGCTCCATGCACGCAGCAAGCGCTGGATTCTCGCTTGGCGATCCGGAGATCACTGCAAGCATTCGTTGAACGAGAGTTCGAACACGCGGTGCGCGGTCCTTCTGAATGCTTTCCAGAAACGGCTTGTCTTCGGGTGAGAGGCCAAATTGGAGAACCGAAAGCAATTGAACGCGACTGTCGGGATTCTCGCCTGACCAACTTTTCTCCAAGAGTATTTGGGCAGCTTTCGGATCCCGTTTGCGAAGGATTTTGAAAAACTGCACTCGAGACCGCAACGAACTTTCTGTCCAGTTCTCCGTCGTAAGTTCGTCCGCTTCAAAGTAGGTGCGAGCCTGCTGCGCCGGCGTTTCACGCTGTACCCAGTATTGCGCTGTTGCACCCAGCCGATCGGCATACCGCCTGACGAACCCATCGAGTCTGGGCAGATCAAAAGGATGCGGTCGCAACTTCCGGTTGTCTAGCGCGACTGCCAGTGCTCTCGAGGTGTCATCGGTGCTCCTGTCAAGAAGTCGGAGGATGGCTGGCCGGAATCGATCCGGAAGAATGGTTCGTTCGTCGTGAGGCCAATGCTCCACTGCGAATTCGTTCGGGACGGAGGGCCGAGTGAAACGCATTGCCTGTCCCGCAAGACTAAGCGCATTCAGGACAGAGTGTTCTCGGTCGCTGCCTGGGGCAAGGTTCTGACCTGTGTCACGGCGCGTTCCGCCGAGCAATACCGGGAGGATCCGGGATTTCAATTCATCAGCGTTCATTCGCTCACCCATCTGCCGAGTGGCGTCTGTGCGAAGCAAAGTCTGAATGTGTAACCATCCCAAAGTCCGAAGCCATCGAATTTCTCGATCGCCAGCAGAGGAGCAACGGCATTTGTCTGGTTCGCAGTGACAGGCAGTGCTACAGCATCGTTATTGATGGAGCAAAGAAAAAGCTTTTCACCGTTTCGCCGCACACGCGCCTCTCGAAACCTCAAGGGCCACATGCTGATCCATGGAATGGTTGCCATTGCATCTTCGTAGCAAGCGTACGCGCGGGCAGGATCGTCATCGGGCAGGGGAAGATCCGTACTGCATTCCTGTGTGGGGATGATTATCTCCTTGACGAGAGCGCGCAGCGGCCGAGGGGACGGGTAGAAGACGAGTGTCGCTGTGATGCGTTCTCCTGATCGATACGCGCCCTTTGTCTGACCTGAAGCCACAGGAACAAAGTCAAGCAGCAGTGCAGTCCGGGGACCTTCCGCCACTTCTTCGCGCCACAGCCAGGTTTCGAGTCGCCGCAACTTGTCAGGCTGCACTTCACTCACAGTGCCAACCACCCTCCAGGATGCCGAGACACACAACGTACCGTCTTCACTCAGCAACGACTCACGCGATTGCGTCCAGCCAACCTCGCGGCGAACATCAGCTCGCATCTCAATGCTGAGGCTTTCCTGCCGTCGATATGCCTCGGCAATCAGATGAAGCTGTCCCAATTGCTCAATCGCGGCTATAGGACGAACCGGTTCCGGCAAGCTGTAAATGCGGTTGGGCAGCCCGTCGAGCCTCGAAGCCAGACCGGGTGCCTTCGCATCCACGAGCCTCTGCGCAATGGACCGGCATGATTTTCCCGCATGATTGGCGAAACCGGCGAGGCCTGCTTCGGCCTGATCGATCAGCCATGTATCGAGGTCATCGAGCCCCGCGTGAATTGCATCCTCGCGTTCGCGACGTGCCCGGTCACGCGCCGCCGCTGCCCGCGCTTCAGCTTTCGGGTCGACTTCTTCAACCTGCTGAGAAGCCACCTGGGCGAGATTCTTGGGTTGAACCGCTTCATCCTTTTCGGAGCTTGTTTGACCGCCAGAACCCGTTCGCCTTCGCCTGAGCCAATCCTGCACCCACTCCGGTGTTGCAGCAGATTGGAAGGCCGTCTTTCCCTCAGCGCGCATCCACATGAGTGCAAGGCTGTGCTTGCACGGGAACTTCCGGCTCGGGCAGGTGCACTTATAGCCCGCATCGAACTCCGAGATGATTACCCGATATGGCGAGACGCCGGAACCTTGACATTCGCCCCATACAAGCCCGGAAGCGTCGGAGGCGAGGCTTGACCAACTGCTGGGCTTCACGAGCTTTCGCGCAGCAATCAGAGACGCCTGGTCCGGAGCCATTGCTTCAATCTTTTCGAGGCTGACTCCAGCCATTCGTCTGAAACCTCAGGGCTGCGCTGGAACGAGACAACCGCCACACAAGGATACAACTCAGCATCCGAACCAAGCAGGTTTGCTTGTTTCAAAATGCGGTCTGGTCGAGCACACGTTCAGCAATCCGAACTTCAACTTCAGGTAATCACAAATTCCAAATCCTCAGCCGCGATAGAAAGTCAGGTGTTCAGTCGTGATCACGTACTCCCTACAAGTCCTCTCACCCAATCCGTCCCAGCTGGCCCACCTGGTCTCAACCTGCCGAGAAGGTGGGTTAATCAACGCTCTAATTCGTCAACTTCCTGGATGTCTGAACGTGAGTGTGCTTGTATCTAACAGGCCGAATCCGAGGTTCTCGTCATCATTTTCTTTACTTCGCTTGAGGCTGCGATTGATGCCATGGGCTCGCCAATGGGAATGTTCCTCTTCGACCTGCTCGAGCGAATGTCGAAGCGCAGTCGGAACCTCGGCCTTTTCTCGTTTCCCGTTCTCAATGGAGAAGGCGCAGATGACAGCCCCACTCAACTGACTCCCGCACCTTCCGTTCACCAGCCGCAGAGATGCCATATAACCTCCCGCCTTTGTGCTGGCGCGCGAACCCAAAAATGGACGCTGAGAGTTCCCATCTTCTGCATCATTGAGGCTGGGCGCATGTCGGCCTCTGGCAGTCACCTCGGGCCGAAAACGATGCGTGGAAAGCTTCGCAAATTCGGAAGGAAATGCGACGGCTGGATTGCAGAGAAGAGATCTACGGGTTGGGCCACGGGTTGCAGAGGATCTTCAAAATGACTGTAAGTCGTTGAAATAATTGGTAGCACGACTGGATTCGAACCAGCGACCTCTTCCGTGTCAAGGCTTCGATGAAATGTACTTTCAACAACTTACAAGGCGTTGGGGACTGCCGAGCTACGCCAACGGACGCGGAGAACCGGGATTCAGCAGGCGATCTTACAGGTGAAAAACTGATGGACTGACAACGCTCAACGGCGCAGGTATGCAGACCCCCCCGGCTGCTCTTTCAGACGCAGGTGTGACCCTTGACTCTTCGAGCAGACGTTGCTGACTGACCAAGGTCTCTACCGGGCCGTTAGGCCAGCCACCGCCATAACCAGCAAGCGATATCTCGTACGAGAATCATGCTTCAAAACTCATCGCGCTGTAGCCCTTGCGGCATTTGGCAAGTTATACAGGGTGGGTGATAACGGCATGTGAATGGCCGCCTAGCTATCGAGGCGCAGGCTTCGGCACCGTTCAGCGATCCTTTGCCGGCCAGTTCTGCGTTGGTGATTCGCCTTTTACCATTTTGACAAACTCCGGCGGCACCCTAAGCGCATCGAGCATCCCACGATCTGCAGAGACGAGTCGGCGGACAGGAGAGATGTACAAAGTGGAGCTGGACGTAAGTCGGGCAGAGGAGAGTCCGCCTAACGCCATCTTCTCTACGCTCGACTCACACACATTGTAGGTCGCCGCCTCGAACAGTGTCACCTCATGGTCGGAAGGATAGAACTGCTTCAGATGGTTCACCAAAGTAGGGATGCCGGAAGTATCGTACCCGCGATCACGATAGTCGAAATTCCCTATCACCCCAACTTGCCATAGAATCAGGGAACAGCAGGGATCAAACTTCCTTTTATAAAGCAGAAAATCTGTGGTTTCGAAACTCTGGCAACCGGTCCGTGCTGGGTCTATTCCGAGCTCCGCGAACAGACAATCCTCAGCAGAGATTCCAGGTAGCATCTGTGCTTTGAAGCCTTCCTCACGAGCTTGTTTGATCGCCATATGGGTAGGGGCAGCAAATACACCTGGATGTCCGTAAAATGCTGCGCACACCGACTTGCCCTCACGGACAAACCTCATGATGTGTGATGACATGTCCCTATATGTCTCTTCCCTTGGCTTGCGATCGGAATAAAAACAGTGCAGATCTTCAGCCGTCGGGTTCGCCTTTCGAAGCCAATCCTGGGTCAGAAAGTCCGCGACAAGAAACAACAGCTTGTCTGAATTCGAAATTGCAATGCGTGCCTCAGATGTAAGATGTGCGATCGATTTGATGCCCGTCCCAACTACGGTTAGAGATCCTGACATTTCATCCTCCATTCCAGAACGAAATCGAGTTCGTCACCCAAAGCATTGAGTCTCTGACCTAAGGCCACGAACCCGATTTTCGACTAAACTACTACGACCACGACTACAACCACCGTAGTGTCACCGCCCCCTGCACCTCTCGTTAGCCCGGGTCGGAGTGCTTGTGAGATCCGATGTGCATTGCCGCTGAGGATTATGTGCTTTTCTGAATCCGAAAGTCCCGCAGCGGTCATGGTTTCCAATGGTTTCGCTCGAAATTCTTGAGCTGTGTGTGGGTCCTCTCCTAGCTTCAAGAGGAAGTCCGATAATTTGGTAGCTGGCATAAGTTTCCTCCGTTTGTGTTCACATTTCGTCCTCGTCTCGCAGCCTTTTGTTCACACAAGGGACGCAAAGGACGGGTACGATCTGACTGAAGAACCGCCAGTATGCGACTAGACTCGACGGAATACAACGAGCGGTTATTGGCCGATCCTGCTATTTCTTGGCCGGTTGCAGTGCATTTGCGAACGATATGCCGTCGGTGAGACTCCATAGACGCGTTTGAAATCGCGTACGAAATGACTGGCATCACTAAACCCGCACTTCGCCATTATTTCTTTCACGCTCAAGAAACTCGTCTCTAATAAGAACCTTGCCTGCTGCATCCGTAGTACTTTTGAGAACTGTCGCGGAGAAACGTTCACATCACGCCTAAAGAGGTGGGCTACACGGGAAGGCGAAAGATTCACCAGACCAGCAATTGAGTCTGCAGAATGAGACGAACAGATCTCTTGCTTAAGGTGTGAAATTAGGAAGCTGATGCGCGGATCCATAAGGCACCCTCCGTCGAATGTTCGACCCCGCTAACATGAATTTCCCAAGAGTGATTGCGCACCCCGATTCTTGGGCGAACCCCGTACAGGGTTCACGGTGCGTAAAGCTCAGTACCGGTAGAATCGGAAACGCTCAAGTATTCGGGCCAGTGCAAGTTCCTGGTGTCCGGACTGGCTCGGGCGGATCACAGGCAGTCTGGTATACGGGGATTTCAGGTCCAGTAAAGAAGTCGGTGTGCTGTTGCCGAGACAAAGCAAATCCTGCCGCGAGTTGAATCTGCTATTCGTGTTAGTTGGCATAACGACCTCCGGCTGTCGCTTGCGTTGGCGGGGAGACGATCACTAGTGATGCGAAGGCACCAAACGTTTCACCTATTCGTGCATTCTTTGCCCCGTTCCATTCCCCTGTGGTTGGGAACGGACACTTAACAAGTACGCGGACCTGCGCCTAGGGAATGAACGGGTGATCGTATAACTGCGAAACTGAGCGACCAAAAGTGCCGTGGCGCTTGAAGTTTCATGGGCAGGGAACTGGCGACAAACTGCTTTCGGGCCGAGGATGCGAGGCCGTGAGATCTAAAAATTGAACCGGTGCAGCCAAGGCGAGGCACTACATGGTAGTGATCTGCCGCATAATCTTGGCTGAAGTCCGGACCATAGAATGCTTGAGCTCTGATGCTCCTAACCTAGAACATCACCTATCAGATCTTTGAAGGCGAGCGCTTGTGCTCTGCGACGTTCTTCCGTAACGGATTGTTGGTAGAAGTCGAGCGTCACCCTACTGGTCGCGTGACGCAGCAACTCCTGAGCAGTCTTTAGATCCACTCCATTTCGCCGAAGCAGATTGGAGAACCCGTGTCTGAAGGAATGCCAGCCAATTCTTTTCTCAACGCCGATGCGGTGCAAAGCAGGTTGAATTTGATTGCGAAGAACCATTCCCGGCTCGAGCGGATGCTTGCCGTTACCCCGGAGCGACGGGAACAGGAAGTCGTCCGCGGCTCCGTAGGATGAAAGCTCCCTCCAACGTCCTAACGCATCGATCACGGCGGGCTGCAGAGGAACCGGCTTACGCGAAGCAAGCGTCTTTGTGTCTCCCTCCATGTTGTGCCAAAAGGAGCGTATAACATTTACCAACTGCTCTTTGAAATTCACGTCAGACCACCGAAGCCCTATCAATTCACCGCGGCGAAGCCCGGTTGACGCGGCGAGGAGCACCATCGTGCGCTCTCGCTCTGGCAACTCCTTCAACAGGGCTTGAAACTCGGAAGGCTCTAATATGTCGGGTTCACGTTGCCGTTTCGATGTTGTGCGGACGGAGGCGATAGGGTTACGGGTGACCCAGTCGTACCTAATAGCGTGTGAGAAAAGGGATGACATCAGATTTCTCACCTTGCATTTGGTCGCAGGACTCGCCGGTCGTCCTGCTTTTGTCTTGAGATTGCGAAGCCACAGCTCTACTTCCGTGGCCTCGATAGATAGTAGGCTATTTTGACTCCAGCGCGGCAATACCCAACCATTAAGAACATTCTCGTATACGTTACGAGTTGAAAATGCCTTAAGGGGCAACTCAACAGAACGAAAATGAACTGCGAGTTCATGGACGGTCATCGGGCGAACTCCGGCCTCTGTATTGATTTCGAGCCTGAGCTGAGCCACGGCCTTTTCTGCGTCTTTACGTCGTGGCATGTCGTGAACTGTCCCGATCACCTTTCTTCGATAGACTCGTCGGCCGTTCTCATTTGTGTAGTATCTGAAAGTCCAGGCATTCGGAGCTTTCTTGTTTCGCAAGATGCTCAGAGAACCTCGCTGATACCGCCGCGATCGGTTATGGACAACCAACCCATTCTGTCGAGTTTCAATGTGAGGACGTGCACATTCAAGGTGTGTATCACTTGCTTCAGGTACGCTAATTTGCACAGGACAGGTGGATGAAGAATTCAAGCTTTGATCTGCGCCGTTGAACTGAGCAGAAATCCAGGCAGAAAGCTCGTGCTCGTAAAAGCGCCAAAACTTCCGTCTTCCCTCTCCGAGGGGATGTGCAGGGATGTAGGCATTCCGAGCCCACCGACTAATTGTCTTTTCATCGAGTTTCAGAAACTCGGCGGTCTCTTTCGCGTCCATGAGGCGAGACTTGAACGATTTCATTTCCGAGTTCACATCAGTCCTCAAATCCTATGCCAAACAAATAGATATACAGCAGCATAGATCCCCACCGAGATCTGATTCCAGTAGGCTCAGGGCGGGGCTAGCAGAAACGATTTTCCTGTTGCACACTCGCCTAAGCTGTGGCACGATAGCGCTCTTCAGCTGTACAACACTTTCTCATGGCATCCTATCTGCTTCCAGGCGTCCAGTCGTCTTTCTAGTTATTTTGCGTAAAGGTGTCGGGGGTTGTTGCTGTAAGCACCGTACATGCTGCATTCATCTCAGCCGGAGGTTTGAAAATGCGCGTGCATAAAGCGGAAAACGGCTTTGTCGTCCATGCTATCGCCGGAACACACGTCGTGTATCTCGGCTGGGATATCACGAAAGCAATGTCCCAAAGGAATCTACTCGGCTTTGCGATCCAGCGGACAGATCACACGGAGAGCGAAACGTATTGGCTGAGAGGAATTAAAGCCTTCCCGGGAACGAATCCACCTCTCGCGCCGGGCGAAGACGCGTCAAGTCACGAGCAACCATACCAGACATTTCAATGGGGAGACTACACTGCAAAAGCAGAGCACACATACAGCTACACAATTGTTGCGATGTACGGAAACCCCGGTGCCCTCGAGGATGGGAATTCCATCACCGTAAAGATTTCTACCGAAGCGGCGCTTGGATCTAAACACAGTGTCTTCTTCAATCGTGGTGCGATTGCGTCACAGGAATACGCTCGACGATTCCAAAACGTCAAGCCCGACAAGGCCGGTGAGGCAGCCTACCTGTGGCTTTCACGAGGTCTCCTTGAAGCGATCGTCGGATTTATTCAGAGGGCGGAGACGAAGGATTACGGCGTCCGTGCTGCAATTTATGAATTTCAGTGGCCTGGAGTTCTTGATGAACTAAAGGCGGCAAAGGCCCGTGGAGCCGACGTCAAGGTAATCTACGATGCGATTCCAAATTCAAAGAAAGACCCAGTGAGAAAGAACGAGTCGGCTATCTCCGCCGCGCGCATCAAAGGCATCTGCTTAAAATTCAAGGACGGTAAAATCATGCACAATAAGTTCTTTGTGCTGACCAAAAAAGGCAGCCCCATTGCCGTCCTGACCGGTTCGACGAACATTTCTGAGAATGGGATCTTTGGACATCTAAACTGCGCTCACATCATCGAGGATCAGAAAGTTGCGGCCGCGTACTTTGATTATTGGGAACAGCTAAAGCGGGATCCTGGCAGTGCGGTTCTGAAACAGTGGACAACCAAGAAAACGCCTGCCGCGGTTTCTCCTCCGAAGGAAGGGATCACTCTGGAGTTTTCTCCTCAAACCGGCCCGGCAACGCTGAACGCCTATGGACAGATTGCTGATTTGGCCGAGAAGGCTCTATTCATGACATTTGCTTTCGGTATGAACAAGACCTTTCTACCGGTTTATGAGCAGACGGACAGGGTGTTGCGCTTCGCTTTGATGGATAAGGCGGGCAGCGGAAAGGCTGCAAAGCAGCAGGCTGCGGATATCGCTCGCGTGCGAAAGCTGACAAATGTATTGGTTGCGATTGGTCACAACATCGCAGTGAACAGCTTTGACCGCTGGCTGAAGGAAATTGCAAGCCCAATCGAGAAGCCCAACGTTCGATGGATTCACACTAAATTCATGCTCGTGGATCCTCTTGGTGATGATCCGATCGTTATCACCGGATCGGCTAATTTTAGCGACGCAAGTACGACAACCAATGAGGAGAACATGCTGATCATTCGGGGAGACACCCGGGTAGCTGATATCTATTTCGGCGAGTATATGAGAACGTTCGCACACTACGCGTTTCGCGAGGCAGTTTATATCCGGCAGCAGCAAGGGGTAGCAGGAGAGGATTGGACTCCGCAGAATTTGATTCCTGATACCACTTGGCTGAGACGGTACAAGCCTGGTACAGACGGCGCCTTGAGAAGGACTTACTTCTCAGGACAATAGACATGCCCACGCAACTTGGCCGTCTGAGACCTCTTCCGTCGGAGAGAGGCGGTCATCGATTTTCGGAAGCAGGCCAGCACATCGCGAGTTGATTCGCGCCACCACACTACAAGGTCGTCCCTTGCGTCTTCAGGACATTCCTGGATTCTCAACCACTTTCCGACGACTCGGTGAAAGCGACATTTAGATGCTGCACCTGTCCCTGCGGTGCCCGCGTGATTGTGGACTTGATCCCTCCTTGGAACTATATGCGAGTCGAACACTATCGTGACAAGCCTATCTCCAGTTCGTCCTATTGGCATCTCTCAAATAGCCTCTCGAACAAGCGCACCACTCTCCAACAACTGGGATCACATGCTACCTGGTAGTGATGGACGGTATCCTCCTCAGTGGTCTCGTATGTTGCGACCGACGGAATGGAAACAATCCGTACCGCCACTGTCGCCCTCTTCGGCCCCGTTATCTTCACTGGCCAAGTCATATCCATCACCACTGTTCCGCTCGAGGGTGGCTGTACTGGCAGAACTGTCGACACAAACTGCCCATATCTCTTTTTGTTGAAGCGTAGTTCAATAACATATCTGACAGCGGTATCCGGCTGAGCATTGAGGAGCACGCTGCCTTTGAAGTCGACGTGGGAGCCGTAAAGAAGCGTAACCTGGTCTCCGGGTGTGAAAGGGAATGGGTGAGGTGTGAACGGAAATGGGTGGGTGCTCGGTTGCTCTTGACAGAGGAGAAACGAACCCCACCCAATAATCGCAACAAATGTGAGAACCAATCTCTTGTGGTTGTGATTCATGTGAAATAAACGCCTCGAGATCAATAAAGTTTGCCAATCATTGGAAGCGTCGTTGCCCCGTCATCCGATTGAAGGTGTAGATTCGGAGCAAGTAGCCTTCGCTTCTGTACACTACCGTCGGATTGCTGGATGGTTGCGTCCATAACGATTCCGAAGGCATTGCCAGAAACGCTGAAGTCGTGATCACGGTTGTAGATGGGCCCGTGGAATCCAAAATGGTTGGTATTCTGCGATGTCTTGGCCATCGCTTGGATGATAGTTTTCTGGTTGTCTTCACTCAGGCCAAATCCGCTCATGGTGTGCTTGGTGTCACTATATGAAGCGGAGGCACCAAGTGAAAAGAAGGGGAACAAGCTCAGCCCTCCACTGATGCTCATCTGGGAAAGCTCGTCATAGTGTGAGTATTGAGAGGCATCGAGCATTCCGCGAATCAGGCTGTTCAGATTCAAGACGTCTTGAGGGGTCATGCACAGCAGGTAGAAGTCAATGTCGACAGTTAGTTCGCTATATGCAGGTACTGAGTACATTACTCCAGATACTTGCCCCTGCCCATAGTCCGCGATCGCGACGCCATCTTGCGCCTGTCCCCCTCCACCTCCGTCTCGGGGGCTACGCAGACTAAATAGTGTCGGGAGCGCAACGGTCCTCACCTTGCTGACAAGTAATTTCTCTTCTGTTGTTGTCATCGTTTGATTCCTTTCCCCGCTCCTCTACTGGGGCGCGGGCATTGCGGTAGAGTTTCTGGTGTCATTCCACAGTTGAGAGTCGTCGTTGAAGATTGGCTACATGTGATCTAACTTCCCGGACAAGTCTGATCAAGTACAGCCATCAATGCGGTTACCGCTGCAGCTACGGTAGCTCCAATCACAGGAATGAGTTTCAGAAAGGGCAGCACTCCATTCAGGATTGGTTTAACCTTTTTGTAGATACCACAAATATCCGCTGCGGCGGCGGCTTCCGGTGTTCCTTGGAATGCCTTGAATGATTCGATTGCCTGCAAGAACACTTCGTCTGTCATGTCAATTCTCCTTTGTTGATGCAAGACTGAAAGAACTGGGCTGATAGCCCTGCCTAGGGAGACCGCTGATATCTCATTAAGCGGAGAAAAGGATCGAAAGGGGACAGGGACCAGAATTTGACGCCAAAATCGCTAGCTCGCCATTTCGAACGATGTGCAGTTACCGCAGGAGGGATGACGGCTAGCGGATGAACGGGGCGAGAGGGGACAAATTGACCGGAATTCCAACCCGGAGTAGTGTGCTTTTGGCAGGCCCAATCGGGTCCGATTTTGACGGGGAGAGACGCCTTAGAATGAAAGTGGAACCCTTTCCACAGTCTGGAGGCTTCCCAAGTGAGTCCCACGCCTGGCGACGTGACATCCTTGCTTCAGGAAATTAAGAAGGGCAACGGGCAAGCCGAACGCGACCTCATTCCCCTTGTCTACGCAGAGTTGCGCCGAATCGCGGGTGCTTATCTCCGGCGCGAGGCCGCCGATCACACTCTCCAGCCCACAGCCCTTGTCCACGAGGCCTATTTGCGGCTTACGGGAATTCGCGAGATCGATTGGCAAAGCCGCGGGCACTTTTTCGCTGTTTCGGCAACGATCATGCGCCGGATCCTTGTCGACCACGCCCGTGCCGATCAGGCTAGAAAGCGCGGCGACGGCTGGGATGCGGTCAGCCTCAATGAAGCCATCTTGCCGGCTCCTCATCGAGGGCCCGAAATCCTGGCACTCGACGAGGCTCTGACCCGCCTTGCTCAACTCGACGAGCGGCAATCGAAGGTTGTCGAGCTTCGATTCTTCGCAGGAATGAGCGAAGAAGAGGCGGGAAACGCTTTAGGGATTTCTGCGCGAACAGTTAAGCGCGACTGGCGTCTAGCCAAAGCATGGTTGTTCAAAGAGCTCAGCTGTTCTTGATTACTAGACGGAAAAGCACGTCCCAACACCTCAATCACTTCATAGGATTCTCTTTTAACACCGGGTTCTTTTGAAGCCGATGGAGTTTCAATTCTGATTGGAGATGCAGTTCGAACTGATCGAGAAGTTTCTGCTCCTGATTCACATCTACATCAGCCAGACTCCACAGAAAATCGGTCGAGAGGGAATCGGCGAGGAAAGTCCTTTGCATCGTCGAAGTGTCTGAGCGCTGGCCTTTGGTATAGGGGGGAGAGCCAATAGCTTCACTATCGCGCGGCTTTCGATTTCCGGTGAAGCTCGCCAATTGATGACAAAATAGACAATTGGAAGAAGCTCCATGGCTGAGCCCACCCTCGAGGTATGGGCTGCTGCAAATGGGTTGACCGCTGGTTCCCGGTTCGGGAGGCAGGTTAGCATTGAACGTCGTTAACATGGAGTAATGGTTCCAGGGACCTTTGATCGCGGGCGGTCGATTCTGGTTTTCCATGCGCTCGGAATCGAGCGCTCTTCTGCTCCAATAAAAAGTCGCCCAGGTCCATTCGGGGATTTCCCTAGTCGTTAAGTGGATTCCAACGAGGACTACGTAGTGAGGACCTGGTCCAATCAGCAATTGGTGACCGAGATGCAGAACTAGGCCGTTTGTCGGAAGAGAGAGGTTGGTTACTTCTAAAGAGTAGAAACAAGAGAGTGGGATCGGCTCTCCAGAGTAGTTTCGGTCAAGACATTTCTGGTTTGGAACCACCTCCACCTTCGGCGCGCCGAGCACCGAATACGAACCCCCAGATTCGGGAGCGGCAGGCACCAGCGAAACGGGATCAAAAACATGTAAGTAATACTTCTTCGGCGTACCATTGGATCCCCTCTGTTCCTCGAGAAATTCCCAATCGAGCTTTAAGGCGATCGAAGGGGAGTCAAAGTTGGGAATCACAGGAACCGAAGCTCGGTTCCCGAGTAAATGTTCCAAAACATCAGGGCTAGTTAGATGGTCTTTCAGTAGATGGCAAGCAGCTTCTGGGTTAAAGCGTACCGAAGCAAGCACTGGGCCATTGCCTAGGTCAGCCTTTAGCTTCTCGTACCCAGAAGCATTTAACTTGTTGTCCTGAAGGTAATGCGTAATCATCTCGACTGGAAACTCAAGCCCCCGAATTCCTTTCGGCGGAAGCTGCTTATTTGCCGCACTACAGCCGACCGTTGAGAGCTTGACCTCGCACTTGCTGTCCCAGTCCTCCCATAAGGGACGCCCTCCTTGGCGGATCAGACCAGCGAAGATCTCCCACTCATGTTCGCGCATCGCCTTTCGATCGGCTTTGACTACGTAGTCGAGAAGTCGCTTCTCGGGGGTAGGAAATTGCATGCCGCTGATCACGGTTTTGTCCGAGCATTCTTTCGGATTTCCGTCCTCACAAACCCCAAGCCGCGAATAAGCCAGGAGGGAAAAGGACAAAAATACGAAGGCCAAGTGTTTTGTGCGTGTTTGTTCCATGGATCACCCCCTTGAGTCTGTTCGCGTCAAGAAGCGATGCCGAACTTTCATTCGGCACACACGGGATAGGTGGGCCCAAAGTCAACGCTCTTGAGCGACTGATTTTAGAAGTTTGATCTTGCGCCGATCCTTCTCGTTCGAGCAACTGGGGTTAGCCGTTGTGAATGTTGATTTCGGCTCATACAGGCTCAAGATGATTTCAAGTCCGGGAGGGCAGGTCTTTCCGCTGTAGCCGAGGTCGGTGAAACCGCTTGAGCTCTTTATCGCAGTGTTGTCATTGAAAATGGCTCCCGCGTTGTATAGGGCCGTGCGCATTTCATCGCTGCCCTTGATTGCATCGAACACCGCCTGGATCTGGGCGGCCTTTAGATCACCTCCGAAATCAGTCTCAAGGTCTGTGGCCTTGGGGAGCTCACAGGCATTGGGATCCAGCCAGTTGGGGTTGGTGGTCAGCATCAGCCAAAACACCAGAAAGCTTCGATGCTGCTTCAGCAGGGATACGTCGATCTTCAGCTTCTGGGCTAGCTCGTTTAAGTAATCGTTCTGGTCAGCACGAGCATTACTCGCTGGAGAGGTAGAGCTCTTCTGTTCGGTCGCGTCCGATTTACACCCCTGGATAAAGAAGCTTGCGATCGCGGCCGAGGCCGCGATCGCAGAGCCATCCTTCAGAAGCTTTCGGCGTGAACGTTTAATGGAGAGAACGGCGGGCGAACCGGAGGGTTTCATTGTTGGTCTCCTTGCGTTGGTGATTGTGAGCTACTTGAGTTCAGTTGTGCGTGAGCGTGGACTAGATCCGGAGCATCACTGAACTGCTTGGGGCGTAATTTGGAAAAGAACCGAAGTGCTGCTGCCGAGTCCTGTTTTGAAATGTTGCTGTCGGAGGCAGAATGCAGATACGACCAAATCTGATCGCCTAGAAAGCCAGGTGGATAGTGCAACGCTTCCGACCATGCAAAGCTCGGTCGAGTTGCGATTTTGGCATATGCGTTGTGAGCGTTTCTGTTCCACTCGGCGGAACGAGGACCCTGCTGCTCTGTCTGTGCGGCAACCTCATAAGCTCGTCCTAAGCACTCACGTTCATCGGCTGAGGGTTGGAGAGCGATTAGCTGTTCGAAGACTTTAATGGCATCGTCGGTGCGTCCTAAGGATAGTAAAGCTTCGCCCCGAAGCCGGAGGTTGGTGCGTTGCGAGATCATTCCAAAATGCGCGTCGGCGAACCGATGCTCGAGATCAACAAGAGTGGCCCGAATCAGGTTGCGAGTTCGAGGCGGAGCCATTTGGAATGCCTGCCCCAGGATTCTTGAAGCCTTAATGAAGCTCTGTGGAGCATGGTCGATCTTGAGAGCTAAAGTGATCGTTCCAATCGCCTGCTGATCACGTCCAAGTCGATGTTCAAGATAGGCGATGTCGAGCAGTGCCGATGCCCGCTCTGAATCATCTCCGTGCGCAAGATCATCATCGATTCCCAATTCGAGAATTCGGATGGCACTCTCCGCATCCCCTCGTTCAGCAGCAAGGCGGGATAACATCCGCGAACTGAATCCGCGTAGGCGGCGATCAGGGCTGCTGCCGAGAAAGCGATAGTCTTGTTCCGCCTGCCGAAAGTCACCATTCAGGAATGCGATGTCGCCTTCACGCCAGGTAGCTTCGTAAAGTTCGCCCGCTGCTTTGAGCTTCTTGATCCGTTCCTGGGCTTCATCGAAATGTCCCATCACAATGAGCTGATCAATAATCGTCGCCCGCGCTGCCAAACTATCGGGCGCTACGGCCAATGCTCGGCGCAGCGATTCAAGCGCTTCGTCATCCCTTTCGAGCATTCTTAAAGGTAAGGCTCGGTAAAACCAGCCTAGGTAATCGTTCTCATAGTAAGTGGCATAGTCGCGGAAAGCGATTTCGGCGGTTTCATAGTCTTCGGTGTCAGAAGCATAGATGCCTTTGATTCGGTCGCGTTCACGGTGCGTGAGTCGGTTGAACGCATCGGTATTCAGGGCCTGTGCATAAGCATCGAAGCCCTCCCGGTATCGGCCGATCGAAACCAGGATGTCTCCGAGTCTGGCGAATGCCAATGAGAAGCGGGAATCGAGAGTGACGACATCGCGCAGCATCTCGACTGCCCGATCATGCTGACCTGTCGATTCGAGGCGCAGAGCCTCCTGGTAGCCAACCAATGCTTCCCAGTTTCCGGTGGTCACATCTTCGGGCGGGGAATCGAGCCGGGCCACGTCATTACGTGATTCACCAATTTCATTTCGAACCCAGTCGCTTGAGTCGCGTACAGCTGTCAGCAAGTCAGCGGGAATTGTCATGCCCGCTCCCTTCTTGACCGGAGACTGCCACTCAAAACTCTTTTCCCACTGCTTTCGATAGCGGCGTGGAGAGCTATCCGGCTGCTGCACATCCATGTGGAGGAGGTATGTCCCACCGGAATGACGAATGTCCACAAAGACGACCCGTACAGCTCCGTTTCTCAGGGCGATTTCGCGGGCGATCGGCTGATCGATCTCGGTATTGGGTGGTTTCGTCATTCTTTCCAGCGTGTCCCCCACACGTCCCGACTCGAGAAGGTTGATCCTTGCTGATTGCGATAGACTGGCTCTGATCAATTCCCCGACGCCATCAAGTCCGGGCTCTCCGGTGTCATTTCTTATCGGAGCCAGATAGACGAGGGCTCCGGGTGATACCTCTGCACTGCCTCTCAAACCCCAATAGCGCAATCCCGAGTAGAAAAGGGTCACAGCTAAAACAACCACCGCGCTCATTAGGAGCAGTCTGTTCTGAAACCATCTCTGCACCCCGGTCGAGTTTTGTCTCTCGAACAGGCGAATGCGGCTCGCAGCCGGATGATTTTGAAGTGCCGCAATTGCATCTTCCAGGCGAGATCGATCTTCTGTTCGCATCGCGAGACAGGCTCTGATCGTGTTCTTCCAACTTTCGGGCAGACTTGGAACGATTTCGGAAGGGTCTGGCAGTTGGCCCGACAAACGTCGTGCGATCCCACTCAGCAGCGTCCTTGCGGGGAATGCCTGCTGACCGGTGACCATCTCAAAGAGAACAAGGCCAAAAGCGTAAGTATCGGTGGCTGTCGTGACTGATCTGCCTTCTAGCTGTTCGGGTGACATGTATGCCAGTGTTCCTAACGGCATCTCGTGAGCCCCGATGCCGGAAAGAGTTTTGGCCACATCGACCGTTTCCGCGTAGGCGAGACCGAAATCAGTAATCACTGCTCGGGTGCCGGACTCACCAGAAACCAGCATGATATTTCCCGGTTTGATGTCCCGGTGGACCACCCCGAGCAGCCCTGCTGCTTCGAGACCTGAAGCTAGCTGGCGTGCAATCGCGAACGCTTCATCCAACTTGAGCGCGCCTTCGCGCTTGATCCGCGCCGCCAGGCTTTCGCCCTCTAGGAATTCCATGGTGAGGAAGACAATTTCATCCTTAGCGCCATTCGACTGATTGCCGGGACGCGTGTCGCGCTCGAGATCGAATGTTCGGCAGACGTTAGGGTGAGTGATCTGACGCGCGAGACGAACCTCTTGGCGAAAACGCGACAGAATATAGGGGTTTGCGGCGATATCCGGACGAATGGTCTTGAGTGCTACGCGGACGCTTAGCTCAGCATCGTAAGCTTCGAAGATCTCCCCCATGCCGCCCCGTCCAACTGATCGAAGGATGCGAAAGCGACCACAAAGCACCTCGCCTGGAGCGACGACAGGATGTAAAGGCTGAAAGAGTCGCTCGACCGTTTGCGGCCCAACAATGGGAGCCTCGATGTAATCTCCCGCGAGGGCATCCGCCACGAGCAGGGATTGGACTTCCTGCTGTATAGCTGCGTCTCCCCCAGAGGCGCGGAGAACGAAATCGGAGCGCTCCTTTTCAGGAAGGTCGATGGCCGAGTGGAAGATATCCGCAACGATTTTCCAGCGACTTTGATCCATGGCCCCTGCTCTGGTCCAGGCACCATACGCCCAATTTGAACCATATGAGCTCCGCGGTTCCTGCGAGCAACTCGGCATACCTCGTTCGTGAGCCACAAAACGCGAGCTCATTTCCCGGGTTTCTCACCGGTAAATGCAGTCCGGATCAGGGAAGTCGGAGTGCCCTCCGTTATACCACTGATCTGGAAAGATTAAAAGCTCGGTTCCGATGCGAACGCGTCTCCCTGAAAAAACAGAGGATCGAGGACTAATTCGAGCCTCCGACTTTCCAGTCAAACACATTCTGAGATGTCATGATCCAGCAGATCTTTCCCCCGGGGCCGCACTAATAAAACAAATCTACCTCCCCACCGGGATTGGAATTGCTGACTATGTCCGTGTGCTCACCGAAGAGTGGGTTGGGCATCGTATCAGCCTGCCAACTGATAGCGTCAGGACCGCCCAGGTCGACTGAAATCCCGGTCATTTTGGTTAGGGTTGCAGCGGGGTATTGGTCGAGACTTGCGACTCCATAGGCTTCAAGCGTCTGTTCGGCAGCCGATAGCTCCGAGAGGCCAAGAGCCATGAGCGATGTGCCAGCAATGCCTTGAAACTCGCAGCGGTAGTTATGCGTGTCATTGGCGTAGGATGCAACCAGAGTTATAACTCCGACGAGTTGATCGCCCGGCTTGACTCGAATCGAAGGGGTACAGAAGGCTTGGTTTTTCGAATCGACGTGCCAACTTGCCACGCTCCAAAACGCTCCCCCTCCTGCTCCGGAGGTTCCCCATTGCAGTACCGGCTGAAGGATTTGAGAACCGGCTCGGTCCTGTAATCCATTAAACAGATAAATTAGTTGTCCAGATTGATTGGTCGGGTCCGCTGGGACGATCCAGGAGGTCGAGATGGAGTTAATGGGCTTCGCAGATTGATTGTTCCAGGTAGCCCACGTACTCCACCCTCCTGCCTGATCAGCCGAATCCTTTTGTGCCGCTTCGAATGCGGGTTTGGAAACGAGAGCGCATGTGTCCTTATCGATCAAATGGGAAACTCCGCCGCGCCGAACGATGATGTGGTGAGGTCGAACCACATGAACGAATTCAGGGCGGCGAAATCCGCCAGGCGTATTCACGAGGCCTCGAGCAAGCGCATCTTTCGCCAGTTCCAATCTCTTTAAGGAAGACTGTTCTGCCATGTTGGTTTCCTCCTTTCGTGGCTCCGTGATGCTTTTGTGGTTTCAAAGTGGACGGAAGCACTGGCCGGCCAGTTAACGGCTGACGCCGCCAGATGCAAACGAGGTTGGAATGCGCACGCTAATCCCAATGGCAAAGGCGTTCAAGGCCGTAGTCTTGGTAACCGGTGCAGGTGGAGTTCCGGTGCAGGGAGGCACAGTAACGGTTGATCCGGTTGGTGTCGGACCGCAAACCGGCTCGTTTTGATACTCACCGGCGATGAGACTTGTCTGGTGGGCTCGATTATATAGGAAGCTCACCATCATCGAGCGCCAGGAAATCGTTGGACCGGCGCCGAAATCGGGCACATTTACATACGGATTCAGGCCACCCCAAATGCTTCCATAGAATGCGCCGCGACGATGCCCGGGCATTAAGAATTCGTTTCCAATTCTCCAGTGCCCAGCCACAAAGGGAACCAATTCTGGGTCTGTTTTGGTCTGACCGATGACGATCTCTCCGTTGGCAAACGGCGAACCTGCAGATGCGTTCGAGATCGTTTGATTGACGAAAGTGCGATTGTGCACAAAGGAAACTATGGCACCAGCCGACGTCTCGAACCGTGGATTGGCATAGAGCACCGTCACAGTTGAGAGAGAGGTCTTGTTACTCTGGCCCACAATTGAGGTTTGAGAGGTTGCCACATTGTTCACCGCGTTTACGGCATATGCCACCTGGCGGCCGAGAAAATGTGGGTAGGGAGAGGAGGCGGTCATGCATTTCGGATTCGAAGGGTCGAAGATGAACCCGATGACGCTGAAGGCTCCCTTGTCATCTGAGCGGGGTTTGGGGAGTGCATCGGTTGCGAGCAGAACGTTCTGGTAATAGGTTAGGAGATCCTTTTGAATACTTCCCAACGTGCTCGAGAGGACTGAGAGCCGGGCCAACAGTTGAGTCTCTGCCTGTTGGAAACCATTCAATTGCTTGACGGCGTCGCTCCGGTCTTGCTCCGTGGTCAGCTTTGGGATCTCAGAGGTAATCGTCTTGGCCAAGCCGTCGAAAGTGGCTTGATCGAATAAAGCGTTCGCAGGTTGCGAACCGGCGGAACTCGGCAGCTGGGCCTGGAGCCCCGAAAGCGTTCCAAGGACATCCACGAACGGGGGAATGCTTTTTGGATCGTCCTGAGTTGGACATAGTTTAGAGTCCACTGACCCACCAACCATCTCGCAGAGCAGAAAGAAGCGCCATGCTTGGTAATCGGTCCACGGATTAGGCGTACCCGGCGCATGTGTAGGAGGAGTGTAGTGCTGAGGGTTCTTCGACCCAGGTTTGGGTAACGGCACCATCACCTGATTGAGTTGTTCGTAGATCGCGCGTACTTTCGTGAATAGACCCGATTTTTCGTCAGGAATACCGGCCACAGCTGTATTCAAGAGCGCCCTCATGACCTCTTCCTGTTTATGGATCAAGTCAACGAGACCCAGCTCCCGTGCGGCTTGTTTTTGCTGTTCGGATGAGAGCACGCCAGGCTGCTGCGGTGGGAAAGGAACAGCTACTTCCGCCTGCGGATCGGAGACGGAAGTAGCACCGAAGCCCTTCAGTTGTGGAATCAAACTTGGGACAAGCGAGGCAAGCTGATCCGTTCCTTGAAGTAGAGAAAAACTGGTCTCGTCGAGCGATAACGACTCAAAATCGAGGGGATTTCTTACCACAACGCGGACATGTTTTCCTGGCTTCATCTGAATCGTCGGCCAGGTTACCGGATAACGACGATCGATTACTACCTCGCAATCCTTGTGGTTGATCTTTTCGGTCGAGCAGACTGGATATTCCATCTCTTCGAGATTAGTGCACTCATCGCTTGCTTTTGTGGACTTCGAAGTTTGGCCGCCGGCATAGAATGCCATCGACCATGATTCTGCGAGCATGAGAATTAGGAGTAGCCGGATCATACGTTTCATACCTTCGCCTCCAGAAAAGAGTGCTTATATGTGACATAGCGCAAAACTGCGACCAAATGGGCCAAACTCCCGACGCACCATCAGATTTCTTGCCACTGGTTCGCACGGATGAGGCTCTTCAAATATCTCAGGGTCAAGGATCGCATTTGTACCAGAAACGATTGAATGCTTGATCGCGATCCGACAAAATATCAGCCGACGTCTCTGAACCTGAAATGCTTCCAGCCTAAGTCTCACCATTCATTTAAAATGCTACGCTGCTTCCAATTAGGAGAGAGAGACGGACTATGACGAGAAAGAGAACGGCGACCAGCGTGACAGTCAATCAGGTCTCCAAAGTCGAGCTGACGAAAAGAGGAAGCAAAAACTCTTTGGAAATCGAGGTGCGTCGCGGCGCTGACCTTCTTGGCACACTCTTTTTGGGCTCGGGCAGCGTGCAATGGTGGCCTCGAGGGAACAAGGCCAACAGGTTCCAGAAGAGTTGGGAAGGCTTCGCGGCGCTGCTTGATAGCGCGATAACATCACGCCGCTAGTAGCTCACGGCAAAAGTGTTCCTCAACCGTAGCCACATATCGGCAACACTCAGCTTTCGATGCAATTGCGTCGATTCGGAACTGAGGCTACAATAGTCACATTTTTACTATCGGCCTGACAGACAGATCCGCCTTCTCCAACTAGGATCAGGAACTTAGCCCGCGAAACCTTGTGCGCTAATCTGACCTTCCAAGCAACGCTGGTGTCAACGTGGCCACGGTCGATTTATGTCGAACACATCCCCATCGCGCGACGAGCAAGATCTGAAACATTTCGGTTACGCTCAGGAACTCTTCCGCAGCATGGGGGGATTTTCGAATTTCGCGATATCCTTTTCGATTATTTCGATCCTGACCGGCGCGGTGACGCTCTACGGATACGGCTTGGAGATGGGCGGTCCTCTTGAGATGTCGCTGGGATGGCCGCTCGCGACCGCGTTCACGCTGTTGCTGGCTGCCAGCATGGCGGAGTTGTGCTCGGCATATCCGACCTCGGGTGCAATGTACCATTGGGCTGCGGCACTTGGCGGACGCGCGGCGGGATGGTTTGTCGCATCCTTGAATATCGTTGGCCTAATCGCGGCACTGGCCGGCATCAACTTCAGCGCCGCTCAGTTCGTGCTTCCATTTTTGGGTATCTCCCCATCGGCTAGCCACGTATTCCTGATGTTCGCGTTCACCCTGGTAGTGCATGGACTGATCAACCATTTCGGTGTAGGGCTGGTAGCGCTGTTAAACAACACCAGCGTGGTAATCCATATCATCGGCGTGTTTGCGATTGCGGGGATCCTCTTTTGGTTCGCGCCGCGCCAGCCGATTTCATTTCTGGCCAGCGGCAGCACATCCAGCGGCCACCCATACGCGTGGGCGTTTCTTCTCGGATTGCTTCAGGCGCATTGGACGTATACCGGATTCGATGGATCAGCTCACATGGCAGAGGAGACGCGCGATCCGCGCCGCGTTGCCCCGTGGGGTATGGTGATTGCCGTCGGTGTGTCCGGTGTGGTGGGATACATCCTGTTGGTTGCCATCACTCTGGCGATCCGCTCGGTTCCCGCGGTGCTGGCCGCGCACGACGCGCAGGGAAACGCGGTGCCCGCCGCAATCGCGATCTTGCAGACGGGTCTCGGCTACCGCTTTGGCAATGCCCTGGCGGCGATCGCCTCTATCGCGATGTGGTTCTGTGGACTTTCGTGCGTGACCTCTGCCTCCCGAGCCATCTTCTCTCTGGCGCGCGATCACGGAACGCCATTCGCCGGGATCATGCGGCAGGTCAGTGCAAAGCACGGGACCCCGGTCGCCGCGATCTGGGCCACAGTCATAGCCAGCCTGGTGGCCATGGCCTGGACGGGCGCTGTCCCCATTGTCACCTCACTAAGCACAGTGGCGTTGTATCTGGCTTATGTCATCCCCGTGGCGCTAGGGTTGCGGTCACGTTTGCGCGGATCGGCTTGGCCCACGCTGGCGATATGGACCTTGGGCAGATGGGGTGCGGTATTAAACGGTATCGCGCTCGTGTACACATTGTTTATTTGTTTCGTGCTGATGATGCCGCCGAATCAACTAGCTGCCAAGACGCTGGCAGGCGTTCTGGCGATGCTCACCCTCATCTACGTCTTCGAAGTGCGCCGCAAGTTTGTGATCCCCGCGTGGGTGTCAGAGCAGCAGCCTGTCCCCTCTGCCGGACGGCAGCAGGTACTGAGGATCACACGCGATTAATCGCATGTCCAACGCTTCCTTATAATCAAAAGCGACGGCCAAACTGGGCGCGACGAAAAGGTCACTGCCGGAATAGATCTTGCGCGTACATCATATGCACGGATTTTGGTTCCGAGGCCCCGGCGACAATGAGGCATCTGGATTCCCGGCCCCAATGGATTCACACGATAGGACTACTTCGCGAGTAGGAGCCTGACATGTTCGACAAAATCACAACATTCTCCTTCCCGACACGCATTGTTTTTGGGGTGGGAGCGACGCGCCAGCTGCCGGCTTGCCTGAAAGAAAGCGGCGTTCGCCGGCCTTTGTTGGTCACCGATCCCGGTCTCCGCGCCGCGCCTCCGTTCAAGGCGGTTGAGTCCGCTCTCCAGGATGGCGGGATCCAGTACGAAGTCTTCGATGGCGTGCACCCGAACCCCATCGAGGAGGATGTCGTCCGGGCCGCAGAAACCTATCGCAAGGCAGGTTGCAATGGCGTCATCGGTCTCGGCGGAGGAAGTGCAATTGACGTGGCAAAGGCTACGGTCGTGATGGCCCGGGAACAGGGAACACTCGCCGATTTAGAGGCCCAGGCCGGCGGCGTGGACCGCATGACCGGACCGTACGATCCGATCATTGCGATCCCGACGACTGCCGGTACCGGCAGTGAAGTGGGGAGGTCCTCGGTGATCACGTCGCACAAACTGAGGCGAAAAATAATCATCTTCAGTCCTTGGCTGATGCCCAAGAGAGCGATTCTCGATCCCGAACTTACCGTGACGCTCCCGCCATTTCTGACGGCGTCGACGGGCATGGATGCGTTCACTCATTGTCTGGAATCGCTCACCTGCCCGGTGTACCACCCGCTCTGCGACGCGATCGCCATTCACGGCCTGGAACTGGTGATCCGTTACTTGGAGCGCGCAACCCGCGACGGCCGGGACATCGAGGCACGCGGCAACATGCTGGTAGCAGCCTCGATGGGCGCGATCGCATTTCAGAAGGATCTCGGGGCGGCTCATTCGCTGGCTCATCCGCTCTCTACGGAATTCGGCTTGCACCACGGACTGGCGAACGCACTTTGTCTGCCGGCGGTGATGAGCTTCAATCTGGATGCGGCGGCGTCCCACTATGCCCGCCTTGCCCGGCTTTACGGCGACAACAATTCGAACGAGCCGGACAATCGAGAGGCTGGCAAGGCCGTCAATATGGTCGAGGCCATGATCGATCGCATTGGCATCAAGCGCGGGTTACGTAATCACGGCGTGCCTCGGGAGAGTCTTGCAGGACTTTCAGAAAGCGCATTTTCCGACTCCTGTCACAAGACAAATATCCGCCCGTGCACTCAGGATGATCTACTCAGGCTGTACCAGGAGAGCTGGTGATGATGACTGCGACCCCTACGATGAACCTCGTGAATCCCGCGACGGAGGAAACATTCCGAACTCTCGAGATGACTTCGGAAGCGGAACTCGGCGCCATCCTTGAGCGCATGCGGGCCGCTCAGAACAAGTGGCAGGAGGTTCCCGTAAACGAGAGAGTGGAGATCTGCCGTGGCTTCGTGGATGCGTTCCGCTCTATGCGAGAGACCGTCGCACTGGACATCACGCGCCAGATGGGAAAGCCGCTGGTGCAGGCCCGGCGCGAAGTGGACACAATGCTGGATCGCGCCGATACCATACTGCGCCTCGCGCCCTTGAGCCTCGCGGACGAGACACTCGAGCCCAAGCCGGGCTTTCATCGGTTCATCCGTCACGAGCCATTGGGCATTATCCTCGATATTCCCGCGTGGAACTACCCGCTGTTGATCGCGGTAAACGTCGTGATCCCTGCTCTGCTGGCAGGCAACGCGGTGCTAATCAAACACGCCAGGCTTACTCCGCTATGCGGCGATGCCTTCATCGAAGCTTTCCGGCAGACCAGGTTGCCGGCTAACTTAGTCGCTTCCGTCCACATCAGTCACGAGACGATAACGCGCTTGATTGGGCGGCGCGCGGTCGATTTCATCTCATTCACCGGTTCCGTCGAGGGTGGTCGCGAGGTCTACCGCCAGGCCTCGGCACAACTGCTTGATATGGGTCTGGAGCTCGGCGGAAAGGATCCGGCTTTGGTTTGCGAGGATGCCAATTTTGATTTTGCGGTAACCAACCTAGTGGACGGCGCCTTCTACAATGCAGGCCAGAGCTGTTGTGCTGTCGAAAGAATCTACGTTGCCCGTCCGCTCTTTGCGAGTTTTGTTGAAGCCTTCGTTGCGGAAGTGCGGAAATACACCGTGGGCGACCCGGAGAATCCCGCTACCGGCATCGGGCCACTGGCGCAGCTTAAAGCCCTCGACGTTTTAAAGCAGCAGGTCGACCAGGCAGTGCAACGCGGTGCGAAGCTTCTGACCGGGGGAAAACGGGCGCCGGGCAGAGGGTACTTTTTTGAGCCGGCAGTCCTAGTGGACGTGGACCACAGCATGAGCCTGATGACTGAAGAGAGCTTCGGTCCGGTCATCGGTATCATGGCGGTCGATTCTGAGGACGAAGCGATACGATTGATGAACGACAGCCCATACGGTCTCACCGCTTCAATCTGGACCGAGGATGCGGCACGCGGAGAAGCGCTCGCAGCCCGGACCGCGGCGGGCACCGTTTACGTCAACCGGTGTGACTACCTCGACCCGGAACTCGCCTGGGTTGGAATCAAGGACAGCGGCCACGGCTGCACATTATCCCGGCTGGGATTTCATTACCTGACCCGTCCCAAGAGCTTCCACCTCCGGACGAAGACAGCAGGTTGAGGGCATGCGATGAAGATCAACGGAATGCTGACCGTCGACGAACTTCGGACCTTGGTCAACGAGTCACGCATCGACACGGTGTTGCTTACCTTCACCGATCTCTATGGCCGACCGTTCGGAAAGCGGCTGGATGCGCGGTTTTTTCTTGAGAATGATGAGCCGGGGACGCATGCCTGCGATTATCTGCTCACCACCGACATGGAGATGAATCCCGTCCCGGGATATAAGTTCGCGAATTGGGAGAGAGGTTATGGTGACGTTCACATGCGTGCCGACCTATCGACCCTTCGCACAGCGTCTTGGTTGGACCGCACTGCTCTAGTGACCTGCGATCTGCTGCACTCCTCCTCGCACGAGGTGGTGGAACAGGCGCCGCGAACGATTCTCCGCCGCCAGATCGAGCGGGCCGCACAAATGGGCTACGAGGTCGCCGCTGGTACCGAGTTGGAGTATTACATCTTCAACAATTCTTATCGGGAAGCTGCGGCGGCTAAATACGATGGACTCGAGGCGGCAGGCTGGTATCTCGAGGATTATCACGTCCTTCAAGGCACCCGTGAAGAGAAGCTGAACGGCGCCGTACGCCGGCATCTCTCGCAGTCCGGCGTCCCAGTGGAATGCTCGAAGGGCGAGTGGGGAAAAGGCCAGCACGAACTGAACGTCCGGTATGCCGATGCTCTGACCATGGCGGATCGCCACACCGTTTTCAAGCAATGTTTTAAAGAAGTGGCAGATACCCTTGGCATGAGCGTGACATTCATGGCAAAGCCCGATGCCGGCCAGGCCGGTTCGAGTTGCCATCTGCATTTGAGTCTTTGGAAGGACGGACAGAATGGGATGGCTGGAAAGAGCAAGTTGGGACCGGTGCTGTGCAGCGAGACCTTCCGCTGGTTTCTGGGAGGATGGATCGCGCATGTCCCCGAGTTCATGGTGTTCTACGCTCCCACCGTCAACTCATACAAGCGCTTTCGAGCGGGATCCTGGGCGCCTACACGCCTGGCATGGTGCTACGACAACCGCACCGCCAGTTTCCGGGTCGTCGGCGCGGGACCGAACTTGAGAATCGAGTGCCGGATTCCAGGGGCCGATTGCAATCCGTACCTGGCGATCGCCGCCGCAATCGCGTCCGGCTTGGAAGGAATCGCTAGCAAGATTGAGCCGCCTCCTATTTTTGAAGGCGACCTCTACTCGGCAACAGAAATGCCGTCCATTCCGGCCACGCTGCGCGAGGCCACCGCTCTCTTTGCAGCCAGTCCACTAGTTCGCGACATCGTGGGACCTGAGGTTGTTACACACTATGAACATTTCTTTCGGTCGGAGCAGGCGGCCTTCGATGCCTCCGTGACCGATTGGGAGCGACGGCGCTATTTCGAACAGATTTGAGCTTGAATAGCTGCCTCGGATGGTGCGCTAAATGGTCCGAGGGCGGCATTTCGCAACTGCGGCATTCATTGAGAATCGCACTCATGCCGGGATGATGCTGGCGTCATTACAGTGCCCGTGTCCGGCTATCTGCTGGCACGAACGGCTTCTCGCGTCGATCCCTTGACTGCTCTTCGCATTCGATGACGACAACTTCGATCCTGCCTGCCTAACATGAATAACTCGGATGATCGAGTTAATCATGTTAGGCAAGAAATGCGAGTGCGGTTCAAAAATGTTTGCTTCCATCACTAGCGTGATGATGAGACTTGTGGAACAGGAATCGAAAATCGACGAGGGCCTGGCCCGAGAGATTTTGACAGGCGGAAAGGGTATCAAAACTGCCCAGATTTTTGAGAAATGTGAAATGGATCAATCGAGTTTGGAGTCAGCGACCTCTTCCTAATGAAGGAACCGGTCTCAGATTTGCTGGCAACTTCGCTAACGAGGCGAAAAGCACATTTCCCCACTGCCACCTTCCACCGGGAGCGTCAAACCGAAGCTGGATGAGTGCTTTGCCCTGTTGTCGTCAAGAGCGAATTATTTCCGGTTGGCCGGGGATCGAATGAGTGTGAGATGGCTCTTGCATTTCTGGCGACGCATGCGAGGTAACAATTGACTAGGAGGGAGTTCCAGGTTGACATGCTCATAATGCTGGCATAGTGTGGTGG